>MPMB02063563.1_pt1 | contig 12107 bp, 10 predicted proteins | sample 1617371 | NCBI WGS metagenome assembly MPMB02 (sample SAMN05944808, study PRJNA350692) | marine metagenome | biome: marine; feature: ODZ; material: water; isolation source: 300 m water sample filtered on 0.2 um supor filter | place: Pacific Ocean | collected 2012-04-08 | depth 300m m
ATGAAATAAAAAAAATAAAAATATTGTAGTAGCTAATGATGCTAAGCTACCAGGAATTTTTCCAATTTTTCCTATTCCAAATAAAGTTACAAATAAAAAATTAATTTTTTTAAACATATTTAACTACTGAAGTTATTGCTTCACACGCTATAGCTTTTTCTTTTCCAATTAAACCTAATTTTTCTGTAGTCTTTCCTTTAATATTTATTTGACTTGATGAAATTTTACAAATTTTTGAAATTGATTGAATCATTTTATTTTTAAATTTTGATATCTTCGGTTTTTGAGCAATTATATTTATATCAATATTGTTAATTGAATAGTTTTTTAAATTTATTTGATCTATTATTTTTTTAAGTAAAATAGTAGATCTAATATTTTTATATTTTTTATTTTTGTCAGAAAATTTTTCTCCTATGTCACCCATTTTACACGCACCAAGAATCGAATCTGTAACTGCGTGTAAAACAGGATCTCCGTCAGAGTGACCGAATGTACCGAGTGGTGATGGTATATTTACACCTCCCAAATATAGCTTTCTATTTGGAACCAATTTATGAATATCAAAACCTATTCCATATTTTATATCTTTCTTAGATGGAATATCTTTTTTTGTTGTTACTTTAGAATTAGTTTCTTCCCCATTAATAAATTTTATCTTTTTATTTGCTTCGATAAATAGATTTGCATCATCAGTAATTTTTGAAGAAGTTTTTACTTGAAGTTTTAATAGTTCTTTATAATTAAATGCTTGAGGAGTTTGGGTTAGATAAATTTTATCTCTATCTACATTTATTATTTTGTTTTTATTTTTTAATTTAACAGAGTTATTTGTCTTAATTACTGGAATAACGCATTTATTTTTTTTTAATCCTTTAAACAAATTAATAATTAATTTTAATGAAAAATCGGGTCTTGCAGCATCATGAATAAATACTTTAGAAATATTATTTTTTTTAATGCTCTTTAAAGCTAAAAATGAGGACTCAGATCTATTTTTACCACCTATTACTACTTTAATATTTTTTAATTTTATGTCTTTTAGAAATTTTTTATGCTTTCTATTTATAACTAGGAGTATTTTTTTAAACCTATTTGATTTAATTGCTTTATCTACTGAATGCTGAAATAAGGGTTTTCCCTTATATAATTGGTAAGGTTTTGGTAGTTTTGATTTAAATCTTTTACTTTCTCCAGCCGCAAGTATTATAAAAGAATTATTCATGTATTATTTTTTCTAATTTATATATATTTTTAATTTATGCTAAGTTTTACAAAAAGACACATATTTATAATTCTAATATTTATTTTTACATTATCTGTAACTTTTTTAACTTTTTTAACATTTATTGGAAAAAGTTTCATTTTAGTTAGTGAAAATAATTTGAACTATCTCTTATATTTAAATATTGGATTATTAGTATTTTTTTTTATAATAATATGCAGAGAAATTTCGACCTCAATTAAAAACAATATTAATGTAAGAGGATCTGTAGCCAACAGAAAGTATATAGTATTTTTTTCATTATTTACTTTAATTCCTTCACTTCTTATTTCTATATTTTCATTATTTTTATTTTCATTTGCCCTTGAAAAGTATTTTGATAATAAAATAACTCTAGCTGTAAACAATTCTTACGAATTAGCAAAAAATTATATTGATGAAAAAAGAAACAAAATAGAATCGGATATAATTCTAGTTTCATTTGATTTAAATAAAAACCTTCAAATTTTTGAAAATAATATTAATTACTTGCAAAACTTTTTAAGTACACAACGGTATTTAAGAAATTTAGATCAAATTCATATTATTGATAAAGATCAAAAAATTTTATTTTCTTCCTCGGAATCTGGCTATCTTCCTGTTGAACAAAGAGCCATAGATATGGTTTTAAATGATGATAAGCCATTAAAAATAATTAATGCTTATGAAAATAAATCAGCTGCAATAATCAAAATACCTTCAATAAACAATGCATTTCTATATGTTGTTAAATTTTTAGATCAGGATATTTCAAATTATTTAAAAGAATCTCAAGAAGCTATAAATTTTTATTACACAGTTGAAGATCAAAGAACTGGAATTAAATTTTCCTTTGCTTTAATTTATATTATTATAGTTACTCTTTTATTATTTTTATCAATAATTATAGCTATAAGATTTTCTTCTCGGTTTTTTATATCAATTAATAATTTAATCTCTGCATCAAAAGAAATAGGTGAGGGTAATTTGAATACAAAAGTTCCTAACATTATTGCAGATAAAGAAATTGAATTATTAAATAAGAATTTTAACTCAATGATTAATCAGCTAAAAGTACAACAGGAAAAGCTGCTGATTTCTGAAAGACATGAAGCTTGGGAGCATGTTGCGAGAAAATTAGCTCATGAAATTAAAAACCCTCTTACACCAATACAGTTAAGTATTGATAATTTAAAATCAAAATATGAAAAATATATAGATATATCAGATAAGGAAAAATATGATAAAAATTTAAATACAATTTTGACTCAAATAAAACAAATAGAAAATCTTGTTAACGAATTTTCTGATTTTGCAAGAATGCCTAAACCAATGTTTAGAATTAATAATTTAATTGATTTAATAAATTCAAATATTGAACTTTTAAGAGAAATTGATCATACAATAGATATAAATCTAATTTTTTCTAAAAATGATAATTTAAATTTATCATGTGACAATGAGCAAATAAGTCGAGTCATTTTTAATTTAATTAAAAATTCAATAGAAAGTATTCAAGAAAAAGCGCTAAAAATAGGTAATTTTGATAAAAAAATTAGTATAGAAATAAAAAGAATAAACAACTATATAGCTATTAACATATTTGATAATGGTATTGGGTTTTTGATCAAAACTACAAAGGAACTTATTAAACCATATTATACAACAAAAAAAAAAGGATCTGGTTTAGGACTGTCTATAGTAAATAAAATTATTAATGATCATAATGGTACTATTGAATTTAATTCAAATACTACAGGGACTAATATAATTATAAAATTACTAACCAAATAATAAATAAAATAAATGTCTGCTGAAATTTTAATAATTGATGACAATTCTGATATAAGAGAAATTCTTAATGATTTAATAATGGAAGCTGGATATACAACTAGACTTGCAGCTAATTATAACCAGGCACTTTCTGAAATAGACAAAAAATTACCAGACGTTGCAATTATCGATGTTAAATTAGATAAAGGTGACAATGATGGTATTGAACTTTTAAACCACATAAAAAATAAAAATATAAATATTCCTGTAATAATTATCTCTGGTCACGCAAACATTGATATGGCAATTAAATCATTAAAGTCGGGAGCTTTTGAATTTATACAAAAACCATTTGATAAAGAAAGATTATTGAATTTTATTAGAAGAGCTGTTGAAAATTTAAATCTTAAAATTCAAAATGAAAATTTAGAAAATAAATTATTCCATACTTTTGATTTAATTGGAAAAAGTCAAAATATCTTATCTATTAAAGATCAAATTGAAAAAGTTTCAAGTTCTGAAAGTAGAGTGTTTATCTCTGGACCTACTGGTTCTGGCAAAGAACTTGTTGCTAGAAAAATTTATAAGAAATCAAAAAGAAGCATTGGCCCATTTATTATATTGAATGGTGCACTTCTTGATTCTGATAAATATGAAATTGAATTATTAGGTGAAGAAAAGAAAGATGGCTCAGTAATATATGGAGCTCTTGAAAAAGCGACTGCCGGAATATTATTAATTGACGAAGTAACAGATATACCTCTGAACACACAGTCAAAAATTTTGAGGATTCTTATAGATCAAAAATTTAAAAGAATAAATGGATCTCATGATATTAAAGTTGATGTCAGAATTTTTTCATCAACAAGCAAAGATATTAAAAAAGAAATCAGAAATGGAAATTTTAGAGAAGATTTATTTCATAGGCTTAATGTATTCAATATAAATATTGATCCTTTATATAAACGTATAGAAGATATACCCTTATTGGTTGAATACTTCGTTGCTAATATTTGTAACAACTACAATATTAAACCATTTAAACTTCAAGATAATAACTACCTTTTAAACTATAATTGGCCTGGAAATATTAGAGAATTAAGAAATTTAATTGAAAGAGTTACAATACTTTCTCAAGGAAAAAATGAAGATAAAATATTAAATATAATTAAGGAGTCATTATCACAAAGTGAAAATGAAAAATTTTCCATAACTGAAACTTTTGATTATCCATTAAGAGAAGCAAGAGAAAATTTTGAAAAAGAATATCTTATAGCTCAATTAAAAAAATTCTCAGGAAATATATCTAAAACAGCACGTTTTGTAGGAATGGAAAGGTCAGCTTTACACAGAAAACTTAAGTTACTCGGTGTTAAAGATTTAAATTAATGAATATAATTATTTGTGGTGCAGGTAGAGTAGGATTTACTATTGCAAAAATACTTACTGAACAAAATCATTCAATTACTGTAATAGACCAATCTAGCGAAGATATTCAGAAAATTAATGAGGCATTAGACGTAAAAGCTATAGTAGGTAAAGCAACATCACCAATTATACTTGAGAATGTTAATTCAAAAGAAGCAGACATGATAATTGCTGTCACAAAGAATGATGAGACAAATATGATGATTTGCCAAATAGCATATTCTTTATTTAAAATTCCAAAGAAAATTGCAAGAGTTAGAGCTCAAGATTACTTAAATCCCAAATTTTCTAAACTTTATAATAAAGAAAATTTACCTATTGATGTAATTATTTCTCCAGAAATAGAAATCGCCAAATCTATACAACGAAAATTAGAGTCCCCAGGAGCTTTAGACAATGTTCCATTTGCGGATAATAAAATAAAGCTTTTAGAAATTTTAATTGAAGAGTCATGTCCAATATTAGAAATTAAACTTAATGAATTAACAAAAAAATTTCCTAAATTAAATGCCAATATTCTTGGTGTTATAAGAGATGAAAAATTTATTTTTCTTAAAAAAAATGATGTAATGAAGAAAAATGACAAAGCATATGTAATAATCAATTCTCTTCAAATGAAGGAAACTCTTTCAGCCTTTGGACATGATGAGAAAATTTCAAATAAAATTTTAATTATTGGCGGTGGAAATATTGGTTTTAACCTTGCTAAAAATATTGAGCAAAGTTTTGAAGATGCAAGATTAAAAATTATAGAAAAGGATAAAAAGAGAGCTGAAATTATTGCTAATGAATTAAATAATACAATAGTTATTAATGGTAATGGTTTAGATGAAGATATTTTAGCAGAAGTCAATTTAGAAGATGTTGAAACTGTAATTGCTTTAACAAATGATGATGAAGACAATTTGATGGTAAGTGTTCTTGTTGAAAAATTTTCTAAAGATAAAAAAACAATGGCTTTAATTAATAAACCTAATTATTCATTATTACAATCTTCATTAAAAATTGATGATTTAATTGATCCAAGAATGACAACAGTTTCTAGTATATTAAAACATGTTCACAAAGGTACTATAGAAAATGCTTATTCAATATTAAATGGAGACTATGAAGTAATTGAGGCAGAAATAATTGAAACTTCTGAACTGATAAACAAGGAATTAAAAAATTGCGATCTACCAGATGAAATTAGAATTGGGGCGGTTCTGAGAAAAAATGAAATTATAATTCCAAGATCAGACTTTGTATTTAAAAAAGATGACACCGTTGTGTTTTTAACTAAGAAAGATCAATTGCCATTAGTTGAGAGTATGTTTAGATTGAGTCCAATATAAAAAAACATGAATAAATTTATCCTAAATTATTTAGGAGTTTTTTTTATATTGTTATCAGCATTATCTTTTTTTAATATAATTTATTCTTATTACTTTAATTTATATTTAAATATAGATGCATATTTTTACACATTTTTAATATCAATAATTATTGGAGCAAGTTCTTTTATTAGAAATAAAATTGAAATTAAAATTACCATTTACTCAAAAATTATTGCTGTTATCATAGGGTATTTTCTACTACCATTAATTATTTCAATTCCTTATTACTTTAGTATTTACAATCTATCTTTTTTAAACTGTTTCTTTGAATCTGTATCAGGATTTACATCTACAGGGTTTACTGTTTTTGAAAATATAAAGCAACTTGATCAAAGCTTAATTATATGGAGATCAACATCACAATGGATAGGTGGTATTTACTTTCTATTTTCTATATTGCTTCTGATTGATATATTTGATGATAGTTTAAAAAAATCTTTAACTAATTTTATATCATTCAATTATTCAGAAACATTTAAACAATCTTTTAAAATTTTCATACTATATACGGCTCTAACACTATTTTTATTTGCTACATTAAAATTAATTAATTTAAGAACTTTTGATTCTTTCAATATTGCAATGACTATAATTTCTTCAGGTGGATTTTTACCTGTAAATGATATTGGTGGTATAGTTAACAGCAATTTCAAAGAAATAATATTTTCTTTTTTAATGCTTTTTTCATATTTCAGTTTATTTTTAATTTACAATATTTTTTTTTTTAAAAAAAAAAAGTCTCAATTTTTTTGCAGAAGATATCTATTTATTAATTTATTTTTTAATATTGCTAATTGTTTTTTTTATTTTTTTTAATTTTGATTATAACTTTTCTACAATTCTTTTTTCATTAACTAGCAGCATGTCTAATATAGGCATATCCTTTAAGAATTCTCCATCAAATCTTTGGTTTATATTTATAATTATTGTAATAATAGGTGGTTCTTTTTTTTCTACAAGCTCTGGTATCAGATTTTTAAAAATTTACTTTTTATTTAAATATTCTTTGAATGAAATACTTTCTTATTCAAGACCGAATAATGTTTATACAAATAAATTTCATTTAATTGATTCTAATATCGAGCAAAAAGATATAAATAAATACTTTCTTTCTGTAATGATATTTATAATTTCGTTGTTTTCAATTACATCATTACTTTCAATATTCGGTATAAATTTTGAGGAATCTTTTAAATTGGGAATTTTGACATTAATGAATACAGTTAATTCTTCAATGTATGATTTAAATAATTTTGATTTTCTTGAATTAAATTCTTATTCAAAACTAATTATTATAATATTTATGATTATAGGTAGAGTTGAACTGTTAACTATTCTTATAATTGCTAAAAAATTTATTTTTAAAAGCTAAGTTTATATTATATAAGGTCATACGATGCGCCCTTAGCTCAGTTGGATAGAGCATCGGTTTTCTAAACCGAGGGTCGGAGGTTCGAATCCTCCAGGGCGCGCCATTTTACATACCTATCGTGCTTTTTTTAATATTGATGATAGCCTTTGTTTCTGCTTTACTTAGGTTAATTCAAATTCAATTTTGAATTATTTGTTAACAAATAAATAAACAAGAGGAATAAATAATGTTTAAATTAATAAAACAATTGACTTCTTTAGCCGCAATAGTAGCTGTGTTGTTTGCTTTTACAACAGAGTCTATGGCTGCTAAGAAATCAAAAACACTTAAAAACACTCAGAAAAAAGGTTTTGTAAGATGTGGTGTTTCTCAAGGTCTGCCAGGATTTTCTAATGCTGACGCTGCAGGAAATTGGACTGGTGTTGACGTTGATGTATGTAGAGCAGTAGCTGCTGCAGTGCTAGGTGACGCGAACAAAGTAAAATTCACTCCACTAAGTGCTAAAGAAAGATTTACAGCTCTAACTTCTGGTGAAATTGACATTTTATCAAGAAATACTACTTGGACACTTTCTAGAGATGCTGACATTGGTCTTACTTTCGTTGGAGTAAACTTTTACGATGGTCAAGGTTTCATGGTTAGAAAATCTTCTGGAATAACTTCTACAAGCCAATTTAAAAGTGGAATTTCAGCATGTACAAACATTGGTACTACAACTGAGCTTAACATGAGAGACTTCTTTACTTCAAAAGGAATTTCTTATGAGCCTGTAGCTTTTGAAAAAGCTGACGAAGTTGTTGCAGCTTATGATGCTGGAAGATGTGATACTTACACTACTGATAAATCAGGTCTTGCTGCTCAAAGAACTAAACTGAGCAATCCGGATGACCACATAGTTTTACCTGAAACTATTTCAAAAGAGCCATTAGGCCCTGTTGTTAGACAAGGTGATTCTGTATGGGAAGATATCGTAAGATGGTCTTTGAACGTAATGATCGAAGCTGAAGAATACGGTGTTAACTCTGCAAACGCAGACGCTATGAAAACTTCTGAAAACCCAGCTATTAAGAGACTAGTTGGTGCAGAAGGTGAATTAGGTGCTGCTTTTGGTTTAGATAATGAGTGGAGTTTAAGAATTATCAAACAAGTTGGTAACTATGGTGAAAGCTATAAGAGAAATATAGCAGACACTGGTATTTTGCCTGATAGAGGTCCGAACGAATTATGGACTAAAGGTGGAATACTTTACGTACCACCTGCAAGATAATTTTTATCTAATAATATTTAAAAAGGGCTAGATTTTTCTAGCCCTTTTTTTTAGTATCTCTTTTATTTAATTTATGAATTTTAAACTTAATAAAATAATCCCTCAGTTAATTACATTATTAGTAGTAGTTCTAATCTTTGGTTTTTTTACATTTAACGCTCAAATCAATATGGATAATAGAGGTATTGAGTTTGGTTTTGGTTTTTTAACTCAAGAGTCATCATTTGATGTCCAGTTTTCATTAATAGATTATGATGGGTCACATTCATATGCCAGAGCATATTTAGTGGGTTTATTAAACACTCTCTTAGTTGCCTTTATAGGAATTATCATTTCTACTATACTTGGAGTTATAATTGGAATAGCGCGTCTTTCACCAAACTATTTAATTAAAAGAGCAGCATCTGTTTATGTAGAGTTCTTTAGAAACATACCTTTATTATTACAAATATTTTTTTGGTATTTTGCGGCACTTCGTGCGCTTCCTTTACCTCAAGACGCAGATGCAATGTTTGGAGTTTTTTTCCTAACAATTAAAGGATTGTTTGTACCTCGTTTTGTATGGGAAAATTTAGATATATTTTTTTATTCAATAATTGCTGTAATAATTTCTATTTTAATAATAAAAAATTATGCAAGAAAATTACAAGAAAACAAAGGTAAACAATTACCAGTTTTTTCTATTTCAATAGGTTTGTTTATAATTTTACCACTATTAACTTTTTTAATTGGTGGAGTTTCCTTAAATTTTGAAGTCCCTGTTATAAAGCAATTGTCAACCACATCATTTGTTTATGAAGGTGGTCTTGGTATTCCACCCGAACTTATTGCTTTAACTTTAGCGTTGTCACTATATACAGCTACATTTATTGCTGAATGTGTAAGAGCAGGTGTTCAAGGAATCAGCAAAGGTCAAAAAGAAGCAGCTGCTTCTATAGGATTAACACCAAACCAAATTCTAAAATTAGTAATAATGCCACAAGCATTAAGAATTATAATACCACCAACTACAAACCAATATTTGAATTTAACTAAAAATTCTTCACTTGCGGCAGCAATAGCTTATCCTGATTTAGTTTTAGTATTTGCTGGAACCGCATTAATGCAAACAGGAAGAGCAATAGAAATAGTTTCAATTACAATGCTTACATATTTATCAATTAGTTTGGCAATTTCACTCTTAATGAATTGGTATAATAAAAAAATAGCTATTAAAGAAAAATAATGAATAAATTAAATTTTTTAAAACCTGATAGAAAAAATATAACTATATATTTATACAGTGGTTTATTTTTACTTTTTGTAGCATTATTTGATGTATCTTTAAGTTCTTTTTTCAGAATAAACATCACATCATTTTTGCCTAATTCTATTAGTTTTTTACTTCCTTTAGTTTTGGGAATTATAGGATTTCATCTTATAAGAATAGAATTTTCAGGAATAAAAAATTTAGATTTATTAAATAAAAATATTAATACTAGTACATTTAATGCAGTTTTAACTTTATTGATTATTTTTTCTATAATTAAAATAATTCCAGGAACTTTGAGTTGGTTTATTATAGACGCCAATATAGCTGGCGAAACAAAAGAAGCTTGCACAGGTAGCGGAGCTTGTTGGACTTATATAAAAATTTGGTTAAATAGATTTATATATGGAATGTATCCAAATGAATTACAGTGGAGAATAAATATATCTTTCATTTTATTAATAGCTTTAGCTTTTGTTGGTTTAATTCCTTCAGAAAAAATTAGGAAATTTTTAACTTTATATTATGTAATTATTTATCCAATTATTGCATTTATACTAATTTATTATTTAATTTCAGGTGGATCATTAGGGCTAGTTTGGGTTGAAACAGGAGCGTGGGGAGGATTGTCATTAACTTTTATAGTTTCTTTCTTCTGTTTAATTTTCTGTTTTCCCGTTGGTATGTTTTTAGCTTTAGGGAGAAGATCTGTATTACCAACTGTTAGGTATATTTTTGTTGGTTTTATAGAGTTTTGGAGAGGTGTTCCTTTAATAACTGTATTATTTATGTCATCTGTAATGTTTCCAATGTTTTTACCTGAAGACTTTTTTATGGATAAGTTAGTTAGAGTAATTATTGCTATATCTTTATTTGAGGCAGCTTATGTAGCTGAAGTTATAAGAGGTGGATTACAAGCATTACCTAGAGGTCAATATGATGCAGCAAAATCTCTTGGTATGGGATATTGGAAAATGCACATTTTTGTAATTTTACCACAAGCATTAAAATTAGTAATTCCAGGAATAGCGAATACATTTTTAGCGCTAGTAAAAGACACTCCATTAATTTTTGTAGTTGGGTTACTAGAAATAGTAGGAATGTTAAATTTAGCTAAAACAAATCCTAAATGGTTAGGATTTGCAATGGAAGGTTATGTATTTGCTGCTATAATTTTCTGGATTATTTGTTATGCTATGAGTAGATATAGTCAAAATTTAGAATTAAAATATAAAACTGAAAGATAAATGATGTCAGATCCAATTATTAAAATAGAAAATATGAATAAATGGTTTGGAGATTTTCAAGTTTTAAAAGATATCAATTTATCAGTTGAGAAAAATAAAAAAATTGTTGTTTGTGGCCCATCTGGCTCAGGTAAATCAACTCTTATTAGATGTATCAATAGATTAGAAGAACATCAAAAAGGAACAATTATAGTTGATGGAACTGAACTTACAGAAAATACTAAAAATATAGAAGCTATTAGAGCTGAAGTTGGAATGGTGTTTCAACAATTTAATTTATTTCCACACTTATCTATCTTAGATAATTGTACATTGGCACCAATATGGGTAAAAAAAATGCCTAAAAAAGATGCTGAAGAGCTAGCAATAAAACAATTAGAGCAAGTTCAAATTGCTGATCAGGCCAATAAATATCCTGGACAATTATCTGGAGGTCAACAACAAAGATGCGCATTAGCTAGAGCCCTGTGTATGAAACCTAAAATAATGTTATTTGATGAGCCAACGTCAGCTTTAGATCCTGAAATGATTAAAGAAGTATTAGATGCTATGGTAAATTTAGCAAAAGCTGGAATGACTATGATAGTTGTTACTCATGAAATGGGTTTTGCAAAAGAAGTAGCAGATGAAGTTATATTTATGGATGAAGGGATGATAGTAGAAAGAGCAGAAACAAAGGATTTTTTTGCAAATCCAAAAAGCGATAGAACTAAACTATTTTTAAGTCAAATTCTTTGATTTATATAAGAACAGTAATCAAATAAATGGTCATTTATCTCCTTGACAGATATTTCATATCTTTAGTTTTTTAATAAAAAAAATAAATTTTCTTATTGAAGTATCTTAAAAAAATTAGTTCAATTGACTTTATAAAATTTAAGAGGGGTCTTAATGGATGACAATTTTAATAAACATTTAGGTAATAAATTAAAACTAAGAAGGTTAGCGTTAGGTTTGACACAAACTAAGGTAGCAAAAGCAATCAATGTAACATTTCAACAAATACAAAAATATGAAAAAGGAACAAATGGAGTTAGTTCGATAAGATTACTTCAGCTTTCAAACTATCTAAAAGTTCCAATTAATTATTTCTTTGAGGATTTTTCAGAGTATTTAATTAACATAGAAAAATCTAAAGAGGGACACATGAAT
>MPMB02082250.1_pt1 | contig 12097 bp, 11 predicted proteins | sample 1617371 | NCBI WGS metagenome assembly MPMB02 (sample SAMN05944808, study PRJNA350692) | marine metagenome | biome: marine; feature: ODZ; material: water; isolation source: 300 m water sample filtered on 0.2 um supor filter | place: Pacific Ocean | collected 2012-04-08 | depth 300m m
ACCATATGTAGCAATAAAGGCTGTAGGCATCCCAGCCACACCACGCTCTACACTAAAACCGTTTTTCTCTGCATAGTCCGCCAAAATTTTAGATGATTTATGTTCTTCCAATGCCAGTTCTGCGTTGGACCAAATGGCATCACTAATTTTAATGAGCGCCTTCCGGTGCTTCTCTACTGACTTATCGATGGCTTTTTTATTTTTGGACCAATCATCACCGGCCGTAAGTACCACAACACTCAATAGACCAATAAAAACTAATTTCATTTTTGTTAACATTGTTCTTCTCCTTCTTTCAATTAATGGGTTAAGGTTTATTTAAATCCTTTTAGGCGAGCTAAAATATTTTTCATGCTTTCTCCAAATAGTTATCGATTGCATCAACTAGGTCATCTATGGCTTCTAAATTCCATTGAATAACTTGTGATATATACTCATTTAAGTTCCTTTGTTCTATTATAAATCCATAGACGACTTTATCTATTAAAAACGCTGCCAATTCTTTTTGCCTATCCTCAATAATTTTATTTTGCAACTCAGGATGGTTTACAATTATATATTCATTAAATCTTCTATAGACATACCTTTGGTTTTCAGATCCTTCATCTAAATATTTGGATCTTATTTGAAAAACATCATTAATCTTTGTCTTTAATTCCAAATCATCTATCAACCCTATACTACCATCATTATTCAAACTATTATAGATTGCTCTAGGCGGATGAAACCCTCGGTAAGCTTTTAGCGCTAATATTAAATCCGTTTCTCCCGTCATTCCTTTTCTACCCAATTTCAGACTAATTAATGTGTCTATATTAATTTTTCCCCAATGATCAATAATATAATTGTGTGCTTTAACATCTTCTGCAATATTTTGAATAACATCTTGGCCATAAACATCTGCACTTTCTAATTCCTTTTTTAGACTCTCTAAGGTATAAATTGTTTTTTCATTATTGATCAACTCTATCCGATAATCATCCACCCATAACGAGCCGGATATGCCCAATAATACAGCGACAAATTCAATCCCCCCTCGTGCTAAAATATTTTTCATTCTTCCTCCATATTTTTATAATATCACCCTGAGCCTGACGAGGGGTGCCCTATTATTCTGTAATCTCATTTTTAGCCAACGATAAGGCGGTTAAATAAGACTTTTCAATATCCTTCAATTGCCTTGTATACATATTCCCATAGAGGTTCGCCTGGGATAGCAAACCATAAAAATCATTTGACATATAGTAGGATTGATTGAATTTGTATTGATTTAAGGTCCGACTACCATAAAAAGCACCATCATAAGAATTGTACTTAAAACTCACCCGAAATTCATCCAAGATCTCATTCCGAAAACGAATATTAAAATGATCTATTTCTGTTGATGTGGCATAATTACGCTGCTTCTGATGGTTATACATTTCCAGAAGTATATTTTTTAATTCCACATTTTCGATCAGTTCAAATGAACCGGTGGCTATGAGTTGGTTAAATATGCCATCTTGTGGAAAAAATGAAAAACCGACCTCAACATCTAATAGTTTATTCAGTATTTCCGGATTGGTATACACCGTATGGTTTTGATCAATATCACTCTGTATTTCTGTAATGAGTTGGTCAGATTTAAATAATGTTTCCAAGAGTTTATTGATCTGGCCGATGTCACTCTCCAGTGTATGGGTCAGATCGGAAAGGTATTGATTTTTCTTTATCTTATTATCATTCTCCGTCTGCCAGGCCTCTACATAAAAGGATAGCGCAATACCCAAGAATACGGCCAAGAATTCAATCCCACCACGTGCTAATAAATTTTTCATTACTTTTTCTTTTTAGGTAATAGTTGATCTAGCATAGCTGTATGATAGACAAACGAGGCTACAATAACTGCATTTTTTTTGATATCTTCAATAGGTATTGTATCATAGAAATCTAAGTTTGTATGACCTCCAGTTCCACCAACTCGATCTTGTAAAAACTGAAAGGCCGGAAGCCCAGCTCTATCAAAAGGAATATGGTCTGTACTTCCAACACTCTGAGATCCAATGGTTGTCATACCAAGATCATCAAATGGCTTCATCCAAGAAGTAAAAATCTTTCTTACATGTTCATTATCTTGAAGATAAATACCTCTATACTGACCAGGGCCATAATCTTGATTAAAATAGGCTGAAAATTTATCATAGGCATCTTTTTCGCCAATATCTGGATTATTTGGATTACCAAAATGTTTATTAACATATTCTCTAGAACCATGTAAACCTTGTTCTTCACCAGACCAGAGTGCAATTCTAATTGTTCTTCTTGGTCTAATATCTAAAGCTTTGAGAATACGCACTGCTTCTAACATTACAGCAACACCAGAGGTATTATCAGAAGCATTTGGACTAGCATGCCAAGTATCAAAATGTGCACCTAACATTACAATCTCATCTTTTTTATCGCTACCAGCGATTTCACCTAAAACATTTCGTGCTTTTCTACGACTTTTCCCGATCTTTGTTTTAATCTCAAGTTCAATTTTAACTTCAATCTCTCTATCAACTATTCTAACCATTCTATTATAATGCTCAGGAGTTATTGCTACGATAGGTAGATGATTAAGAGTTCCTTTTCTATCCCACTTATCTTTTTTAGCTCCTGGACGAGCAAACCCTCTAACTGCAGCAATCCACCCACTTCTAGATTCTAGAATAACTGAAACTCCTTCATTATTAAAAAAAGTGTTTCTTTCTTCTGATGAAACTAGATCAGGATTTACGGGAGGTCTAGGACCTCGTGGTGCTTTTGGAAAAGGTTTCTCTGATATTTCTTTTAGCTGATCATCAGTGTAGCGAGGTGTTCCATTACGATATCGCTCTTGATCTATTTTTGGAGGAGGTGTAGCTAAAACGGCTTTGCCACGAAGTTTACCTCTATACTTTTCTAAATCATCTTTTGTTTTGATATTAGCACGCACAACGGTCAATTTTTGGCGACCATTAATTCCTGGTGTATGCGCAATTGGGTAACCAACCATTGTTTGATAGTCAGGTTCAATCATATGTATAGAAAAATATTGATTATCCCAACTATAGCCGTAATCCATAAATGGCTCAATTTCAATATTCGTTAAACCTATACGTTTCATTTCTTTTACTGCCCAATCTTGAGCACGCCTCATATCTTCTGAATTTGTAAGCCTTGCCCCCAACACATCAGTCATATATGATAACGTATTTGCTATTTCCGAATGCTGGAATCCTTCTTCTCTTATTTTGGCCACTGTCTCCCAGTCTACACCATATTTTTCCTGACCAAATAATAATGCAGATAATAAAATTAATATTTTTTTCATAATCTTAATCCTCTACCAGTTCTTGACGTATTAATTCTACTGGAATATTTCCAGCATTATTAAATGCATTTAAAAATTCCTTAAGAGTAAACACCTTTTTTTCTGTCTCTAATTTTTCAGCATATTCTGTCATAAGGTTTTCAATTAAGTATTTACCAGTTATGTAACATGTACCATAACCTGGTTGTCTCAGATAAAGATGTTGCTCAAATTGAAGTAAGTGTGGCTCACGCTCCATCCAACCTCTTGGCGTCCACTTAACATGAACTTGACCAGCTTCTGCCATTGTCATCATATTTGCATGTGCATACAAAGACCCTAGTCCTCGAGCTGCTCTTTGCGCTAACATTATCCAAACTATTTCTCTTGATCTTGGATTATCTTCATAAAGCCCAGCATGCATAAACATTTCTTCTACTGCAGTAGCAATGCCTTCATTTTTTGAATCATACATATTATAAAGCGGAGGTCCACGTCGTATTAGATTTTTATGTGGGTTATCACGTACTTCAGCAAGATCAAACCAATGATATAAATGAGAATAAAGTGGCAAAGGATCATAATGAAGACCAATTGAGAAAAAATTTCTATCATCTTTAGGAACATATTTTCCCATATGTTCTCTTAATGCAGGCTCCATGTTATCTTTGATATACATGATATCATTTTCAGATAAAAATCTCATCATTTTCATCACCGCATTATCCGTTAGCACTTTAAATTCATCAGGAGTATCTGCAGATTTCATCAGGGGTAATTTTTTATTCCTCTCTTCTTCTAACTTTAAAGATGACCAAGCTCTATCAAGTTCTCTTTGTAGTAATTGGACTTCTTCTTCCCACGTTAAAGGTACGCGATGAACATTTTGTTGATACCAAGTATAATTTTCTTTTCCTATACCAGATGGTCCATTTTTTTTAGGAGCTTCTGACTCTAGCCAACGAATAAATTTATTATTTGCGACTTTTGCATTTTGCAAAGCTTCAAAAATACTTTTATCCTTCTTTTTATCTTGATATTCATTTAAAGTTTTTTCAATTGTATTAAGATATTTTGTTTGATCACGCAAATTATTAATACCGGCAACCCAAAGGTCTCTAGCATTACCTGTAAGGTTTTGTTTCGCTTGTTCCAGGAATGCAGGTATAAGTGCTAATTCACGATGAAATTTTTCTTTAGCTTGTTTGTTTAAAGGAAAGGTGTATTGCCAATATTCTAATAGTGCATGATTGACTGGACCTTCATGAGCAGGAACATCACTCTGATACATCCAAATAGTTTGATAAAAAGCTGGATCACGTATCCATGATTTTAATACTCGAAAATTAAAATCATAACCATTCATCTCAGCTTCTATAATCTGCCAATCTACCTGTTTTGACTTTGACCAATTTGTAGTATCAATATTATTTAACTTTTTTTGAAGTTTATCAAAGACACTTTTCCTTTTATTAAATTGTTTTTTTGTATAATCAGGAGCTCCGTTTAATAGAGGTGGATTTTCAAATTTTCTCCATTCAATAAACAGATTTTGCAAACTATTATAATTACTCTGACTCTGCAGTGATGTAAAAAATAATAAAAAAAGTAATATTCTCATCCTAATACCCTATCCATTCCTGTGTTAAAATTTTCCATTTCCTCAGGTTTGGCCATACTCAAGCGACACCATTTATTATATGGTGGAAATGGACGGCCCACGATGACTCCATTCTTTTCCATTGCCGGCTGGAATTCTGTTATGTTCATTCCTGTTTTAATGAAAATGAAGTTAGTTTGTGAGTCTAAATACTCTATTCCTTTATTGTCTAAATGACTTGTAACAATTTTTTTTGCTCTATTATTTTGCTCAACACTATGAGCTTGAAATCTTTCATCTTGGTAAGAAGCTATGGCTGCACGTAACCCTATAATATTTAATGAATCCGTCAGGTAAGATTCAAGTCGCTTAGCAATTTCTGGGGTTGTGATAGCAAACCCTACTCGTAAGCCAGCTAGACCATGAACTTTAGAAGCTGTACGTGAGACCATAACATTGTGACCCTTTTTCACTAAATCAATCATCGATCTATAATCAGGATGAGTTACATATTCGTGATAGGCTTCATCCACAAATACAATTGACTTTTTAGACATGGTTTTACAAAAAGATTCTAACTGATCTGTTGCCATAATTGAACCTGTTGGATTATTAGGATTGCATAGATAAATAAGTTTAGTACGGCTACCAGTATTTTCAGCTGTTCTATCTAAATCAATACCAATTTTATTATCCATGGGAATACGTTTAACATTAGACTTCATCGTTTTAGCAAAACGATTGATAGTTTCAAATGTAAGTACTGGAGAAATCAATTCTCCTTTATCAATTCCATTCATTAAAGCTGCTTTTTTAAGAATCTCTCCAGAACCAAAGCCTACTGCTATATGTTCGGGAGTCACTCCATTTAATTTTGCCATAAGGATCTTAAATTCAGCTTTAGCATAACGCATTGAATATAAATTTGATTCTGAAAAAGCTTTTCGCATTGCTTTACGAGCAACTTGTGAAGGTCCATAAGGATTTTCATTGAACATCATACGAATAGGTAAATTCTTTGAACCTGATGAATCGTTAGCAAATAGTGGATTGTTACCAGTTAGAGTACTAAGAAATGAGCCACCTAAAATAGTTGCACTTCGATTTAACCAATCTCTACGTGTTATTTCATTATTCATTTTGATATCCTTATTCTACTGTTGCAATGCATTCAATTTCAACTTTTGCACCTGCTGCCAAACCACTACCTGCAAAGGCTGATCGAGCTGGCTTATGGTTTGGAAAAAACTTTATATATTCAGCGCTCATTGCTGGCCAGTCATTAATATCTTCTAACATACAAAGGCATTTGACGACTTCATCTAAAGAAGATCCATAGCGTTCTAAAACTTCTTTAATATTCATCATCGTCTGACGTGTTTCAGGCCCTATCCCTCCTGGCACAACGCCTTCGCCAGGTATATTACCTATTTGACCAGAAAGGTATAGCATATTTCCAACTTGAACAGCCTCAGAAAACGGCAGACCTAGAGCTGCATGCTCATCTGTTTGAAGATATTCAACTTTTTGTTTGGTTTGACAACTGATAATAAACAATAACGCGAAATATAGTATTCGATGATTCATGGTAACCTCCTTGAGGCTCAATTTACAACTGAAAAGGAGAAAATAAAAAAGCCCCGGTATTTCGCAGAGAGTTTTTTCTTTTTACCAATAAGGAAAGACTATTTAAGCCCATTCATCATTATTATTCCAATAATTTTTTCAAGATTTCTCTACTCGTATGGTCTGTAACCAACCGGGCTCGGTTCGGACGAAATTTATCTTCCACAATAAGGGAAATCACATCCATTTGGCCTGTCTCCAGGGCATTTTTACATATATCATCCGCACTTAATGTCATATTGCCCACCCGTTTTGTTAATTGGAATTCCAGATTCCCCATCCCATTAAAAGCGCGGTAAATAATTTCGGTGCACACTTGGGTTGCCGCATCATTAAAATCAAAAGAAAAATCATATCCATTGCCCAGGTAGGAATGAACCACACCCATGGCTTTTTGGATTTGGGCAGGATTCAATTTGGGCCGAAGTATCACCATTCGATTGACTTTATGATCCAAAAGGTGATCCATTGAATTGGAAATGACCCCTTCAGATACAGATTCAATAATATCATCGCCGGGATGGATGAGCGATCTTTTTTCCGCCGATAAATAAAGTGAAGCCCAATCTTGTTCATTCCAAGACTGCCTGTCGCCCACATAAATAATCCCATGTTTAAATGTCCCAGGTAAAAAGATATTACTCATGTAACCCGCGGAATATGTTAAAATAATATCTCCCGGTCTCAGCATTTGTTTTATCTCATTTTTTTCCATATGGGTGAAATAAAGATTATCGGTTACGGGAGATTTAATATCGCCCACCCATGTTAAAAGGAATGCTTTAAGTGCCTCATATTGGCCACCGGATTGTTCGATTAAATATTTTGCCTGTTTTTGGATATCGCTATGGCGTAGGAGATTTGTGATTTCTGGTGTCAGTAACACAAAATGGTTCAGAATTTCTTCTCGATGCTTTACATGAAATGTTTGAAGTTCTTCTAATTCATTAATGAGTGGCACATACAGTGGATCTGACAAAAGCTGATTCAATGGGGATCCTGATCGATGGAGCTCCCGAGTATAAAGCTCCCAGGCAATATCCAGATCTTCCAGATTCTCCGGATTGGTGAGGCTATTAAAAATTTTTTGGAATGTATTTTTTGGAATACCACTCCGAAAATAAGATTCGTTCAGTTTACCCACCAGTTGATCATCCTTCATATTGATGGTAATTAAATGACCGCTTGCTTTATAAAGGGTTAATGCAGCATAATACCCGATGACAAACGCTTTCATATTCGTTTCAGGATCGTCAGTAAGTGTATTGTAATCCCTGTATTTTCCAATTACCTCCCACAAGGATTGGCGGAGGATTAAATAACGGAATAAAAGGTTCTCAATCTGGTCATTTTCTATATTGGTAATATATTTTTTATTAAGTCGAGATGTATTTTGATGGAGGGAAATCATCTCCTCAAACATTTCACGGAGGGCACCCTCAAAAATGGCCAATTGGTGAATATCGGACTCAAATGAATCCTGTACAGCCGGTAAGGGTGAAAAGAAAAAAGCTCCGGAAAAAATATAGGAGATAATTTTATTTTTAATTGAAATCATTCAGAATATTTAGATGATTTTTCATACCATCAATATAATCTATTATTTATAAAAATAAAAATGCCCCAGAAAAGGTCGGGAGCTCTCCCCATCATTTTTTCTGCACTAAAAGCCATCCACTGATGATGCCGGAAAATCCGCAAAGAAAACTAAACAATAAAATATAATATTCCGGATCACCCAATTGATCGGTGAAATAAAATTCGCCCAAGGATAAGGCAGAAAGGATGCCGAATAGAATGGTTGAAAGTATGAGAATCAACCGCTTCATTGATTTAATTTTCAACCGAATCCTCTGATACGACAATAGTTATTCTGTCTCCCTTCGTGCTGATCGCAATTCGGGTGATGCCACTCAATCCATAATCTGATACATCGCCAATTTTTACCCAGTCCGTATGGTTATATGGATCAAAATTATATAGTTCACTCCCTTTTCCCATGATGAGCACGCCAGAATGGGTCACGGCAAAATCTTCGGAGCCCTTCAATGTGTGGATCATCATTTCGATCTCTCCTGATTTCGGATCAATCTGATTGATCATCCATTGTTTTTCTTTTTTGCTGATATAGGCCACGCGATTGGATTTGGGCAATTTCAAAATAGTTCGGCCGATGGTGTTATCCATGACACGATTGCTATTCGATTGTATATTATTTAATTGAAGTGTGTGTGGATCCCCCAATACAAAGGTTATGAGCTTCTTTCTATCAATCCAGCAGTGGTAACCGATTTTCAAATCTTTGACGAGCACCTTTGGTTTCCCGGAATACATGCTGTATTTATACAACAACTGTGTGCCGTCCAAATCTAACCGAATAGCAGAGAAGGCATTGCTTGTTCCAATCTGCAGAGGGGAATACTCACTCCCTTGGGTGTCCGTCATCCATGTCTTCTTTCTGGATTTAATATGGTATAAGCAAATATCCTGCTGGCCATCCCGTGTGGAAGAGAATAAAATCTGCCTTCCGTTTTTCATAAATGAGGGCTGGTTATCATAACCGGGATTATCCGAAATGTTAACCGGATTGGCGATGGCATATTTATCATCAACCGATAGTAGGTCAAAAAGATATATTTCTGATCCCGTCTGGGCATTAATAAAGGTCAGTATAATAACAAAAATGATCGATTGTTTCATTACTATAATTTAGGAATGAAATAGCATTGACTTTGGAAGGAATAGTTTTAGGAATAACAATGTATGATCGCAGAGATTTTATCAGCCTGGCGAGAATTGGCAGTAGAGAATTCCTTCATGAAAATAATTGAAGGTTGTATTAATTATAAAAAAGGTTGAGGTTTGTTTAATCGTGCAAAGAGGCTTACATCAATTAAACCAGACCCCATAACCCCGGTTTCTTAATCCGATACCCAGCATTTCTTCAATCGCTTCCGCATCTTTCCGAGTGGGAATGGGGTTATACTGTTCATATAAATCAGGACGGAGCTTTATTCCGTAGTATTTTGCATACTTATTTGATTTATACCCTTCTTTATGTTGCTCAAATCTTAATACTGGTTTTCGAGTAGATTGGCCCACATAAACACAGGGGTTTCCCTGACGATATTTTGGGTTTTTTCGACGAAACTTCCATTGAGTTGCCACAGTTGAGTCTAATTCGATCACATATACATAGTATTTTTTCATATTCTATGTCGAACCTTAATTAATATTATATATAGCTCACTTTAATTATAACATTTTCGAATTTGAACAATATTAATCCACATTATCTTTTGTTTTAATACAAATTAAATAAAAAACAATCGGCGCCACCACCCACACGGCCTGTGGAATTAACGTATACCCCACATCCGTTGACGAACCCGGTATGGGGGGAATAATTATCGGATTCCAGGGCAATGGTTCATAGATCCATACCCGACCGTTAAATAGATATTCGACCAAGAGTTCCTGGCCCAACCCCCAGACAACCATTATAGATAATTCTTGCCAATTAAATTTTGTAAAATGCCGCCCCTTAACCCACCGAAGGCACAGCCAGACACCCACCATAAATAATCCACCATCCCAAATAGAATGGCTGATTTTCCGAGGCCATCCATCCAAACCAAAAGGCCATTCTACCGCCGAGTGAAGGAATTCAGGCCCCAAGATTAGAAAAGTAAACTCCCATGTGGCCCCAATGAGGGAACCAATCCAAAACAGTTTATAGTAATAAAGAGATAGTTTCCCATGATTTAGGGCCCACTTAAATCCCACCACCAAACCCATGGCCACAAGAAAATCTCCAATGAGAAAAATCGTATCTATGGTTGTCATATTTATATTAATTCCCGGCTATCCTTAGCTCAATAACCAAATAATAAATGGAAGTAATAATGCTAAAAGACTTACATAAATGTATTGTTCGAACAATAAGAGTGTTGGCTTGAGTATAGAATGCCAAATATATGACACACTTTTTTTCACCGCCTTGAGAATAATTTCCCAGTACTGTATCAATAATCCAATCGTCACAAGAATCGTTATGAAATATGTTTTGCTGGCGAGACTAATTATTATGATCACAAACGTGATTAGGCCAAGAATAAAATTATTTATCTTCATTGCTATAAAATATATTCATCTCAACAAATAATTGCGTGTTAATTGTTTTAATTTATTGAACATTTAAATATTTTTTTAAGTTTTATTTCGTTAAATCATCAAGTGAGTTGTAGCTAACCATAAAGTAATCTTTTTAATTATATTTTTCATTGCGCATACCAAAATTTACCCATCATCTCACAAACAAAATAGCCCCCATAAGGAGGCTATTTGAGCCAGAGGCGTTTCATTTAGTTAGTAAATCCAGTTAGTTATAAATCCAATCCACTTACCTATTTAACTGCTTTTCAAGCATATTTAAAAATATAGAAGAATAATTTTAAATCAAGGGTTTGGCTTAATAAACTTCAGTGTATAGCGATCACTCTCTCCAATTTTTTTCAGCTCCTTTTGACGTTTTTTTAATTTAGACTTATCTATTCTATTGTCAGATAATGTTGGTGGGAGATTCCAAACGCCTCCAGGATAATCTTTGGTATCTTTTGGATTAGCGTTTATTTGAGAGGAACCAACATATATAAATCCAATAGCTTCAGCATCCTTGATCATGCATGGCTCACAAGTGTATCCTTTTGCGTCAACTGTTGTATTACTTCGATGATCAGTAATTCCAAGTATCCCGCCGGGCTTAAGTGTATTAAACATTGCTCTTAGCTTTTCAAATTCTGTATTACCAACCCAATTATGATAATTACGAAAAGTAAGTATCATATCAGCTGAAGAAGCTTTATCATAAGCATTTCCCTTAAAAGCGACCATTTTTGCATTTCCATAAATATTTTTATTGGCTGACAATCGATCCTTCTCACTTTGATATCTATCTTTTGTTGTTTGCTTTTCAGAATCAGGATCATAGGTAGCACTGATATATTGTCCATTTTTATTTAAATAAGGGGCTAATATTTCTTGATACCATCCACCACCAGGATATATTTCTACAATTGTCATAGTATCTTTAATGCCAAAAAACTGCAATGTCTCCAAGGGATGTCTATACTCATCACGGGCTTTATTTTTTGAAGAGCGATGATTACCATTTATAACATCTTTAAGAGATTGTGAATAAATAAACGAACAGCATAGTGTTATTACTATTAAAATTTTATTATAGAATAATCGATTAAGTGAGTATTTGATTTTATTCATTATTAGCACCGCTATGTTAATAGTTATATCAGTTAATATTTTGCATAAATTACACAGAAATTGTCCCACAAACAAAAAACCCGCTACTACGAGGCCCTTGCTTAAAACCTTGTTCCTGGGCAAGAAAACAAGCCTAGAAATAAAGACGAAATACAGTTTCTGCTACACAGGCAAAACGTTTTCTATTTTCCACTTCTATACTGATCTCATTTAACAATTCTAAACTATTATTTTTTGGCTCTACACCGACTATACGAGTGCGTGCTCTGACTTTTGAG
>MPMB02136723.1_pt1 | contig 12066 bp, 12 predicted proteins | sample 1617371 | NCBI WGS metagenome assembly MPMB02 (sample SAMN05944808, study PRJNA350692) | marine metagenome | biome: marine; feature: ODZ; material: water; isolation source: 300 m water sample filtered on 0.2 um supor filter | place: Pacific Ocean | collected 2012-04-08 | depth 300m m
GATTCCGGGGGTCGGATTCCGGGGGTCGGGGGTCATGTTCCGGGATCTGATTCCTGGGGTTTGGGGTTCGGTTTGGTTTTTGGTGTCTGGCTCCCACTTGCTTCCAGTCGCATGATTCGACCGGTTCGTTGATACGGCGCATTGAAGGTGCACACGTACAACTCCCCATTTGGTCCAACGCCGAATGAACTCGGAAACAGTCGTTTCTCGCCGGTCAACTCCCGTGTTTGAATCGCGCCATCATCATCCCGCCGCGCACCCCAGATGCGGCCACTCATGTAATCACCATAGATGTACACACCTTGCATCGACGGGTATTTTCCGCCGCGATATACCTCACCACCTGTCACCGATCCGCCATCGCGGCGACCGTATTCGATGATCGGTTTGATGAACGCCGGATTGTCTTCTGTTCCCTTTTTGAAGGGGTGCATGCCCTCTCTGTGGTTCCATCCATAGTTTCCCCCACGTGTGATGATGTCGATTTCTTCCCAGGCGTTCTGCCCAACATCTCCAGCCCACAGTTCGCCTGTCTTGGAATCAAAGGCCATCCGCCACACATTTCGAAGTCCTGTTGCCCAAATCTCCGGTCTGACGCCGTCTGTACCGACAAACGGGTTGTCTGGGGGAATCACATATGGCTGCTTGCCGTTCTTCTTGGATGGATCGATGCGAAGCACCTTCGCCAGCAGGGTCGACATGTTCTGCCCGTTTTCATGTGGGTCCGCGGCACTCCCACCATCACCAACGGACAGATACAACATGCCATCCGGACCAAACAGAACTGTTCCACCGTTGTGGTTGCCCCAAGGTTGCTTGATCTCCAGAAGAACCTCTTCGGTATCCAGATCAATCTGGGGGTCATCTTCTGATCCTGTGAATCTCGACAACACTGTTCGCCGCGGGTTTTTCATGGATCGATAGGTGTACACCTCCTGCACCTGGGGCCACGATGGGTGGAATGCAAGTGACAACAACCCTTCTTCGTTGTTCCGTGTTGTCAGGTGTTTTCGAAGGTCCAGCAGAATGTGATCGTTCCCCCCGCGGAGTGGCGTCACCACAACACGACCCGCCCGCTCAATGATTACCAGTGAGTCGTCCGCCCCTGGAAAAGAAAGTACCTGTACCGGCTCACGATAGGTGTGGCCTGGAAGAGCAGGAACCGCCGTGATGTTTGGTATGGGTTCTGGTGGTTGAATTGTTTGCGCACAGGCGATCGTTGTGACCATCAATATCATGATTGTGATTGTAGTGGTCTATCAGGTGGTGGATGCAACCAACCACAACACCACAAGCCCAAGCCCGCTCAGAAGTCGGGTTGTGCGTCGGTTTCCAAGCATGATGCCGAACCCGGCCATCTCTGCTGCGAGCACCCATGCCCACGATGGTGAGGTGATGTTAATGCCGGACCCTGGCATCCGATCCAATATGAGCACCGAACCCCACAGTACCGACGCCACTACATTGAGTACATGCGCACTTCCATCTGATGCCAGTACCCATGCAGACAGCAAGATCCGCAGATATCCAATCACCAAAATGCCTGCGACCATTGGAAACAACAACAGCGTCGCGGGTATCCCGAGCAGGCTGTACATGCCGAAGTGGTGTGCCGCGATCGGGGTTGCGACCAGCCAGGCTGTTGTTGTAGCCCGGGTGGATTCAACAAACGCCGACCGTTGAATGCCAACAACCGCAACTCGACGAGACCAAGCTGGGAAAAGGTAGATCAGGGCTGCTACCACGGTGAAACTGAGTTGGAATCCAATATCAACAACCGCGCGAGGATTCTCGATCTCAATGGCAATCGCGGCCAGCGCCAGCACGCTTCCGGCCGACATTCGCCATCGAAGGCTTGAAAAACCCGCTGCCACCAGCACCATCAGCCCGGCTCGTGCCAGTGGTGTTCGAACCTGTGCCACCACCAACATGATCGCTGTCACAAGCACCACCATGATTGATCCTCGACGAATCGATGTCCCACACCATCGTGATGCTGTAAGAGCGATGCCACACAACACCGCCAGGTGCAGCCCGCTGACAGCAAGAAGGTGGGCGGTCCCGGTCGTTCGAAACGGCCGCGACACTTCATTCCATAGACCATCGCGGTGGCCAAGCACGATGGTGGACACCACCGAGCGGGTATGACCGCGATGAAGTGGTGGAGCACTCAGCACATCACACACGCGTCTCCGAATCCCATCAATCCAACGTCGCCACAGTGGTGGCGAATCAACGTGTTGAATGTGGGTGGTACCGAACACCTCAAACGTCGCCAACCGGTCATCGCGTCCGAGCCCTGTTCTGCATCGACCGGATGCATCAATCGTGGATCCTGTTGTGAGTGCAATCCCGTCAGCCTTCAACAGCACCTGACCGCTGGCTGTGTGCCATCTATTTGTACTTGTTTGAATTTCGGTGTCAAATACGGGGTTGAACTCATCCAACTCATTCCACGCCAAGACCACGCACCAACGTCGTCCATCACCGCGGCGTGACCCCACTTGCAGCCGAAGGCGGGCGGGACCAGATTGAGAAGCACCCATCCAGCATCGAATATCGGTGGATGACACCACTTGTGTAGCGCGGGCAGCTCGACCAGCGGAGAGCAGCAGGCAGGCCACGAGAAGGGCCATCATCATCACGGAGCGCCGCATGGAAGCCACAACGAGCCACGGCGACGCCGCCAGCATGAGCACCAGCCAAAACCACCATGGCAGGTCCGACCCACAGCCCACGATCGAACCGGCGGTCCACGCAGCAGCGGCCCATTCCATCTTCCCGTGGACACGTGGTGGAGTCGTTGATGCTGCCAATGCCGGAGCAGTGTGCCGGCGGCGATACACCACTCGTCCAAATGGTGCCAAAACGCATCACCTAAAAACGTGGGATACTGTCAACCTTCCATGCACCGCATTCTTGGCCACGACACGGCGATCTCCACCTTTGAGCACGCACTTCGCTCCAAGCGTATGCACCATGCTTGGATTATTTCTGGACCAACTGGCGTTGGAAAATGTACGCTCGCCCGCGAAGTGGCTTCGGTCCTGCTTGATCCAGAGGTTGGACATGACACGATAGGACAAGATGGTGCACGAACCTCACGGGCCGCTCGACTTCTGGAATCTGCTTCACACCCGGACTTGCACATCATTGACCGGACACTCGCTGCAAGCAGTAACAACCCACGCCTCCGCGAGCGAAAGCAGATGAATATCCCGCTTGATCTGCTTCGAGAGTGTGTGCTTGGTGGACGCACCAGCGACGGGCGCATTCATGAGGCAGCGGCGTATCGCACACCATCACTGGCACCTGCCAAGGTGTTCATCATTGATGAAGCGGAGCGGTTGGATCTTCCTGGACAAAATGCGCTTTTGAAGACATTGGAAGAACCGCCACCATCAACCTACCTGTTTCTCGTCACTTCCAGACCAGAACGTCTTCTTCCGACGATCTGGAGTCGTTGCCAGCATGTTCGGTTGGCGCCACTCGATCTGGATTCCATGAATGCTTGGGTTAATGCGGGTGATATTGATATCAATATAGATGAACTCGAAACCATTCTTGACTTCAGTGATGGGTCGCCGGGCATGGCTGCTCGTGCTGTGCGTGGCGGATTGTCTGAGTGGATTCCATCATTGACACCAATACTCACGCAACTTGATTGTGGTGAGTGGTCACCCGAGGCTGCAACCGGTATGGCGGAACGAATCGACTCGTGGTCAAAGGTTGTTGTCAAAGACAACCCAAAAGCCAGCAAGGACGCAGCAAATCGCGATGGTGCTGAAATGATGTTTCGGGTGATGTTGCAGCATGTGCGGCGTAACCTTCGTTGTGAGTGTGATGGACACAAACTCGATCGCCTGTGTATGACAATCGATCGGATTGCCGAGGCCGAGGACCAGTGCGCAGCCGGTTTGAACTTGAAGCATGTGCTGGAAGCACTCGCTGCGGAGTGGACTTCGATGGCTGCGAATCGCAGTTGATTATGGGTTGATCGACCGGGTGTTGTTCAGGCCGCCGATGGCGTGAACATGGCGCCTTGAGCAGACAATGATGACCGCAGCACCAACAATAATCATGCACACACTGAGTAGTTGACCGCGCTGAAGACCCGCCAACAATGCGACGCCTTCATCGGGTTGACGAATCACCTCGGTCAGCACCCGCAGTACGCCATACCCGGCCAAGAACCATCCGGCTACCACGCCGGGCCGTCGAGGCTTCCACCACACCAGGACGAGTAGGGCAAACAGTATTGGACCATCCGTCATAGCCTGAATGAGTTGTGATGGCCACCACGCCGTCAGTTGTCCAATGATCATTTCGGTCACGACCGGATCTCCCTCACGAAGTGAGGTGACAATCTGTGTGTGGAGCGTCGTATCCCCACCAATGCCCGGCGCTACGGCTGAAACATCGATTGTGCCATTCAAAATCTCCTCTGGATACTTGACGCTCCACCACGGTGAATTCTGCTGCATTGAATCTGCAAGCCGTTTGCCCCAGAGTTCACCATTGACAAAGTTCGCAAGTCGCCCGAGAAACAACCCTGGCGGCGCTGCGATGGCCATCAGATCGATTGTGTGTAGGGCTGGCAGGTGATGTTTCCGAGCAAATATCACCATGGCTACCAACACACCAAGAATGCCCCCGTGGCTCGCCATGCCGCCACGGTGAATCGCCAGCAACTCCCACCATGGGGGGGAAGCCGAAAAATCAACGAACAATTCCGGTTGATAGAACAACGCGTACCCCAGACGCCCACCAACCAAAACGCCAACGACGGCGTACACCATGAGGTCGCCGACGGCTGCTGCTGGAACGATCGAGCGGCCGGTTCTTGCCATCCAACGCACGAGCAGCCATGCGATGATGAAGCCGAATGCATAGGCAAGTCCATACCAGCGAATCCCCCAGTCGGAGGAAAGAGGAATCGCCACCGGATCTAGGCGGTGCAGGTACGATTCAGCCAAGATGATGAGTGAGCAGTCCATGGGCATCCATGTTTCCACCGAAAGAGGGTGTTGAAGAATCACATGAATACTACTTCAGACGCCTTTGATCCAACACCGATCTTTGCGATTCTGCTTCGGGGCAATCGGCTTGATCGCGAGACCACCAAACATCTCTTTGAAGCCATGATGACCGGCAGCGTTTCTGAACCACAGATCGCCTCGATCTTGACGATGTTGGCTGTGCGGGACCTTGATCCAGAGGAACTCACTGGGGCCGCTGAGATCATGGCTCAGCATGTCACACCAATTCCGACCGATATCGATCCAAGTACGTTGCTTGATACCGCCGGCACCGGTGGGGCGCCAAAAACCTTCAATGTGTCTACTGCCGCCGCCATTGTGGCCGCGGCAGCCGGCACACCGGTTGCCAAACACGGCAACCGCTCTCGCACCGGGCGTGGGTCGGCGGAGGTGCTCCGGGCACTGGGTGTCAACGTTGATGCTCCACCTGAAATCCAGGCCATGTGTCTTGAGCAGGTCGGAACCTGCTTCTGTTTCGCTATTCACCATCACCCAGCGACCCGCTTTGTGGTTCCGGTGCGGCGAGCACTTGGTTTCCCAACCATCTTCAACCTCCTTGGGCCCCTGACCAACCCAGCCTCGGCCAAGCGCCAACTGCTGGGCGTCTGGGATCGCCAGCTCGGGCCCTTGCTGGCCGAGACGCTCATTCGACTCGGGTCGATTCGAGCCATCGTGGCCCATTCAGATGATGGCCTCGACGAAATCTCCATTTCCGCCCCAACAACACTCTGGCATGTCGAGAATGGAGCGGTGCGTGTGGAACACATCTGTCCGGAAGATGTTGGATTGAATACCTGTCCAATCGAGTCGGTCACGGCAGGTGGTCTAGAACAAGCGACCAAATTGATTCAATCAATTTTGGCAGGAACCGAGCGGGGTGGGTCGCGAGACATGGTTCTGATGAATGCTGGGGCCGCCATGCTCGCAGCTGGAGGGGTTTCCTCGCTGTCCGAGGGTGTGCGGGCCGCTGGAGAGATCATCGATTCTGGGGCGGCTACGGAGACGCTTCGAAGGCTTGGTGAGGTCAGTCGGTCAGGTTGATTGTTCGTGTGTTGTGTTGGTACTGAACAATCAAGAGTATCTCTTTCCTCCTCTTCGTAATGTGCTTGTCGTTCTGTGGATGTATGGCGAACAAAGTGATGTAACCCACGGTGTTGGATGAAATAACAAAAGTCCCAGAACGCAAACAAACTGTCAATTGAGGTGTTGTTTGGTGTCGCCGACGGTCGGTTTACAAGACGGCCAGACCCACCGTGTGTTGGTCGGCGAATTCTGGTTGATTTGCCTGTCGACGAAAGCGAGAAAAACGACACCAATAGACAGGTTATAAACCCACCATCCAGCGGTAGCAGGATGAGGTGTCGGATCTCTGAATGTTCAACACCAAGCTAACCACCAGTTTTCAGGGGGCTGGATATTGGTACCCGATCACCATTCAGTCTTCAAGCAGCACCGATTCGAGTTGATTGATGTCCTGATCGAGGTGATTATCACCAGTTCGTCGGCCATCAATAGACCGTACGGCATGCATGACGGTGGTGTGATCGCGGCCACCAAAGTAGCCACCAATTTCACCGAGACTGAACCGGGTGTGCTTTCGGGCGAGATACATGCCAATTTGCCGCGGAAGCGAAACGCTCTTGTGCCGCCGTTTGGAAAGCAGATCAGTAAGTTTGAGTCCGTAATACCCAGAAACAGTGTCCAGAATGTCTTGAATGGTCAACTGGGCAGGCCCATTCAACTTCACCTGATTCCCAATCGACTTCTTCGTGAGTGCAAGATCGATGTCTATGCCATCAAGCATCGCCATGGTCTGGATCTTGGTGATGGCACCTTCAATCTCTCTGATATTGGTGTCGATTCGGGCGGCAATGTATCCAGCCACATCATCAGGCAGTTCAAGAGATCGCAATGCCGCCTTGGATTTCACGATCGAGACGCGTGTTTCATAGCACGGCCGCTCAATATTGGCGACCAACCCACACCCAAACCGGCTAGTGAGACGTTCTTCGAGATCAGGAATTTCATTGGGCGGCGCATCTGAACTAAGTACGACTTGGCGGCCACCTTGATAGAGCGTGTTGAAGGTATGGAAAAACTCTTCCTGGGAAGTATCCCGCTTGGACAGGTCATGGATGTCGTCGACCACCAACAGGTCGTAATTCCTAAATCTATGCCGGAACGAACCCATATCACCATCCTGTACAGCTTCAAGAAACTGGTTCATGAACGCGTTGCAGGATGTGTAGTAGATGCGCATGTCCGGGTTATTGCGCATGGACTGCTGGCAAATAGCCTGCAGAAGATGGGTCTTACCAAGTCCAACACTGCCATGCACAAAGAATGGGTTGTAGGCACGACCTGGTTGCTGCGCGACAGCCGAGGCAGCGGCGTGGGCGAGTCGGTTATCTGGTCCAACCACAAACGACTCGAATGTGTAGTCGGGTGATAGAAGCATCCCACCCTCATGTTCAGTTTGAATCGATGTGCCAGTTACAACATCATTAGAAGGTGTGTGGTTGACCAGATCTTTGGGGGTGATAAACTCGATGCCGAGCAACCGTCCGGTTGCAACTTGTGTTGCCTCGGTGAACTGGTCAGTGCAGTGCCGCTGCAAATAACGAAGCTGAACAGGTTCCTGCACAAGGAACCGAATTGTTCCACCATCCATGTCGACAGCTTCAATATCATTGAACCAGTGCCGACAATCCGATGGGTGTTGATCCCACAGGTGTTCAAGCACTGAACGCATCACCCTCGCGTCAATCACTGCCATGTCGGAGGTTCTCTCTTCCCTGCATTTAATGCCCGGGGGAGCGGTCGATCAAACCCAGTCCGTCCCACCAAGCCAACACCCAAATCTAAGGGTCAGCGACGACTTCGTCAACCATCTGTTTGGAGGATTGTTCTGTCTCTGCAATTTGTTGGTCGTACCGAATCCGATTTCGGCGGTGATCCATGAGCATGTGCACTCGGGCAGCCTGATCTTCACCAAGAACCTCATCAACCCGCATTCTGGCCAGTTCTAGACTTGTTCGACGGGATCCATGTAGCAAGATGACATCTCGAGCTTCCCAGGCCTCCAACAGCTTTGGCAGGTCCTCAACGTGCAAGTGGCGGCCAACAGCGGCTCGGTCTCGATGATCTGGATCAAAAAAGGTGCATTCGGTCAGGACTACCCGTGCTTTACAAAACTCGTCACGAAACAGGTTTGCGCATGTCTGAGTATCGCCGGTATATGCCAACAAGGGGATCTCTAGGTCATAAGTGATTGACTCACCCTGTTCCTTGAGTTCTCGGATGCGAGATTGCGGCAACCCACTGAGTTCGGGTCTCAACTTGCTGCGATATTCCATGGCCACATAGCCCAGCGAGAGCGTCGCGTGCAACATTTCGATTGCGCGAAGCCGGATGTTGGGCTTGAGATCAACCTCCTCCAGATGTTCCATGCCATGGATCTGGTAGGGGGTGTCCTGATTTTCAATGGGCGACCAGGTAGCCATCATGTCCGTGAGCGAACGCTCTAGCCGCTTTGGGCACACACAGCGGCCAACTCCCATTTTCTGGAAGACTCGCTGGCTGAACCAATATGGCAAGCCACCGACATGGTCCATATGTCCATGGCTGATGGCCGCAAGTGGTGAGGAAAGAGCGATCCGCGGGCACGACCCCAGATCAAACACAACGTCGAGTTCTGGAACCTGCACGACGGTGCTTTCACCGGCCACACTGGAACCCTGAATACGCCACGGCGGGCAATACAAGAAACCGAGTCGTTCGCGAAGGTGTGGGCGCTTGGGGATCATGGCAGCGGTAGTCAGGGGGTCAGAATTTGCGGGCAACAACGGCGTCGGCAAGGAGATGAAGCGTAGTGGTGGCCTGATTCTCCGGCAACACATCGAGGTGTCGGCGGGCTGATGCGACCAAGTCGATTGCCGTCATTTCAGCCGAGTCAAACCACCCCTCGTCCTGCAGACGTTCTCGGAGTTGTGCGTGGCAGCGATCACGGACGAGCGCGGTAATGGTGCGGCGGCTCGACTCATCACCGTGTTGGAGGGCACGAATAAGCGGCAGCGTCAACTTTCCCATATCAAGATCTCGACCAGTCGTCTTCCCAACATCACCCTGGTCTGCCGTGAGATCAAGCAGGTCATCGGTGATCTGGAAGGCAATCCCGACATCGACACCAAATTTCCGAAGGGCGATCTGGGTCGCCCGATCAGCCTGGCTCATAAGGCCCCCTAATTCACAACAGGCACCGATGAGCGAGGCGGTCTTTCTGGTGACGATCGTGAAGTAGAGTTCTTCGGTCAACTCAAGATCTTCACGGTGGTGCAACTGGACGATTTCACCCTCACAGAGCGTGTTGGTGATCTTTCCAAGTCTCAAATTGACTTCCGGTTTGCCAAGGGTCGAACACAGGTGGAAGGCATTGGAAATCAGATAATCACCAAGCATGACCGCCATTTCATTTCCATGCAGTGAGTTGACAGTTGCTCCGTTGCGGCGGACAGGCGATTCATCGAGCACATCATCATGAACGAGTGTCGCCATATGAATCATCTCGGCCACAACCGCGACCGTGCGATGTTCATCGCTCAAGATGGATGATTCACCATTTCTACCAACAGCAAGACCAGAGAGCAGCACCAGAATCGGCCGAAGCATCTTTCCGCGATAACGGGCGACATGGACCGACAAAGTGTTGACCGGTGGGAATTCACTGGCGAGTTGCGTCTCGAAGATTCGAGAAACTTCTTCCAATTCGGTTCCAAGCAGGTCCGTAAGGTGAGAATCAATACCAATGATGTCAAAGATGGCCATGACCTATTTCACCCCGACCACATAGGCGATCCAGCCCTCGCAGGCTTCACCTTGTTCAACAACGGTCCACTCACCATCTCCCTCCTCGGTCTCTTCGTCGGTGCCTTCCCAATACACCATCGCTTTCTTGAAACCAGCCTCCAAGAGCATCTCCCGGATTTCAGGAATGGTCCAAAGACGCCACTCATAAGTGAAGGCGCGATCAATCTTGGTTCCATCAGGGAATCTGAAGTGAATGTGGTTGACGACATCGCCCGTGACTGGATCGTACTTGTGCTGATCCCAGACATAGGTGAACCCATCCATATTCCGCTCTTCTTCCATCTCCACAAAGGAGTCACTTCCTCCATAGGCATCGAGAATGAAGAGGCCATCATCTACAAGTTCACCAAATACAGTTCGGAAGTAATCAACAACCTGAGATCGTTGTTTGAAGATGTAATAGGAGAAGTTGTGGGCGAGCAGGCACTCAGTGAGGTCGGTCGTAGTCGACAACACATCACCCTTGAGCAGTGTCAACCTCTTGGCTTGGTCAACATCAAGTAGTTCGGCAGCCTTGGCCCTGGCCCAATCCAGCACATCACCATCAAGGTCGACACCAATGGCAGTGTGGCTTTCGCACTCCCGAACCCACCGAATTGCAACAGCAGCAGTTCCACAGAAGTCCTCGCGGACCGATTTGCAGGTTCTGCCTCGCTGCTCATTCCAGATCTGTTTGATGATGTCGATCTCGTTGTCCGGATCCTGAACCGACAGCTCATACAACTCATGGATGTCGCTTCCTTCGGCGGTTCGCCATCCTTGTTTGCGTTTGCGGGCTCTGGCGCCCTCACGATGTGCCTTGGTCGTGCTCATGATCCCGCCCATTGTAGTGCAGGACCCTCAGTGCGACGCATCAACAACGTCATGAATGCGAATCCACTCGAACTTCGGCTTCCACTCTGTGACCAGTTCCACATGGGCGGGGTGGATGAGGTAACTCACATAATCCTCATCCCTCACGAAGCCGACACACAAAGCGACGTCATAGTCCGAATCAACACCAGAGCGTCCATAATCACCATGGACACCGCACCAATACGAGGCGACCTCCGGGATGCTTGGCAGCAGACGATCACAGTCGGCAACGAGCGCTTTCTGCTCGGAATCATCCTTGAGATCGAAGAGTACGACGTGGTTGATGGTGGGCTGCTTGGAAGCGCAGCCCGTGGATGCCAAGGCGGCGGGTACAAGCAGCGACGCGATGATCTGGAGTGCGTGTCGGTTCATATGGGCCAGTGTATGTCGCCTGCTACGATCGCCACAACATGGCCATCCGAAGCGTGCAAAGCAGGTGTCCAGATCGCGTCACAGAGGCTGCTGAGATGGCGGCCTTGAGCGGCGCCAAACACAGCAGCGATCCCATCGTGGATGATGAGTATCGAATCGTCCTGTTTGAGGACCGTGAGGAGTTGTGGGACATCCACGCTCGTCGCCATGGAATGCCACTCTCATTTCGTGGGCTCGATCGAAGGACCGGTGCGGGCAACCTGTCACGGAAGCAACCACTTGGTCGGGCAATCGGATCAAAAGCAACGGTGGTCATCGACGCCACGGCGGGTCTTGGACACGACGCGTCGCTGCTTGCGTGCATGGGGTGGCAGGTGATTGGAATCGAGCGTGATCCATTTCTCGCTGCGGCGCTGGATCTCTCACTTCGCGATGCAGCGCGGTGTGATGAATTGCAGGACATGCTGAGTGGACAACTGGAGTTTCACTGCGGCGATGCCACGTCGATGCTTCCGACCATGGAGGCTGATGTGGTGTATTTGGATCCGATGTTCACGGGTCGCCGCAGTCGCTCGGCCCTGCCCAAGAAGCCCGCGCAAGTGCTTCAGGCACTCGTGGACCCCGGAGACGACCAGACATTGCTTGCGGCGGCCAGAGATCGGGCGACCCGCGTCGTAGTCAAGCGCCCATCAGATGGCCCGGCAATTGCTGAGCCCGACCTCGTCTTCCCTGGGCGGCAAGTGAGATATGACGTCTATCTCGGCGCCCGGCAGTAGCGTCAGGGTCTTGTTTCGTGTTCAATGGTTTGGCAACACAGGGAGCGGGATTCATGAGCAACACCACCCCCGGAAACACCCCCGGAAATACCACCCCCGGAAACACCCCCGGAAACACCCCCGGAAACACCCCCGGAAACACCCCCGGAAACACCCCC
>MPMB02036581.1_pt1 | contig 12027 bp, 10 predicted proteins | sample 1617371 | NCBI WGS metagenome assembly MPMB02 (sample SAMN05944808, study PRJNA350692) | marine metagenome | biome: marine; feature: ODZ; material: water; isolation source: 300 m water sample filtered on 0.2 um supor filter | place: Pacific Ocean | collected 2012-04-08 | depth 300m m
AAACGCAAAGCCACCGAGAAGAAGAAAGCGGCTGAAAAAAAGAAGAAAGAAGAGGCTTTAAGGAAGAAAAAGGCGGCTGAGAAAAAGAAAAAGGCCGAGGCTGAGAAAAAACGTAAAGCCACCGAGAAAAAGAAAGCGGCTGAAAAAAAGAAGAAAGAAGAGGCTTTAAGGAAGAAAGAAGAGGCTTTAAAGAAGAAAAAGGCCGAGGTTGAGAAAAAACGCAAAGCCACCGAGAAGAAGAAAGCGGCTGAAAAAAAGAAGAAAGAAGAGGCTTTAAGGAAGAAAAAGGCGGCTGAAAAAAAGAAAAAGGCCGAGGTTGAGAAAAAACGCAAAGCGGCCGAGAAAAAGGCTCGGGAAGCGGCTGAGGCCCAGGCGCAGCTCGAGCGCGATGAACAAGAGGCGGTGTCTGCCTTTGGCGCGCTGGTTTGGGCAATCCAGCAGCGGGTCAGCAGTAACTGGAGCGAGCCAGGAGACTTTAGCGGCATGAGCGTCTCGTTTCTTGTTAAGGTAGATAGGGATGGAAACGTTATCTCGGTGACTATCACTAAAAAAAGTGGGGATTCACGTCTGGACGAATCGGCCGAAAATGCTATTTTCAAGGCCTCTCCTTTGCCGTTTCCCACTGAGCCTCGTTATTACGAGTACCTGAAAGAATTTAACTTTGTTTTTAAACCCTGACCCATAGGAAAATAGCGACGATGAGAAGGCTTGTTGCGGGAATGTTGCTGGCGTTATCGACTGGGTGCGTGGTGTTGCTTCCTACCTCTGCGTTCGCAGCCCTTACTATTGAAATTACCCAGGGCGAGGATTCAGGTACCCCGATTGCTGCAGTCCCATTTCGTTGGCATGGTGACGGCGAGCCACCTGAGGATATTCGCGAAATCATTGCGGCAGATCTGCACCGCTCAGGCCGTTTTGATTTATTGCCAGCTGCTGATTTTCTCTCTAAGCCAAGCGAGATCACCGAGGTTCGCTACAAGGATTGGCGCCTGATCAAAGCTGAAGCATTGGTGATTGGCCGGGTGATAGAGAAAGGTCCCGATCAGTTTGAGGTCAGCTTCCAGTTGCTGGATATTTACCGTGAAAGAATCAAGGTAGGCCTGCGTTTTTCTGTTAGTGCGGCACAACTGCGTCAGGTAGCACATCAGATCAGTGACCGAATCTTTTATGAGATGACGGGCGTTCGCGGGGCTTTTGATACCCGCATCGCCTATGTGACGATGAATCAACAGAATAACGGCGACCGCCTGTACCGGTTAATGGTGGCTGATTCCGATGGTCACGACCCCCAGCAGATTCTACAGACAACCAATTTGCCGGTATTGTCACCGGCTTGGTCGCCCAATGGCGAATGGTTGGCCTACGTGTCGTTCTCCAATGCCACTTCTGGCGCTAACATCTGGCTGCAGGATATTAATTCTGGCAACCGCCGGACTATTGCGCAGGTTGAAGGGGCAGCGAGTGCACCGGCCTGGTCCCCGGATGGCAAGTGGTTGGCGCTGACGATTTCGGTCAAGGGCAACACGGATATTTACGTGCTCCAGGTAGCGTCTGGTGAGATTCGGCAATTGACGCGTCACCCGGCAATCGACACCGAGCCTGCTTGGTCCCCAGACGGCCGGCACTTGGTTTTTACCTCTGATCGTAGCGGCCGGCCACAGATTTATCGCATCAGCCGCAGTGGTCGTGACATTGAACGCCTGACCCGGGAGGGAAAGGAAAACGCCAGGGCATCATACGATCCCAGTGGCAAACGGCTGGTGATGGTGACCAACCGCGGTACAGGCGCGGGATACCAGATTGGTGTATTCTCTCTGGCCAGTGGCGAGATGGAATTGCTGACTGACGGTACACTTGATGAATCACCGACTTTTTCGCCAAACGGTGCGATGATTCTGTATGCTACGCGCCTGGGTAGGGATGGTATTCTTGCCGCAGTGTCAGCGGATGGCCGGGTATCGGGTTGGGTGCTGAAAATGCATGATGGAGAAGTGCGAGAACCGGCCTGGGCAGCAAGCCGGTAGGAGCCAGTAAAGATATTGAATACAGGAGATTAATGATGCGTAGATTTGGGACGGTTTTCCTAGTGCTCTTTTTGGGCGTGGCACTGGCGGGTTGCGCGGCGACCAAGAAAAGAGGCGGGGAAGTAGAAGTGGAGGACGCGACGATTTCCGATACCACCGATGCTGCCTCGACTGATGCGGCATCATCGGGAATCAGCTCCCAAGACACGACTGCAGGGGAGATTATTGCGATTAGCGAAGATAGCACTGATCTGGATGATCCATTGGGACAGCGGGTGATCTACTTTGATTTTGATAGCTCTAATCTCACCCCCGAGGCACAGCGGGTAGTCGAAGCACACGCACAGTACTTGGCAGGCAACCCTGGTATGGCCGTGGTGCTGGAGGGTCACGCTGATGAGCGTGGCACCCGCGAATACAACCTGGCACTTGGCGAACACCGCGCCAATACAGTCAACGAAATACTCCAAGGGCTGGGTGTTGCACCCGATGCGATCCGCACGATCTCCTATGGCGAAGAGCGGCCGGTTTCGATGGGTCAGGATGAGAGTGCCTGGTCTTTGAATCGTCGCGTAGAGATTCTTTACTGACGGTAGGATCCAAGCCAGCACGGTTGGCGCCTTCTCGCGCTCGCTGGTCGTAACTCGGTTTAGGGGAGTCTGATGGGTTCGCGGGCGTATACCGGTTACCGCGCGGTATGCGCCTTAGCCCTTGCTTGTGTCGGTGGCGGCCAGCTTCCTGCCAAGGCGGATAGTAAGACCACGACGTTTGTACACTCATCGGCTCCGGCGTCAGTTGAAGATGCCTCCGATGCCTCGATCGTTTTTTCTCAGACCTTTGGATTACCTTGTTCTGGCGCCAGCGAATTCACGAATTTGCAGCGCAAAATCAATCATTTAGATAGCCATCCGGACAGTCAAACCCCTGCAGTAAAGAAACTGAAACACCCTCAGCAGGGGTTGTACGACCAACTTGACGGCTGTCGCTTTTTGGAGCGGACCACAACGACCCTCCCCTTTGTCGAGGACGGGGTAAACGCAACATCCCTCGAGCCATCAGATTCCGAGTTGGCCGGCGCAGCAGTCAAACTTCAAAGCCCGGTAGCATCGGTCGTCGTAGGCGACGGTTCCGGTACCAGCGAGACCGTTACCGTTGTCTCAGTTGAGCCCACCACCCCCGGCCAGGCCGAGCCAGGCGGCCTTGGTGAAAAGGCGGCTTACGATGCAGCCTTTGACCTTTTCAGGCGTAGCCGTACTCTGGATTCGACTTACGCCTTTGTAGCCTTTTTGCGTAGTTATCCACAAAGCCCGTTGGCTGATGACGCCTGGTATTGGCTTGGCCAGTCGCGCTACATCATGGGCGAGTTTAATGATGCGTTGGTGGCTATGAGTATCGTGATGCAATATTTTCCCAAGAGCCCCCGACTACCTTCAGCGCGGCTCAAGGTAGGTTATATTTATTACGAGCTGGGTGAGGATGCCAAGGCGCGCCAGTTTTTGAACGCGCTGTTGCAGGATTTTCCCGGTCATCCGGCCGCTGTGTTGGCTCAAACGCACCTGGAAAAAATGGATCGCGAGTGGCGTTAAGGATAGATAGTGCTCAGCTAGACTCTTTTGATCGATGACGGCTGAGCCGTCTGAGCGCCTGTGCAAGGTTGTCGGATTTCAGCCCATCAGCGGTTTCGATAAGAAGGTCCGCGCTTTCGGGGTCTAATGGCTTGACCGCGCTTTCTGCCTGCGACTCCCTGAGATCGAGCGGTGTTGATTGCGGTCGCACCTTCACTTTCAGGGCTTGTGGATGGTGGCCCGTTTGGGTGAGAGCAGTCAGGATTTCTTGTTGCCGCTGGATGACCGCATGACCCCACACCGGCCCATCAGCGATGATCAGCCAGTAATCAGCAGTGGGTTGTACCACGGTGTGGCTGGCAATCTCGTCGCCAGCAGTCAAGCGCCAGGCCCGTTTTTCGGCGCTGACGTCCTGGGCAGGGGCTCCGTTCGGCAAGCCCTGGATTTTGCCGATTAGTTGGCCGAGTCGGGTGAAGGTGTCTTCAGCCATGATAAAATTATTCGGTTGTACACATTCATCATCTTTCCTGTGTAACACAGTGTAGCCTCGCGGTGTACCCAGTAACAGGGGTACAGCCTCTCTTTTAACCCCATTCCTGGTAGATCTATTTGATGTTCAGTAAGGTAGCGACCAAAGTTTTCGGTAGCCGTAATCAGCGCCTTTTGCGCAAGATGGACAAACAGGTCAAGGAGATCAACGGGCTTGAGTCCGGGCTCCAGAGCCTTTCCGACGAAGCGCTCGCGGCCAAGACTGCCGAGTTTCGAGAGCGAGCGGCTAACGGTGAGGATGCACAGTCCATGCTGGTCGAGGCATTCGCCGTGGTTCGCGAAACCTCCCAACGCGTATTGAAGATGCGGCATTTCGATGTGCAGTTGATTGGCGGCATGGTGCTCCATGACGGCAAGATCGCGGAAATGCGAACGGGTGAGGGCAAGACCCTGGTGGCGACGCTGCCAGCGTACCTTAATGCGATCTGTGGCAATACTGTTCATGTGATCACCGTGAACGATTATCTGGCGCGGCGCGATGCCGACTGGATGGGCAGGATTTACCGTTTTCTGGGGCTAACGGTCGGCGTAGTGGTCTCAGGGCAGGATGGCACGGCCAAGCGTGATGCATATGCCTGCGATATTGTCTACGGGACAAATAACGAATACGGTTTTGACTATCTGCGCGACAACATGGCGTTCAGCGCCGAAGATCGCGCGCAGAGTTCGCTTGATTTTGCCATCGTTGACGAGGTGGACTCGATCCTGATTGATGAAGCTCGTACTCCTTTGATCATTTCCGGCCCGGCCGAGGACAGTAGCGACCTGTATACCCGGATCAACAAGATCATCCCATCACTTGAGCGCCAAGCCCCGATTGAGGATGAAGAAAGTGCGGCCGAGGACCAAGAGGAGGGTCCGGGAGACTTCAGTGTGGATGAGAAAAACCGCCAGGTATCTCTGACCGAGGCGGGACATGAAAACGCTGAACGGTTGCTGTCTGAGTCCGGTCTGTTGGATGCCGAATCCAGCCTTTATGACGTCACCAATATTAGTCTGTTGCACCACCTCTACGCAGCATTGCGGGCACACACGTTATTTCAGCGTGATGTTGATTACATCGTCAGCAACGATCAGATCGTAATCATCGATGAATTTTCTGGACGCATGATGCCAGGCAGGCGCTGGTCAGAGGGGTTGCACCAGGCGGTTGAAGCAAAGGAAGGAGTTGCGATTCAGCAGGAAAACCAGACCCTCGCGTCAATAACCTTTCAGAACCTGTTCCGCCTGTATGGCAAGTTGTCTGGCATGACGGGCACCGCAGATACCGAAGCGGTGGAGTTTCAGCAAATCTATGGCCTGGAAGTAGTCGTTATCCCCACTAACCAACCGATGATCCGGGACGATTTTTCTGACCTGGTCTATCGTACGCAAAAAGAGAAATACGCTGCGATCATTGACGATATCAAAGCTTGTGGGTCTCGCGAGCAGCCGGTTCTGGTGGGTACGGCGTCTATCGAGACCTCTGAATACCTTTCTAATCTACTGAGTAAAGAGGACATCGCGCACGAGGTGCTCAACGCCAAGCAGCATGAGCGTGAGGCACACATTATTGCCCAGGCAGGCCAACCTGGAGCCGTGACCATTGCCACCAACATGGCGGGTCGTGGTACCGATATCGTGTTGGGTGGAAATATGGATATGGAGTCGGCGGCTCTTGGTGAACTCGAGCAGGATCAGGTCGAGACCATCAAGCGTGATTGGCAGGCAAGGCACGACCTGGTGGTGGCATCCGGTGGACTTTATCTGCTGGGTACGGAGCGCAACGAATCAAGGCGAGTGGATAACCAGTTGCGGGGGCGTTGTGGACGCCAGGGTGATCCCGGCACCAGTCGCTTTTATCTCTCGCTCGAGGATAACCTACTGCGAATTTTTGGTTCCGATCGGGTTGCCGGACTGATGGAAAAACTTGGGATGGAAGAAGGTGAGGCGATAGAACATTCCTGGGTAACGCGTGCGATTGAGAATTCCCAAAAGAAGGTAGAGGGCCGTAATTTCGATATGCGCAAGCAGTTGTTGGAATATGACGATGTGGCCAATGAGCAGCGCAAGGTTATTTATGACCAGCGCAATACCCTGATGGCGGTGGATGATATCTCCGAGACCGTAGGGATAGCCCGTGATGAGGTGATCGAGGAGATTATTGACCGGTATATTCCCCCGGAAAGTCTTGAAGAGCAGTGGGATGTGCCGGGTCTGGAAAAAGAATTTGAATCTCAATTTGGCCAGTCGCTGCCTGTTGGGAAGTGGCTGACAGGAGATGACAATCTCCATGAGGAGACGCTACGCGAGCGTATCGCTGCTGATGTCGCGAGCGCCTATGAGGCCAAGGTACAGTCGATTGGTGAGCCGATCATGCGCCACCTGGAAAAAGCCGTCATGCTCAAAACTCTGGACGAGCAGTGGAAAGACCATCTTGCGCAGATGGACTACCTGCGCCAGGGTATTGGCTTGCGCGGTTATGCGCAAAAAAATCCCAAGCAGGAATACAAGCGCGAGGCTTTTGAGATGTTCTCGGCGATGCTGGAACATGCCAAGCACGAAGTCGTGGGCATTTTGGCAAAGGTGCAGGTGCAAAGCGAACGCCAAGTCACGGACATGGAGAACCAGCAACGCCAGCAGGGCCAGGAAGGTCGACAATTCCTACACCCTGATTCTGAGGAGCCCATTTCCCCTGAGCCATTGGGCCCCGGGCAGGGAGTAGATACGCGTACGGCAGATGATCACACAGGGCGGGTAGTTCAGCCGTTTGTCCGCGATACGCCGAAGGTCGGCCGTAATGATCCTTGCCCGTGTGGCTCGGGCAAAAAGCACAAGCAATGCCACGGCAAGCTGTAGCCCAGCGGGACTGACCCTGGCGGGTATGTCGACCATTAAACGCTCCCCACTGGCACCCGCACGTTTCCCACGGCTGCCAGCCGTGAAAGGTCTGCACCTGCGCACGGCCCGTGCTGGCATCAAATATGCAGGGCGTGATGACCTCCTGCTGGTCGAATTCGATCGTGGAACGGCTGTAGCTGGAGTATTTACCCGCTCAACAACAGCCTCTGCCCCCGTGCAGTGGAGTCGGCAGGTGGCAGGGACGGGACGGGCCCGGGCGATGTTAGTCAACAGCGGTAACGCGAATACCTTTACCGGGGCTCAGGGTATGGCCGACGTAAAGGCAACCGCTGCAATGGCCGCAAAGATCATCGGCTGCCGACCTCGCGACGTATTGATTTCATCTACCGGAGTGATTGGCGAACCCTTGCCGGTTGCTCGGTTCGAGCAGGCACTACCACGGATGGGTCGACAGGCAAAAAAAGCCTCGTGGCTACAGGCCGCCCGCGCCATTGGCACCACTGATACCTATCCCAAGGGCAGCACGCGCGAGGCGCGAATCGGTGACACAACAGTCACCCTGTGCGGCATCGCCAAGGGCTCAGGCATGATCGCACCGGACATGGCCACTATGCTGGCTTTTGTATTTACTGATGCCAGATTACCCGCATCTGTGCTGCAGGCTCTACTACAGGGCGGAGTGGCCAGATCGTTCAACTGCATTACTGTTGACAGCGATACCTCGACCAGCGATACGATTGTACTCGCCGCTACCGCCAAGGCAGGCAATCGACCGCCGCAATCGTTAGCGGCGAGTGAGTTGAAGGATTTTCGCCGTGCGCTGAATGAGCTACTCACTGACCTGGCTATCCAGGTTGTGCGCGATGGTGAGGGCGCAAGCAAGTTCATTACCGTTGATGTCACCGGAGCAGTTTCAGCGGGTAGTGCACACAAGGCGGCGTTGGCTATTGCCAATTCCCCTTTGGTCAAGACAGCCATTGCGGGAGAAGATGCCAACTGGGGTCGGGTGGTGATGGCGGTTGGTAAATCCGGGGTGCGGCTTGATCAGAGCCGGTTATCGGTTGCCATGGGCGGAGTACTTATTGCACATCACGGAGAGCGTGCTGCGGATTACGACGAAACACAGGTCTTGCGGCACCTCAAGGGAGAGAACATATCGGTTTCAGTGGATCTGGGGGTGGGCAGGGCTCGGTCACGGGTCTGGACTTGCGACCTTACCCACGAATACATCCGCATTAATGCCGACTACCGTACGTGATGAGGTGTTGGTTGTTGCGGTAGGTGTTGCCGTTGATCCGTCGGGGCGCCTGCTGGTGGGCCAGCGCCCTGTAGGCAAAGCCTATGCAGGCCAGTGGGAATTCCCCGGTGGGAAACTCGAGCCTGGTGAGACGGGTTACCAGGCATTGGTACGCGAATTTCGTGAAGAACTGAGCCTTGAGGTCTTGTCAGCCAGGTCACTTTTTTCCTGTTTGCACAACTATCCTGATCGTAAGGTCGAGTTGCACCTTTGGCAGGTGACTGACTTTCGTGGTGAGGCGAGAGGCCTGGAAGGCCAGGAACTGCGATGGGTTAGCCCGACAGATTTACGATCGCTTGATTTTCTTAAGGGCAATCGTTCTCTGCTTGGGCGGATCTGTGCACTTGTGAATAGCTAGACAGAGCCTTTTAACCTGGATGCCGCCTTTCAGCACCAGGCAAAGCGTGGTTGTCGCAGCTCTTTTACTCGTGTGACCCGGCCCAGCAAGGCAACCTCGCGGAACTGGTAAAGCATTGCCGCAGTCGGGGCGAAAATCTTATGCCCTATTGTAGGCAGCATTATCGAGAAGCCATCACGGAGCGATTCGTCATTTTTCGACTCCGAGGTATCCACTTTTGCGGTGGCAAGTTCATCAACCGGGATAAAGAAAATTTTTTCAACCTCTCCGGGATTGGGAACCGGGGTTAGCCCCGTATCAGCACAGACCACTACGGGGGTGATGCAAAAACCCGATCGGGTAACAAAATCATCCAGCACCCCAATCACCTGATTGTCGTGCAGGGTCAGACCGATCTCTTCTTCGCATTCGCGAAGCGCTGCCTGGGTAATTGACTCACCTTCATCGAGACGACCACCGGGCAGAGCATACTGGCCAGCATGTCGTCGCAGGCTCCTTGAGCGCCGGGTCAGTAGGATGGCTGCTTGGCTATTTGTTGGCGCAGGTATGATCACAATACTGACGGCCGCACGGATCAGATCTTCGGTTTCACTGGGTAGTTCATCAAGCTGCGCAATATTCTGACGGACCTGTTGTTTAAGCTGTGAGAAATCTTGCATGAAGGCGATCAACTGCTCCGAATCGGGTTACCTTGAGCATAACGGTTGTTTCCGTATAGAGCGAGAGGGTTTCTCGGGCGCCGGGCTTGTGAGTTAGCTGAAAACGCGCCAGGCATCTGCAGGGGGGCTTTTCTGAATCGCAAAAATTTTCCGCGTTGTGCCGCTCAGCGGGCTATTGCGCGAGGTCCTGGAGCCTGCGGTGTAGTGCGTCCACCTGGGCGTGCAATGCTTGCAGTGATCCATCGTTAATGATGACCTCATCTGCTGCCTGGCGCCGTTGCGCGTCACTGGCCTGCGTATCGGTGATGGCTCGAAAAGCTTCTGCTGAAAGGCCGCTGCGCTCGCCGACCCGCTGGGCGCGTAGCGCTGCAGGAGCTTCAATAACCAGCACAAGGTCAAAATCGGTCGCCTGACCGGTTTCTATCAGTAGTGGGATCGAGAATACGGCATAGGGTGCATCAAGGGTGCTTGCGGCTTCATTCATGCGTTTGCGTATTTCAGGATGCAAAATTGCCTCAAGTTGCTTGCGCTTGCCTTCGTCGGCAAAGACCATCTGTCGCAGTGCAGCCCGATTCAGGTCGCCTGAAGCGCTGAGGACGTCCGGGCCAAAAACTTTAGCGATCTGTGCGACCGCTGGCTCTTTGGCGCGGGTAGTCTGGTAAGAGAAATCATCCGCATCCAGAACCGGCACCCCCAGGTCGGACAGGCGTTGAGTCACCGCGGTCTTGCCGCTGCCAATACCGCCGGTCAGTGCAATCCTCAGCATCAGTCTACGCTAGAGTCCAGCGATGTTGAGATAAAGCGTATTCCATCTTTCCCCCCATAGCAGTGCCAGCCAGCCTGCTCCCGCCAGGTAAGGCCCAAAAGGCAAGGGTTCGCTGCGTTGGTGGCGGCGCAGCAGGATCAGGGTGATCCCAATGATAGCCCCCACACCTGAGCTCAAAAGAACAACCAATGGCAACAGTTGCCAGCCCAGCCAGGCGCCAAGAGCCCCCAGCAACTTGAAATCACCGTAGCCAAATCCTTCGCGTCCGGGACGCACTACGCGGTAAGCATGGTATACCGCCCAGAGTATGCCGTAGCCAGATACCGCGCCAATCAGTGCGGACAGCGGATCAGTAAAACCACCGATGGCATTAACCAATAGTCCCACAGCCAGCAGCGGCAGAGTAATCCGGTCCGGCAGCAGAAAATGCTCAAGGTCGATAAAGGCTAGTGCGATCAGCGCCCAGGTCAGTACCAGCGCCGCAAGGGTCGGCCACTGCAGTCCTAATCTCAGAACCACAACCAGCGACAACAAGGCGGTAAGCGCCTCGACCAGAGGATAGCGTAAAGAGATAGCAGTTCCACATGCCCGACAGCGCCTGTGCAGTAGCAGGTAACTCAGCAGAGGAAGATTCTCCCACCAGCTCAGCGTATGCTCGCAACTTGGGCAGTGCGAGGGCGGCCAGGCAATGCCAGGGGGTGGCGTGGCGCCTTGCTCATCTTTTTCCCACTGCCACTGCACTTGCCTTGGCAGGCGCACGATTACGACGTTGAGAAAACTGCCTATGAGCAAAGAAAACACTACCGTGACAATCGACAGTATGAAATCCTGTTCCAGCATCAAGGCCAGTTCGGCGCCCACCTTTGTTTAGCCGGTCACGTGGGTTGGCTTTAGACCACCGACCCCATTTTAAAGATAGGCAGATACATGGCAACCACCAGGGTGCCAACGATGATGCCGAGCACGGAGATCATGATGGGCTCAATGAGTTTACTCATGTTATCCACTGATTCGCGGACCTCGCGCTCATAAAATTCCGCCGCTTTATCGAGCATTTTCTCCAGCTCACCAGATTCCTCGCCGGTCGTGGTCATCTGCAGAATCATCGCTGGGAACAGACCAGTCTGCGCCATTGCCACAGAAAGGGCCTGGCCGGTACTGACCGACTCGCGGATCTCCAAGCAGGCATCATGGTAGACACGGTTACCGGTGGCGCCAGCAACCGATTGAAGCCCCTCGACCAGCGGCACGCCGGAGCCAAACATAGTTGCCAGGGTGCGTGCGTAGCGCGAAATCGAGGCCTTGCGCAGGATCCCGCCGAAAACCGGCAAGCGCAACGACAGGCGATCGACCCCATGGCGCATAGCAGGCGAGCGGCGATAGGCCATAGACACTGTCACGAAGGCTCCGACGATAACGACAAACACCTGTATCCAGTAATCCCGAAAGCTTTTGGATAGATCAATCACCGCCGCAGTCAGTCCAGGGAGGCTGGCGCCAAACCCGGCGAATAGATCCTCAAACTGGGGAATAACAAACACCAGCAGCAGTACGGTGACGACGAAGCCCACCACCATAACGGCTGCCGGGTACCACATGGCGCCTTTAACCTTGGATTTGATCTCCTCCAGGTTTTCCATGTAGGTGGCGACTTTGTCCATCAGGTCGTCCAGGTTGCCGGAGCGCTCACCTACGGCCACAAGGCTGGTATAAAGTTCGTCGAACTGGCGGGGAAACTTTGCCAGCGCTTCGCTCAGGTTGGTACCGCTCTCTACGTCGGCACGGATGCTGCCAAAGACATCCCGAACGCCCGGGTGATCGGTGCCGACGGCGATGGCCTTGTAAGATTGGGCGATCGGAATGCCTGCGCCCAGCATGGTGGCTACCTGTCGGCTGGCAATGGAAATATCTTTGGGTTTGATCTTCTTGCTAAAAAGCGGTTTGGGTTTCTTGCGAATCGTTTTGGCG
>MPMB02002767.1_pt1 | contig 12021 bp, 16 predicted proteins | sample 1617371 | NCBI WGS metagenome assembly MPMB02 (sample SAMN05944808, study PRJNA350692) | marine metagenome | biome: marine; feature: ODZ; material: water; isolation source: 300 m water sample filtered on 0.2 um supor filter | place: Pacific Ocean | collected 2012-04-08 | depth 300m m
AACTTTTGGACGTAATAAAAGATGATTAAATTAAATTTAAATTTGAAATTATTTTTTTTACTTAGAATTTTTTTAATATATTTGATTATTTGTTTAAAAACTTATGCCGATGATCCGAAAACACAGAATGATTTAATTGTTATTGGATCGGATGATGCAGTAGTTAAGATTAAAATATTTTCATCTCTAACTTGTCCGCATTGTGCAGCTTTTCATATAAAGGTAGTTCCGAAAATAAAAAAAAATTATATTGAATCGGGTAAAGTACAATTAATTTTTATTGATTTTCCTTTGGACCTAGCTTCATTCAATGCATCTAAATTATTACATTGTGTGGATCAAAATAAGCAAATAACATTTTTAGATAACATTTATGAAAATCAAAATGAATGGATTTCTGGAGTAAACATAAATGAAATCAATAATAATTTAAAAAAAATTGTTAAAAATTTGGGGATAACTTCAATGGAGTTTAATAAATGCTTAGATGATGAGGCTATTAGTGATAAAATATTAAATGGCAGGATAGATGGAAAGCAAAAATATTCTATAAATTCTACCCCAACGATTATAATAAATGAAAAAAAACTTGAAGGTTCGGCTAGTTTCAAAAATATAGAAAAAAATATAGAAAAACTTATTTAACACATGGAATTCAAAAAAATTGAGTTAACTGGTTTTAAATCGTTTGTTGAAAAAACCACGTTTTTTATCGAAAAAGGTTTAACTGGAATTGTTGGACCCAATGGTTGTGGAAAATCAAACATTGTAGAAGCTATAAGGTGGTGCATGGGAGAAACTTCAGCGAAAAGCATGCGAGGAACAGGAATGGAAGATGTGATATTTTCTGGCACGGCCAATAAAGTTTCGAAAAATATTGCTGAGGCATCCCTAACTTTAAATAATTCAGATAAGGATGGCCCAATTCAATTCAAAGAAGTGGATATAATTAATGTAAAAAGAAGAATAGAAAAAGATAAAGGCTCAAGATATTTTATTAACGGCAAAGAAGTTAGGGCTAGGGATGCGCAAACTTTTTTTGCTGATTTGTCAACAGGTGCCCACTCACCTTCAATGATAAGTCAAGGAAGAATTGGTGCATTAGTAACATCGAAACCAACGGATAGAAGAGCAATCTTAGAAGAAGCAGCGGGTATTTCTGGCATGCATGCAAGAAGACATGAATCTGAATTGAGACTTAATTCAGCAGAAAATAATTTAAAAAGAGCTGATGAATTAAAAAGACAACAAGAAAGACAATTAGAAAATTTAAAAAAACAGGCTCAAGAAGCATCAAAGTATAAATTAATTTCTGAAGAAATAAAAAAAATTGAAGCTGGACTTTATTACATAAAATTATTGGAAATCGAAAAAGAGATAAACGATACAAAAGGAATTACAAGTGAATCGGAAGATGAAGTAAGTGGCCTTACAATTGAAATTAACCACAATAATAATTTGCTAGAAGAAGCTAATAAAAAACTCAATCCTTTGAGAGATAAAAACATAGAAATGTTGTCAAAATTACAAAGACTTAATTTAGAATTTCAAAATCTAGAAGATGAGGAAAAAAGAACTAAAACTGATAAGAATCGACTCTTAAAATCTCAAAATACGGTAGAAGAAGATATCGAAAGAGAAAAAAATATTATTTTAGAGGCAGAATCGAATGAAAAAAGACTAAATGAAGAAAAAAACACATTAATTGATACTGAAAAAAAATATTATGATTTAGAAAAAAAGACTGAGACTGATCTACAAATAGCTATTAACGAATTAAGAAAAGAACAGAATAAACTGGAATCTATTACAAAAAGACTATCTCTAAATAACCAGGAAAAAAATTTTATTAGTTGTCTAAATAATATTAATCAAAATTTAGAAAAAGCAAAAACTCATCTTGATAATAGTGAAAATGACAAAGCTCGTGATACAATTGATAATGCTGTTATTTTAATCAAAGATGAAACAAAAAAGTTACAATCAACATCCACTGAAAATACAACAGATCAAATAACAGATCTGGTAACTAAAATAAAATTTAACCAAGAAAAATACGCTTCCGCCTTAAGTAAACATGAATCTATCAAATCAGAAACTATAAAAAGGCAAGAAAGAATAAAAAATATAGATACTGAAATTAAAAATTGGAAAAATTTAAAATTCAATTCAGAAAAAATGTCAAAAGAATTGCATGGAAGAGTAGATAAAATAAAAACTGACTTAGAAAATATTGTTAAACTTCCTGAAACAATAGCAATAAAAAAAGGTCAACTGATACAAAATACATCAGATACTGAAAATAAAAAACAAGAGCTATCAAATGAACTTACTAAGGCAGAAGAAGACCACCAAAAAATAAATAGAGAACTAAAAGCAGTTGAGCAGAAAATGATGATAGCAAGAGAAAACAAAGCTAGATCAGGAGCAACTTTAGAAGGTCTTCAAAATAGAAAAAAAGACTTAATAAATGCCTTAAAAAACGACCTAAACATTGATGAAAAAAAATTGTTAGATAACTCTGATCTAAAAAATATCGAAGATCTTCCTAATGTAATCGAACAGGAAGATAAATTGGACGCTAAAAAGAATATGAGAGAGCGTCTAGGCTCTGTAAATTTACGAGCTGACGAAGAAACTGAACAATACAAAACATCAATTAAAAAAATGGAAGAGGATAGAGAAGATTTAGTGTTAGCGATAACTAAACTGCGCACTAGCATAAACGAACTTAATCAAAAAGGTAGAGAAAAACTTTTGGAAGCTTTTGAAATAGTTAACAGAAAATTCAACGATGTATACACAAAACTTTTTAGCGGTGGTAACGCAAAATTAGAATTTGTTGACTCTGAAGATCCGTTAGAAGCTGGATTAGAAATGATGGTAAGTCCTCCAGGTAAAAGGTTGCAATCAATTACACTATTGTCTGGAGGGGAACAAGCTTTGACTGCCTTATCTTTAGTATTTGCAGTCTTTTTAACTAGCCCCTCTCCGATTTGTGTTTTAGATGAAGTGGATGCCCCATTGGATGATGCCAATGTAACAAGATTTTGTGCTTTACTAGATGAGTTAACAAAAATTACAGAAACCAAATTTATTATAATTACGCATCATGCGCTTACCATGTCCAGGATGGATAGATTATATGGTGTAACAATGCCCGAAAAAGGAATTAGTCAACTGGTTTCAGTTGATTTACAAAAAGCTGAGGAACTGGTTGCCTAATAGCTAAAAATATAATGAAAGATCTCAAGAAAATATCAACTCGCTTAGAAATTGCAAAAAAAAAAATTAAAAAAAATCAAATAAAAAATAAGGGTACAAATGTCGCATCTTTGGGCAAAGCTTTAAAAATCAGTACTGAATTAGTTGCGGCTGTAGTAGTTGGTTCAACATTAGGGTTTATTTTGGACAATTGGTTTGATACTAAACCATGGCTAACAATTTGTTTTTTTTTTATGGGTGTGGCTGCTGGTATTTTAAATGTAATAAAGTCTGCAAAAAAAATGCATAAAAATTTTGAAAAATAACCGAAGGTAAAAATGTCAACAAATCCAATGCATCAATTCGAAGTTTATAGAATAGGACCTGAAATAAATCTAGGAACAGTCAATCTTTCATTCACAAATGCTAGCCTTTTTATGATGATAAGTGCCACAATAATATTATTTTTATTATTTCTTGGAACAAAAAAAAATTATTAATACCTTCTAAAACACAATTTATAACCGAAATGAGTTATACGTTTATAGCCAAAATGATAAACGATACAGCTGGGTCTAATGCTAAACCATTTTTTCCATTCATTTTCACTTTATTTATGTTTGTATTGTTTTCTAATATGGTTGGAATGCTGCCGTATTCATTTACAGTAACTAGTCATATCATTGTCACATTTATACTTGCGGCAATAATTTTCATCGGAGTCACAATCTTAGGATTTATCAAGAATGGTATTAAGTATCTTGAACTTTTTGTACCGAAAGGTGTTCCAATAATACTTTTACCCTTAATAATAGTTATTGAAATTATATCTTATTTGAGCAGACCCGTTAGTTTATCGGTCCGATTGTTTGCAAACATGATGGCTGGTCACACTATGTTAAAAGTATTTGGCGGGTTTGTAATAAGTCTAGGATTGCTGGGTGGATGGCTACCACTTAGTTTTACAGTTGCATTAACAGGGCTTGAAATACTTGTTGCTTTTCTTCAAGCTTATGTTTTTGCAATTTTAACATGCATTTATTTAAATGATGCATTAAATTTACACCATTAACAAAGGAGGAAAAATGGAGTTAGAAGCAGCTAAAATGATAGGAGCGGGTCTTGCAGCAATCGCATTGGCTGGAGCCGGCGTTGGTATAGGACTTATTTTTGGCAATTATTTATCTGGTGCTATGAGAAATCCATCAGCGGCCCAAAAACAGTTTCCAAATTTACTTTTGGGATTTGCTTTAGCCGAAGCTACAGGTTTATTTGGATTGGTAGTTGCATTAATAATTTTATTTGCATTTTAATTAAATAAAATTTTAATTATGAAAAAACCGTGCTTTGCCTTGTGCATAGTGTTGGTGCTTTGTACAAACCGAACTCTCGGAGCTGAGAAAGGTATGCCTCAGCTTAACCCTGAATTCTGGGCATCTCAAATATTTTGGTTAATATTAATTTTTTCTAGTCTCTACATAATTATATGGAAAATATTTCTACCTAAAATCACCAATAGTATTGAAAATAGAAAATCCAGAATAATCGGTGATCTAAACGAGACTCAAAAACTTAAAGAAAATGCCGAAAAAAAACTTGGCGAATATAATAAAATAATTGAAGACACAAAAAAGGAAGCAAAAAGTATCATCGAAAGTAGTAAAAAAAAACTAGAAAACGATATTAATAGCAAAAAACAAAAGTTTAATGAGGAAATTGAAAAAGAGTTAATGACTATTGAGAAAGAAATTAAAAGTTTAAAAAAAACTTCAATATCGAATATTAATAGGATAGCAGTAGAAATCTCATCTGAAATTGTAAATCAAATTGTTGAAACAAAAGTTAATGCGAGTAATGTATCTGCAATTGTGGAAGATATATCAAAAAGAAAAGTAGAAAAATATCTATGAATATAGACGCAACTTTTTGGGTAGCAATTTCTTTTTTTATTTTTCTCGGTGGTTTGGTTTATTTAAAAGTGCCACAAAAAATAAATAACTCTTTAACCAATGGAATTAATGAAATTAAAAAAGAGCTAGAAGAAGCTGAAAAACTAAAAGAGGAGGCCAGAAATTTGTTAGATGTTTATGAAAGCAAAATAGCTAAATCACAAGAAGAATCTAAAAAAATTATTGATGCAGCAAAAGAAGAAAGTGAAAAGGCTATCTTAGAAAAAACTGCAAAATTTCATCAAATAATCGAAGAACGAAAGAAAACCACCGAACAAAAAATTTTCCAGATGAAAAAAAATGCATTAAAAGATATTAAAAACATTTCGGTAAAAATTAGTATCAAGACTGCAGAAAACTTAATTAAAAATTCAATTGATAAAAATAAATTGGAAAACCTTTATGCCAAAAGTTTGGACCAGACTAAAATTGCATTAAAACAAACTAAGGCTTAGAATGTGATCCATCACATAAAGGTTGATAACTAGTCATTTTACATCCGCAAAAAAATATTTCTTTACTTTCGGTGGCAAAATACTTCAATAACTTAAATTTTCCCTCTTTTCTATGAGATCCATCGCAAAAAGGTTGTTTTTGAGATAATCCACATACACACCAAAAATAAGTTTTGTCTTTCTCAACCTTAACTTTATACGGGGCTTTTTATGGTATAGTAGGTTTTTCCATAATAATGACGATAAATGTATAGTAAAAAAAAATTGAGAAAAAAGATATAAATAACTTTAAAAAAAATTATGACTAATAAAATTACTATTCACTTGGCTTCACCAAGAGGTTTTTGTGCTGGAGTAGATAGAGCAATAGAAATAGTAAAAAAAACTATTAAAAAATATGGTGCTCCAATTTACGTAAGACATGAAATTGTTCATAACAAATATGTTGTGGAAAACTTGAAAAAACAAGGTGTAATTTTTATTGAAGAATTAGATGAAATAAGTGATAAAAGCCGACCAGTTATTTTTTCGGCTCATGGTGTTCCCAAATCTGTGCCTAATTCGGCAAAAATGAAAAAGATCTTCTTTGTAGATGCGACATGCCCTCTTGTTACTAAAGTACACAAAGAAGTTGAACAGTTAAATAAAAATAGTTTTCAAATTTTGCTTATTGGACATGCCAATCATCCTGAAGTTATTGGAACAATGGGCCAGCTTCCAAAAGGCTCTGTCTATTTGATAGAAACAATAAATGATGCCACATCATATAATAATTTGTCTAATAAAGAAAAATTGGCTTATGTAACTCAAACTACCTTATCAATTGACGATACTGTTGAAATAATAAAAATATTAAAAGACAGATTTCCTAACATTCAGAGTCCAAAAAAAGATGATATTTGCTACGCAACTACTAATAGACAGTTAGCTGTAAAAAAAATTGCACCTTTGTGCGATATTTTATTTATAATTGGTAGTAAAAATTCATCTAATTCGCTTAGACTTGTAGAGGTCGCTAAGAAATCTGGTTGTGAAAACACTTTTTTAATCGATTCTAAAAATGAAAGTAAAGCAAATGATATTCAAAAGTACAAAAATATAGGAATTACCTCAGGTGCATCTGCTCCAGAAAAGTTGGTGTTCGATTTAATCAATGAGATTAAAAAAAATGCTGAAGTAGAGATAAAAGAAATCGAGGTAACAAAAGAAAAAATATCTTTTAAACTTCCAAAAACTTTAAATTAATAAATGGCTATATACACAAAACTAACTGAAAATAATTTAGAAGAATTTTTTTTAAACTATAATTTAGGTAAACTTTTAAATTATAAAGGAATACAAGAGGGAATAGAAAATACTAATTATTTTACTCAAACAGATAAGGGAAAATTTATTCTTACAGTATACGAAAAAAGAGTAGAAGGAAAAGATCTTCCCTTTTTTATGGGATTAATGAAAAATCTTTTTGATGCAAATTTTCCATCTCCAGAACCAATTATCAATAAAAATGGAAACTATATAACAGAAATCTTTGGAAAAAAAGCTGCTGTTGTATCTTTTCTTGATGGTTCTTCAAAAAAAAATTTGAACCCTAATGATTGTTATAAGGTTGGAATTCAAACTGCAAAACTACATTTGATAACAAAAAATTTATCCGGAAAAAGAGAAAATAAACTCTCTGTCAATTCTTGGAGAAAAATTTATCAAAAAGTACAGAAAGATTGTTCAAAAATTCAACAAAATTTGACAAAAATAATTGAAAAAAACTTGGATGAAATTGAAAATAATTGGCCTAAGAATATTCCGTCTGGAATAATTCATGCAGATTTATTTCCTGATAATATTTTTTTTAAAGATGACAAACTAACAGGTATTATCGATTTTTACTTTTCTTGTTATGATTTTTATGTTTTCGAAATAGCTATATGCTTAAACGCACTTTGTTTTGAAGACCAAAAAGAAAATTTAAGCTTTAATGTAACAAAAGCAAAAAAATTTATCGATGGATATTCTAGTATAAAAAAAATAACAGAAGAAGAAAAAAAGTCCTTAAAAATATTATGTCAAGGAGCGGCCATGAGATTTTTGCTAACAAGAGTTTTTGATTATTTAAATTTGACGGAAGGTGCCTTGGTGAAAATAAAAGACCCTATAGAATATTTAAAAAGACTAGAATTTCACAACAGTGTAAAAAATTATCAAGATTATTTTTTTTAATTATGGAAATTAAAATTTATACAGACGGAGCTTGCATTGGCAATCCAGGTCCAGGAGGATGGGCTGCTATAATTTTGTCCAACAATGATAAAAAAGAAATCTTTGGTGGCGAAAAATTAACAACTAATAATCGTATGGAATTAACTGCTGCAATTAAGGCCTTAGAATATTGCTCTGAAAAAGAAGGCAAACTATTATTATTAAAACAAATAGAAATTTATACCGATTCTACATATTTGAAGGAAGGAATTACAATTTGGATAAACGCTTGGGAAAAAAATAATTGGAAAACTGCTGATAAGAAAAATGTTAAAAACGTTGATCTTTGGAAACAACTCAGAGAGATTGTAAAGTCTAAACAGATAGAATGGAAGTGGATAAAAGGGCATTCCAAAGATCCATTGAACGACTTAGCTGATGAACTGGCAAAAAAAGCAACTCCAATTTAAATCTGATCCAAAAAATTTTCGGCAGCGGTAGCTTCACATTTGCCCGCTTCTTCAACAACTTTTTTTAAAATACCACCGTTTATCAGCATTGTGTACCTTCCTGAACGAACCCCTAATCCTTTAGCAAATTTCATATCGATTTCTGCTCCAATGCTCTTAGTAAATTCTCCTCTTGAATCTCCTAGCATTGTTATTTTTCCAGATACATTATAACTTTTTCCCCATGCGTCCATCACATAAGGATCATTAATTGAAATACAAATAACCTTTGTAATTCCTTTTTTTTTAACTTTGCCCATAGAATTAACAAAACTTGGAAGATGCTTTGTGGAACAGGTTGGCGTAAATGCGCCTGGTATACCAAATAAAATTACTTTACCTCCTCCAATAAAATCCCCTATGGATATCTTTTTTGGACCTTCCGTAGATAAAACAAAAACTTTGCTATTTGGAATCTTTTCTCCTTCTTTTATTTTCATCTATATTCTTTTTAATATGTATTTTTTTACCTTTTCCAAATCTGTTGGCAATTTATCATATTTTTCCTTTCTAATTAATGTATTTTTTAAATTTTCTGGTAACTCAGATTTTATCCCAGTTGCCTCCATGACAACTTCAGAAAATTTTGAAGGATGTGCTGTAGCCAAAACTATAGTATTTTCTTCCAGCGAAATTTTTTTCGTTACACCAATTCCCACAGCTGTATGTGGATCAACTAGTATTCCATAATTTTTATACACTTCACTTATAATTGATTTAGTCTCTTCTTCCGAAAGACTTTCAGAAAAAAAATTATCTTTAATTTTTTTTAATTCTTCTTTTCCAATTTTAAACTCTCCTCGTTCTTCTAGATCATTCATTAGTTTTAATGTTTTTTTAGAACTACAAGAGTTAATATCAAAAATTAATCTTTCAAAATTGCTAGCAACTTGAATATCCATGCTTGGAGAAACAGTATGTTCAACTTTTAAAGGTCTGTAATAACCAGTATTTACAACTCTTTTTAAAATATCATTTTTATTTGTTGCAATAACTAATTTATTAATAGGAAGTCCCATTTTTTTGGCAACATAGCCAGCATAAATATCACCAAAATTTCCTGTGGGCACGGAAAAGTTTATTTTCTCATCTAATTTAGCAATTTTAAAATGAGAAAAGAAATAATAAACAATTTGGAAAACAATTCTTGCCCAATTGATTGAATTAACTCCTGACATATTTATTGAATTTTTATAATCCTTATTTGCAAACATCAACTTAACCAGTTTTTGGCAGTCGTCAAAATTCCCAGTTATTCCTATATTGAATACGTTAGAAACATCAACGGTTGTCATAAATTTTCTTTGAACTTCGGATATTTTATTTTCAGGATGCAAAACAAATACTTTCATGTTTTTTCTATTTTTTATAGCGGCAATAGCTGCTGCGCCAGTATCTCCCGATGTTGCTACAACCACATTAACTTTTAATTTATTTTTCTCTAAAATATTTTCATACATGTTGCCAATGACCTGCATGGCTATGTCCTTAAATGCTAAAGTTGGTCCATGAAAAAGTTCCAATAAGTTTATATTTCCAATTTTATTAATCTTAACTACGTCTTGAACCCTAAAATTCTTATAGGATTTTTTGATTAAACCTTTGATTTCTGATTCGCTAAATTCATCGGCACAAAAATCTAAAATAATTTTAACTGCAAGATCTCTGTAAGAAAGATTCTTTAGTTTTTCTAAATCTTGAGTGGAATATGATGGAATTTGTTTTGGCACATAAAGCCCTCCATCTGAAGCTAAACCATTTAAAAAAACATCTTTAAAAGAAAAGGTTTTTGTTGTATTTCTGGTGCTAATATATTGCATAACTTTTATTAGTACAGAATTGGGGCATTATCTAGCTCTAACCTATACTACCAAATAAACAAATTATTTTTGGGTAGAAATTTCTTTCTTATTCGTGAAATATTTCTTCCAACCCCAATTAGCAGCGGCTAATAGGATTAATGCTGAAACAATGATAAGAAGTGCTATTTTTCCTCCAGAATTTTCAGAAACACAAACCGCACATAGAGAAACCAATACATCAGATTGAAATGTCAAAGTTTGTAAAATCATTTTCTAGCTTTCTTTTTTCTTGTATTCCTTATTATCGAAGAAAGTAAACTGGATAGTAACCTCTTTGACATATTTTGTCTTGCTATCTTTTGTCACTTCTGGATCAATAAAAAACACTAATGTATATTTATCTTGTTCTCCTGGTTTCAAAGTCCGAGCATCATAACAAAAACAGTTTATTTTGTTAATATAAGTTCCAAATTCGTTTGGAAAGTAAACAAATGTAGCAACACCTGTCGTTTCCTTATTCCCTAAATTTTCAACTATATATTCTATTGTGGTCACCTCGCCTGGTCTAACAGCAATTTTTGGTTCTAATGGTTTAAAATTCCAAAGTAAATTTGGATGAACGCTTGTTAGCAAATTTATCTTAATAGGTTCTAAAGCTATTGCTTTATTTTTTTGAAATTTATTTATAGCTAAATAAAATAACAAAACAACAACTAATAAAAAAAATATAATTAAATAAGTATTTGAAAAATTTTTTTTTTCAATATTCATACAAACATATTTTAAAACTTTATATGATTCTGTCTATTAAAATAGAAGTGAAAATCATGAAAAGATATAGTATTGAATATGCAAATAATTTTGCTGCCAGTTTTTTCTCTATAATTGAAATTTTTTCTCTTAGTAATTTATAAGAAATATATACGTAATAAATGCTTAAAGTTGTAGCAAGTATTAAATATGTTAGTCCAGAATAATTTAAAAAGTATGGAGACACAGCAATTGGAAACAGAACCAAAGAGTATGCAAATATATTAATTTTAGTTGTTCTAATGCCAGAAGTTATAGGAAGCATTGGAATTTTTGCTTTTCTATAATCTTCAAATTTACACAAACTTAATGCCCAAAAGTGTGATGGTGTCCATACAAATATAATTAAAAATAAAATAATTGGTTCGAGTGCAATACCATTCATAGCTATGGCCCAACCAATTACAGGAGGCAAAGCTCCAGAAATTCCTCCAATAACAATATTCTGTGAAGTTTTTCTTTTGAGCCAAATTGTGTAAACAAAAACATAAAATAAAATTGTAATTACTAATATTGCAGCTGCTATTAAATTTGAAAAAAAGTAAAGCGCAATGACCGAAACTACTGACGACAGAACTCCAAAAACAAGTGCCTGATTTTTAGTCACTTTTCCTGTCGGGATTGGCCTTAAGCAGGTTCTAGCCATCAATGAATCTAGATCAGCCTCGTACCACATATTTAGCGCACCAGCGGCACCAGAACCCAAAGCGACTGCCGTAAGAGACAAAACTGCGTTCCAAAAATTTATTTTAATGGGCGCGATCAACAATCCCACTGCACAAGTAAAAATTACCAATGACATCACGCGAGGCTTCATCAAATTAAACAAAGCCTTAAGATGATCAAAGAAATTCAACCGCAGTGATTTTGATTTAACGCCAACCATTTAGCTGTCAAAGATTTATTTAAACTAACTACTAACTTCCTGCCACAAAATAAAACAGTCGCGTGAATAGAGTATATTGTGATTCCGCGGCCATTATCCCAACAAAAAGTAACATAAGAGTCATTGGCCATAAAAGAACGTTAACAATTGCATAACGTTCCCAGAACAGATGCATAAACACTGACACTATCAACGCTGCTTTTGCAACCA
>MPMB02177698.1_pt1 | contig 11981 bp, 10 predicted proteins | sample 1617371 | NCBI WGS metagenome assembly MPMB02 (sample SAMN05944808, study PRJNA350692) | marine metagenome | biome: marine; feature: ODZ; material: water; isolation source: 300 m water sample filtered on 0.2 um supor filter | place: Pacific Ocean | collected 2012-04-08 | depth 300m m
CGCAGACACGATTGCTCAGGATGCTGGCGGATTAGATGCGGAGGTAATGGAGCAGATTCGTAAAGATTATGGGCTTGATCTACCTTTGTGGAAACAGATGGCGAAATATTTTGGGGGTGTGGCGAAATTTGATCTTGGTTATTCTTTTTACTACAACGAGCCGGTTACTAAACTCATAATTGAGAAGCTACCAGCCACTCTTTTGTTAGTGATCAGTGCCCAGGTTATATCCATTTTCTTTGGCATATTGCTTGGCGTCACGGCAGCGCGAAACCCAAACGGGATGACAAGCCATTTTGTTACCGTGTTGTCTTTGGTTGGTTATGCGGCACCGGTATTTTGGACCGGTATCATGATGATTATCTTGTTTTCCGTTATTGTTCCGATATTTCCCATCGGGAATATGATCGATGTGTCAGTAGAAAGGGAGGGGATCGCTCATGTTATCGATGTATTACACCATTTAGTTTTGCCAGCTGTTACTTTGGGCTCGATATTTCTGGCGATTTATAGCAGATTGTCGAGGGCCACTATGTTGGATGTGTTGGGATCTGACTATGTTAGGACAGCACAGGCCAAAGGCTTGTCAGAATTCCAAGTAATTTTCAAGCACGCATTGCGCAACGCACTACTCCCAGTGGTTACAACTGTTGGATTGGTGTTTTCTGGAATTGTTTCCGGGGCAGTTCTTGTTGAGACAGTGTTTAGCTGGCCAGGGTTAGGCACGTTAGCTGTCCAGGCAATTGTTGCAAGAGATACGCCAACAATCTTAGGTATCCTGTTCTTTTCATCGTTGGTTGTTGTGGTCGCCAATCTGCTAACGGATATGGTCTATCGAGTCATCGATCCCCGAATCCAAACCTCCGAAGGCAGCCAGGTGTAATCGTTGATAAAAGACACACAGCCGCAACGCCCGCTCCGCCATCAAGCTGCCCCAATCCTGGTGGAGCATCCCTTGCTAGAGATCGCGCGTATGTTTTCTGCGAACTACGCGGCTGTCGCCGGGATGGGGATACTGCTGGTGATCATTGTGGTGTCGCTCGCCGGCCCTTTGTTCTATCCGACAGACCCTTTTGAGATGGTTTGGACACCGTTAAGCCGTCCGGGTGTCAAAGGGTTTTTGCTGGGAACTGATTATCTGGGTCGGGATCTTCTGGCACAGATTATCCACGGCGGTCGTGCGACTCTCGCGGTGGGTTGTGCGGCAGCCTTGCTGAGTGTTTTTATCGGTATCACTTTTGGCGCGCTGTCAGGGTTCTACCGTGGCTGGGTCGAAGAAGTACTGATGCGGGTCACTGAGTTTTTCCAGGTACTCCCGACGTTGTTGTTCTCCATGGTGCTGGTTGCTCTTTTTGGTGCCTCACTACCCATGATTACCTTTGCCATCGGGATTGTCAGTTGGACCGGGGTGGCCCGAATCACGAGAGCAGAGTTCCTGAAAATACGGGAACTAGAATATGTAACAGCGGCACGTTCAGGCGGTGCGAAGAATCTGAACCTGATCTTCCGGGTCATATTGCCGAATGCGCTCCCACCGATCATCGTCCAGGCTGCGCTGCTGGTCGGTTTCGCGATTCTGTTTGAGGCGGGCCTCAGTTTCCTCGGCCTGAGCGACCCCAACGTCATGAGTTGGGGTGCGATTATGGGTAACAATCGACCTTATATCCTCCAGCAGGGATTCACGATCATGTATCCCGGGTTGGCAATATTTATCACTGTATTGTCGATTTCTCTGATCGGCGATGGCCTTAACGATGCGTTGAATCCCAAGCTGAGAAAACGCTGAATCCGAGATGACGTCGCCGCTCTTGTCCGTCAGAAACCTCACGGTTGAATTTGCCACACGAGATGGTGTGGTCCCCGTTATTGATGACCTTTCATTTGATCTGGCACCAGGTGAAACGCTGAGCCTGGTTGGAGAATCGGGTTGTGGCAAGAGCATGACGGCTCTGGCCATCATGGGTTTGATTCCATCGCCACCGGGACGGTTTGCGGCAGGCTCGATCAGCCTGGCAGGTGAGGACCTGGTTCAGGCGACCGATAGCCGGATACGGGAGATTCGCGGAAACGAGGTCTCGATGGTGTTCCAGGAACCGATGACCTCGTTGAACCCGGTTTTTACGGTCGGCGAACAGATCAGTGAAACACTTAGGCGCCATCAGGGCCTCACCCGTCGACAGGCTCAGGCCGAGGCCGTGCAGATGCTCAATGCGGTCCAGATTCCGCTGCCCCAGAGGCGAGTCGCGGATTATCCACATCAGCTGTCAGGTGGAATGCGTCAGCGGGTCATGATCGCCATGGCGCTCGCCTGCCGGCCAAAGATCCTGATCGCCGACGAACCGACCACGGCGCTGGATGTCACCGTACAGGCGCAGATATTTGATCTTATGCAGGCACTGCGAATGGAGACTGAAGCGGCGATCATCCTGATCACTCACGATATGGGTTCCGTGGCCGAGATGGCCGAACGTGTCGTCGTGATGTACGCCGGGCGTAAGATCGAAGAAGGTGACGTTGCTGATATTCTCAGCCGCCCGAGACACCCTTATACCCGAGGGCTCATCGCGTGTGTGCCGCACCTGCTAGACACGGTCACCTCTGAGCGTCCCTACCTGCAGGAGGTGCCGGGTATGGTGCCGCCATTAGCTGATTTCGGATTTGATGGTTGCATGTTTGTGCCCCGGTGCGATCTGGCCGGTGAGAGCTGCTGGCAGGAAAAACCTGACATGGTCCAGTTGACTAAAAGCCAGAGTGCTGCCTGCTGGAACCTTGAGAATACCGAGGTTCCGCCCGATGCTTGACGTCGCGAGACAAGCTGACACGTTGCTGGAACTACGGGATGTGAAGGTCAGTTTTACCCTCAAGCATTCTGGCCTGTTCGGTAGATCGGCTGAACTCAGGGCAGTCGATGGGGTGTCTCTGGTTGTTCACAAGAGTCAGACGATGGGTATCGTAGGCGAATCGGGTTCAGGGAAAACCACTCTGGCTCTCGCTGTTGCCAGGCTTGTAACAGTGACCGACGGGCAGATCGATATGAACGGTGTCGATCTTCTTAGTCTTAACGGTGAGGCGTTGCGCAAGATACGCCACAGTATGCAGTTTATTTTTCAGGATCCCTACTCTTCACTGAATCCCAGGCTGAGGGCCTCGAAGATCGTACGCGAAACTCTGGATCGTCTGGAGATCGGCTCGGCCAGCAGCCGAGATGAGCGTGTCAAGGAGCTGTTCGACCAGGTGGGCTTGCGTCGTGAACAATTGCAATTGTTTCCGCATCAGTTCTCTGGTGGGCAGCGACAGCGAATCGGTATTGCCCGGGCTATTGCTTCAAACCCGGCGCTCGTGATCTGTGATGAACCGGTCTCAGCACTGGATGTGGGGGTACAGGCACAGATCCTTAATCTTCTTCGACGACTGCAAGAACAGCTGGGGTTGACTTATCTTTTTATTTCACATGATCTTGGCGTCGTGCAGCACATGTGTGACGACATCGCCGTGATGTACATGGGCAAGATCGTCGAACAGGCAGGCCGTGAATCACTATTCAACGACCCCAGACATCCCTACACCCGTACCCTGTTGTCGGCGGTGCCTTCTGCCGACCCAAGCCGGAGAAACCGGCAAAACAGAATCACGGTATCGGGTGATCCGCCAAATCCAATCGATCTGCCACCGGGTTGCCGGTTCGCCTCGCGCTGTCCGCAGGTGGTCGATCAGTGTCGCACGAATCAGCCGGATCTTAAGGCGGTGGCCCCAACACACCGGGTAGCCTGTCACCTGGTGGAATGATCGTGCAACCTGGAGAGCAAATCGCCGCTGCAGTCAGTGTCGCGCCTCTCTAGACTTATCCCGGGGCGCAGGCCCGGATCACAGCTTCAAAGACCGCTTTTGACCCCGGGCCGCGCGCGAACGGGCTGACGATCGGCAGATCGATACCCGATTGCCGGTACGCCTCGATCTTTTCCCGGCACTGCTCGGCAGTGCCGACCACGCTGGTTGCCTCGATCATGACGTCGGTGACCGCGCGGGTTGCCGCCTCTCGATCGCCCCGGGCCCAGGCCGCAGCTACCGATGCTGCTTCCTTGGCGAACCCGTATTCCGCGATCAGGCGGTTGTACCGCGGGAAGAACCCAAGATAAAACGCAAGCCCCGGTCTCAGGGTGTCCAGGGCCTGTTTGTGGTTGTCGGCGAGTGCCGCTGGCAGCAGCGAGGTCACATCGACATCAGCGGGATTGCGCCCGCAGCGCTCGGCGCCTTGGGCGATCCATTGCCTGGCTCGTAGCCCCGTCTCCAGTGTGCTGCGGGTCAGGATGAGACCGTCGGCGATCTCACCACAGACAGAGATCATCTTCGGGAAAAGGCCCGCGAGGTAAATGGGAACACCACTGCGTTTCGGACTGAACCAGAGATCGAAATTCTCGATTGCCACTGTTTCACCGGCATACTGGACCACGCCATCGCGCAGTAACACCCTGACAATGTCGACACTTTCCCTCACCCTTGTGATCGGCCTGGCGTAATCCATCCCGTGCTCGGGCTCGACCTGGACCTTGTGGCTTGAACCCAGACCCAGAATAAATCGACCCCCCGAGATCTCGTCCACCGTAGCTGCGGCCATGGCAATGGTCGGGATTGAGCGGACGAAGACACTAGAAATTGCGGTGCCCAGCAGAATTGTCGATGTCTGTGCCGCACAAGCGGTCAAGATCGAGAACTGATCCCCGCCGTGTGCCTCGGCGACCCAGGCCGACTCATAACCCAGTGATTCAGCCAACTTGACGCATTCGACGATCTCAGCCGGGCTCGGACCTCCCGAGAATGCTATTCCAATGCGTGTCATTTATCTCTCCCTGCCTTTATGGGCTCCGGCGCGGCCATTTGCACACGGATTGTGAGCCTTGAACCTGATTCAGAACACAATCTGTTTCGTTTTGAATGAGCCGGTTATGATACGACTGCCGCGCACTCAACGCACCTTATCCCGTACAGGGGACGATGAACCGATGCCAGATCTAGACCCTGTGACACTTTCTGTTCTGAAAGGCCGTCTGGAACAGATCGCCGACGAGATGGATGCGACCCTCTTCAGGTCCGCATTCAATCCGATCATTGCCGAGGCCCATGACGCCAGTCACGGGTTGTACCATGCTGACACCGGTGAGACGTTGGTCCAGGGCAAGAGCGGGCTGCCGATATTCGTTGGTACCATGGCGTTTGCTGTCCGAATGGTGATCGAGCGCATCGCGGCGGCCGATGCCCCTTTGAATCCAGGTGATACCTACATCTTCAACGATCCGTATGAAGGGGGTACGCACCTCTCTGACTTCAAACTGGTGCGCCCTTATTTCTACCAGGGTGAGCTCTTCTGCTTCCTGGCTTCGGTAGGGCACTGGCACGATGTCGGTGGTAACGTGCCCGGTAACTACAATCCCGCAGCGACCGAGAGTTTTCAGGAAGGTATGCTGATTCCACCGGTCAAACTCTGTGAAGGCGGGCGTGTTCAAAACGACATAATCGAAATTCTGAAGGCCAATTCCCGTCTGCCGGGATCGCTCTATGGGGATCTCAATGGGCAGTTGAATGCGCTCGATCTTGGCGTGCAACGACTTGATGCGCTGCTCGAAGAATACGGTACCGCCCAGGTCGAGCAGGCCTTCAGTGAGCTGAAGCGGCGGGCTGAGACACTGATGCGCAGTCATATTGCAGAGTTGCCACAAGGCAGGTACTCGGCTGAAGATTGGCTGGACAACGACGGTATCGTCGATCAGCCTCTACGTGTAGCGCTGGATATCGACATCCGTGACGACAGCATGTGCCTGGATTTTTCCAGGACAGCGGGTTCATGTGCGGGGCCAGTCAACATATCCCGGTCTACGACGATCGCTTGTTGTTACGTTGCTTTGAAACATATCTTCAAAGAGGTGCCGGCAAACTCCGGCGTTCTTTCGCCTATCGAATTCGTTATCCCGGAAGACAGTCTGCTATCGGCAACTGTTCCCCGGCCGGTAGGGGGGTATACCGAGACCATCCTTCGAATCATCGACGTGATCTTCGTGGCCTTGTCACAGGCCGATCCTTTGATCTCTAACGGCTGCGCGTACGGTACGATCAACGCGCTGTCTCTTGCCGGGTTCCGCGGAGACGGGCGACGCTGGGTGATGTTTTCCTTCTTTGGCGGAGGACACGGCGGGCACCCCGAAGGTGATGGTCTCAACCATGGTAACGCGCCGATCTCGACGGCCACGATTCCGCCGTTGGAGATTTTAGAGGCGGCCTACCCCGTGTACTTTACCCAATGGGCGTTGCGGCCGGACAGTGGTGGCGGCGGTGAGCACCGCGGCGGCTGTGGAGCGGTCTACGAAATCGCCCTGCTGGAGAATGAAGCTGAAGCTTTTCTTTTCGGCGATCGAGGAAAATTTCCACCACCTGGTGTGGCGGGTGGATCACCGGGCAGTTGCAACCGGTTCTCTTATGAGCAGGATGATGGGTTTCACTCACCGGAGTTGGTGTCCAAGATCGTCGGAGTTAAGTTAAAGAAAGATCAGCGGGTTCGCCTCGAAACCCCGGGTGGCGGTGGGTTTGGGATGCCTGGTAAAAGAAGGCAGGAGCGCCAGCAAGAGGACCTCCGGCTCGGTTATGTGACAGCAGGCACCGGTAAGGGCCGGCAGTAGATCACGGATTGGGTGATGAGTACCGGGACCGCACAAATCGTTGTCGGCGTTGATGTCGGGGGGACGTTTACCGACATGTTCTTTCTTAATGAGGCTGATGGCAGTTGTGACGTTGTCAAGGTGCCCACTACCAGGGATGATCAATCCCGGGCTATTCAGCACGGTATCACCCGGGCCCTTGGCGGGCTCGGCCGTGTGGCGACCATCGTTCACGGGACAACGGTAGCGACCAACGCGTTGCTTGAGCGCAAAGGTGCCCGGACCGGCTTGATCACCACCCGTGGGTTTCGGGACGTGTTGGAAATGCGGCGCAGGGACCGGCCCAACACCTGGGGCCTGTGGGGGACATTTACCCCGTTGATTCCCCGCGATTTTCGCCTCGAAGTCGACGAACGAGTGCTCGCGGACGGCACCTTGCTGAGACCGATCGAGCCCGATCAGGTCAGCCAGGCCGCACAGCAGTTGCTTGAGCAGGGTGCTGAATCGATCTGTGTGTTCTTCATCAATGCCTACGCCAATGACCACAACGAACGCCTGGCTGTGGAGACGGTGCGGGCGATGTGGCCAAACCCCCACGTGACCGCTTCACATGAGATCCTGCCGGAAATCAGGGAATTCGAGCGGGCTTCTACGGCATCGCTGAACGCCTACCTGCAGCCAGTCATCGGGGAGTATCTCGACCGACTGGAACGCGGGCTTCGCAACGACGGGTTGAGTGGAAACATCCTGATCGTGCAGTCCAATGGTGGCGTCATGACGATTGACACCGCCTGCAGGCTTCCTGTTCGAACCGCGTTGTCTGGGCCTGCAGCCGGTGTAATCGCAAGTGCCCACATTGCCCAGTCCGCGGGGATCGAGAATCTTATTACTTGTGATATGGGGGGTACCAGTTTTGATGTGTCTGTGATCGAGAAAGGCCGCAGTGAAATGGTGCCACAGACCCAGATTGACTTTGGCATGATTATCCGGACGCCGATGGTCGAGATCACCACGATCGGTGCTGGAGGCGGTTCGATCGCACGGATCGATGCGGGCGGGTTACTTCAGGTCGGGCCTGAAAGTGCAGGGTCAGATCCAGGACCGGTTTGCTACGCGCAGGGCAACGTTCACCCGACCGTGACCGATGCCAATCTGGTGCTGGGCCGCATCAATGCGCAGCAGCCAATCGGGGGCGAACGAGCAACGCTCGATGTTGAATTGGCTCGGCATGCGATTCAGTGCGAGATCGGTTCGCCGCTGGGCCTGGATGCCATGGCAGCGGCTGAGGCCGTTATCCGCGTGGCCAACGCGAAAATGGCCGGGGCCATCCGATTGGTATCGGTTGAGCGCGGCCATGACCCCAAGAACTTTGTCGCCATGCCTTTCGGCGGTAGCGGCGCCCTACACGTGGGATCACTTATCAAGGACGTTGGGCTCGCCAGTGCACTGATACCCCGTTACCCGGGGGTCACCAGTGCGTTGGGTTGTATCGCTGCAGACATGCGCCACGACCGGGTGATGACGATTAACCAGCTGTTGGCGGAACTGGACACTGCGCAACTCGTCCAGAGGATACGGGAAAGCACAGAAAACGGTGAGCGCCTGTTGCGCCAAGCGGGGGTGCGTCTCGACGGGGTCGAGGTGCTGTGTGAGTTGGACATGAACTATGTCGGTCAGACTCATACGATTGCGGTGCGCCTGCAGGAGCAGTTACCGGACGACAGCACTGCCGGTGCGGTCATAGGAGCGGCTTTCGACCGAACTTACCGCGCGACCTACGGTCGCCTATTGGAGGATATTCCCCTGCGAGTCTTGAACCTTCGGATTGCCGTGGTGGGCCGACGGCCGGTTTTTGATCTGTCGGTCATCGCGCCTGCCGCCAACACCACGAGCACGATGACAGGTGAGCGGGATGTATGGGCTGATGGAGGCTGGCACCGGGCTCGTGTTTACGAACGGCTCAGCCTGCCAGTGGGGGAACGTATCCACGGGCCGGCAGTGCTCGAGCAGTCCGATGCGACAATCTTCATCGATCCGGGCCTGGAAGGCGTGGTCGACGGCCATGGTAATCTGGTTGTGCAACGACTGAACCCTGAGTAACCATAGTGGCAACACTGTCGAACACGGCTCTGGTTCTGATCGACCTGCAGAATGACTTTCTGCATGCCGAAGGGGCCTACGCACGAGCGGGTATCACCTGTGAGGCCATAGCTGCACTGCCTGCTTCACTGGCCCCAGTTTGTGATGCTGTCCGACGTTCTGGTGGATGGGTGGTGTCGACCCACTTCACACTCGTTCCAGGACGCGATGCTGAGCCGTTGATCAGTCAGCACCTTCGGGAATTACGTCCTTTCCTTTCTCGGGGCGATTTTGCGCCGGGGAGTTTTGGTCATGCACTGGTGGAGGAACTTTCTCCGGCTGACCTGTCGGTGGAGAAAGTCGCCTACTCGGCGTTCTATATGTCCCGGCTGGAATGGGTACTGCGCCAGGCCGGCATCACCCACCTTGTTGCAGGCGGCATCGTCACCAATGGCGGCGTCGCATCAACGGTGCGCGATGCACATGTCCATGGCTTTGAAGTGACCGTTCTGTCCGATGGCTGTGCGGCCTTCGACCAGCGGGTTCATGAGGTGAACCTGGAGGCACTCGGCAGTATCGCCGGGCTGACCACCTGTGCAGCGCTGATCGACCAGTTGTCTGACTGACTGACGGGCCCCTGTGCGGGCCATTGTCGCCACATTCAGCCTGAAGTAGACTGCTTGGCGGGGGTAGGAATTGTTTATCAGGATAACATTGGATTAAGCCGCATTCCCCGTCGGATTCTGATCAGCTGCTCGAAAGGATTTCGATTTGCGGTGACAACAGTAACCGAAGGAGTGAAACGAATGACCAGACTATCCAGCACAGCAGTGTGCGCGTTTGTTGCCGGCGTTGCCATGATGGCTTCAGCCCAGGCCCAAGAAACCATCAAAGTCGCAGCTGACGTGGGCTACGTACCGCACGTCATGGCTACGGCGGATGGCGGTGTCGAGGGTTATAACGTGGATCTTGCTAACGAGGTTGCGCGCCGCATGGGTAAGAAGTTCGAGATCATCGACCAGGAGTGGTCCGGAATATTTGCCGGACTGAATGCCAAACGTTATGACACGATTATTGCGCCGACGACCATTACTGCCGACCGGTCCAAGAACATGCTGTTTGCCGAAGGCTACATGGATGTGAACTATATTTTTATCATCAAGAAAGGATCGGCCGCTAAGACTCTCGATGACCTTAAAGGCAAGAAGATTGCTGTTAATAGAGGCAACCTGTTTGACAAATGGCTGAGTGCCCGGCAGGAACAGTACGACTGGGAAATCATGCGTTTTGGCAAGAACACCGAAGCGGTTCAGGCCGTCGTTACGGGGCGGGCTTTTGCCAACATGGCAGGTGACACGGTCGGCGGCTGGACCGCGAGTAAGAACGCCCAATTGTCAGTGGCCGAAGTTGTGATCGAATCGGGAAAGAAAGGTGGATTTGCATTTCGTAAAGATGATGTGGCACTGCGAAACCAGTTCGAAGACATCATCGAGTGCATGAAGCTTGACGGCACCGTTGCGCGTATTCACGAAAAATGGATCGGTATGCCGCCGTTGCCGACATCTTCGGCCAATGTCGTTTACCGCGGATACGGTATGCCGGGATTTGGCGGTTACGATCCCTCTCCACATAAGATCAGCTGCAATTAGTCGCTCGAAGCCTGGGGCCCGGCAGTTGGTGTCGCACAACTGCCGGGCCCGTGTAACCTGAGCCCCTGACAGGGCTGGCGCTTGACTCAAGCGCAATCCACTCGCTTGGGCGATGACCTGATCACATCAATGTCGCGGATTACCTTATCCAGGACAGGTGGCTGCCGTGGGTGATTCGGCTACGCTCCTTTCGCTCGAGTCGCTGCGCAAATGTTTCGGTGACCTGGAAGTGCTGCGGGGCATCGACCTGGGAGTCCAAGAACAGGAGTTCGTCTTCATTATCGGTCCCTCGGGGTCGGGAAAGAGCACCTTACTGCGTTGCTGTAACCGCCTTGAGGAACCCACCAGCGGGCGGATTGTCTTTGACGGTCGGGACATCCTGCACAAGGATGTGAACATCAACCAGGTACGGCAGCAAATTGGGATGGTTTTTCAGTCTTTTAACCTGTATCCCCACATGAGTGCGCTGGGAAACGTGTCCCTGGCACTGAAAAAAATGATGAAACTAAACAAGGTCCGGGCCGAGCAGCGTGGTATGGAGGCTCTGGAGGCCGTGGGCTTATCAGACAAGGCGCGCGCCTATCCCAACGAGTTATCCGGTGGGCAGCAGCAACGGGTTGCGATCGCACGAGCTGTAGCCCTTGAGCCTAAGCTGATGTTGTTCGACGAGCCGACCAGTGCACTCGACCCAGAGCTGGTTGGCAGTGTTCTGGAAGTAATGCGTTCGTTGCGTGACCAGGGGATGACCATGGTGGTGGTCAGCCACGAGATGGCGTTTGCGCGCGAGGCTGCCAACCGAGTCATCTTCATGGACGAAGGTGAGATCCTCGAACAAGGGGAACCGGAGAGGCTTTTCGGTGCCCCTGAACACCGCCGCACACGGGAGTTTCTCAGCCGAATCTCCCGCCACTAGGCATCTGAAGGATCGGCATGGACACTTTCCTTCATAGTTTCTTTAACCGGGAAGTGCTCGTCGAGTATTTCCCGGCCATCGTGGCCGGTTTCTGGACGACGATCGGCCTCGGTTTGCTGATCGTTGCGAGCGGGCTGTCGTTCGGCATTGTGCTGGCCTTTATCCGCGCCCACCGGGTGAAACCTGTCAGTGCGGTGATCGTTGTTTTTGTGGATATTTTCCGGGCGATCCCGCCTCTGGTGTTGATGGTGCTTTTCTATTTTGCGCTGCCACTGGTCGGATTGGAGTTTTCCGGGTTTGTCTCGGTCTGGCTGTGCCTTAGTCTGGTCTTGGCCGCCTTTGCAGAAGAGATTTACTGGGCCGGGATTACTTCGGTGCCGAAAGGCCAATGGGAGGCGGCCCGCTCCACCGGACTGAGTCATGTGACCACGCTGGTTTTCGTGATCATCCCGCAGGCCGTACGGATGACCATTCCTCCACTGACCAACCGTACGATCACGATCACCAAGAATACGGCACTGGCATCGGTAGTCGCCGTAGAAGAGATGCTCAACGTGGCCCAGACCGCCCAGGCCTATAGCGCGAACACTTCTCCATTGACTCTGGCGGCCCTTGGCTACCTGCTGATCTTTTTCCCGCTGACCCTGTTTACCCGCTGGGTTGAGCGTCGCTATGCCTGGAAGCACTGAGGAA
>MPMB02072133.1_pt1 | contig 11963 bp, 10 predicted proteins | sample 1617371 | NCBI WGS metagenome assembly MPMB02 (sample SAMN05944808, study PRJNA350692) | marine metagenome | biome: marine; feature: ODZ; material: water; isolation source: 300 m water sample filtered on 0.2 um supor filter | place: Pacific Ocean | collected 2012-04-08 | depth 300m m
AATACTATCAATTATTATTAATAAAACTTAATAAAATCATACATAATTGGTGCGGTCAGAGAGACTTGAACTCTAAAGGGCTAAGCCCACACGGCCCTCAACCGTGCCTGTCTACCAATTTCAGCATGACCGCATTTATAAGTTAGAATAAATTAATGACAATTCAATTTCAAGTTGGTAAGTTTTAGTATGGAAGTTAATACAGAGATAAAAAAAGCAACTGATTCAATTTATGAAAAAGTCTCAAATACCATTCCAGAAATAGAATGGGCAATTCATGCTCCATATATTTACAAAATTAACAAACTAAAAAAAGAAAAAAATGCAGTAATTCTTGCGCACAATTATCAAACACCAGAAATATATCACGGCATTTCAGATTTTTCTGCTGATTCTCTTGCACTTGCCGTTGAAGCTGCAAAGACAAAAGCAGATATTATAGTAATGTGTGGAGTTCATTTTATGGCCGAGACTGCAAAATTAATGAGTCCTGAAAAAAAAGTTCTACTTCCAGATATGGATGCGGGCTGCTCTTTGTCATCATCAATTACAGGTGAAGATGTAAGAAGTTTAAAAAAAAAATACCCTGGAGTTCCAGTAGTTTCATATGTTAATACATCTGCAGAAGTAAAAGTAGAAACCGATATATGCTGCACATCTGCAAATGCTGTAAAAATTGTAAAATCATTAGGAGTTAAAAAAGTTATTTTTTTACCTGATGATTTTCTGGCAAAATATGTTTCTTCTCAAACAGATGTGGAAATTATTTCATGGAAAGGTACTTGTGAAGTTCATGAACAATTTAATGATGAAGAGATTAATGAAATTAGAAAAAATAACCCAGGTATTAAGATAATTGCTCACCCAGAATGTTCCCCTGATGTAATACATGCCAGTGATTTTGCTGGATCTACAAGTGGTATGATAAAATAGGTTAAAGATAATCAGCCAGAAAAAATAATGATGGTTACTGAGTGTTCAATGAGTGATAATGTTCAAATTGATAATCCAAATGTGAAATTTATTCGCCCATGCAATTTATGCCCACATATGAAAAAAATAACATTACCAAAAATATTAGATTGTTTAGAAAATGAAACTAATGAATTAATAATGGATAAAGAAACTATAGAAGAAGCTAGAAAGTCTGTAGAAAGAATGGCAGAAATAGGCAGATAAAATCTGTGTCCAAAATTAAATTAAGCAAAAATTTTATTATAAGTGTTTGTAAATTAGCTCTAAATGAAGATTTATATCCTTCGGGAGATATTACTTCAAATCTATTAAGAAATAATAGCAAAAAAAAAGTAAAACTTATATCAAATCAATCAGGAATAATAGGTGGATTAGAGTTTGCAAAACAAACTTTTAAATTAATTGATAAAAAAATTAAAATTAAAATAAAAAAAAAAGAAGGATCTCAAATAAAAAAAGGAGAGTTAATAGCAATTATTGAAGGTAAAGTAAAAAATATATTAACTGGTGAAAGAGTTGCTTTAAATTTTTTATCTCATATTTCTGGTATTGCTACTAAAACGAATAGTTTTGTAAAAAAAGTGAATAAAAAATCAAAAATCTGCTGTACTAGAAAAACTATTCCAAATTTAAGAGTTATACAAAAATACGCAGTTAAACTTGGTGGAGGAGAAAATCATAGATTTAATTTAAGTGATGAATTTTTAATTAAAGATAATCATATGGCTACAAATAAAAATATTAAAGAAATAATAAATAATGCAATTAAATTTAAAAAAGGAAAAAAAATTACGGTGGAAGTTGATAATCTAAACCAGCTAAGAAAAATAACTGGTTTAAAATTTGACCGAATTTTATTTGATAACATGAGCCCTAAAACTTTGAGGAAGGGGATAAAACTGTCAAAAAAACTTTATGAAACAGAAGCCTCTGGGGGCGTTACATTAAAAAATGTAAAAAAAATTGCTGCAACAGGCGTAGAAAGAATTTCTATTGGTTCTATTACTCATAGTGCACCAGCACTAGATTTAAAACTGCAAATCTAAGAGTGTAAATTATTTTTTTAATTGCGCTTGTGCTGCAGCAAGTCTTGCTACTGGCACTCTATAAGGAGAACATGAAACATAATCTAAGCCTACGTCTGAACAAAAATGTATACTTTTAGGATCTCCTCCATGCTCACCACATATGCCTAATTTTATATTTTTATTTTGCTTTCTTCCTTTTTCTGATGCAATTTTAATAAGATCACCCACTCCTTCATCAATTGATATAAAAGGGTCTATGTCAAAAATCTTATTTTCAATATAATCATTTAAAAATTTACCACTATCATCTCTGCTAATTCCAAATGTTGTCTGTGTTAAATCATTTGTTCCAAAACTAAAAAATTCAGCATGTTTTGCTATATCCTTAGCTTTTATGGCAGCTCTTGGTAATTCAATCATAGTTCCAACTAAAAATTTAATCTTCGTTTCTTTTTGATCCTGAACTTTTTTTGCAGTTCTTATTACAAGATCTTTCATAATTTTTATTTCAGCTTCAGTAGATACTAAAGGTATCATTATTTCTGGGAATGCTGATTTTATTTTTTTCTTTTTTAACTCTGACAATGCTTCAAAGATTGCTCTACATTGCATTTCATAAATTTCAGGAAAAGAAATTCCTAACCTACAACCTCTGTGACCCAGCATTGGATTTTGTTCGTGCAACTCACTAATTCTCGATTTAATCTCTTTAATAGGTAATTTTAATTCATTTGCTACTTCATTGATTTCTTTTTCAGCTCTTGGAAGAAATTCATGTAATGGAGGGTCCAGTAATCTTACCGTAACAGGTAAACCGCTCATAATTTTAAATATTTCAATAAAATCATTTTTTTGATGGGGTAAAAGCTTTTTTAATGCTTTATTTCTATCTTCTGTAGTTTTTGAAAGTATCATTTCTCTTACAGATAAAATTCTTTCTTCATCAAAAAACATGTGTTCTGTCCTACACAGTCCTATTCCTTCTGCTCCAAAGTCTCTTGCAGTTTTTGTATCTAATGGAGTTTCAGAATTTGTTCTTACTTTTAATTTTCTAAAACTGTCTGCCCAGCTCATTAATTTTGAAAAATCTCCTGAAATTTCAGGTTTTACTTTTGGAACTTCTCCTTGAATAATTCTTCCTGTAGACCCGTCTATTGTAATTAAATCACCCTCTTTTATTTCTATAGATGTAGTTTTAAAAATTTTTCTATCATAATCAATATCAATTTCACTTGAGCCTGAAACACATGGTCTTCCCATTCCTCTTGCAACTACTGCTGCGTGGCTTGTCATTCCTCCCCTTGAAGTCAATATTCCTTTTGCTGCGTGCATTCCATGTATATCTTCGGGTGAAGTTTCTACTCTAACCAAAATTGTATCCTGCATCATTTCATTAAGTCTTTCAGCTTCATCTGATGAAAAGACTACTTTTCCAGTTGCTGCGCCAGGAGAAGCCGGCAAACCTTTTGCAATAATATTAATTTTACTTTTTTCATCTAAAGTTGGGTGTAAAAGTGTATCTAAAGAATGAGGGTCTATTCTCATTACAGCATTTTTCTTTGAAATTAATTTTTCTTTAACCATATCAATTGCAATTTTAACAGCAGATTTGGCTGTTCTTTTTCCAGATCTTGTTTGTAATATCCAAAGTTTATTGTTCTCAACTGTGAACTCGACATCTTGCATATCTTTATAATGTTTTTCTAAATTTTTTAAAATTTTATCTAACTGTTTAAAAACAATAGGCATTGACTCTTGCATTGAGCTTTCTTTAACATTTGCTTCAACTTTAGCTTTTTTTGTTATGTATTGTGGGGTTCTTGTTCCTGCAACAACGTCTTCTCCTTGAGCATTAATTAAATACTCTCCATAAATTTCTTTTGTACCTGTTGATGGATTTCTTGTAAAAACCACTCCAGTCGCACACTCTTGACCCATATTTCCAAATACCATTAGCTGAACATTGACAGCTGTTCCCCAGTCAGAAGATATTTGATTAAGTTTTCTATAAACTTTTGCTCTATTACTTTGCCAAGATAAAAATACTGCTTTTATTGCTCCTATTAATTGTTCATTAACATCCTGAGGAAATTCTTTTTTTGTTTTTTCTTTAACAACATTCTTAAAATCTTTGATTAAACCATCCCAATCATTTTCGTCTAAATCAGTATCTAGCAAAACTCCTTTTGTTAGTTTATAATTTTCAATAAGCTCTTCAAAATTATAGCTTTCAACTCCTAATACAACATTAGCGTACATTTGAATAAATCTTCTATAACTATCTTTGGCAAATCTTGAGTTTGAAGTTTTTTTAGCAAGCGCTAGAGCTGTTTTGTCATTTAACCCCAAGTTTAATATCGTATCCATCATTCCAGGCATTGAAATTCTAGCGCCTGACCTTACTGATACCAGTAAAGGATTTTTTAAATCTCCAAATTTTTTACCTGAATCTTTTTCAATATTTTTTATTTCAGCTTTTATATTTTTTAATATTTTTGGACTGATTTTTTTATTATTTTTGTAAAATAAATCACACACTTCAGTAGAGATAGTAAATCCTGAAGGAACAGGGTAACCAAGTCTTCCCATTTCCGCTAGGTTTGCTCCTTTCCCACCTAAGATATTTTTTGGAAATTTTATTTTTTTTGTATCTTTTGATTTAAAATTAAAAACTAATTTTTTCACTATAAGCTTTCTACTTTAGAAAAATTTAAATAATTATCGAAGGTTTTACATAACATTTGCAAAAGTTCTAGTCTATTTTTCTTAATTAATTCATCTTGATCATTTACTATTACGTTGTCAAAAAACTCATTTACTTCTTTTTTCGCTAATGACAGTATTTTTAATATACCTTCATAATCTCCATCTCTACCAATGTTTGTAAAATCTTTTTTTATTTCGTGAATTTTTTTATAGAGTATTTTTTCAAATTCATTTTTAAACAATCCTGGGTCTGCTGATCCAGTTAGTTCTATTTTGTTAATTTTTAATTCATTAGAAATAATATTTGATGCTCTTTTATAACTAAACATCAAATCTTTTCCAATTTCTTTTGAAATTAATTTATTTAAAGTTAAAGTTTTTTTATAAATTTTCAAAATATTATCAATATTATAATTCAAATTTACACTTTCAATAATGTCATTTCTAATTTTTTTTTCTTTCATAAAATTTTTGTATCTATCATAGAAAAATTCTGAAAGATCTTTTTGAACATTTTTTGAGTTAAAAATAATATTTTGTTCACTATATAATTGACAACTATAATTAATTAGATCTCTTAATTTTAATTCTTTATTGTTTTCTAAAATCATTTTTAATAAACCAATTGCTGATCTTCTTAACGCATATGGATCTTTGGAACTTGAAGGTTTTAAACCTAAGCCAAAAAAACCTACCAGGGAGTCTAATTTATCACTCAATGATAATGCTATACTATAGGGTTTTTTTGGAATCTTGCTTTCTAATCCTATTGGTAAATAATGTTCACTAACGGCAATGCAAACTTCTTTTTCAAAACCCTGTGCTTCAGCAAAATAGCCTCCTAATATACCTTGTAATTCTGGAAATTCTCCAACAAGATCTGAGAGCAAATCTACTTTGCATATTGAAGATGCGATTTCTATTTTTTCTTTACTAATTAATAATTCGTCTGAAATAAGACTACTTAATTTTCTTATTCTTTGAACTTTATCATAATAGTTTCCTAGGCCCTTAAAATAAATTATATTTTTTAATTTAGATATTTGCTTTACCAAATTTTGCGATTTATTTTTGTTCCAGAAAAATTCTGCATCACTTAGTCTTGCGTCAATTACTCTTTCATTTCCAATTTTTACAAAGTTTTTTGGATCAAGTGAATTTGCAACAATAATAAAATTATTTGTTAAACTATCTTTTTTATCAAATGTTGGAAAATATCTTTGATGATGCCGCATTGTTATTGTGATAATTTCTTTTGGTATATTTAAATATTTTTTATCAAATGTGCATGAAATTACTTTGGGTTTTTCAACAATATCAGTTACCTCATTTAATAACTTTTCATTAATATTTATTTGAAGGTTTTTTTTATTTGAAAGATCTGTTAATTTTTTTTTTATATATTTTTTTCTTAAATCATTATCAATAATTACATTTAATTTTTTAAAATAAGAAAAATATGAATTAATATTTTTAAATATTTTTGTTTTTTCTTCAAAATCTTTATCTATATAAGTTGAATTCGAACTTGATAAATGATGAAATTCAAACCCTAAAGGTTTGTTGTCAAAAATTGCAAGTATTGACTTTAAAGGTCTGCCCCAATAAAGATTGTGCTCCCCCCATTTCATTGATTTTTTCCAGGGTAGATTTTCTAATATGCTTGGAATGTTGGCTTTTAAAACATCTTCTGATTTGATCTTTTTTGATGGCTTTTTATAAAAAAAAAACTCACCTTTGTCAGTGTTTTTTTTATAAATATCTTGTTTTTGAATTAAATTTGATTTTAAAAAGCCCTCTATTGCATTATCTGGAGCTTTGATGTTTGGGCCTCTTATCTCTTCCGATTTTTGATGTATTTCTCTTTCAATTTTTTTACAACATAAAACTAATCTATTTGGTGTAGAAAAAACTTTAGCATCATCTTTATAATTTATATTTTCTTTTTCAAAAAGTTTTTTAAAACCTGCAAGTAAATTTACTCTTGCATTAGATTGTAAATTAGCAGGCATCTCTTCACTAAATAATTCTAATAAAAATTCAGCCATTTTTATTTTTGACTTTCAAGCCAAACTTGACCAACACCTTTTGCAAGATCTCTAATCCTTGCTATATACTCAGCTCTTTGTGCTACACTTATTACCCCTCTAGCATCTAGTATGTTGAAAATATGACTAGCCTTCAAACATTGATCATAAGCAGGTAAAGATAATTTATTATCAATCAAAGATTTAGATTCTTTCTCCGCCATTTCAAAAATTTTGAATAAATTATCAGTATTTGCTAATTCAAAATTATATTTTGAAAATTCTTTCTCTGATTGATGAAATACATCTCGGTACAAAACTCCAGCATCATTCCATTCTAAATCAAAAACATTTTTTTTTCCTTGGGTAAACATGCAAATTCTTTCTAATCCATAGGTCAATTCAACAGATATCGGATTGCATTCAATTCCAGTCATTTGCTGAAAATAAGTAAATTGGGTTACTTCCATACCATCACACCAAACTTCCCACCCGAGTCCTGAGGCTCCTAATGTCGGACTTTCCCAATCATCTTCAACAAATCTTATGTCATGATCTTTATGTTTGATTCCAATCGCTGAAAGGCTGTTTAAATAAAGTTTTTTTATATTTTTTGGTGAGGGCTTAATTAAAACTTGAAATTGATAATAGTGTTGAAGTCTGTTTGGATTTTCTCCATATCTTCCGTCTGTTGGTCTTCTTGAAGGCTGAACATATGCAGTTTTCCATGGTTTATCACCTAAGGATCTAAGTGTTGTAGCAGGGTGAAATGTTCCTGCGCCAACTTCTAAATCGTATGGTTGAAGTATTACACACCCATGCTTGCTCCAATATTTTTGCAAATTCAAGATTGTATCTTGAAATGACTGAAATTTAAGTTTTTTATTTTTTTTTTTAGAAACCATATCTTTGCCAGATAGATCTTTCTTCTAAAACACTAATTACTTGTTCTGTATAATTTTCTGAAGATAGCTTTCTGGCAATCCAGCCTTTTGATTTCTCAAATTTTTTAATAACTATCTTTTCACCAAACTTTTCTTTTAAAATTTGATCTGCATTTCCTATTCCATCTATTAAACCTAATTCTTTCGCTTTCCTTCCTGACCAAAATTCTCCTGAGAACAATTCTATTCCGCTATCTTTTTTTAATTTGGTTGATCTACTTTTTTCTACAACATCAATAAAATCTTTATGGAGATCTAACTGAATATTTTTTAATCTATCTATGTCTTCTTTTTTTTCTTCCATGAAAGGGTCTAGGGTGCTTTTGTTTTTACCTGCAGTATAGACTCTTCTTTGAACACCAATTTTATTAATTAAATCTTTAAATCCAAAAGATGAGTAAATAACTCCTATTGAGCCAACTATAGAACTTTGATTTGCATAAATTTCATCTCCTGAGCAAGCAATTAAATATCCACCTGATGCAGCCACGTCTTCAGCAAAAATAATTACTTTTTTCTTATTTTTTTTTGCCTGAGATCTAATGAAATCGTGAATTAAATGTGACTGTACAGGTGAGCCTCCTGGTGAATTGATTGAAATAGCTACGGCTGGTGCTTTTTTGATTGAGAAAGCTTTTTTAATTATCTCTTCTTGTCCAGCAAAATCAATACCCTGTTTAAATTTACCAACATTTCCTATGACGCCACTAAGTTTGATGTGTGGTATAATTTTTTTTTTTCTAAAAATAGAGAACATAACTATGCTTATAAAACTTTCGATTGAACATTAAAGTGTACTTATAGTTGAAGTTTTAGGTGCGTCAATTGATAAGTATAATATTGTACCAATTGTACTACTTTAAAATCATGGGAACAGTTGTTCAGCTAAAAAATCGAATAAATAATTCTTATTTAGATCTAAAAACTGCAGTGGAAGATAAGTTAGTTTTAGTTGAAGAAAAAATTAAAACTAAATTATCAAGTAAAGTAGAGATGGTTGATGAAATGACTAATTATCACCTGAAAACTGGCGGTAAAAAGTTAAGAGCTCTACTTACTTTGCAATCTGCAAAACTTTGTGGCTATTCAAAAGGAACTAGAGATGTAAACCTTGCTGCTTGTGTAGAATTAATACATGCGGCTACATTAATGCATGATGATGTTATAGACAATGGAGAAATAAGAAGGGGTAAAAAAACTTTAAATAGAATTTGGGGAAATCAATCCTCAATTTTGGTTGGTGATTACCTACTTAGCAGGTGTTTTGAAATTATGGTTGATGATGGCGATCAAGAAGTTTTAAAACTTCTTTCATCAACTTCAGCAGAAATTTCTCAAGGTGAAGTACTACAATTACAACATAAAGGAGAAATTGATATGTTGGAAGAAACATATTTAAAGATTATTTCAGCTAAAACAGCATCTTTGTTTGCTGCTGCTACAAAAGTTGGTTCCATTTTATCTAAGAAAGAAAACAAAACAAAAGAAGCATTGGAATTTTATGGTAAAAATCTTGGGTTAACATTTCAAATTGCAGATGATGCTCTGGATTATAATTCTGAATTAAAATTATTTGGAAAAGAAATTGGTAATGATTTTTACGAAGGTAAAATTACTTTACCAATTATATTGCTATATCAAAAAGCTAATAAAGATGAAAAAAAATATTTAAAGCAATTCTTTGAAAAAAAAGAAAGATCAGAAAATGAATTTAAGCAGGTTTTAATATTAATAAAAAAATATAACATTATCAATGAATGTTACAGAAAAGCTGAACACTTTATAAATCTTGCATCAAACTCCCTAAGTATTTTTAAAGATACCAAGGAAAAAAAAATACTAAAAAATTTAACTTCTTTTAGCTTAGAAAGATCTTTTTAAGGATTTAATAATTTTTTTACCCATTTTTTTTTCTCTTTAAAATATCTTAATCTCTCATGAATTCTGTTAGATCCTTCCAACCAAAATTCAAGCATTGTTGGTTCTAGAATCCATCCAGACCAATTATCTGGCCTTGGGACTTTGCCAGTCTCTGGGTATACTTTTTTAAATTCTTTTATTCTTTCCAACAAATCGCTTCTACTACTTAAAACTTTAGATTGTTCAGATGCCCAAGCACCTATTTTACTATCATAGTCTCTAGAACTGAAATATTCATTGGCTGCCTCATCTGATACTTTATTTATTAATCCAAAAACTCTAATTTGGCGTTTTAAACTTTTCCAGTGAAAACACATTTCTCCTTTTGGATTATTTTCAATATCTGTACTTTTGTGACTTTCCAGGTTTGTGTAAAAAGTAAAACCATTTTTACCAAAATCTTTTAGTAAAACAATTCTGACGGAAGGTATTCCATTTTTATCTGCTGTTGCTAATGAAAGAGCATTTGGATCATTCATCTCTGTCTTTTTTGCTTCATTAAACCATTCATTGAAGAGTTCTATTGGATTTTCTAAATCCTTAAAGCAATTATCTAGTCCTAAAGAGTTTTTTTGATTCATAATTTCAACAAAATAACTTATATAATATATTTTATGTCATTTAATACATTTGGAAAGCTATTTCGTTTCACAACATGGGGTGAATCTCATGGGCCTGCTATAGGGTGTGTAGTAGATGGTTGTCCACCTAATATTAATATTAAAGAAAAGGACATACAAACTGAGCTTAATAAAAGAAGACCTGGACAATCAAAATTCACAACTCAAAGAAAAGAGGATGACAAAGTAAATATTTTATCAGGTATTTTTGAGGGTAAAACTACAGGTACTCCTATCTCAATGATTATTTATAATAAAGATATGAGGTCAAGAGATTATGAAACGATAAAAAATAAATTTAGACCTGGTCATGCTGATTATACTTACTTTAAAAAATACGGAATAAGAGATTATCGAGGAGGAGGAAGGCAGTCAGCTAGAGAAACTGCTAGTAGAGTGGCTGCTGGAGCAATTGCAAAAAAGATTTTAGAAAATAAATTAGGAAAAAAATATAAAGTAATTGGAGCTGTTACTCAGCTTGGTATTCTTGGATGTGATACAAAAAATTGGAGCGACAAATTAATAAATAAAAATCCATTTTTTTGTCCTGACAAATCAATTTTAAAACTATGGAAAAAATATTTGCTTGGTATAAGAAAATCTGGATCTTCTTGTGGAGCAATTATTGAAGTTAGGGCTAGAGGTGTACCAGTAGGGCTGGGAGCACCTATTTATTCAAAACTAGATATGGATTTAGCTTCCGCGATGATGAGTATAAATGCAGTAAAAGGGGTTAATATTGGATCAGGTATGAATTCAGCATTTTTAACTGGAGAAGAAAACTCTGATGAAATTTTTCAAAAAGGAAAAATTCCTACCTTTAAATCTAATAACGCAGGAGGAATTCTTGGAGGCATTTCAAGTGGACAAGAAATTAAAGTATCTTTTGCTGTAAAACCAACTTCATCTATATTAAGTTCAAGAAAAACTATAGATAAATTTGGTAAAAATACATCAATATCTGTTAAGGGAAGACATGATCCTTGTGTAGGAATAAGAGCTGTGCCAATTGGAGAAGCTATGACTCATTGTGTTATATTAGATCATTATTTAATGAACAAAGCTCAGTGCGAAAAATAAATTTTAATTTTGTTTTTGCACAATAATTTTTGAGTTTAAAATATTAAAAACTTTTGAAACTATCGCTTCAGCATCAAGACCGGCTTCTTTATACATTAACTCTGGTTTGTTATGATCTATAAACTTGTCCGGCAAAATCATTGATCTAAACTTTAAATTATTATCTAATAAATTTTTCTCTGACAAAAATTGACTAACGTGCGAACCAAACCCGCCTATAGAACCTTCTTCAATTGTAATTATAGCTTCGTGGTCTGTTGCAAGCTGCCAAAATAAATTTTCATCAAGTGGTTTTGCAAATCTTGCATCAACTAATGTAATATTTATACCTTTTTTATTTAATATTTCATTGGCCAATAAACATTCTTTTAGCCTTGCACCAAAATTAATTAATGCAACTTTTTTTCCTTCTAAAATTATCCTGCCTTTTCCTATTTCTATTTTTTCATCAATGCCTGGTAGTTCTCTGCCTAAACCATTGCCTCTTGGATATCTTAAAGCGGAAGGATTGCTATTTATATCAACAGAAGTATTAATCATTCTGACAAGTTCTGTCTCATCGCTTGCTGCCATAACAATAAAATTCGGAAGCGCAGATAAGTAAGTAATATCAAAAGATCCTGCATGTGTTGGACCATCTGCTCCTACAAGTCCGGCCCTATC
>MPMB02042187.1_pt1 | contig 11952 bp, 10 predicted proteins | sample 1617371 | NCBI WGS metagenome assembly MPMB02 (sample SAMN05944808, study PRJNA350692) | marine metagenome | biome: marine; feature: ODZ; material: water; isolation source: 300 m water sample filtered on 0.2 um supor filter | place: Pacific Ocean | collected 2012-04-08 | depth 300m m
CCATGCGGCGGGTCGATGGCTGGCAAACGCTGGACCAAGCCCCTGTCGAGCAGCCGCTTGACCTCGCCGCATGATTGAGTGACTATCGGGATCGGGAGCTACGCCGAAAACAAATTTCCACCAACTATCGGACACGACCTTTCCAAACAAGCGGAAAGACAAAAATTAGTATGCTGTCACCGAATTTCTCTCCGGCTCTCGTGGTAAACCGAAGCGGTATGGTTGACATGATGCTTTGCGGACATTTCACGTCCATTCGTGTTCATCCCAGTTTACCCGTGTCATTCAAACAAGGACCGGCCGGCGGAGCGGCAAAGGTGGCGGGATCGTGAACAAGCGTCTCCTCTTTCTGCTGCCGTTGGCGGTGTTCGTGGTTTTGGCCGTCTATCTCGCCATCGGACTGACCCGTGACCCCAGCGTTCTGCCCTCCGTCCTGATCGACCAGAAAGTGCCGGACTTCGAGCTTTCCCCCATCAAGGGCTATGAGCGGGGGCTGACCTCGGCAGACCTCAAGGGCCAGGTGTCGCTGGTCAACATCTTCGGTTCATGGTGCATTGCCTGCCAGGTGGAGCATCCCTTCCTGATGAAGATCAAGGGCGAGAACCGGGTCCCCCTCTACGGCGTGGACTGGCGCGAGAAGACGCCCGACGACGGGCCGGACTGGCTCAACAAGATGGGCGATCCCTACACCCTGATCGGCGACGACCCGGAAAGCAAAGGGGCGATCGCCTTCGGCGTCTACGGCGCGCCCGAGACCTTCATCATCGACGAGAACGGCGTCATCCGCTACAAGCAGGTGGGGCCGATGGACGACAAGATCTGGGAGGAGGCCATCTGGCCGATAATTCGGGAACTGCGCAAGCGGCGCAAAGAGAACGAGCGCAAGGGCGGGCAAAAGGACGCCCCGTGATGAGAACCGCCTTCGCCGCCCTTGTTCTGTCCCTTCTCGCCCTTGCCGCCGGCGCCGTCGAGCCCGGCGAAATACTCGACGACCCGCGGTTGGAGGAACGGGCGCGGGAGGTCAGCAAGGGCCTGCGCTGCTTGGTCTGTCAGAACCAGTCGATCGACGAATCCGACGCCGAGCTTGCCCGCGACTTGCGCCTTTTAGTCCGCCAGCGGCTGACGGCGGGCGACAGCAACCAGCAGGTCATCGATTACGTGGTTTCCCGCTACGGCGATTTCGTCCTTCTCATGCCGCCGTTAAAAGGCGCCACTTACGTTCTCTGGTTCGGCCCTCTGGTCATTGCCGGGCTCGGCATTTTGGCGGTGATCATTTTTTTCCGCCGCCGCCAACGAACGCCGCCCGCCGCTCCGCCGCCGCTGAGCGCCGACGAGAAGCGCCGCCTGCGGGAGTTTCTCGACGGGGACGCCGAATGATCGCCCTTTGGATCCTCATCGCCTTGATCACGGCGGCGGCCTTGGCCTTGCTTCTTTTCCCCCTTTTCCGCCGCCCCGCCGACCAGCCCGATCGCACCGATTTCGACGCCACCGTCTACCGCGAACAGTTAAAAGAGGTGGAGCTGGACCTCGGGCGCGGTCTGCTGAGCGGCGCCGAAGCCACCGCCGCGAGGACGGAAATTCAGCGGCGCCTGCTTGCCGTCCGCGAGGCGGCCGACGCCAAGGCCTCCGGAGCCGCCGCGTCGCCGGCCGCCAGCCGCCTCGGGTTGAGCGCCGTTATCGCCGTCGCCGTGCCGGTGGGCGCGGTGGCCTTGTATCTCCATCTCGGCCAGCCTGGTATTCCCGACTTTCCACTTGCCGCGCGGAAGGCGCCGGCGGTGGCGGCCGGAGGACGCGGCGATATGGAAGAGCTGGCGAGCCGGCTTGCCGAACGCCTGGCCCAGAGCCCCGATGACATCAAGGGATGGCTGTTGTTGGCGCGGACCTACAAGACCTTGCAAAACTACCAAGGCGCCGCCGAAGCCTACCGGCGGGCCTTGCAAATCGATAACCGCCCCGGCATTTCCGTCGATTACGCGGAAGTTCTGATGCTGTTGGCGGATGGTGCCGTCACCGCCGAGGGGCGCGAGATATTCCGGCGCGTTCGCGCCTCCGATCCGTTCAATCCAAAAGCCCGATACTACCTGGGCATGGACAAGGCACAGCAAGGAGACGTCCGGGGCGCCTTGCGGGATTGGGTGGATTTGGTGACGGTTTCGGCCGACCAGGTGCCATGGCTCGATTTGGTGCGCCGTCAGATCGACAGCATGGCCGAGGAAGCCGGCATCGATCCCGCCTCCATCAAGCCGACCGCCGAGGCCCTCGACCTGGCGAAAAGCCTGGCCAAGCTCGAAACGGCGGCGCCAATGCCCGATCGGCAACAAATCGAGGCAATCCGCGCCATGGCTGAAAAACTGGCCGCCAAGCTCGCCGACCGTCCCGGCGATGCCGAGGGCTGGTCGCGGCTGGCGCGGGCCTATGAAACCCTGGGCGAGACGGAAAAGGCATCGCGGGCACTAAAACGGGCGGCGGCGAAAAAATGAGTCCGCTTCACGCCGTCCGCTGGCCGCGGCCAACGTCGCCTTTGCAGACAAGGAACCGATTGTGGCCCGCCTTCTTGGCGGCGTACACTGCCTTTTCGGCGTAATCGAGAGGGACCTTGGGATATTCGCATTGAACGGCCATGAACAAGGTTAGGACCATTGACGATCTGCAAGTCGCCGGCAAACGGGTCCTGGTCCGCGCCGACCTCAACACGCCGATGGATAAGGGCCGGGTGACCGACAGCACCCGTCTGGACCGCACCGCGCCGACCTTGATCGAACTCGCCGACAAAGGCGCCAGGGTCATCGTCATGTCTCATTTCGGCCGGCCCAAGGGGCGGGTTGTCGACGAACTTTCCTTGCGTCCCGTCGCCGCCGCCTTGAGTGCCGCCCTCGGGCGGCCGGTGGCTTTCGCCACGGACAGCATCGGCGCGGAGGCCAAAAAAACCGTCGCCGCCATGAAGGACGGCGATATCGCCTCGCTTGAAAACCTGCGCTTCCACGCCGGGGAAACTGAAAATAACTTGGCTTTCGCCGAAAAACTGGCCGCTCACGGCGATGCCTATGTCAACGACGCTTTTTCCTGCGCCCATCGGGCGCATGCCTCGACCGAAGCCGTTGCCCGGTTGCTGCCGGCGGCGGCCGGGCGGCTGATGCAGGAGGAACTGGTGGCGCTCGGCAACGCCCTCGAAGCGCCGCGGCGGCCGCTGGCGGCGGTGGTCGGCGGCGCCAAGGTGTCGACCAAGATGGAAGTGCTGGGCAATCTTACGGGCAAGGTGGACCTGCTGATCATCGGCGGCGGCATGGCCAATACTTTTCTGCATGCCCAGGGCGTCAATGTCGGCAAATCCCTTTGCGAGAAGGAAATGGCGGATTCGGCGCTGGAAATCATGGCGGCGGCGGCCGCCGGCGGCTGCGAAATCATCCTGCCCAGGGACGCCGTGGTGGCGCGCGAGTTCAAGACAGGCGCTGCCTCCGAGACCGTGCCGGTGGATGCCATTCCGATTGACGCCATGATGTTGGACGTGGGACCGGCTTCGGTGGCCGAAGTGTCGGCGCGGCTTGAAGAATGCAAAACCCTGGTCTGGAACGGTCCTTTCGGAGCTTTCGAAATTCCTCCATTCGACGCCGGCACCAACGCGGTGGCGCAAGCGGCGGCGAGACTGACCAAGAACGGGACTCTGCTTACCGTCGCCGGCGGCGGCGATACCGTCGCCGCTCTTGTCCATGCCGGCGTCGACGGCGATTTCTCTTATGTTTCGACGGCGGGCGGCGCCTTCCTCGAATGGCTGGAAGGCAGGAGCCTGCCCGGCGTCGCGGTTCTGCAGACCGTTTAAGATTTCATATTCGTTTTTTCGCCATCGCCCCCGGCGATGTCGGTATCGTCCGAGGCACCCTGGATCCTGTTGACCAGGGTGTCGAGCATTTCGCGCAAATACTCGGACTGCTCGAGCAGTTCGGTGGTCACCTTCATGGCTTCCGCGGAGGACGTTTCGGCGACATCCAGGGCGATATCCTTGATGCTGTTGATGGTCCGTCCGAGGTCCCTGACCGCCCAGGTGATCTGGCCGGTCGTCGAGCGGATGATGTCAAAACGCTGGCCGATGGCATCCTCGCCCAGCCCACTTTGCTCGGGAGCGCTTCTTTGATCCGAGCTCAGGACGACAAGATTGTCGGCCTCGCCGACGCCCCGGCCGTCCGTAATGCCGGGCTTGAAAACCAGCAGATTGGTTTGTTCGTTGATGGTGGCGAGAAGTTTTTCGACTTCGCCGATTTTTTCGGCGGCGTCGAAAATACCCCTGATCAGGGTACCGATCCGTTCCGCCTCGTAAGCGGCGGCGGAAACGCTTTCGGAAGACATCGCCACTTGTTTGCTGATCGAAGAGATGGCGCTGGGAGGAGTTTCCTCGGCCGGCGGCGGCGGCGAGCCGGCCCTGGCCAAGGGCGCACCCGCCGGTTCGAGATCTTCCAGGTTTTTGGCCAAGCCGCTTTTAGCCGCCGCCTCGGCATGTTCCAGTTCGGCTTTTGTCGATTCCAGGTCCATCCTCAGCAACGCCGCTTCGATTACCGTCGCTTCGCTCTTTTCGACCTCGGCCCCGAGGACTTCCACTTCCGATCTCAGCCGTGCCACTTCGGCTTCGCCACTTTCGATTTCGGCACTGGCATTGGCCAAGTCATTCCTCAGCTGGGCGGCTTCGCCGAGAGCGGCGGCGGCCTTTTCGGCTTCGGCCTGCAAACTTTCCATTTCGATTCTCAGCCGCGCCGCGTCGGCTTCCCCGGTCTGGTACATTTCGGCCTCTTCCTTGGCATCCGCCAAGTCGATGCGCATCCGCGCCAACTCGGTGACGGCGGCGCCGCCTTTTACCGCCTCGGCCGTTTTCGTTTCCAGGCCCTCGCGGAGCAATTCCACCCCGGCCAGTGCCGCTTGCATGCTGGCAAGGGCGCGAGCCAGTTCTCCCACATCGTCGATGTTGCCCAGCAAAGGAATGGTCACGTTTTCCTTGCCTTCCGCCAAGCCGAGAGCGGCGCCGGCGACGGTGCGGATGGGAACGGCAATGCTCCGCATTAACACGAAACCGGACAGGGTGAGCACCAGCAACAACGCCACGGTGAACGCCGGCGCGCCAAAACGGACGAAACTACGCAATTCCTGTTCCGCCTCGGCGGCGGCGAGGGCCTTGTCGCTGGCGAAGGCGGTCAGACTTTCCATGCTCGGCGCCAGGTAGGCGTAAATTTCGTCCAGCCGGAGCAAGTTTTCTTTCCATTTAAGGCGGTCCTTGGCGGCGCTGGTGACGGTGTCCCGATAGGTTTTCAACAAATCGGCGATGCCGGCCTTTTGCTCATCGGACAAGGCAGCCTCGGCGACGAGTGCGCTGAGTTCGTCAAGGCCTTTATTGATGAGCGCAAGGTCATTCACGGCGCCGTGCAAAAGAAAGTCTTTTTCGTGCCGGCGGGTCGTCGCCATGACATCGATCAAGCCAGCGATCCGGGATTCCGCAAACTGGCTTTGCAACGCTTGGGCCGTGGCCTTAAGCCGGCTTAACGACCCATCGGCGGCGTCTTCCTTGCCGGCTTTTCCGGCTTCCAGCAGGTTTCCGAGTTTCGCCGAGTATTGGGCCAAGCCTTCGTTGATGGTGGCGATGTTTTTTCTCACCGGCCCGGTTCCGGGATATTCGTAGAAACCGTTCAGCAAAGCGGCAAGAGAAACCGCGGCTGCTTTATGGACGGCCACGGATTCGGGCGTCCCGGCGAGCAGCAGATCTTTTTCGGCGTCTCGGACTTCCCATAGCTTGGCTTTGATCGCGGCCGCCATGTCGGCCATTTTTTCGCTTATCGCCGAATGCTTTTGGGCGGCGGTGAATTTTTTGTCGGCGAGCAACCCTCCGCCCACGGCGGCGGCGGCGGCGGCAATGCCGATGACAACGAAAAGACCCATGCGAGCCGACAACACCATGGCGCCCAGGAAAGACCGATCGCCGGATTCCTCGATTCTGGAATCCGAAAGCATTTGGTAAAGCTCATTTTCTTGCGCCATGGAAAACCCCCTCTCCACGGGGATGGCGTTTTAACACCCAAACAGACATTATACGAGGAAAACCAGTTGTTTGTGGATAAAGTTCATGGTCGCGGCTAAATTTAGGGCCTCTCACCGACGAAGCCGTCGAAATGAGACCGCCCCCGAACGAACCGCCAGATTTTGTCGCGAGCCAAAGGAATGCTCGGCGGGGCTGGCCGGCGGCGTTTGAGAGTCTGTTAACTTTTTTCCCCTAGTTTGGGGATATGAGCGAACCTTCGAACATTCCCAGCCTGGCGCCGCCCCTTTTGGGCGTCCGGACGCAGGGCTACCGGCAAGCCCGTGAAATCGAGACGCGCGCGGCGGTGACTCAACACCGCGATTCACCCCAGGTGCGGAAGGCTTTGGCCAAGCTAGATAAGGTGCTGGAGCCGGACCGGCCGTTGAAAAGCCAAGTGCCGCGAGGGTTCTATGTGAATATTCTGGTCTGATCCGTTGATTTTCCGTCTTTTATGATTTTGCCGCCGCCGGTCCCATCCGACCGGCTACCGAAGCCGTTTGTTTTCCCGTGGTTTAAACCATATCAACATGTTAGGGTGTGGAAACCATTGGAAAAAAAACCAGGAACCCGACATGCCGACCAATGCCCAGCTGGCGGCGGACCTTCTTCGCAACGCGGCAATTTTTTTCCGCGAGGTCGGTGTTCAGAATCCGCCAATCAAGGAAAAGATGAGCAAAAGCGCCGATACCTTTGACACCGTGGCCAAACTGGTCGAGGCAAACCCAAACGCGGAAATGCCCGATCTTGGCGCCTAGTCTCCCGTATCACTTAAATTGCAGGGTATAGGGATTGCCGCCCGCGCACGGTCACGTTGCCGACGCGTTCATTGGCGAATTCGCCGCCCGCTTCCCTGACCGTGCGCCCGCTGGCAAGAATGTAGGTGCCGTATTCCTTGTTGATCCGTTCAAGGCGGAAATCCGGAAATCTAGGGACAGTATATAATTTCTTGCACGGAAAACTATATACTGTCACCAAAATCTACAACATTCAAGTTCTGACCCCATTGCTTTTCTTATACTGTCCCTATTTACTCCCCCTGTCCTGTCCCTATTTACTCCCTTCGAGGAAAACTGCGGGTGCAAGGCATCTCATCAATTTTTCTCTGTGATCTCTGTGTCTCCTCTGTGCGCTCCGTGTTGAAAACCGACGTTCCCCCACAGCCGATGTATCGCCCGCCGAAGCCGCGCTGGAAGCAAAAGGTTTATTTTAACACAGAGAACACAGAGATATATCACTCAAGCAAGTTCTTGGGATTTACCATCGTTTCATTAGGCATTCTTACTTTATGAAAGTTGCTCTTACTCTTTTTGAGACAAACATATATGGGACCCAAACAACAAGCGTAATCACTGAACGTAGAAACTCTCTAATGGTACCGGGATCGAATATTGACTGGCTTGGAAGAAACATATTTATTATAAAGGCATCCGCGGCAATGAATTGCACATTAATAATTGCTATGACTACATACCATTTTGGGAAATTTCTGCTCTTGGCGAAAAACAGGTATGCCATATATAACAAAACAATTATCAGGCCGCAGCTAAACAGTATTTCTCCAATAATGGATGGTGCCCATAGTGGACTATATGCTTCATTTCCTTGAGTTGTTAAATCTTCCCATACACCCGTGGAAAATATTTCAGTGTATATTGTAGTTTTTAGCATTACTTTTTTGATTGGAGTAAAAACTATTCCAACAGCCACCAATATCAACCATCCGCCGATTCCTTGAAGACTTTTTTCTTCGCTCATTTACCTTCCTTTTTGATTACCCAACAATGACTGGATGGACCCGCGCGGGATGCGGAAAACCGGTTTGAAGTCTACGGTTTCAGTACCCCATCCCTTAAACCTCCGCAATTCCATTCGATCAGCCAGGGAGCACTTTTTCTACACCCTGAAGCCGGCAAAGGGGTCGTCTTCGTCTCTGGCGTCAAAGCCGAGACAGCGCCAAGTCGCGGCCATGTGCTCCGGCAGCGCCGCCACCACTTGCAAATGGCCCGCCGCTGGATGGGGAATGCGAATGGCGCGGGCGTGTAGATGCAACCGTCGGCTCACCCCCTCGGCGGCGAGAAAAGCGTCCCTGCCGCCGTACTTGCCATCGCCCAGGATGGGCGTTTTCAGGGCCAAGGCGTGAACGCGGAGCTGGTGGGTCCGTCCGGTCCTCGGCTCCAGCGCCAGCCACGCCGCCTTTCTCCCCACTCTGTCGACGACCCGGTAGAAGGTGACGGCCTTTTTGCCTCCACCGCCGACCATGCGCTCGCCCCGCTTGCCGGCAAGCTTCGACAAGCTCAAATCGACAACCCCCTCGGCGGGCCGGGGCACCCCCACCACCACCGCCCAGTAAAGTTTCCTAATCGCCTTCGAGCGAAAGGCGGAAGTCAGTTTGGCGGCGGCGGCGGCGGTCCGGGCGACCAGCAGCACGCCGGAAGTGTCCTTGTCCAGTCTATGAACCAGCCGGGGACGCTCGGCCGACCCGAAGCGCAGGCAATCGAGCATGGCGTCTACGTGGCGGCTGGTTTTGGTTCCGCCCTGGACCGCCAGTCCCGGCGGCTTGTTGATGGCGATGACATGGTCGTCGCGGTGGACAACCAGATTCAAGAGAAAATCCGTCTCGGCGGCGCTTGCCTTCGTCGGGGACGGCGGCGCATGGGCCGGTAACTCCCGTTCTCCGCTCATCGGCGGCACGCGCATCCTTTGTCCGGCCTCGAGGCGGGTGCCCGCCTTCGCCCGCCCGCCGTCGACGCGAACCTGGCCGGTGCGCAGCCATTTCTGCAAACGGCCGTGGGTCACTTGCGGGAAATGGCGCTTGAACCAACGGTCCAGCCGCATGCCGGCCTCGCCGACGGCGACCTCGATGGTGCCGGCGCCGCCGCCCTCCGCGGCAGTGGAAAGGAGAAGCTTGGTGGTCAACTTTTTTTCTCCCGCAGTTTGTCCCAATAGGCAAGCCTTTTGGATATCTCGCGCTCGAATCCCCTATCTCCGGGGATGTAGAAGCGGCGGCGGCGCATGCCTTCGGGGAAATAGTCCTGGCCGGAAAAACCTTCCTCGGTATGGTGATCGTACTCATAACCGGCGCCATGGCCGAGATCCTTCATCAGCCGCGTCGGCGCGTTGAGCATGTGTTTCGGAGGCATCAGGGAACCACTCTCCCTGGCCGCTTGCATGGACGCCTTTTCGGCCACGTAAGCGGCGTTGGATTTCGGCGACGTCGCCAGATAGATGGCGCATTGAACCAAGGCCAGCTCTCCTTCCGGCGAGCCCAAGCGCTCATAGGCCCGCCAGGCGTCGATCGCCTGGCCCAAGGCGCCCGGATCGGCCAAGCCTATGTCTTCGCAGGCGAATCGCACCAATCGCCTGGCGATGTAATGGGGGTCCTCGCCGCCAACAATCATCCGCGCCAACCAATAAAGCGCGGCGTCCGCGTCGGAACCGCGCAAGGCCTTATGCAGGGCGCTGACGAGGTTGTAGTGGCCATCCTGGGATTTGTCGTAAAGGGGCATCCGCCGTTGCACCGCCTTGGCGAGGGCGGCGCTGTCGAGGATCGGCGAGGAAGGCAGCTCGGCAAGGGCCTCGGCCATATTGAGCAGATAGCGTCCGTCGCCATCGGCCATGGCGCGCAGCGCGGCGCGGGCATCGGCATCGACGGGCAGGCTTTTGCCCATTTCCGCCGCCGCCCGTTCGAGGAGCTCCTCCAAGGCCTCGTCGCCGAGGCGCTTCAACACCAGCACTTGGCACCGCGACAGCAGCGGAGCGATCAGTTCGAACGACGGATTTTCGGTGCTGGCCCCGACCAGGATCACCGTTCCATCTTCGACGCAAGGCAGGAAACCGTCCTGTTGGGCGCGGTTGAAGCGGTGGATCTCGTCAATGAACAAAAGCGTTCCCCGCCCTACCCGGCGCCGCTCCCTCGCCGCCTTGAAGACCTTGCGCAAGTCGTTGACGCCGGAAAAAACCGCCGATAGGGGTTCGAACGCAAGCTCGGTTCGTTCGGCCAATAGCCGCGCGATGGTTGTCTTGCCCGACCCCGGCGGTCCCCAAAGGATGATGGAAACGAGTTTACCCGTGGCCAGCATCCGGCCGATGGGGGCGTCGGCGGCGAGCAGATGGTCCTGGCCGACCACCAAGTCCATGGATTGCGGCCGCAGGCGGTCGGCCAGCGGCCGCGGCGCCTGCGTTTCGAACAGAGTGCTCAACGGTTGATGACCAGTTTCAGTTTTTTGCCGTTGCGCTTGACGGTGATGCGCCAGCGGTTGATCCGCTCCGCCACCAGCCCCCTGAGCCGGCGGACCGAGATGACGGCTTGGCCGTTGATCGCCAACACCATGTCGCCGGTCTGGAAACGCAGCCGTCCGGCGTTGGAGCCGCGGCGAACCCGCAAAACAACCACCCCGCCATCGAACGTATCCAGCCCCAATTCGTCGGCGAGCGCCGGCGACATATTGGCCACCGTCGCCCCGGCGAGGGGATGCGCGCCGCTGAGTTCCGTGGTTTCGCGCGGCGGCGCCTCGGGCGGGGCGATGAGATCGACGGTGAACGACTTCTTCCGCCCATGACGCCAGACGCCGACTTTCGCCGTCTCGCCAATGGCCAGGGTGGCGATGCGGAACCTCAACGCCCGTGGATCGTTGACCTCTCGGCCATTGATGGATAACACCACGTCGCCGATCTTGAGCCCAGCGCTGGCGGCGGCGCCGCGGGGATGGATTTCGTTTATCAGAATGCCGGCCGGGCGGGACATGTTCAACGACGTCGCCAGATCCGCCGTCACCGGCTGTCCCGAAGCCCCCAGCCAGGGGCGAACCAGACGTCCGCCATCGGTCACGCCGGCAATCACCGAACGGACCATGTTGGCCGGGATGGCGAAACCGATGCCAAGCGAACCGCCGCTTTTCGAAAAGATGGCGGTGTTGATGCCGACCAGCTTGCCGCCCATGCCGACCAGGGCGCCGCCGGAATTGCCCGGGTTGATGGCGGCGTCGGTCTGAATGAAGGAACCGAAGTTCGAAATGCCGACATGGGTGCGGGCCAAGGCCGAGACGATGCCGCTGGTCACCGTCTGGCCGACGCCGAAGGGATTGCCTATGGCGATAACCAAGTCGCCAACCTCCAGTTCGTCCGAATCGTGAAGCTCCAGAAAAGGCAAGGTCTCGCCGTTCGCATCGACGCGCAGAAGAGCAAGGTCCACACGCTTGTCGGTGCCGACAACCTCGGCTTCGAATTCGCGCCGGTCGGCGAGCACCACGGTGATTTGATCGGCCCCCTCGATAACGTGCCGATTGGTGATAATGAGCCCTTCGGAACGAACAATGACGCCGGAGCCAAGGGAATTTTGGAGCCGCTCGCGGGGCCGGCCGGGACCGAACTGGCCGCCAAAGAACCGGCGAAAGAACGGGTCGTCGAAAAGAGGAGCGAACTGACGGGTGCGAACGGTCTTGCGGGTGTAGATGTTGACCACCGCCGGCGCCACCTTGCGGACCAGCGGCGCGAGGGAAAGTTGGATCTGTTGCCGATCCGAAGGCAGCTGTTTTTCGGCCGAAAGCGCCCCGCCCGCCATGACAACGGCAAAAAAAGCGGCCGAGGCAGCGAAGATTGTCGAAACTAAACCTGTTCTCGTCATGATCTCCTCATCGCCAGCAGCCCAGGAAATCCGCAAAATCGCGGTCATGCAATTTCCTGAAAATTAGTTCATGGACGACTTTATAGAAAAATCACCACCAGCGGAAAGTCACCCTTTGATGTCCGTGAACGGCGGTCTGTGTTATCGTCGCCACGCAAACATTATTGGAACGCGCGAATTGATCCCTATCGGCGGCGACAAAATGCTTTCGGCCATTACCGTTGAAATCGCCCCAGGCGAACTGATCGACAAGATCACCATCCTCGAAATCAAG
>MPMB02136282.1_pt1 | contig 11942 bp, 9 predicted proteins | sample 1617371 | NCBI WGS metagenome assembly MPMB02 (sample SAMN05944808, study PRJNA350692) | marine metagenome | biome: marine; feature: ODZ; material: water; isolation source: 300 m water sample filtered on 0.2 um supor filter | place: Pacific Ocean | collected 2012-04-08 | depth 300m m
CGGAAAAACAAAAAGCGATGTTTTTGAAGAAACTCTACACCGGTATTTGGGGCGGAACCATGCTCCTCACCGAGGCGCAGGCCGGGTCGGACGTGGGTGCACTTACCACGACAGCCGTAAAGAATCCGGACGGTACCTATTCCCTCACCGGAGAGAAAATCTTTATCACCAACGGGGAGCACGATCTGGCCGAAAACATCATCCATCCGGTTCTGGCGCGTGTGGAGGGCGGTATGCCCGGAACCAAGGGCATCTTGATCTTTGGGCGATGCGAATGATATCATCTGCACCGGGGTGGAGGAGAAGATGGGGGTCCACGCCAGCGTCACCAGCAGCATGTCGCTCGGAAGCAAGGGCATTTGTCGGGGTTTGTTGCTTGGTGAAGAAAACCAGGGAATGCGGATCATGTTTTACATGATGAACGAAGCCCGATTGACGGTCGGGTTTCAGGCGTTTATCCATGCCTCGGCGGCATATTTGTATGCCGTGAATTATGTGCGGGAACGACTCCAGGGAAAAGATCGGGATCAGTTCAAAAATGAAGAGGCGCCATCGGTTCCGATCATCTCCTATCCAGATGTGCGACGGATGCTTTTGTGGATGAAGGCGCATGTGGAAGGGATGCGAAGTTTTATCTAACTATATCGGCCATTGTTTCGATAAACTGGAGTGCACAGGGGACAAAGAAGAAAAGTAGCGATTCCGGGGCTTTACTGAACTGCTGACGCCTTTGGTAAAGACCTATTGCAGTCAGCGGGGTTTTGATGTTTGCGTCCAGGCCATTCAGGTCTACGGAGGATATGGATATACAAAAGAGTACCCGGTCGAGCAGCTCGCAAGGGATTGCAAGATCACATCTATTGACTAGGGAACCGACGGGATACAGGCCATGGACCTTCTGGGGCGTAAGATGGGGATGAAAAATGGAAAGGTTTTTATGGCATTTCTCCGGGAAATTGGAAAAACGGTTGCCCTGGCGAAAGAGACTGAAGGTTTGAAAAATCTGGCGGGCAGGGTGGAGAAAGCCAATAACCGGTTGGGTGAGGTCGCCATGAATCTGGGGAGGACGGCCCTGTCTCCTAAACTGAAGATGGCGTTTGCCTTCGCCACTCCATTTCTTGATATCATGGGCGATGTGACCATGGCGTGGATGCTTTTGTGGCGGGCATCGATCGCTGCATCAAAGATAAACAATTCAAAGAAAAAGGATGTTACCTTTTATGAAGGGCAGATCAAAACCGCTGAATTCTTCATCAACACTATTTTGCCTGTAACAATGGGAAAGATGGATGCTGTTTTGGAGAGTTCGCCTGCCGCCATTGAAATTTCAGCAGCTTCATTCGGGGGATTGTAATGAAAAAAGAAGTCGTTATTATCAGTGCGGTCCGTACGCCCGTGGGACGGTACATGGGCGCACTCAAAATCGTCGAGGCTTACGACCTGGCGTCTTTGGTTTTGGGTGAAGCGTTAAAGAGGATTAATTTAACGGCTGATCGGGTCGATGAGGTGGTCATGGGCCAGGCCTATCAAAGCGGAGAATATGTCAATATTGCTCGGATGGCCCTGCTCAAGGCCGGCTGGCCCGAAACCATCCCCGGCATTACCGTTGACAGGCGATGCTGCACCGGCCTGGATGTGGTCCGTTATGCCGTTTCCCTGATCCAATCCGATCAGGCTGAGATCATCGTCGCCGGGGGTGTTGAAAGCATGAGCAGTGCGGAATTTTATTTGCCCGGAAACATCAAGTGGGGAGTGGGTGGATCCAAAGGAATGCCCAGAGGGCATGGGGACCTCAACATTTGGGGGATGCCCTTTTATGATCGCATTCAAAGGGCACGGGTAATGACACAACCCGAAGAGCGGTACGGGATTCTACCGGCAATGATGACCTGGGCGAAAACAGCCGCAAAAGAAGAAGGAATTGGCCGGCAGGCCTGTGATCGGTGGGCGCTGAAAAGTCATCAAAAGGCCTGCGCGGCCATGGAAAATGGAAAATTTAGAGAAGAGATTATCCCGGTGTCGGTTCCCCAACGAAAGGGGGATCCGACGATTGTGGACAAGGACGAAAATCCCCGGTTTGATGTGTCCCTTAAAAACCTGTCCGGTCTAAACCCCGTACTTGGGGGTGTTTGCACTGCAGGTAATTCTTCTACTGAAAATGACGGAGCGACTGCGGTTGTGGTGACTTCTAAAGAAAGGGCAGCACAATTGGGTATTGAATCGATCGCCGGTATCCGGTCGTGTGCGGTATCCGGCGTTGACCCCAGACAGACACACAAGTCCGTGCCGGCAGCCGCCAAAAAGGCGCTCGATATGGCGGGCAAAGGACTCGAGGAGATGGACCTTATCGAAGTGCAGGAGGCCTTTGCAGTCCAGGTGCTGGCCGCCTTGAAGGAAATGGGGGTCAGCCCCGAAAATTACAAAAATGTAAATGTGAACGGTTCTGGAATTTCACTCGGACACCCCATTGCCTGTACCGGCACCAGGATACTGGTAACTTTGCTTCATGAAATGAAACGCCGGAACGCGCAGTATGCCTTGGAGTGCATCTGCGGAGGCGGGGGGCTGGGCATTGCAGCGGTTTTGGAAAGAAAATTATCTTAACGACAGTTCCGGTAAGGTACGCATCCGATAGAGGGCGACAACCCATTTTTTAAACCGACCCATCAAATGAACTACCCCCTTTAAATTCCATTTGTATCGGTCAGCCTATTTCGTCCCAACTATCTTATGTTGCATATTTTCCTTGCGGCTTTTTACAGTGGCGCAAAGGAGTAAAGAGGATCTGCTGATTTTTAAAAAGACAACATGATAAAAAAACAGGGCCTACTGCCAGAGGCGATCCGGATAACCGGAGCCCGTCAGAACAATTTAAAAAACCTGGACCTTAATATACCCTTCAACCAAATAACGGTAGTGACCGGTGTCAGCGGCTCCGGAAAATCCTCCCTTGCTTTTGACACCCTTTACGCCGAGGGCCAGCGCCGTTATATCGAAACCTTTTCCCCCTATGCCCGGCAGTTTATGGATCGAATGGATCGCCCCCGGGTGGATAGCATCGAAAACATTCCGCCCGCCATCGCCATCGACAGAAAAGATCCGGTTCGCACCTCCCGCTCCACGGTAGGGACCATGACAGAGCTGACAGACCATGTCAAACTCCTCTATGCCCGCCTGGGTCACCTTCATTGCAAGCGTTGCGGCAATCCGGTTCTTCCGGAGACACCGGCCCATGTGTGGCAGACCATACAAGGTCTCTCGGATGGCTCAAAAATGATTATCACCTTTCCGGTTGCTGCCACAGACACATCCCCTAAACAGCTGAGAAAACAATTGGGCGGCATCGGTTTCACCCGTCTCTATTCGGGTGGTGAGATCCGTTCTTTAGATAGATGGCAGCCGAGGGAGGTCGAAGAAGAAGTTCAGGTTGTCGCAGACCGAATCCTTTCCCGATCCACTGATCGAAAACGAATCATGGATTCTCTGGAACAGGCGTTTCATTTTGGTGACGGCAGACTTGATCTCTGGGTTGAGCCCGATCAGCATTTTGCTTTTAGCAATCGACTGGTCTGCGCCGGATGCAACATTCCCTACCATGCGCCGATCCCAAACCTCTTTTCCTTTAACAGTCCGGTGGGGGCCTGTGAAACCTGCCGGGGGTTTGGCAGAACCATTGATATCGATCTTGATCTCATCATCCCGAACAGCGATTTTTCCCTTGAAGCGGGCGCCATCAAGCCCTTTGGTGGTGTCGAGCAAAACCGCATGGAATTTAAAGATTTGATGGATTTTTGCCGGAAGAAAAAAATCCCCACTGATTTGTCTTTTAGACATTTGAAGAAGGCCCAGAAAGAAGCTATCATTAAAGGGACGACCGATTATTATGGCATTCGGGGGTTTTTCCAGTGGCTTGAGACCAAAACCTATAAAATGCATGTACGGGTGTACCTTTCAAGATATCGCAGCTATCTGATATGCCCTGACTGCCGGGGCACCCGGTTTAAGAATGAGACCCTGCTCTATCAGTTGGGTGGTCTCAATATCGGTCAGGTTTATGCTCTGAGCATTGACCGGGCGGACGATTTCTTTAATTCATTACCCTTGTCTTCAGGGGATGCCGCCGGCCGGCTGATTCTAAGCGAAGTCAGAAACAGGCTCGGATACCTGCGAGATGTTGGGCTCGGGTATCTCACGCTGGATCGCCAATCCCGCACCCTTTCAGGGGGTGAGGTCCAACGGGTTGCGTTGATCTCAGCCCTCGGATCCTCATTGGTCAACAGTCTTTATATTCTTGACGAACCGAGCATCGGGCTTCATCCACGCGACAACCACCGCCTCATCAAGATTATAAAAGGACTCCGGGACCTTGGAAACACAATTGTGGTAGTGGAGCATGACCCTGAAATCATCAGCCAGAGCGATTTCATGCTTGATATGGGGCCAAAGGCAGGTGAACAGGGTGGCCAGGTCATCTATTTCGGACCCACATCAGGCGTACAAAACTCCCTGACCGGTCAGTATTTGAGGGGTAAAAAAGTGATCCCCATGCCCGCAAAGCGTCGCCAGCCAAAGAAAGGAATCTCCCTTATCGTTAAAGGGGCGGCCGCGCACAACCTGAAACAGATCGATGTGGAGATCCCCCTAGGTCTTTTGGTGTGTCTTACCGGTGTTTCCGGTTCGGGGAAATCGAGCCTGGCCGAGGAAATCATATACAAAGGCCTCAAAAGAGCAAAGGGGGATTCCAAAGGGAGCCCCGGGGCGTACAAGACCATCAAGGGTATTCAGCGAATCGATGAAGTGGTCCTCGTGGACCAGCGGCCCATTGGCCGCACACCACGGGCAAATCCGCTGACCTATACCAAAGCACTGGATCCTGTCCGTCGCCTGTTCGCCGCTACCGCAAGCGCCCGGTCAAAGGGATTTGATCCCGGGTACTTCTCCTTCAATGTGGCCAAAGGGCGGTGCAATACCTGCAAGGGGGAAGGGTTCGAAAAAGTGGAAATGCAGTTTCTCTCTGATGTTTATCTGACATGTCCTTCTTGCAACGGAAAACGCTTTAAGAAAAATGTTCTTGAAATCACTTACAGAGGGAAGAACATCAGCGATATTTTCTCAATGACCGTGGATCAGGCCATCTATTTTTTTCAGGACCATCCCCAGATCATAGATGTCCTAAAGCCCCTTCTGGATGTCGGTCTGAGTTACATGCGGCTCGGTCAGCCGATAAACACCCTGTCCGGAGGAGAGGCCCAGCGCTTGAAGTTATCGCGTTACCTGAAGGAAGGCAACGGCGGTCCGCAGCTTTTCATATTTGATGAACCGACCACCGGTCTGCACTTTGAGGATATCAACATACTTCTGACAGCGCTCCAACGGGTTGTCGATCAGGGCAACTCGGTGCTGATCATCGAACACAACATGGACGTTGTGAAGGCAGCAGACTGGGTGATCGATCTGGGGCCTGAGGGTGGAGATGCAGGCGGAGAGGTGGTGGTTTCAGGTCCACCGGAAAAAATGGCCGGACATATCGGGTCCCATACCGGTAAATTTCTAAAAAAATATCTCTCATCCGAAGGTCGCCTTCAACCCCAAAAACGCCGCTCGAAACCGGTTCCCAAGAGCGGTTCGGATCTTTCATCTATAATCAGCATCAAGGGAGCCAAAGAGAACAATTTAAAGGACCTGAGTCTGTCGATTCCCCGACAGAAACTGGTGGTCATCACCGGCGTTTCAGGGTCAGGCAAATCGACCCTTGCCTATGATATTCTGTTTGCCGAGGGTCAACGCCGCTATCTGGAGACTCTCGCTCCCTATGTTCGGCAGTATGTGAAAATTCAGGAGCGACCGGATGTGGACGCAGTTTTAGGCCTACCCGCGACGGTGGCCATCCAGCAGCGGATCAGCCATAGGAGCCGACGCTCCACCGCCGCTACCCTAACGGAAATCTACCATTTTCTACGGCTTCTCTACAGCAAACTCGGCCGCCAGCACTGTCCGGGGTGTAACCGGCGATTGACCACTCAAACCATAGATGAGATTGTGAAGCAGATTCAGAAGCGGTATCGGGGCAAACATCCACGGGTTCTTGCCGCAAAGGTATCCGGCCGAAAGGGGTTCCATAAGGAGATTTTGGCAAAGGCTCTTTTAAAAGGATTCAGCGAGGCACGCATCGATGGTGAGATCACAGCGCTTCAGGAGGGGATGTCCTTGAGCCGTTTTCACGAGCACACCATCGAGGTGGTGGTAGGAAGATTTATCGGAAAACGATCCCGGGATCTGCTATCCCGGACACTTGAGGAAGGTGGTGGCAGTCTTATTGTCCTGGATGATAAAGGTCATGAGGAAATATTCAGCTTAAAAAAGGTCTGTCCGGCCTGCGGGATCGGCCTTCCCGATCCGGATCCCCGTCTCTTTTCCTTTAACAGCCGACACGGGGCCTGCACCTTATGTGACGGGCTGGGGCAATTGGGTGATTCAGAAACAGATCGATCAAAGACCTGTCCGGTGTGCGGCGGCAGCCGGCTAAAACCGGAAGCTCTTTCGGTCAAAATCAACGGCCTTTCCATCTATGATGTGGTTCAACAATCGGCCGACCGTGTGTTCGAAATATTCAAAGGAATATCCTTTGCCAAACATGAACTTCCTGTTGCCAAACCGATTATGGCTGAAATTATGACACGGCTCTCCTTTTTGCATCGGCTCGGGTTGTCCTATCTCTCTTTGAGTCGAAGCGGCAACACCCTTTCCGGGGGTGAAGCCCATCGAATTCGCCTGGCAGCACAGCTTGGCTCCAACTTGACCGGGGTCTGCTACATTTTGGATGAACCGACCATCGGGCTCCATGCCCGGGATAACCGAATGCTACTGGACGCGCTGAAAGAATTGAGAAAACAGGGAAACTCCCTTGTGGTGGTGGAACATGATGAAGAGACTATTCGCGAAGCGGATCATATCATTGATCTTGGACCGGGTGCCGGTCAAAATGGGGGCCGATTGGTTGCTTCAGGAACGCTTGCCGGTCTGAAAAAAATCCCTGCCTCAGTTACCGGGGCATCTTTTAATGGAAACCCCCATAAAATTTACTCCCCTCTTCGGCCATACCGCAAACGGGCTCGCCTCAAAGTCATCGGTGCCGTCGAGAACAATCTTAAAGGCATCGATGTGGAATTTCCTCTGCGTACGTTCATCTGCATCACCGGCGTTTCGGGTTCCGGCAAATCGACTCTTCTTAAAGAAACAGTCTACAAAACGCTACACAATCGCCTTAACAAACAAAAAAGCAGGGTGAAAAACTGCAAAGGCATCAAGGGGTGGCAAAGCCTTGACAGGGTATTGGAGGTGGATCACAGTCCCATCGGCCGCACCCCGCGCTCGGTGCCCGCCTCATACGTGGGTTTCCTGGGTGACATTCGAAAGCTTTTTGCCATGACCCCCAGTGCCCGGGCAAGGGGATATCGACCGGGACGATTTTCTTTCAACACCTCTGGCGGCCGGTGTGAGTCCTGCAAGGGTCACGGCGCCTTTAAAGTGGCCATGAGCTTTTTGCCCGACGTCTATGTCCGCTGTGAAACATGCAGCGAAATGAGATTCAATCAGGAGACCCTGAACATCACATACAAAGGAAAAAACATCTCAGAGATCCTGAACTTTACCTTTGATGAGGCGGCCGCCTTTTTCAGCGCTGTCCCATCCATTCAAAGAGCGGTCCGGCTGGTCTGCGATATCGGGCTCGGTTATCTCTGTCTGGGGCAGGCGAGTCCCACGTTGTCAGGAGGTGAAGCCCAACGGATCAAGCTGGCGGAAGAGCTCTCAAGATCCGGTAGGGGACACACCTTTTACATCCTGGATGAACCGACCACCGGCCTTCATCTTGCCGATGTGGAAAATTTGCTGAATGTACTGCAGGCCCTGGTGGATCAGGGGAACACCATCGCTGTGATCGAACACAACATGGAGATCATCAAAGAGGCCGATTATGTCATTGATCTCGGTCCGGAAGGCGGAAGTCGGGGCGGAGAGGTGGTGGCAACCGGTTCACCGCTTGAACTGATCGCCTCTTCCAACGGTTCCCATACCGCCAAATACCTCAAAAAATACCTGAACGCATAGGATTACCCTTTTTCATAATCAAAGGATAAGAATTCGCTTTTTGAAAACAGATCAACGGAAAAACAGAGTTGAGTAGCCACAGGAGATGAGTCACAACATATTGTATTGCAACGATGCGACAGCAAGTCTCAAGCGGCTTCAGCCAACCAAAATTCAAATACCGGATGAAGATCGTATTGTCAAAAAGGCATTTTGCTGCAAATTAACTGAAAATTCGGGATTTTGGGCATAGGAAGTCTGACTTCAAGAGTGTGTGTTTTTAAAAATAGGCCTCTGCAGGGTAACTGTAGGATGATGGATCTGGATCGAATGTGATACTCTCAATTGGGCCGTCATCCCCTGTGCGCTTTCGCTGGGATGTCTTCCACAGCACGTGAAAACTGCTGTCCGCCTTAAAGTCGATTGTCGCATTGCCAAATTCGTCGGTGATAAAGTAGGCAAGCAACATATAGCCCGTTAAGGGATAAAGGTATCCGGTAGGACTGGTCGGATCTACAATATCACGCCTAGCAAAATAGACCTCGTCATTGACTTAACCATCTGATTTAATGCCAATAACTGGGATTAAATTTGAATAAAACCCTTTGGGTGAGAAAACCGAAAGGATTTTAAAGTTCGACCATCACCGGGTATCGACTTTCGGGATCGGGGATGAACTGGATAAACTGGAGTGGAAAGCTGTTTTTCGACAACTGCTATCGGCAGGATATCTCAAGGCGGACCTGAACAGTTACGGGGGGTTCCGGTTATCTGAAAAAAGCCGCTTTGTCCTGAGGAAAAAGCAGAAAATATTGTTCCGAAAAGATTCATTTTTTGAGGTGAAAACCCGTTTTGTGCGCCATTAAAAGTAAAACCGTAATGGTTATAGAAACTGAGGGTGATAAAGGACTCTTTGAAAAACTTCGCAGTCTTTGTACAAAGATAGCCAAAAAATATGGGCTGTCTCCATATGTTATTTTTCATGATAGAACATTATATGAACTTGTAAGTTATCTTCCTGATTCTTTGGACGAAATGCATGGCATTCACGGAATTGGAGAAGCTAAATTGAAAAACTACGGTCAGCGGTTTCTCGAGGTGATTTCAGGGCATATTAAGACATATGGAACAAAAGAAAAGGTGTAGGCAGTGATTCAAAAATCACGGAAGAATTTTAACTCTATGATAACAGCCAGGCTAAGGATGGTAAGCTAGGAATCTTTACCAATATATTCTCCTTTTCTATCCACAATTATAACAGCACGACGTTTTTCTCGAAGGGCGGGCAGTTCACTGTGTTGTCTTTTTGGCCATGAAGAGGACGCGGTGGCATTTGGATTTCATGGCTTTCCTCCCTTAGAAAAACCATAACCATAATGTTTGGAATTTAAAACAGAAGCAAAAAAACCAAATTTAGAGAAAATGGGTTTTAATCTTTTCTGAAAAAAGAAAAACAGAAGCAAAAAAAAACTTGACAAGAGTTAAGATCTGATTTATAATATTTTTTAAATAATAATTATTCTAATCAAGGACAACATGGCAAAAAAAGATTCTACCAACATGCTGGTGGATAGGTTCCGGGCCGCCGGTTTTAAGATAACCCCCCAGCGGATGGCAGTTTTTCAGTTTTTAGAGGGAAACACCTCTCACCCTTCCGCCTTTGAGGTCTATGAGGTGGTCAAGAGAAGGTTTTCCACCACCTCATTTGCTACCATATACAACACCCTGAACGCCGCCCAGGAGATGGGATTGGTACTGGAGCTTACCATTGATCCGAAAAAACGGCACTTCGATCCCAATACCTCACCCCACCACCATATCCTGTGTATGAAGTGTCGCCGAATAGACGATGTGAGAGGAAAGGTGTTTGGCGACTTTAACATCGATTCTTTTGAGATAGGCGATTACCAGGTGACAGGTTTCGGTGTTGACTTTCACGGCGTTTGCCCGAAATGTCGGGCCCAACAGCACTAGAGGATGGTCTGATGCCGACCGGATAGACGGCGGTCAAGGCCATATATATTAACCATCAATCAAAAATGGAGGTAACAGCAATGGCAAAATTAATCAATGAGGTTAAGTTAGGAGTAGCAAAGGGTACAGGCGTTGAGAAGGCCGTGGATGCAAACTTCAAAGGGGAGACATCCGAGGTCGGCCTGTACCTGGCCATGTCCAGGCAGGCCTTCAGGGAGGGATACCCTGAGGTAGCTACGACCCTGGAGAAGTTGGCTATAGATGAGGCCTGGCATGCGGCCCACTTTGCTGAGCTAAACGGGTTGATCTCCGGAAGTACCAAGGAGAATCTGGAGAAGATGCTGACTGGCGAAGAGATGGCGAACAAAAGCAAGAGGGAGGCGGCTGTCAAGGCTAAGGAAGAAGGCTGTGACCCCGCTCATGACTTCTTCGATGAGTCTTCCCGTGACGAAGGAAGACATGCCAACGCCCTGGAAGGGCTCCTAAAAAGATATTTCAGTTAAAAAGGCATTTGGGGAATTCGTAAAACTTAAATGTTGCTCGAAATTCATAGGAGCTTTCTGAAACATTTTACAAGTAAGGATTTGGGAATGCCAGAGCACTCAACAGCCCGAAAATACTGAAGATGAGGAGAGGCGGCCTCCCTACCGCGTATCCACGCTGAGGTCTCGCATCGTCAACAACGGTTTTGGACCTCAGGAAGGCCTGAGACCTGTGTACTGCAAACCAAATCTTAAGCCAACATGAAATGGATAAATATTACGTATATTTAGAATAGTGCCGGACATTTTTCCCTGCCTATTGTAGTTGATAATCGCCTCCGTGCGTTTGTTACCCACAACAAAACGGAGGCGGTTATGAATTTTCTAATGTTTTAAAGCGGTTGGCAAAAGGCAGCCTTCCATGGAAAATAGCTATTTCAATTGACAGTACAATACAACACAAATCAAGATTGCACACGGATAATTTTCGACGAAATAAAAGGAATTATATTAAAGATGGTAACCGTTAACCGGTGGGATTGGTCAGGATTGGTGCCGGTTAATTTGGTTGGGAATTAAATCGGTGTTACCAGCGGCGTGTCAAATGATATCAGTGGACACTTGGAGCCCCAGGATAAGCTTAAAAAGATCAATCGTGAATTGCGGAAAGAAATTGAAAACCGTAAAAAAGCCGAAAAGGCGATAGCGAACAGGACCGAACACCTAAAGGAAGTCAATGTCGCGTTAAAAGTACTGGCCCAAAAGAGGGAGGAAGATAGAAAATCGTGTGGTAGCTGGTCGTTGATAATTGAAACTACCCACTCTTGCGTATCCATGATCAAAATTTGACATTAAGTATCCGGGAAATTGCAATACTCCTTAATAATTACCAGAGAAACCGGGTTTCTCTATCGGTGGTTAAGAGCGGTAAAGAGTTTTTTAAGTGGGATTTCACCCCCCCTTAAGATTTTTGGGGTTTTTTCAGACACATCAACGACGGTTGATCCCGATCCCCCTTTTAGCGGTCCTGCATCTAGTATAAGATCGACCTCCGAAATAATTACAGGGTCGATATCCGAAATCCGAGAGGCGCCCAGGGATCCTGAGATATTGGCGCTCGTTCCGGTGATGGGACCGTTCGCCAGATGAACCAGACGAGATGCGACCGGGTGACCGGGTATCCGAACACCAATTTTACCAGTCCCTGCGGTAAGCGCAGATAAAATTACAGGCAAGGCTTTAAAAACCAGGGTAATTTTTCCCGGCCAGAAACTGTTCATGATCGACTTCGCTTCGGGTGAGACATGTTGGACCAGCCTACCTAGATCTTTGTGATCCTTTACCAGGACGAGGAGGGGATTCTGAAAGGAGCGTCGTTTGATCCGAAAGATCCGTTCA
>MPMB02001639.1_pt1 | contig 11926 bp, 9 predicted proteins | sample 1617371 | NCBI WGS metagenome assembly MPMB02 (sample SAMN05944808, study PRJNA350692) | marine metagenome | biome: marine; feature: ODZ; material: water; isolation source: 300 m water sample filtered on 0.2 um supor filter | place: Pacific Ocean | collected 2012-04-08 | depth 300m m
CCGGTGTCTTTAAACAGTGGAACTATTAACTGTTCATAGACATCAGGCTTGAGAATATTAAACCATGTGATAATGATCCAATATCCCATTGCCACTCCCACGAACAGGTTTTCGGTGATTTTAAATACGGGGTTGTCCTTATAGAGAAAACTGTACATGGCAAGTGTAAGTGCAACCGCCGTAATTATGCCCAATCCCTTTGCGTCAAAACCCAACTTCCCTGTTACCAGGAAGAATATGTTTACGATACAAAACGCAATCAGTATCCATGTCAGAGTTAAAACATCTGTTTTTTTATTCATTTTCTATTTCTTTCGTCCGGTCATAAAATATAAGAAATTTCCAAATATTACGAACAATACAACGAGCACATGCACCACGCTCTGCGGAGACATGCCTGCAACAGCAGATGATTTTCGTTCTATTAGTGTTTCATATTCAGCGGCACCTTTTAATCCGCTCATCAATCCATCTATCTGTTTAGATTGTAAGAAAGGGTACATGTCAGGGCCTATTACGGCGGTACAACCGGCACCAAGATCAAAGTTATATTTTTCTTTCCCAAATGCTATCCATGCTTCAATGCTCGAACCGGATGCCAGGTCTACTACAAAATCGAAGTCCTGCAATGATTGAACACCCTTGAGTACCGGCAAATCTGCAGTTGCGTTACCGGAAAAGTCTTTTGGAAAGGCTGAATAGATATTTTCCCCCATGTTTATCATAACTAACTCTACGCCGGTCTTGTATCCCAGAAAAACATAATCCTCTTTATATTCTCTGCCATATTCTTTTCCTACTTCGGTTATTGCACTATCTGCCAGGCCGGTACCTCCGGGATTAAGCGTCATTCCAACAACCTTAATATTATTTTTAAAACAGTGATGTAAAAGTGCTACTGCCATCGGTTGGAGTTCCTCTTTTGATGCGGGGTCGTAATCAAAAGCTATAAGTACGTGTGATCCTTCCGGGAGAGAGTCAATCTTGTCATATATCCCCCTGACTTCTTTGGTTGCCAGTACAGGTAAATCAAATTTAATAAGCAGGGGAATGGTTACTGCAGCTGCAACAAAAGCAAAGATAATTCGCCTGTCAATCCTGAGCAATCTTTCCATTAATCACCACCTCCAAGATATGCCCTTTCAATTCCAAAGATTATCCTTAGTGAAGTCGCAATAGCCCCGATTGATACACCAATCAAGATTCCCCTTTTAGCCGCCATATTTGGCACAGACATTATCCAGTCAGCAATAGGGGGGAGATATTCCCATATCAAGGCGCCGACAGGCACACGTCCAAGCATTACGATAACGGCAGCTATCAGCAATATAGTTGCTTCACTTGTCCTTGCTCTAAAAGTCCTGTACGCAGCAGATGCCATAAAGAAGGCAAGTATGGAAAACATTGTTGCTCCGGCGGGGACCTGTACATTGAAGTACATCCAGTCAAACATAGTCCCTTCCTGTTTGTCGTGCAGGAAGAATTCGCCACCGTTGTATAAGCCGAATATAATCGTTATTCCTGCCCCGAAAAAGACAAACGTGCTATAACCCCATCCGGGGACTTTTCGCTTAATCTTATTCCAGTGAAGGTGAAATAAGCTGTACGCACCAATGAATACCGCGAAACCCGCAATCGTAATTCCCCATCGAGTAACGACCTTCAATAGAGATTGAGATGCTTCATGAGGCACGTAGTATTGGAATGCCATCATAATACCCATTATAAATGCTATTATGAGTGGTATAGTCCTCTTAAAAAAGTTCATTCAGCCTCCCGTTACATATTAAAGATATCAACTTGCCTTAAAAAGAAAGCTTATAAAACCAATACCAATAGTTGCAAGTGCTGCGCCTATTACGAGTGCGGATATTATAATCCCCTTGGCAATATCCTGTGCACGTAAACTACCCAGAAGTAATGGCTCTCTGGATAAATATGCACTGGCAGCATATAGCTCTTCACCAATCAGTGTATAATCACATGTAGTTATAAAGAAGGGGAGTTGTGTATAAGAATCTGTTGCCGCAATCTGTATGGCGCCTGTGGAGGCACCGGTTTCCGCAAGGATAAGAGATTCTGCATAAAAATATCCCATGAAGAAATTTGCCGCTGTTTTCTCTCGTATCATTATCCCGCTTACTGCGGCAACATAAGGGAATTGTTCAGAAGCCGCCATAAATACATTATCCTGCACGTAAGCGTCAGGTCTCCCGGCTTCCAGGTACGATTCCTTAACAACCTCCTGGCTTACTGACATAACTATTGGATCGATGTTTGAAACCTTGAGTGTCGTGTCATATTCGGCAACCCTTATGGCAATCCTTCCCAGTATATTTACAGCTGCAATTGTAGAAATACTTCCCATGCCATTCAGGCCATGTACATATAATACCGGCTTGCCCATTTCAGTTGCTCTTCCCAGTGCATCATCTATGGCATCCAACCCGCTTATTTTCCTCAGATATAGATTAGGATTCTTCTTTGCATGTTCGATAAACCAGAAAACAAGCGCTGAAAAGGTTATCAGAATTATAAAATTATTTAACTTTTTCCAATTAAACCAATTTCCCTTTGGAGTAGCTGAAGCAATTTCATTCACTGTGACATTTTCAGAATTTGACATCATAACGAGTTTGAAGAAATAACTCGACCTGCCGCCTGCAACATCAGATTCCTTGTTGAAGAATTTCTCAGGCTTGATTTCTACATAATGGAAGCTAGAATCAGACCCTTGCTCATACATTGTCTTGGAGTTTATGCGTAGTACCTCGGTAATAAAAGGGTCGTTTTTACGCAAAGACGCATATACAACGTATTCAGCCGTTGCCGATTCAGAGGGAGAAGAAGGCCATCTGAGTGATACGCTTTTAGCGTTGTCATTAGGTGTGTCAAAGGCTTGAAAGTCAGCCGGTGGAATGAATGAGCCGGCTTCATCTGCAGTGGTTGCAGAAGCATACTGAAGTATTAATATAGATAGAATGAACGTAAGAAATATTTTATACATACACTTTCCCAATTCCTTAATTCTTTAATCTGTGCTTATCTTTGCGTCCTCTGCGCCTTTGCGGTAATTTATTTTATGTTTCTATCGCCTCAACATTTGCCCTTGGAATAACGGCAGTCTGTCCATCAGGGAATTCAACTTCCAGCACCCTGGCCTTTGCTTCTGTTTCTATAGTTTTCAACTCACTTGGTAAGGCTTTGACCTTGCCGATCTTTCCAAAATGTGGATTCCTGATTATGCGGATTGGATCGCCTGTCGAAATACCTCCGGACTCTTCATTTGGTGAAGACTCACTTTCGGCAATTGCCTCAGAAGCTTTTTCTGCATCTTCTTTTTTATAGGGTATTATAATCTCCGGCCGGACAACACCGGCCCTTATCTGGGTTGCACCATTTATAGATGCCATGGAGCCTTCTCTGTGCTTTAATATATCAAATGTCTTCTGTGCCATTCTGATTTGGCCAAAACCTTCAGTAATGACCAATGTTATATTAATATCTTCTGACCCGGTAATTGCAACCCCTAAATCGTAGCCCAGCAATTCGTTAATATCCTTATCATGAATTCCACCGACAACAATTCCTTTTACGCCAACTTCCAATGCCTTCTTTATCGCATCATAATATATGATTGAACCACAGACTATTATTTTACCATTGTGAGTTTCATTTAAATCTTCTGGTTTTACAATATCGTCTGGTGAATCTACAACAATCTGCAATTCACCGGTTGTTTCGCCTCCTATGCCGAATATGCCTTGAATGAAGGTGGCATACGTCTCTATTAAAACACCCTCTTTCTCTATAGTCTGCACTACCCTGCCATCAATATACGCACTGATCTGGACAGGTTTTGGAGGCTCTCTTAATAACACCTGGCCGGTAATGTCTGATATACTTTCAATATTGCCGGTTATGGGTGAGAGACAAATGGACTTGAACATCTTAATAAATGGGCTGGTCTCTGCTATCGGTTCATCTTTCTTAACACTCTCACCTTCCTTTTTTAACATGTTCTTGCGTAAATCACCTGGCAGGATAGCAAGACGGTTAACCACATTAACAGAATGAACCTTGCCCGGTAGATTTGTCCTGGCCACAATATCATCCGATTTGACGATATCTCCTTCTTTTACAATCACATCGCCGGGAAGTGGAAGGTTTCTGCTTTTCCTTATCTGTATTTTTTCCGATAGCCTTAAGCCGGGTGTATATGCGTGTGTCATATTGTATGTCAGTAATTTCTAAAATTGTTCATAAAAAGTTTAAAGTGCCTAAAGTTTGAAGTGAGCTAAAGTTTTACTCAGGATACGCATCAAAAGCCATATTCCACTTCGAAAGTACTTCTGCCAGTGGTTCTCTACCTTTGCTTCCTTTAAGGTCAAGTGGTCGGCCTCGTGCATCAATAACCAGGCCAACTACACCGCCAGTAACCTCTTTGACAATTTTTTTACCATTACCTTCACCCACATCAAATTGCCTGGCTGGTGTTATCGCAACCTCTGCCTTTTCCCCATTTTTCAGGTCCAAAACCTTAAGCTCTCCAAGTAAGAGTGAATCTTCAATTATATTTCCATTTGAATATGTGATTACATAGTCAAGGCATTTGCTCCCATGTTTTCCTGTATTTGTTAAAGAGATACAAGGGCCGAGATAGATCAGGCAATCCTTCTCAAATACCTCCGTTGCCGCCGTTTCGTTAATCGTTGAAAGCACTCCAAGGTGCGGCATCATAAAGATACTGTCCACGGCGATCATGGTTGTACCATGAGGTTGAAATGCATCAATCATCATCATCATTGCCTGAGACCTTCTGGGGGCGTGAGATAAAACACCGCCACTACCGATAATAAGATCGAGTTTGTTCATTTCGATAAGAGTTTCTTCCTCTGCAACTCTTTCAAATGTCTCAGATATTTCTCTCTGTTTTTGTACACCCTTCAGGCCAACAGCAAGCGCCTTGTGCTGTTCAAATGCCAGTCTTAATGCCTCTCTTGATATAGCATGTTCCAGCTTCAGATCTTCCAGTAATTGAGGTATAGTCGTAGGGCGAATCATCTTGTTCTTTATTCTGTTGCGAATATCCGCTTCATCAATATCAAATGGAAGCCACTTCATAATATTTTCAATACCGGTTTCTGCAATAACGTTTGATATGCTATAGCTCATTCCCAGATTAGCGCTTACAGTGCGATTAAAGACTCCATCAAAAACCGAGAACACATCTGTAGTTGCACCACCAATGTCAACTCCGACTACATTAATGTCATCTTTCTTTGCAGCCACTTGCATTATTTCACCAACAGCACCCGGTGTCGGCATTATGGGAACACCTGTCCACGACATTAATGTTTTGTACCCGGGTGCGTGTGCCATTACATGCTCTAAAAACAGGTTCTGGATCTCCTGCCTTGCCGGGCCAAGATTTTCTCTTTCAAGTAAAGGCCGCAGGTTGTCTGTTATTTTTAATGCAGTCTTATCCTTCAAGACAGTACTAACCCTGTCTCGCGCATCTTTATTACCGGCGTATATAACAGGTAGTTGGAAAGTCATCCCAAGTCGTGGTCTGGGGTTGGCGGCGCCTATAAACTCTGCTAATTCCACAACGTGCGAAACAGTCCCGCCGTCCGTGCCACCGGACAGCAGTATCATATCCGGACGCAGATCCCTTATTCTCTCAATCTTCTCATGAGGCAGGCGTTTGTCATTTGAGGCAATTACGTCCATAACAATTGCGCCTGCGCCGAGTGCAGCCTTTTGTGCGCTTTGTGCAGACATTGTTTCTACCGCACCGGCAACCATCATTTGAAGACCGCCGCCTGCACTGCTGGTTGATATGTATATGTCAACACCGGTATCGCCATCAGCCGGTGTGATAATCTTTTCGCCATCCAGTATCTTTCGGCCTGATAACTCTTCAAGCTCGGCAAAGGCGTTGAGCACGCCTCTTGTCACGTCTTCGAAAGGCGCCTCCACGGTTGTTGGCGCTTCACCCCTGAATGTCTGGCGATATTCGTTGCCCTTTTTCTCTATAAGTATTGCCTTTGTAGTCGTACTGCCACAATCTGTGGCAACAATTACATTAAGATCGTTAGTCATTTTGGTTCTTCAGCTTTTGGCATTGGCCTTTTGTTCAATCTCTCTTATAAGCAGATCTACTACTTCTCTTTTTTCTAAAATGTTGGCTATTCTGTCATATTCGTCTCTGGAGAAAAAACGTGAAAGGATAGGTTTAAAAAAGACCATAGACTGACTGCCCACAAAATTCAACGGCCGGACAGATTCAAGAAACATAACAGCAGGCACAGACATATCTCTCCTGACCACGAAATCAGCCAGCTTTCTGATTAATGCAGTGTCATCATCCTCAAGCTTCTCTCCACCAGTTGCAAATGCATGTTTAAAGCCATCAATAATCTTCTTTATTTCAACCATAATCTGATTCCAAAGTTGCAACTATACTACTACTTAACTATAGATCGGCCTGCATCTTAAATCGCTAACGGTGGAATGTATAGGGAGGTAGTACATAATTGGTTGCAGTGTTATTTAGGTAGAGAATGGTATCAGAAAACTATCTTTAAGTCAAAATCAAAGTGACTAACCATAAACCTTTTGATTTCTCAGTGCTGGCAGGGCATATAAATGATTTGTGGATTTAAGGATTGAAGACTATCCTGCTGCTGCCTATATTACCCTCATAGTCTATTGCATTGATTACGATGGTATGTTCATCAGGAGAAATGTATGGGATTTTAAGCAGAAAAGTTTCTTCCGTTGAATCAAAGATCTTGTCTTCAGGAAATGCAGTCTGCCAATTTCCTGAATTTATGGAATATTGAATGTCGGTTATATTACACATTTCATCCTTTACGATGCCTGAAACAATTATGCTATAGCCGGGCCTGCCGTGGCTGTCTGTCGAGTCACCCTCAATAACCGTTTTAAGATCTGAAACTGTTGGTCTAGTATTATCTATAAGAAAGGTGTCACTCTCTACTTCCTCCTTTAGCGCAAGTTCTAATGGATTGTCCAGGTCGTCAGACGCTATGACTTTTGCCTGGTAGTACCCGTCAGGTATCCTGTTTGTATTCCAATAGAATTCATTTTCTTCTTTAACATTTCTTTTCAGTTCCTTCCATTTGTTTTCATCCACACTCTTATATTCAAGATCAAATTCCAGTTTGTCATTATTAGGATCATCTGCTTCCCATGATATCAGTTTCTTTGGTCTGTGTACTACGTGTTCATAAACATTTCTTTGGATGCCTCCCAGATATACATTGTCCGGGGAGGAAGGAGCCGTCTTCTTTGTATCAGTGTCATTATTATTATCTAATGCATCACCGGGAAAATGTCTTGGAGTAGTAACTTCAACATTTCTGATTATGGGTGACTGATTTTGCGGCAGGTATGCAATGCTGACATTGTCAAGGGCAGGTGTAGCCTTAGAGTTGTCAGTCGTAAGGGTAGTGCGGTATTGTATAAAACGGGCCGGAGGACTTTGTATCTTTCCTCCATTCTGTTGATATTCCCTGGTCCAGTCACTCCATGTGCTATCAGGCTTTTTATTATTTCCGGATCTTGTAGACAATAAGATATTTGTTTGTGATGGTATCTTTTCTTTCCATGATATGCATCCCCATGAAGAGATATACGTGGTGTCATGAACCGCAGATTCATAGGTGCCTTCATTAGAATATGTGCCTGATAGTTGGTAAATATTTGCATTATTTCCGGTTGCCATGTATTTGACTCCGTCCTTATATGAAAGAATATCCAGAATCTGTGATTCATTTAAATCATAAAGCAAACTGGGTTCTTCATTACTATTAATCTTAAAAAGCTTTGCCCTGTTCCCTGTACCAACAAGAACATCGTTGTTGTCATCAACTGCCAGACAAAGAATAAAAGAATCTTTTACCGCAAATATTTCTCTTACTCTTCCATCCTTATCTATTCTGTATACTGAGTTCATCTCAGGCATTACAGGTCTTTCTTCGATTCCGTTTTCAGCATAAGCATCCTTCATTGAAGGCTGATCAGTAATTTCTAAATTGTTATCTGGCAAAACATAATCTAACCAGACATCACTTGGCTCGCCGGGAAATTCTTCCATAAGTAGCGGTAACAGGACTTCCGGCAGAACAGGAGGTGTCGGAGCGCGCAGTACCGGAGGTGTGCCAGATGACGTTCCGGCATATAAAACACCATTTTTATCTATGGCCAGACAATGTATTTCATCTTCTTCTGCATCGTAAAGAACAGAGGCTTTGCCGTCTGGCGTTATCTTGTATATGAGACCCTCCGGTTCACTTGCTGCATAAATGTTGCCATAGTTGTCAATAACGAGATCGAGTATATTTGAGGACGGGGAATCAAAGAAAACCGATGGGATGCCTCTATCAGAGATTTTATAGATAACGCCGTTGTCGCCCGTAGCCGCATATAAATTACCATTACTATCGGAAACCATATCCCATATATAAGGATCAGGAAGTTCACAGAAAACCTCTCCCTTGCCCTCTGAAGTAATTCTGTAGATCCTGCCATGAGGCAATGTACCGGCAAAAATATTTCCCACAGTATCTATGGCAAGGGTCTGGACGTGCTGTTCAGGGGTCTTATAATATTCTATTACATTATCATCGTGGCGTACCCTAAATATCGAACCGGGATTGCCGGTACCGGCAAATAGTGAATCAGTACTATCTGCAACAAGACACCAGACATATGCAGCCGGGATTTCATTAATTCTGCGCTTCTCAGGTGATAATGTAAACTTTCCATTTCTATGCACAGATATATTCTGCAGCTTCCCCTTTGCAATCTCTGCCTGCTCAGTGCTTGTCCACATTTTTGTCGTAACTGCATATGTGTGATCTGAATTTACTACCAGGAAAGGGGCAGCTATCAAAATGATGGCCAATCTGCAGATTCTCAATATTTTCATTAGAATATCTCTTTGTAAATCAGCTCTTATTATCTACAAATAAAATAATAGTCTTTTTGCCGTTGATAAGCCATTCTGTCGGGACTCGCTTAACTGTTTCACTTTGCAGGGGAGCGACACCACTTTGATTTGACAGGGCCATTATACTTAAGAAAGAATTTGGGAGTGATGGAAAATCTTCACCCATATACGTCAGGCCTCTTTTGTTTAATCTGATTTTTACGATTATGTTATTATTACTTTCTGTGTCCTCTATATTATTTATTAATTGTTCGAAGCTGGATGGTGAAAAATGTCCTGGAGCGCTTGTCATTTCCATCATCCTGCTGATAACGGCATCACATACAGTTACCCTTACACTGCTTCCACGAACAACATCGTCCGGGATTTTAATTTCTACCGGTATGGATACGTAATCCCGCGTATTTGGCCTTAATCTGATACTCAAGTGTACTTCTTCTCCAGGAGTAACCCATCTTTTACTAACTCTAATATTTTCAATAGAAGCAATATTCTTAGCTTCTGAAATGTCAGCAACTAGCTTAATGGATTCTATTTCAGTCGTTTGGAATTCGTTGTTCAGTAACGTTGTAATTGGCTGAATGATATTGTAAATGGGAAACCATGAAGGCCCTGAATCAAAATACCCGTTTTCAATCTTGATGGATTCTTTTCTACCGGCGATACCAATATCAAGCTTCAAATTTACTGACTTTTCTCCAATAGATTTTTCAGTGGCAAGTAATGCGCTCTCAACCGCCATTTGTAAAAGGATCGGTGTTAAAATCTTATCGTGAACTATTTCAAAGTTGTATTTAACATCTAGGGACCCTCGTATTTCTGTCTGGCAGGGTATCATGTGCGTAAATTCTCCAATTCTTCCGGCAATAGCAGATCTCCTGTCCTGAGTAATCCTTCCTATGATTTCGCCGGGTGATGCCATCTTAACAGAGCCTGACAGGCTTGCCAGTATAGTGTGAACCTGTGCCATTGCCATTGGCAGGTCAGTCGCTCCGATTTGTATTATTGGATGACCAAAGGCGAGAATATTGTTATCGTCTCTATAAGTTACAGTCCCGATTGCAGAAGCGCTCAAATCACCCCTGATTATTTCAACTGCAACTGATGAACCGGGCTGAAAGTCGTGCAAATCCGCAGATAAACCGCTACTGCCCGTGTTACTCTGAAAAGAAAACCTGCCGAGTTTGTTGAATAGAGGACTAACGCTGTTCAGGCTTCTATAATCAAATCCAGAGACAATTAATGGTGTTTGAATTGGTACAAGACTAAGTGTAAACGGCTGCTGCGAATTGGTATTTTTGGATAATACGCTTTCATGTATTAATCCCTGTGATTTCAATCTGGCAACAACATCCGAATCCTGAGTACTTAATGATGTGCTCCACGTGCTATTATTTCCTGCATAAGTATTCTCTCTTGTTTTAGAATCAATTTTAAGGACATCCATCATAGCACTTATGGGAGTAACTCCGGCAATTGCGTCCTTGGCAAAGCTCCATCCATGAGACACGGCTCCTATAAGCTTGTTGTCGACATACACCGGGCTGCCGCTCATGCCTGCAATAATACCAGTCTTCTCTAAAGGCCCTCCCGTCATCTTCACGAGTATCATATCATTTCTTGCTTCCCAGTTTTTTAAAACTCCCAGGATTTCTACATCAAATGTCTCAATTTGATTACCGGAAAACACTGTTCTTCCATAACCTTTCATTCCCGGTGTAATCTCATCGGTGTCCATTGTTTCCAATGCAATAACCGTATGAGAGAAGAAAATTAACAATATGAAAAGGGATACGATCGATTTGAATATAAGCAAAAGTGGCATGTATTTCGTGATTCTCATTTTATGTAGATTACTGATATTATTTAGTAAGTATTTCGATTTAAATCTATCAGCTTGTTATTTTCTTGTCAAGGCGAAAAGGATTGGTGCAAGATAATATAGATTAACCATAAAAATATTGATATTATAATTTGAAGGTGATATATTTGCATAAAGAATTGAGAAGCAAGAGACTGGAGTCAAGATACAAAAAAGATTAATTTACAGAATAAAATAATATTCACAAAGAGACACGTCATGACAGCTGAAATCCTATGTTTGAACGATACAGACAGATACCTTGAAAATATTAGGACTGCCGCGCAGGCATTGCGCTCCGGTGGTATCGTTGCATTTCCAACTGAAACAGTATATGGTCTGGGCGTATGTGCCGACAATGATACTGCGATAGATAATTTATACAGTGTTAAGCGAAGGCCGAGAAATAAAGAACTATCTATATTGATTGCGGAGCCTAACGACGTAACAAAACATGTAAAACATATATCACCAATTGCCGGAAGATTGATAAGTTCATTCTGGCCGGGTCCTCTAACTATTGTTTTTGATCTCTCAGGTAACCGTACCCTGGGCATCAGAAATTCGAGTAACCGTGTAGTTAGAGACCTCATTAATACGGCGGGAATATCAATTGTTTCAACAAGCGCAAATATTTCTGGAAGGCCTCCTGCAATAGATGCGCAACAGGTAATAAGCAACTTTTCAGATAAGGTTGATGTGGTTCTGGATGGTGGATCGGCAGAAGCGGGTAGACCTTCAACCGTTGTAAAAATAGTGGACAATACTTTTGAAATTATTCGTCATGGTGTAATTGGAAAAGAAAGGCTTAACAGGTGTTTAAATGAAGATTGCCTTAGCATCAGATCATAGAGGATTTGAATTTAAAAATTTAATTGCTGGCTACCTTTCAAAACTTGGTCACGAAACGGTAGATTTTGGAACTAAGAATGGCAGTGATTCTGTAGACTATACAGATTTTGGGCTTGAGGCTGCTAAAGCCGTTGGGAGCGGGGAATGTGAACGTGCTATCCTGGTATGTGGAACAGGACTCGGTATGTCACTTATCGCAAACAAAGTGAAAGGTTTACGGGCAACGGCCTGTC
>MPMB02086884.1_pt1 | contig 11889 bp, 9 predicted proteins | sample 1617371 | NCBI WGS metagenome assembly MPMB02 (sample SAMN05944808, study PRJNA350692) | marine metagenome | biome: marine; feature: ODZ; material: water; isolation source: 300 m water sample filtered on 0.2 um supor filter | place: Pacific Ocean | collected 2012-04-08 | depth 300m m
GAGCCAACTGAGCCAACTGAGCCAACTGAGCCAATCGAGCCAACTGAGCCAACTGAGCCAACTGAGCCAATCGAGCCAACTGAGTTGGCCGACCCGACCGAAGCCGACACCGCTGCCGCAGAACCACCGGCTGCCGATGAGAATCCGGCTCAGGACGACATCCCCACCGGGGAAGCCCCCGCCAAGGCGGCGGAGTAGCGTGCCCCAATGGCCAAGCGATCCGCATACGCCTCCGCCGGGGTTGACCTCGCGGTCAGCAACCGGCTCAAGGACGACCTCCCCACACTGCTCGCATCAACTCGCCGGCCCGAGGTGCTCGGCGAAGTCGGCGGCTTTGGCGGGTTGTTCGCGCTGAACACCCGCAAGTACCGCAACCCCGTGCTGGTCTCGAGCGTGGACGGCGTCGGCACCAAGCTCAAGGTCGCCTTCGCGGCCAGGCGCCACGACACCATCGGGCAGGATCTCGTCAACCATTGCGTCAACGACATCGCCGTGATCGGCGCCGAGCCGCTGTTCTTCCTCGACTACATCGGCACCGGCACACTGCAGAAAAAGGTGTTTGCCGACATCGTGCGCGGATTCGCCATCGGCTGCCGCGAGAACAACTGCTCCCTCGTCGGCGGCGAGACGGCGCAGATGCCCGGCTTTTACCAGCCCGGCGAGTATGACGTCAGCGGCACCATCGTCGGCGTGGTCGAGAAAAGCCGCATCCTCGACGGACGCAACATCCGCCCCGGCGACAAACTCATCGGTATCGCCGCCTCCGGCCTGCACACCAACGGCTACTCCCTCGCCCGGAACATCCTCTTCGACAAGATGAAACTCAAGCCGTCGAGCAAACTGCCCGGCCTCGGCATCAGCGTCGCCAACGAGCTGCTCAAGGTGCACGTGAGCTACGGGCCGCTCGTGCAGCGGTTGCTGAAAAAAATCAACAAGGGTGCGCGTCGTTCGTGGGGCGTCAAGGGCCTCGTGCACATCACCGGCGGCGGGTTTGTGGACAACATCCCCCGCGTGCTGCCGGACGACTGCAACGCCGTCATCATGCGCGGCACATGGGACGTGCTGCCGATCTACGGGCTGCTGCAGGCCAGGGGGAAGGTTTCCGACGCCGAGATGCACCAGGTCTTCAACATGGGCATCGGCATGGTGGTAGTCGTCCGCGAGGAGGAATCGGCCCGCGTGCTCCGCTCCATCCACGCTCAGAAGATGAACGCCTGGGAGATCGGCTTCATCGACAGCGGCAACCGCCGCGTCCAGATCGTCTGACCTTGGCCAGGCGCTTGGCCGCTTCCATTATTCTGCCAGTGAAAACGAGGCGATCTCCCTGTCGTTCCGCACTAGCACGTTTCGGTTGGCAAACGCCGGGTGCGACCAGACCACATCCCGACCGGCGGCGCGTCCCGTGGGTTCGATCAGGTGCGCCTTGTCCAGTTCCTCGTAACCGCTCGGCGTTAGCCTGGCGATGAGTAGGTTGCCCAGCTCGTTGAACAGGAAAAATCGGCCCCCGTGCTTGACGAGAAAGGCGTTTCCCCAGCGGGCCTCCACTCCGCCGCGGGTGGCCGTGAGATCCTCCCAGACCCGCTCGCCGGTGTCGGCGCGCAGACAGCGCAACTGTCCGTAGCTGCACACGCCGTAGATGTGGTCGTTCTCAAAAAAGGGCGTCGGCATGATGCTGTGGAGCTCTTCCGTGTTTTTTTCGCTGGCGCGTTTGCTTCTCCACGCCAGCGTGGCCGCCGGCTTGTCCGGGTCGAGATTCATCATCATCGACCCGTTGTAAAATGCGGTAATGAACAACCGGTTGCCAAGCAGGCGCGGGGTGGGGATCGACAGGCCGGAACGCACTCGGAAAGGCTGCGTCCAGTAAACTTCGCCGGTGTCCGGGTTGAGCGAGTTGAGCGACTCAGGATGCCAGATGATCAATTGCTCCACACCGCCAGCATGGATCAGCGTCGGCGGACAGTAGCCCGGCTCCTTGGCGGTGAGACTGCGCCAAACCTCTTTACCGGTGAGTTTGTCGAAGCAAACCACCGTCGAGCCGTCGCCTCGGGCGAGGCAGATCAAGTGCCCGCCGCGCACGAGCGGGTGCGCGGCAAAGCCCCAGACCGGCGTCTTGATACCGTACTCCGTCTTGAAATCCTTTTGCCAAAGCACACTGCCGGAGTCGGCGTTGAGGCAGAGGAGGTTGCCCTCCGCACCGAGCGTGTAAACACGGTCGCCATCCACCGTAGGCGTCGTCCGTGGCCCGGCCGGATAACTGACCGTGTAGCCGCAGTCGTACTCGTGCATCCAGAGTTGGCGACCGGTTTTTTCGTCGAGACAAATCACCCGCTCCGAGCCGGGGATGTTGCCGCGGGCAAATGGATTGTTTGGGTTGGTGGCACCTTTGGCCAGTTGCCGATCCGTAACATAAACCTTCCCCTTGGCCACAGCCGGCCCGGCGTAGCCGCCACCGATCGGCACCCGCCAATTCACCTTCGGCCCGCCATCGGGAAATTCTTTGATGATGCCACCCTCACGCCATACACCATCGCGCTTGGCCCCGAGCCACTGCGGCCAGTCATCTGCCAACGCCGACAAGCCAAGCGCTTGGCCAAGCGCCAAGCCGAGAAGGAGAGATTTGGGTTTCATGGCCGGAAAAGAATGAGCTTGGCCAAGCGAAAAGGCAAGAAGTGGCGTCTCAAGTCCAGTTATCTGCGCCTGGCCAAGCGTGGCGTGACAAATTGCACGTTCACCCCTACCGTGCCGCGCGTGGAGAAACAAAAACTCACGCTCGGGCATTCGCCTGATCCGGACGATGCGTTCATGTTTTACGGCTTGGCCAAGGGCTTGGTCGATGACGGTGGTTACGACTTCGAGCATATCCTGCAGGACATCCAGACGCTGAACGAGCGGGCGAGCCGGGGTGAACTCGACATCACCGCGATCAGCATCCACGCCTATGCGCACGTGTGCGGCGAGTACGCGCTGCTGCCTAGCGGCGCGAGCATGGGCGACGGCTACGGGCCAATGCTTGTCGCGCGCGAGAATTTCCCGAAAGAGGAGATTGCCTCGCGCCGCATCGCGGTGCCGGGGACGATGACGAGCGCGTTTTTGGCGTTGCAACTTTGGCTTGGGCGGCCGGGCGAGCGGATCGACTACACCGTCGTGCCGTTCGACGAGATATTTGCGACGGTGAACCGGGGCGAGGCCGATGTGGGGCTGATCATCCACGAGGGTCAGTTGACGTTTGAAAACGAGGGGCTCGTTTGCTGCGAGGATCTCGGCGTGTGGTGGGGTCGCGAAAACGATGGCCTGCCGCTGCCGCTGGGTGGCAACGTCATCCACAAACGCATTCCGCCGGAGGAGCGCGTGGTGATCTCCGGTGTGCTCGAGCGTAGCATTCGATATAGCCTCGAGCACCGGGCCGAGGCGGTGGAGCACTCGCTGCAGTACGCCCGCGACATGGGCATTGACTTGGCGGACAAGTTCGTCGGCATGTACGTCAACGACTGGACTCTCGACTACGGCGAAGCCGGACGCGAGTCGATCCGCCGATTCCTGCGTCGAGGCCACGAGATGGGTGTCATGTCCGTGATGCCCGAATTGGAGTTCGTCGAATAGAGCATTTGCGCTTGGCCAAGAGAGTGCAGCTTGGTTAGAATGCACCCCTCACCGGCGTTGAGTTTGATGGCTTGGCCGGGAGACTTATTTTCCATGAAACACATGATCAAAAAAACCGTGGCGCTGGTGACGCTTGGCTTGGTTTGTGGCCTGGTGGCCGCGCCGGAGGCCGAGGCGGCCAAGCGACCGAATGTCCTCTTCATTTTCACCGACGACCACTCGGCGCGGGCGATCAGCGCATACGGCTCGCGCATCAACCAGACACCGCACATGGACCGCCTTGCGCAGGAGGGCATGCGGTTCCGCAAGTGTTACGTCACCAACTCGATCTGCGGGCCAAGCCGCGCGGTGATCCTTACCGGCAAGTACAGTCACTTGAACGGTTTTTTCCTGAATGGCCGCACGCCGTTCGACGGCTCGCAGCAGACGTTCCCGAAGTTGTTGCGCAAGACCGGCTACGAGACAGCGATGATCGGCAAGTGGCACCTCAAGAGTGTGCCAACCGGCTTTGATTACTTCGACGTCTTGATCGGGCAGGGGCCGTATTACAACCCGCCAATGCGCACGACCAACGACGCGGGCGAGGTGGTCGTTGAGAAAAATACTGGCTACACGACAGACATCGTCACCGATAAGGCGCTTTCGTGGCTGAAGAGCGATCGCGACGCCGACAAGCCGTTCATGCTGATGCTCCAGCACAAGGCGCCGCACCGAAACTGGCAGCCCGGCCCGGCACACCTTAACACGTTCAACGACGTGGAGATTCCCGAGCCGGAGACGCTGTGGGACGACTATTCCGGCCGCACCTCCGCCGCCGCAAACCAGGCGATGACCGTTGCTCGGCATCTTTCCGAGAATGATCTCAAGCTCAACAAAGGCCCGAACAACCTGACACCGGAGCAGAAAAAAACCTGGGACGCCGCCTACGGCCCGAAGAATGATGCGTTCCGCAAGGCCAACCTGCAGGGCGAGGCTAGGGTCAAGTGGATGTACCAGCGTTACATCAAGGATTACCTGCGTTGCGTGCAGTCGGTGGACGACAACATCGGGCGTGTGCTCAAGTACCTCGACGACTCCGGCCTGGCCGATAACACGGTCGTGATTTACTCGTCCGATCAGGGCTGGTACCTCGGTGAGCACGGTTGGTACGACAAGCGCTGGATGTACGAGGAGTCGTTGGTGATGCCGTTCATCGTGCGTTGGCCCGGCGTGATCGAGGCGGGCAGCATCAACAACGACATCGTGTCGAACCTGGATTTCGCCGAGACATTTCTCGAGATTGCCGGGGCGAAGATCCCGGGCGATATGCAGGGCCGCAGCCTTGTGCCGCTGATGAAGGGCGAGACGCCGGTCGACTGGCGAAAGGCGTTTTACTACCACTACTACGAGTTTCCCGGCGCGCACAGCGTGGCCCGCCACTACGGTGTGACCGATGGCAACTACAAGCTGATCAACTTTTACGAAAACCAGGAGTGGGAGCTGTTCGATCTCACCGCTGACCCGAACGAACTGCAAAGCCTCCACGGCCGGGCGGAATACGCCGGGACACAGGCGAGGCTCGAAAGAGAGTTGCAGCAGCTCCGCAACCGATACAGGGTGCCGGCCGAGGATCCGCCCTCAACGCGCCCTCGGCAACGGCGGAGGAAGTGAATTTGTAGCAACCCGTCAACCCGAACGACAGAAGCCGGCCGCAAGGCCGGCTTTTGTTTCTTTCAAGGCCGTGCTTGGCCAAGAGCTTGGCCGCTTAATACAGCAGCAACGGCGAAAGGAAATAGAGCCGGCCAGTCTTGAGCTTGGGAAGATCAATGCCAAGGTCGATCTTGATCTCCTTGGTTTCGCTCTTGCCGAACAGGCTAAAAAGATTAGCCAGGTTTATCGGTTGACGATATTGAGTCAGGTTCGCGTCCGGAATACCCTCCAAGCTGAGCACTCGCTCATAACCAGTGTCGAGATCGCCAAGTTCGTCGACGAAACCCTGAGCGAGTGCCATGTTGCCGGAGAGGATTCGGCCATCGGCGAACGATTCCCAATCCTCATCAAGTGACTCGCCGTCCTCTGTATCTCGGTTGTCCATGTCACGTCCTTCACGGACGATTCTCTTAAAACGCTCAAACGTTTCGTCGATCATCCCCTGCACGATCTTTCGCTCCTCCGGCGTGATGTCCTCTTCGCGTTTGCCCAAACTGAGCATATCCTTGTGTTTGCCGCTTTTGAACACGATCGGCTGCACGCCGACTTTATCCATCAGGTTGCGTATGCTGTAACCGGACATGATCACGCCAATGCTACCGGTGATAGTGAGTTCGTGGGCGACGATCCAATCGCTAGGCGCGGCCACGTAATATCCGCCGCTTGCCGCAAGCGCGCCCATTACGGAGATCACCGGTTTATTGCTCTCCCGAACGATGTCCGCGATTTTATCCGATGCCAGCACCTCGCCACCGGGCGAATTGATGCGAAATAGAATCGCCTTCACGTAGTCGTCATTGTTCGCTAATTCGAATTGGCTGCGAAGAGACTCGATCATGTTATGTCCGCTGGCATCAACGCTGAAACTGGCTATCAATCCGGAGAGGTCGATCACCGCGATCTTGTTGTCGCTGTGGTTGTTCCGGAGAATGACTTCTTCGAAGTTGGAGCTGTCGTTGGTAGACATTGACATGCCAGCGGAGCCGATGGCTAGTGAGGCGATCAGGAAGCAGCCGAGCAGCAGGCAGCCCATCAGGCACAGGGATAACCACATCCAGCCACGGCTTTTCTTGACTTGTACCGGCCTTGGGGCGGAAGGGATCACGGGTGGGGCATATTCGCTCATGACGCGGGGTAAACTACCCTTGGTCGAGCGCAACGGCAAGCGGGCGGTTTGCGCTTGACCAAGCGCTTGGGTAGCATCGGGGCGTGGAGCGTAAAACCTGGCTGCCGCTGGTGTTGATGCTCGTCTTTGCGGCGAGCCGTTGGCCCGGCATGCTGCCGCTAAATTTCAGCGCTGCGCATGCGCTGTTGTTCTGTGCGGCGTTTTGGCTGCCCGGCTGGATGGGCTGGATACTGCCGCTGGTCACCATCGTCGTCACCGACATCCTGCTCAACCTGTTCCACTACGCCGAGCCGGTGATGGTTCCCGAGCTGATCTCGAACTGGATGATCCTCGCGCTGTTTGTTGTCCTGGCCAAGTGGCTGGCTCGTCGCCGCAGCTACGGTCGGGTTTTCCTCGGCACGCTCGTCGGCGCACTGTTGTTTTACCTTGTCACCAACACCGTCTCTTGGCTCACCGACCCCGGTTACTCCAAGACGATCGTCGGTTGGGTGCAGGCGCTGACGGTCGGCCTGCCCCTGCCTGGTGTGCCGCCGACATGGTGGTTCGGCCTGAAAACCTTGTTCAGTGCCGGGCTGTTCACGGGTCTGTTCGCCGGGGCGATGAAATGGAGCGAGGCACTCGACGCCACCGAGCCGGAGCCCGAAACCGAAGACAACGACGAGGAGGTCGAAACTCCATCAGAGCCAGCGCCTGAAGCTGCATGACGACCGTCGGGATCCTGTCGGACAATCACGGCGATTGGCCGCCGCACATCACCGAGTCGCTGGCCGGTGTCGATGCCATCATCCACGCCGGGGACATCGGCCCGTACAGCCTCGTGCTCGACATGGAAGCCATCGCGCCCACGACCGCCGTGCTGGGCAATACCGACGGCGACATGCCGCTCGACGAGACCGCGGTGGCGACACTCGGCGGCAAAAAATTTCTCGTGCAGCACATCGTCGATCCGCACCGGCTCCGGGCACCGCTTCGCGAGCGGCTCAAACATATCCAGTCGGATGTCGTTATATTTGGGCACACGCACCAGCCATTCTGCGAGACCCTTGGCGGTGTCCTGTTCCTCAATCCCGGCTCGGTGACGCAGCCGCGTGGGGATTATCAGCCAAGCATGGTTCGCCTAACCATCGACCACGGCAAAATCACCCCAAAATTCATCGAGTTCTAAGCCGGGCGCCGAGTTGGCGGGCGAGGTCTGGGAGATCGTACCAGGCGAGGGCGCCGGGCACCACGTGGTCGACCATCTCGCGGCGGAGCGGCTGGGCCACGACATCGTCCACCCAGCTGTTCACCGTCGGGTTGCGTAGTTCGACCTTGCTGATCCGCGCATCCAACGCCGCGGCGTGCAATGCCACCGGCCCGGCGGAACCGACGCCGATCATGCGAATACTGCGAACACGTTCACTACCGACTTGATTGAGATAGTCGACGACCGACAACAAATCGCGGACGCGTTGGCCAAGCAGCGGTTGCCCAATGTGTGTGGCCACGTTGCCGACCCGGTGCGAGTGGCTGTGGTATTTGGCGTTGCTACCCTGGTCACGCGTCTCGCCGAGGCCGCGCAGATCCACGGCAAACACCGCTGTCGACTCGTTCACCAATTTCCGGATCGGGCCGTTGGCGTGGGCGGCGCTCCGCATGCCGCGGTCGTCGGCATAAACGACCACATCAAGTGCGTGGCTGGTGTTACCGGGCGGCCGAAAGAGCAGGGCCGGTACCGGCATGTCGCCGGTGCGCTGAAGCGTGAATTTGTCGATACGCGCCCAGTTGGTTTGGGCTTGGCCACCACGCTCCACCCTGGGCTGCGGGAGGTTCTTGGGCAGGCCGATCAATTTGCGCACCTTCGCCAACGCCTTGGCAGGGTTGCTAGCCCAGAAATGTCTCCGCTTGGTTTCCAACCGGTTGGCCAGGCGTAGGCTGATATCGGCGACGTTGGCTTCGTCTGGGAAATCGTTATGGACCTGCCCCGTGCGGGTTACCTGCAGTTCGGCGTCGGTGAACAGTAGGATGTCCTTCGGCTCGGTGACCGGGCTCGAATCGTTGTAAAGCCATTGGCGCATCCAGCGAGTGGCTTCCTGTCGGTGCCCGACATGCATGCCATGCGTCGTGTCGGCCTCAAAGAACGCGAACCTGTCCGCTTGGCCAAGCGCGCCAAAGACTGCCTTCGCGTCACGCACCGTCTCGCGGGTGGAATCGATTTCAAAAAAGTCCTGGGTCGCAGCGAGGATGGCCGTGGGTCGAGGGAAGCGCATCAACGAGTAATCGATGTGGTCGATTCCATAAAGCCCCTCGCCTGCTAGGTGCTGGCAACCGTCCGCCGGACCGCTTTTGCCGTGGAATTTATCGGTGCGCTGCATGGTGTAGCAGGAAGGCGCCGCAGGCCCGATCCGGTCGTCGAGCGCCATCAGGAAGGTTGTCTGGGTGCCGCCCCCGCTGGTGCCGGTCATGCCGACCGGTTTGGAGCGATCCACTTCCGGCCGTGAGAGGAGGTAGTCGATCGACCGAATGCCGTCCCACGCGGAATACCAAACCACGCTGCGCCCGGTGAGCCGTGCCCCGTGGTTGAGCAGCGTATGGGTGGTGGTGCCGTAGCGCGCCGCCTTGGGCAGTTGTGTTCGTTCGCCCTGCGAGATCGGATCGTAGCTCAGCACCACAAACCCGTTTTGTGCAAGCAACGCACAGGCGGTTTGATACGGCGGATACGCCTTGCCGTTGGCTGAATGCCCGCATGCGAACAATACCCCGGGCCAAGGTCCGTCGCCATTTGCCGGCAGATAGAGCAGGGCGGTGACATGATGATTCGGTAGACTTTCGAACAAAACCTTCTCAACGCGATAACTGCTGCCGTCCAGTTTGCCAGTGACCTTGGCATTAAGCGGCGATTTCTTGGGGAAAGAGCCCAAAATATTGCGGTAATCATCACGAAGCTTGGCCAAGTGCTGCTCCAGCGCGGCCGGCGACTTGAGAGCCTTGGCCAGGCGTTCGGCACGTTGTCGATCCAATCGGTCACATTGAGAGGTAAGATGGTTCCAGAGCAACTGCCGCTGATCCCCCTCCAATACCTGAAGGTCATCCAGTGAATTCGCCTTTTGCCCAAAAGCCTGGCCAAGCACGGTGGCCAAACCGAGCAGCATACATAAATAACTGAACAACTTCATCTAGATTATGCAGCTTTCAGTTTCTGGAACCTTTTTTCCCGCCGTGTTTGCGGAGGAGTGCAGCGATGTCGGGATGCTCAGATCTTCTAACACAATCTAGCGGTGTTCTGCGGAGTCTATCTTTGGCGTTAACGTTCGCTCCTTTGGCTATGAGCAGTTCGACAACATAAGTGTGACCCTCAAGTGTCGCTTTATGCAAAGGGGTAAATTCGGAACCGGATTCCTTCGCATTTACATCCAACCCTTTGGCTATGAGTAATTCAACAATCTCCTCGTGGCCCGCGACGGCTGCACTATGCAAAAGGGTTCTCCCAGTGTCGGGTTTGGCATTTTTCAGAGGAACAATCTTCGCGTGCACATCTGCACCTTTGGCGATAAGGAGTTCAACTGTTTCCAGTTGACCACCCGCAGCAGCAGCATTCAGAGGGGTGTGTCCTGTAACAGTAGAACCTCTAGTCTTGGCATTCACATCCAAACCTTTATTGATGAGGAGTTCGACGATTTCCCTGTTGCTTATACCCGCAGCATCATGCAGCAGCGTTGATCCATATTTGGTCTTTGTATTCACATCCGCACCTTTTTCAATCAGCAATCGAGCGATTTTGTTTTGTGAGAGTGAATGCCTGGTCAAACTAATGGCCAACCGTAGCGGAGTCCGTCCAACTGTCATCTCTGCATTCAGATTCGCGCCGTTATTAACGAGTAATTCCACGATTTCTATATTCTTCCTCCCTATATCCTTCTTCATTATTGCTGCCATTAACGGGATCGGCCTGCCCGATTCACCGCCGTCCAATTCTGCGCCATTGGCGATTAGCAGTTCAACCATTTCTTTGTGTTCATTCCCAATCGCTAGGTCCAAGGGGCTCGTTTGCACCTCGATTGGCTTGTTAAAAGGCTCAAGCGCACCCATGGGTGAATTCTTCATCCTTTTATCCACCAATTTTGACAACGCGTTTACGTTAGCCCCCTCGGATATAAGGAACTCGGCGATTTCTTTATGCCCGTTGCCGGTTGCAACATGTAAAGGAGTAGTTCCCGAAAAGTTCGTGTTGCCGGTTTCGCTGGAAAATTCGTCCTCAAAATTCGGATCCGTTCCAGCAATCAAATGCTGCTTAACGGCTTCAATGTTCCCATCCTTGGCAGCTTCATGAATTGAGATACTAGGCGTTCGTGGCCCACTGAAAAAAACCAACATCAAAACCACGACAGCAACACCTGCAACAGAGGCAATAACCAGTTTTGATATCGGTGATTTAGATTTCTGAGGAGAACCTACTTGCGGTGTTGTGGCCCGAACTTCGGGAGTCGCAGATGGAGGTGGTGCTAAGGGTGGCACAGCTAAACTGGCTTTGCAGGCGGGACACTCAATGGTCTGCCCAGCAAGTTCTTCAGGTATCTCCAAGCGTTGATTGCAATTTGAACACGGAATTTTCATTGGTTGAGAAAAGATTCGGTTAGTGATTTTAGTTTTTCAATATTATTTTGATTTATCATCAATCATTGAATTCAAGCGACAACGAGGATGGAATGTTGGGTTAGTAGACCATTGTTGGAAAACAGTTAACACCAACGCTGGGAAGTGCCGTTTCCTGGTCCTTTGAGTATGCCTCAAAGTCGATTGAGCGGTGCGCAAAGTCGATTGAACGGTTCGCAAAGTCGATTGAACGGTTCGCAAAGCCGTTTGCACTGTGCGCAAAGTCGTTTGAGTGGTGCGCAAAGTCGTTCGATTACACGAAAAAACGGGTTTTTCGGTAATATATCGTTCGCTTTACCAAGGTGGTTTCAATTGTTACGTTGCCGCGGATCTGCATTATCGTCCGATGGAATTCTTCACTGTCCGCTTAATCAAATCTGTTCGTTTTGTTGGCTTGGCTTGGCTTGGTTTGGTTGCCCTTGGCCAAGCCGATGCTGCCAAAAAACCCAACATCCTCTGGATTGTCGGCGAGAATTTCTCACTCGATCTCGCCTGCTACGGCCAGAAAAACGTCCGCACGCCGAATCTCGATCGCTTGGCCAGGGAAGGAGTTCGCTACACGAAGGTGTATGCCACTTCGCCGGTGTGCGCGCCGAGCCGCAGTGCGTTGATGACCGGTTGGTACGCCACCACCACGGACATGCATCACATGCGCAGCCATCGCACCGATGGTTTCCGGCTGCCGGCCGGCGTGCGGCCCATCACGCATCTGCTGCGGGACGCCGGCTATCACACGGCGAACATAACCCACATCGGTGAGCGCGAGGTGGGCACGGGCAAACTGGATTTGAATTTCGCCAAGGAAGGCCCCGTGTACGCGGGCAGGGACTGGGCCGACCTGA
>MPMB02030752.1_pt1 | contig 11884 bp, 9 predicted proteins | sample 1617371 | NCBI WGS metagenome assembly MPMB02 (sample SAMN05944808, study PRJNA350692) | marine metagenome | biome: marine; feature: ODZ; material: water; isolation source: 300 m water sample filtered on 0.2 um supor filter | place: Pacific Ocean | collected 2012-04-08 | depth 300m m
AGAAGACAGCCCTGGGGCGCGTCTGGGGCGCGAGACACCCCAAAACACCCACAGACCCCCACCACAGGACCCAAGTGAAAACCTGTCCTGCTCTGGCAACTTGCCGAAAGGCGCAGGTCACAGGACCGCCCAGTTCGTTCCTAGTCGTCTTGGTCGATGGTCGCCGAGAATGGCATTGAGTTGAACTCCCCGGAAACAGTTCCATCAACAACGGTTGCCGACCAGGGAACCTCGAGTGGCACTGATGCGAACAGAGCATCCAGACCCTGCATGAACCCCTCGCACGCCCCCTCGGTGGCGGACAGGGTGACGTTCTCTGCTGTTCCCTTGGCCACCCCGCTCGCCGTGTCATAGGAGGTCCCCGCGGGAAGGATGCGGCCTGAAGTGATGATCGAGTAGGTACACGTTGAAGAGAGGCCTTCTTCGGTGAAATCCCAGACGTATCGGGCCTGCCAGTCGATGCTGTACGTGCCCGTGATTTTCTCGGTTTCGGCCGAGTAGGCGAGCTCTACCGAGTTGGAGGTCACGGAGTTTTCCAAAGAAATGGAACCTTCGATCCCCTGCTGGGCAAAGTTGAGGCCTTCTCCCAAACTGTCCGTCTCGACGAAGGAACCCGTCGCCCTAAAGGACCCCGTCGCCACGGAGGCCGTCGGCGCCATAGTCGTTGATGCCATAGTCGTTGATGCCACAGTCGTTGATGCCACAGTCGTTGATGCCACAGTCGTTGGCGCCACAGTCGTTGATGCCATAGTCGTTGGCGCCACAGTCGTTGATGCCACAGTCGTTGGCGCCACAGTCGTTGATGCCACAGCGTCGTTGATGGTTACGACCAGGACATCCGAAGCAGAGGTTCCGTCAACGGCGTGGGCGACCTCCAAGGTGGCCTGGCCCGCCTCGTTGGAAGAAAACACCGTTCCGTTGAGGCCACCCGGACCGTTCACGTGGTTCCAGCGCAGGCTCTCGTCCTGCGAACTGGTGAGCAGGTTCTGGCTTCCATCCCCGTAGAAGACCCGAACCAACCGGTTCGCGAGGGGGAGGGTCGATTCGGCTTCGATGGCCGTCGACCGGTTGAGGAGCTCGATTCCGGTGACGGGTGGGTTCGGCTGGTCGAAGGTGTGGTCTAACGCAACTGAGGTCGAGAGGTGGGTAAGCGTCCCCGCCAGAGTGAACTTTCCGTGAGCTGGACCACTCAACTGAAAGGACCCAGGTGTGGTGAGGCTGGCCGAGACCCCGCCGGAGGACAGTTGGGTGCGGTCGCTGGCCAACTGACCGCTGAAGTCGACGGTGCAACCAGCAACTTCGGGAATCGTCGACACCTGAACCCTGACTACGCCCCCGCCCAGATGGGAAACAGACCTGTTCAGGCCGATGATGTCCGAACAGGTCTGTCCGACAGCGGAAGGTTCCGTGGTCAGTTCGACCGTGGTCGGCTCGAACTCCTCTTGGGGCGGTTCTTCAGGCAAGTTCAGCCAACGCTCGAACTCGGCGTCGAACTCGACGTCCTCCACTGCTACGGGAACGGCATCAGAGGAGTTGACGACGAGCGTTCCACAGGTGTTGGCCGGGATGAGCACCTTGTCTCTAGCCTGGCCCGCGTAGATCGCTACCGAGCCCTTTGGCGGACCGGCTGGAATGAAGAGGTAGTCGACCAACTTCCCGCCAGCGAACCCGGCCAGTGTCGCAAGGGCCATTGGCCCCCACCACGGCAAGGTGGCTATACCCGTCGCCGCTAGCACCGCTGCCGTCAAGACCCCGGCGCCAGCTCCGATGAAGCCGCCCATGACCGTCTTGGAGCCTTCGTAGAGCATTTGGCGCGGACTGTTGCCAGTAAGCCACTCGCGCCTTGCCCACAACATCTCCTCGTAGGTGATCTCGCCGTTGTCGAGCGCCGTGTTCAGCGCATTCGTGAACTTGATTCCCTCTCCGAGCTTGTCATGCATTGCCTGCACAGCCCCGGCGCTGACTGAGCTTTCGGGAACCCCAGGGATCAACGAGATCGCCGTGTCAACAAGGCTGCCATCAGGACAATCTTCTGGCTTTCCCACCTGGGCTACGAGCACCGAAGAAGGGCCACCGGATCTGGAAAACGGGATGAACAAGCCGGCCAGGGCCACTTCCCCGACCGAACCCTTGACCTGCGTGAACCCGGAGGGATTGGAAAGCCCCATTTCGTCGGAAAGGCTGCCTGAGACCGATGAGAGCCCCTCCATTGCCTCGATGGAAGACTTCCAAGCCCTGAAGACAGCGTCGATGCGCTCTAGTTGGATGTCAGGGGCTTCGTCGGCAGGCATTTCCAGAAGATCGCGCCGCGCCCTCGAGTAGTCGAGCGTGGCTGACACCACCGAGGAAACTTGGCTGTCCAGATCGGCGAGGTTGTATTGGGCGGGATCGTGCATATTGAGCCAGTCCGGCCAGTCGACCTCGCTTGCCCACTCCTGGTCGTTGACCCATTCCCGCCATCCGATGTCACCTCGCCAGGCTGCTGCCAGCACGGCCACGACAATCAGGAACACCGCCCACTTGAAGAGCCGTCGAATCATCAGAGCGCCTGCGATCTGCCGGTAGACGTACGAGCCAGCATTACGAATGGGGGGTCTCGTGCTGAAGTGACCTAAGTCCCGCTGGTCCAGGACACTTCCATGCGCAGCAGACCTCGAACGCTCTCATCGACTTCTCGACCACTACATGCCTTGACGGCAACTGAAACAATCCCGAGACGTGCTCCGAAAGCGACCGTGTCACCTGGCTGTCCGCATCTATACCTAGGGCGTGAACTTCATGACCGAGACTGAATGGACTCCAGAGTTGTTGCAAACGGTCGAGGACCGCATCTTCTCGAGAGTCGAGATCTCCAACTCGTAACTAGCGGCCTCGTCTGCTGAACACCAGTCACCGCTGAGGCTGGTCCTGCCGGCAATTCGGCTGAAGCACCCCGAAAAGCACAGCCACCCCCACACCGCGAATCAGTCTCTATACCAGGGGGGCCTCGGCACACCCCCAGGTTCGGCTCGGTGGCCGTCAACAGGGGAGTGGCCCTCGGGGCGCGCCTGGGGCGCGAGACACCCCACAACACCCACAGACTCCCAACACAAGACCCAAGTCAAAACCTGTCCTACTCTGGCAACTTGCCGAAAGGCGCAGGTCACAGGACCGCCCAGTTCGTCCTTACAAGGAGAGGGTCGGCGGTTCAAGTCCGTCCGCGCCCACCCAATAACCGCAGGCCAGAGGCCTTAGCCAGGAGCAGACCAGGATGCGTACGCCAATAACCGAGATGTTCGGTATCGAGTTCCCGATTCTGGCCTTCAGCCACTGCCGGGACGTGGTGGTGGCCGTGTCGCAGGCCGGTGGCATGGGTGTTCTCGGTGCAGTGGCCCTCAGCGACGAGCAACTGGAAGTCGACCTGGCCTGGATCGAAGAAGAGATCGGCGATCACCCCTATGGAGTGGACCTCGTCGTGCCCACCAAGTACACCGGCGATGGTGAGGGTGGGCTGCAGGCCTCGGACATCTCGGCAATGATCCCCGACGGGCACCGGGAGTTCGTAACCGAACTGCTCGAACGCTACGAGGTTCCCGAGGCCACCGACGACCAGTCGCAGGCCGGATGGACTTCGAAGAACGCCGACGCACCGTTCTCGGCGAGCCGTGCCTCCCAGCAACTCGACATCTCCCTTGCCTTCAACCCCGTACTGGTGGCCAACGCCCTCGGTTCGCCGCCCAGTGACCTGATCGACCGGTGCCACGAGGCCGACATCATGGTTGCGGCCCTTGCAGGAGCGCGGGCCCACGCCGAACGGCACGTCAACGCGGGGGTCGACCTGGTCATCGCACAGGGCTACGAGGCCGGCGGCCATACCGGTGAGGTGGCCTCCATGGTGCTGGTGCCCGAGATCGTCGACGCTGTAGATCCCGTCCCGGTGCTGGGAGCAGGCGGCATCGGCCGAGGACGGCAGATGGCCGCGGCGATGGCCCTGGGGGCGGCCGGTGTGTGGTGCGGGTCGGTCTGGCTAACCACCGAAGAGGCTGAGACCCCCCCGGTGGCCAAGGCCAAACTGCTCGAAGCCGGGTCGGGGGACACCCTCCGCTCCCGGTCGTACACCGGCAAGCCGGCCCGGCTGTTGCGCAGCGCCTGGACCGACGAGTGGAACCGGGAGGACACCCCGGACCCCCTGGGCATGCCGTTGCAGCCGATGCTGATCGACGGCGCGATGGCCCGCATCAACCGGGCCGCCCACCATTCGGGCTCCGGCGCCGAGAAGTTGGTGACCTACCCGGTCGGCCAGATCGTGGGTTCGATGAACAAGTCCCGTCCCGCCGGTCGGGTGGTGATGGACATGGTCGAGGAGTTCATCGAGTCCGCCGAGTCGTTGGCCGGACAACTGGAGATCTGACCCGGCAGGGGAACCTCCAGGCGGCCGCTGCCCCAGGGGCACACCCTGGAAGCCATGGCTGGCTGCTGAGTACGAAACTCCCTTCTCAGCGGTGCCCGGGCGCCATGTAGAACCAGAAGGGGAATGGTGCTTCCTGATCCCGCAAGGCCCCCCGAGCCGCCATGAGCGTCCGGCCGCCCTCAGTCTCCTCATAGAACCACGTTTCGACCTGGCGCCCACCCGGCGGCGGGCCGTCAACCAACTCCAGCGCGGCTTCTTCGTAGTAGGTACGGATGTCGAGGCACACCGCGATGGTGTTCTTGCCTGGTAGCGGATCCTCAGTCCAGGTTGAACCCCTGCCCCAACGGTGAAGGACCTCCAGGGCGGCCGGCACCCCGTCGGCGTCTATCACCCGACCCACAGAGGTGACTCCCCGCCGGGCCAGGGCCCGGTCGTATGCGGCCCGCAACCCCTGAGCCTCCTCGACGCAGGGCGGCAGATCACCGTCGAGAAGAGCGGGCACCGGGCAGGCCATCGGCACCTCCTCAGCGACGATCACCTCCGGGTAGTCGGCAATGACAGGCGCTTCGGCTTCAAGGAGGGCCAGGGCATGCATCAAAACGTCCCGCTGGAAGTCCGGGTCAGCCGGCTTCCCCAGTGGCCGACCCAGGGGAAACTCGCAATACAACGCCCGGGGCGGGAGCATTCTCTCAACGACGTCACGCATGGAAGCCAACACCACCGTGGACAGCCCCGCTGCCTCGAAAACGTGGGCGAGCGTACTCACGGTACGCGTGCAGAGAGGTCAGACCGGGGTGAGAAGGACCACGTCCACCCCATCGGCGACCAGTTCGGCGGCACAAGCCGGACCACTGTCCAGGCGAATCTCAGCAACCGTGTCAGGCTGGTTACCAGCAAACGAAAAGTGCCGGGGGGCCACCTCACCGACAACCCCCTCGTCGGCCAGTTCCTGGAGGCGGTCGATCGGGTAGGCCACGTTCAGGTCGATGGCGAGCCCCGCCCTGTCGAAGTTGGGGCTCCAATGGCCCAGCATGAGATCCCGGTCGCCGGCCGCCAAGGTGCGAAAAGACGTGTCGGTGGCCGTAAAGGAGTCGTCTGAAGGACGGTGCAGGGCTGCCGAGGTGACGATGGCCACCCGGGCTTCGCCCAACGGCACCGAGGGAGTCGTGAAGGCCGTCGTTTCGAACTCGGGGACCGGCATGCCCGCTGCCAGATCCCGCATCGCCTGGTCACCCGACATTGCGTACCTCCGTTCGCCTACCTGGCTGATTCCAGCAGATTCCCCGGGTGCCTACCTCACCGGAGTCCCCCTCGTTCGTCCGTCACGCCACACTCCGACGGTAGCCCCCGATGCCACATGCTGGCCTGACCGGTCTGGCCGCAAGGGCCGACGTCAGCAGTCCCATGGAAGGGATGCTCCTGCAATGCGCCGGCATGGCAGACGTTTCGCTTCGAGGCATACGCCCCCCCTGGCCCACACCAACAGCACAGCCACCCCCACACCGCTAGTCAGCCTCGATACCAAGGTGCGACTGCCGGGGGTGCCGCGCTGCTGATGGGGCAATGCACCCCGATGCTCTTTCGTGTTCTCCCGGTCGGGTTCAGGTGGCCCCAGAGGGCACGTCCATGATCAGGGAAGCAGGTTGGCCTCGGCGCAGGAATTCGGCCATCTGTCGCATGTAGGGATCCACGTGGTGGAAGAACTTCTTGTAACTCGGGCACAGGTAGTTGAGTCCTGGTTCGCCGTCGAGAGTTTCACTGAACCGATGCTTGGGACACTCACCGTTGCAGGCGAACCGCACGTCACATTCGCGGCAATACCCGGGGAGGGTCTTCGACTTGTCGGTGCCGAATTCGACCTGCCGGGTGGAGTTCGCCATCTCTGCGACGGTCACGTCGAGAATGTTGCCCAGGTTGTATTCCGGGTAAACGTAGTGATCGCACGAGTAGAGGCTTCCGTCGTGTTCGAGGGCCATCGCTCCTCCACACACCGGTGCGAAAGTGCACAGTCCCGGTGGCTCGCCGAGCCAGCTGCCGAGAGCGACGTCGAAGGCCTGCACGAAAAACGAACCCACATCGCTTCGCACCCACTCGTCGAAGATCCCCACCAGGAACGTCCCGTACCGTTCGCTTCCGACGCTCCAGGAGGTGACTGGCGGGTTGGGGTGGGCGGTGCCTCGGGGGTCTGGTGGCAAGGCCAGGTCCACGCCCAATGCGTTCGCCGCAGCATCAGCCTCGCGTTCCACAAGGGGGATGAACTGCATGAATCGAGAGCCGACCTCCTTGAGGAACCGGTAGACGGTGATCGGCTCCCGGGAATTCTTCCGACCCACCACGGTGAGCGTGTTGAACTCGGTTCCATGTTTCCTCAGGAGGTCCAGGCCCCGCATCACGGAATGGAATGTCGGCCGCTGGTGACGGTCAACCCTGTGTCGGTCGTGGAGACGGGCTGGACCGTCGATGCTGATCCCGACCAGGAACCTGTTCTCAGAAAAGAACTCACACCATTCATCGCTCAAGAGGGTTCCGTTGGTCTGTATGGCGTTGGTGATCTTCTTTCCGTTGGCATAGGTGGCCTGGAGGTCCACCACCTTCTCGAAAAAGTCCACTCCCAACAGGGTCGGCTCTCCTCCCTGCCAAGCGAATTCGACAGTTGGGACGTCCTGGCCCCCGATGTGTTGCCTGATGTAGGCCTCAAGCACATCATCAGACATCCGGAACTGCTCACCCTTGGCGAACAGGCCCTTCTTGTCCAGGTAGTAGCAGTAGGTGCAGGCCAGGTTGCACATAGGCCCGTTGGGCTTGGTCATGACGTGGAAAGCACGGGCTTTCAAGGAGGCTGATGGCTTGGAAGTCACTGCCGGAACACCTGTCGTGTCTTTGGGTCCAATGGAGTGCCTAGGCCAATTCCGGATCCACAGTAGAACCGTGGAGGACGGTACCTTTCATCACCAGCGGTGGTCCGAGACATGGCCCTCCCGGCTGTCCTGCTGGTCGGGACGGGCGGTCACGGATCGATGAGGACACCCGGGTTGAGGATGCCGTTTGGATCGAGTCGCTTCTTTACCGCTCGGATCGACTCGGCAAACAGTTCCGGTCGCTGAACGTCGTAGGCGCCCGGCCGGTGCATTCGTCCAACAGCGTGATGGTGGGTCGAAGTGCCTCCGGCTGAAACGACCGCTTCGTTCGCGGCTTCCTTGATGGTCTGCCACTGTGCGATCTCGCTGCCCTGGGTGCCCATCCCGAACCACGTGTAGTAGGGGGCGGGTCCGTCGGGGTAGACGTGTGTGAAGCGACAGGACAGCGAGTGGTGTTCACCGAATGTCTCCGCAAGTGCCGCGCCGACGCTTTCTCTGACCGCCGCGTCGAACGCCGGCCAGCGGTCCCAGGTGATCGCCGTTTCGAACGTGTCATTGATCAGTCCGAGTGATGTTTCCACCCCGTTGCCGACTCCGATGAACGAGTCGCGCCAGGCGCCGACCGCGCCACCGCGCCCGGTCGGGTTTCCGGTGCCGTCGTCGACCTGGATCTCGTCGTCGGGAACCTCCCCGGCGGCGTCCCGGGCGATCTCTACAGCCTGGGCGATGTTGTGGCGCTGGGTGAGCTCGGCACTTTCGAACGCCACAATCACCAGTGAGTTCTTCCCATCGAGTCCCGCAGCACGGCCGGCTTCGTCCGGGTCGAGAATCCGGAGGTTCGCCGGCCACAACTTGGCTTGCACAATCTGGCGAACCGCCTCGCAGCCGGCTGCCCAGGTCGGGAAGGTGATCCCCGCCGTCGCCCGAAAGGTCGGTCGCTTCTGGATCCGCATCCAGGCTTCCGTGATGATTCCGTAGATGCCTTCGGAACCGATCACCATCCGGTCGGGGCTCGGACCGGCACCTGACCCGGGGAGGCGACGTGACTCCCACCAGCCGGCTGGGGTGATCATCCTGGTGGACTCGACGAACTCATCGATGTGGGTGTGGTTGGTGGCGTAGTGGCCGCCCGAACGGGTGGCGATCCACCCACCAAGCGTCGAGAATCGGAAGGACTGCGGGAAGTGACGAAGCGTGTAACCGTGTGGCCGGAGTTGGTCTTCAAGGTGGGGGCCGAACACCCCGGCCTGGATCCGGGCGGCGCGTGAAACCTCGTCGATCTCCAGCACCTGGTCGAGCAGGCCGAGCGAGATGACGACGGTCGGTCCTCGATCTTCAGAGGGGGCAAGGCCCCAGACGACCGAGGACCCACCCCCATAGGGGACGGTGACATACCCGTTCTGATCGCACCACTCGAGTGTGGAGACGACCTCTTCTTCGGTCCGAGGGTGGGCCACGACGTCCGGAGGGTTCGGAAAATCGAGGTTGAAGGCGCGAACCCGTTCGGTGAAATGGGCACCGTAGGCGTAACTCGCCCGGTCGTACGTGGAGGTCGAACACCAGCCGGCAACCGAGTCGGGAACCTGGATGCGAGGGGGCCGCAGTTCCGCGTCCTCGGCCCTCGGCACAGGCCTTGCGGTAACCGAGGTCCCGAACCGCTCCGAGAGGTGCTTGGCGAACTCCGCGCGCTCGGCGTCGGTCGGCTCCTCCGATTCCATACACCACGCCCAGAACGACTTGCGGTCAGCGGCGGCCACGGCAAGATCCTAGAAAGCACAGTGCCGGAATGCCCAACCGACCCCTACCTCCCGGATTCCCGACCCGATCGGGCCAGAACGCTCCCTCTGGGGCCAGAGCGACCTCCTACCGGCGTGCCCCTGTCGCCCGGCAAATGAGCGGGCTTTAGGACCTGGTACCGAACAGGCGCTTCAGGAAACCCAGAGGCCCCGGCGTCGAGTCGGCAGACACCCGGTACACGCTGTCCTTGACCCGTACCCGGCCGTCGATCCCGACAGCGACCTCGTCGCCGGGACCGGCCGAGTCGACCGGTTCGTGGTCGATCTGCATCGACCGGACCGTCTGGGTGAAGTCCGTGGTGTGGCCCTTGACGCGGATGGTGTCACCGACGCTCAAACCACCTCCGGAGAGTGCCAACAGGGCCGCACCGGCCTTCTGCCACTGGTGGACCACGGTTCCGATCAACGACTCAGCCACGGTTCGTCCTCCTCGCTCGGGTGCCAGCAGTCGTGCACACGGCTTGCTGCCACGGTGGGATGACCCTACTCCCTGACCGTGCTCCGGTCTTGTGGGACCCTCCCGATGCCGGGAGGACAGCCGGGATGCCGTCAGGGCAGGGGTTTCGGATCGAACCAGCGCGAGGCCCGGCGCTTCTGGCAGGCTTTCAGGCCCTGGCTCCGACAACCCGACCCTCCACCCCCCGAACCTTCCGACATGGTGATCCCCGAAGAACTCATGCGGCGCCTGGCGGCGGCCGACTTCCGCACCACCGTCGAGTACACGGGGCCGCTCGAGCACCAGTACGTCATGACCCACTTCCGGGAGGACTATCCCTCCCTGTGGTTCGACATGCGGGAACTCATCGCCACCACCGGGGTCGTCCGACCGTTCCTCGGGAGCACGCGGGTCTGGAAGTACGTCGACCTGCCCGACGGCTACACCTACTGGGTCATGCCCGAATGGGTCGAGGACGGGTGGGAGGAGGGCTTCGACCCGGAGGACTCCTACGTGCTCAACCGCCAGGAAACGCAGAAGCACCTCCGGGCCGGGACCCGTTAGGGGCCCGCCGAGTCGGGCTCAGAGGCCGTAGGCCTCCGTGGCGGTGCCGGCGAACATGCGGGCGCGTTCGTCGGAGGAGAAGTCGGCCACCATCTTCTTGAGGGCGTTGTAGAGCACCCGGTACGACACCGACAACTTGTCGACCGGGAAGTTGCTCTCGAACATGCATCGCTGGGGGCCGAAGCAGTCGATGGTGTGCAGGTAGTGGTCCCGGTGGGCGGCGACGACCTCGTCGGAGGTGGGCGGACGGTCGGCCAGGTGCCAGTCGAAGCCGTTGTCGGGCATCGCCAGGCCACCCAACTTGGCGAGCACGTTGGGGCACCGGGCCAGTTCGGCGATGTCTTCCCTCCAGGCGGCGAAGATCTCGTCCCGTTGCGATGCGTACGGCCCTACGCCGAGGGGCGTGCCGAAGTGGTCGAGGATGATGGCCGTGTCCGGTGCGGCCCGGGCCAACGCGGTGAACTCCGTGATCTGGTTGTGGTAGTGCCAACTCTCGTACGTGTAGCCCAGGCTGCCCAGGTGGCGCACGCCGCTCCGGAAGGCCTCGTCGGCGAAGAGTCCCAGCGGTGCTCCACCGGGGATCATCAGGACCTCGGGGTGTTCGGCGTGTGCACCGGCATGGCGGATGCCCCGGAACAGACCTCGGCCGGCCTCCTCGTGGGCTGCGAGCACCTCCTCGACGGCGTCTCCGAGGGTCAGGTCGGCATGGGCCACGATGCCGGCGATCCGTGACCCCGGTCCGACCTCGCTGGTGGCGGTGATGGCGGCCACGAACTCCGTCTCACCGACCGGACGCAACTCCTCGGGTCCGTCCGTCCGGTACTGGGCTCCGCACTCCACGAACACCGTGGCCTCGACCCGGTGTCCCGACCCGGTATCGGCCCACAGGTCGTCGAGGAGGTATTCGGACCCGTGGTCGTCGCTTCGCCACAGGTGGTGGTGCGGGTCGACGATCACAAGGTCCGGGTCGACGACCTCCTCGTCGAGGGGCGCATGCCGGTCGGCCAGGCTCGCGGTGCTCAGGAGCCCAGTCCCAGCCGGGGTCGGAGCCAGGTGCCGATCTGGGCTACGGCCTCGTCGGCCTCGGGCATGTTGCCGGTGAACAGCTGGAACACGTGCTGCATCTCGGGGAACACGTCGAGGCGTACTTCGACTCCGGCCTTCTCGGCCACATCGGCCAGGCGGGTCGAGTCGTCGAGCAGGGTCTCCTCGTCGCCGACCTGGATGAGGAGTGGCGGGATGCCGGCAAAGTCGCCGTAGAGGGGCGCCGCCAGTGGGTCGCGGGCGTCGCCACCGGCGAGGAAGACCTTGCCCCCTTCCTTCAAGCGGGCCCCGTCGATCAACACGTCGACGTCGGCCCTCGTCGTCATGGACTCGCCAAGGCCCTCCATGTCGACCCACGGTGAGATCGGCACGCCGCCCACCGGCAGGGGGGTGCCGTCGTCGCGGAGCTTGAGCAGCGTCGACACGGTGAGTCCGCCGCCTGCGGAGTCGCCACTGACGGCAAGCCTGTCGGCGTCGAATCCCTGGTCTAGTAACCAGCGGTAGGCGGTGGTGCTGTCCTCGACTGCGGCGGGATGCGGGTGCTCGGGGGCGAGGCGGTAGTCGATGCTCAGGACGCGACAACCCACGGTTCTGGCCAACTGCCCGGTGACGTTGCGGTAGCCGGTGGCCGAGCCGATCGTGTAGCCGCCGCCGTGCACGTACATGACGACGTGGGCGGTCGAGCCGCCTTCGGGACCGGCCCAGATGGCCGGTACGCCCCCGGCGTCCACCTCGGTCCAGGTCACCCCTTCGGGCGGGGCGCTCATCATCGCGAGCGCCATATCGAGTTGGGCCC
>MPMB02092090.1_pt1 | contig 11844 bp, 7 predicted proteins | sample 1617371 | NCBI WGS metagenome assembly MPMB02 (sample SAMN05944808, study PRJNA350692) | marine metagenome | biome: marine; feature: ODZ; material: water; isolation source: 300 m water sample filtered on 0.2 um supor filter | place: Pacific Ocean | collected 2012-04-08 | depth 300m m
CTCTCCTCCTACCGGGACCTGCCCCAGATGTGGTACCAGATCCAGACCAAGTTCCGCGATGAACCCCGCCCCAAGTCGGGCCTCCTGCGCGTTCGTGAGTTCGCAATGAAGGATTCGTATTCCATCGACATCGATGACGCCGGCCTCGACCGCTCGTTCGACCTGCACCACCTCGCCTACACCCGGATCTTCGCCAGGCTCGACCTCGATGCCCTGCCGGTGGAGGCCTCCTCGGGCGCCATGGGAGGAAGTGCGTCCGTCGAGTTCATGGTCGAATCGCCCGCCGGCGAAGACGACGTCGCCCGCTGCACCGGCTGTGGCTACGCCGCAAACGTCGAGCGCGCCTCGGCGGCCACCACACCGGTCGAGAACCGGCCCGGCGGTGCCGAACCGGTGCGCTTCCCGACACCGGGCATCCGCACGATCACCGCCCTTGCCGAAGCCGGCCATCCGCCCGAGCACCAGGTCAAGACGCTCGTCTACGAGGCCGACGGTGACCTTGTGCTCATCCTGCTGCGCGGCGACCACCCCTTCCTCGAACAGAAGTTCACCGACGCCACCGGGGCGGGTGACCTGCGCCCCGCCGAACCCGACCGCATCCTCGATGCCCTCGGTGCCTCACCAGGGAGCCTCGGAGCGGTCGGCGTCGACGGGCCAACCGTCTATGCCGACCACGCCCTCCGGGGTCGTTCCGGCATGACGACGGGCGCCAACGACGACGACTTCCACCTCGAGGGCGTCGACGTCGAGCGGGACATCACGGTCGACCACTGGCTGGACCTCCGGGGGATCCTCGATGGCGAACCATGTGTCAACTGTGGCAAATCCCTCCAGGTAGTCCGCTGCATCGAAGCCGGGCACATCTTCAAGCTCGGTCGCAGGTATGCCGAGGCCATGGACATGTCAGTCCTCGACGCCGACGGCAACTCCCGCATTCCGACGATGGGTTCCTACGGCATCGGCGTAGGCCGTGCGATGGCGGCGGTCGCCGAGGTCCACCACGACGATTCCGGGCTCATCTGGCCGGTTGCCATCGCCCCATACGAAGTCGTGCTGACGGTTGTAAAGACCGACCACGAACCCTCTATGGAACTAGCCGAGCGTTGGACCGACGAACTCACGGCGGCAGGCATCGACGTCCTGCTCGACGACCGCGACGCCAGGCCGGGCGTGAAGTTCGCCGATGCCGAACTGCTCGGCATCCCACTGCGGGTCACGATCGGTCCGAGGGGCCTCGACCAGGGCAGCGTCGAGTTCACCCGTCGCTCGACAGGTGACAACGAAGACGTCGCCATCGACGACCTGGTACAGGTGGTGCTCGACGCCGTGGTGACCGGACGCCGATTGGGTGCCTGAAGCGCCTGCTGCAGGCACCCCACCACTAGATTCCACACAACTGCTGCATCCAGGGAGACCTCATGCCCCGAACCATCGACCGCACCCAACCCATCCGACGCTTTGCCAGGGTCGTCGCCGCCGTCGACCTTCCGGGTGTTCCTGAGGGAACGGGCGGAAAGGTGCGGGTGGCCAACGGTGTCTCCTGGTACCGGTACTGGGTGTCGTTCGACAATGGGATCGACCTCGGTGGTGTCGGCCATGAGCAGTTGGCGCAGCGACGGGACTGGCCACAGTTCCAAATTGACCGCGAAGCGGTAGCACTTGGAACCGACCTGGCCGACGGTACGGACAGCGCCGATGCCGACGACGGCGCCGATGGGCCTGCAACGGGCAACAGCCACGGTGTTCCCGAGCACCTCCTCGAGCGCAGCCGCCTGGCCCGCGAGCGCCTCGGGGCCTGACACCTCGACCGAGGCCGCCCGCTGCCCGGTATCCTCAAGGGTCCCCCCTTCCCCCTGTAGCCCAGACTGCCCCCACGGAGACTCCTGTGTCCTTCAAGCCCGGCGACAAGGTCGTCTACCCGCACCATGGTGCCGCCATCATCAAGAAGAAGGAGAAACGCGAGGCCTTCGGCGAGAAGCGCGAATACCTCGTACTCCAGATGGCGCACGGCGAGATGACCCTCTCGGTCCCGGTCGACATGGTCGAGGAGGTCGGCATGCGCTGGCCCATCGCCAAGGCCGACGTCGAGGACCTCTTCGAAGTGCTTCGCAAGCGCGACGTCCGTGAACCGGCGAACTGGTCGCGACGATTCAAGAACCACCAGGAGAAGCTCAAGAGCGGCGACGTCTACCAGGTAGCGGAGGTCGTCCGGAACCTCGCCCTCCGGGAGGCCGCCAAGGGCCTGTCCGCCGGCGAGAAGACCCTCTACACGAAGGCCCACAACGTCCTCGTGTCCGAGCTGGCCTTCGCCCTGAACATCTCCGAGGACAAGGCGACCGACAAGGTCGCCGGTGCGCTCATCTGAACATCAGGATCAGCGTCTCGGATACCATCGCCACAGGCGTCCCGAATTGACGCCGGCTTCGAGACACCAGGGAGGCACCAATGCCTGAGCGACGCATCGTCGTCGGGGTCGAAGGATCCGGATATGCCCGAGCTGCCCTCATCTGGGCCCTCGAAGAGGCGGCATTCCGGGACACGGTCGTCGAGGTCGCTACGGCCTACTCCCCCACCTACGTGCCTGCAGCCCCCGACCTCGGCTACGTCCCGCTCGACTCCTTCGACCTGGTCACCGAGATCGAGCGCATGCAGGGCGACGTCATCGAATCGGCCGTCGAGGCCGCTGGTCATCCCGACGTGGAGGTCCGCCGTACCCTGGTCAAGGGTCGCGCCGCCGACACCCTGATGCGGATCGCTGAGGGAGCTGACATGCTCGTCGTCGGCAACCGCGGCCGGGGTGGATTCGCCGGCCTGCGGCTCGGTTCGGTCAGCCAGGCCATCGCCCACCACAGCCCCTGCCCGCTTGTGATCGTCCGCACCGGCCTAGCCGACGACGCAGGCGACGACGCAGGCGACGACGCCGACTGACCGCTTCTGCCGGACGACCCAAGGAAAATCTTCGCCAAGGCTCGCACTCGTCGCAAATCTGCGCGAACCTACGGTCAATCCGTCGGACCCGCCGGAGAGCAACCGAAGGGGGACACATGACCGGGACCTTGGAGGCCACCGAAGCAGGAGAAGACGGCGGAGGCAGCGGTTCGGGAACGTGCTTCGGGCCGGTCGACGAGATCGCCCAGGTAGCGGGACCGGTAGGGGGGCTGTGGGTCGCTCACAATGATCGCGGAATCTGCGGTAGCGCCTTCGCCAACCTCATCACCTTCGCCCGGTTCCGCGAAGAGCTCCACGACCGCACAGGACGACCCGCTGCCCGGGGCGACGACCTGCCCGACGACCTCTACGACGCCATAGAGCTTGCGTTCGCCACCGGGCGCCGCGACGAGTTGGCGTTCGACTTCACGGACGCCACGCCGTTCCAGCAGTCCGTCTGGGAGGCATGCCTGGGGGTTCCACCCGGAGAGACCCGCACCTACGCCGAGATCGCCAAGGTGGTCCACCGACCCAACGCCGTACGTGCGGTCGGAACGGCTCTTGGTAGCAATCCGATCCCGGTGCTGGTCCCCTGCCACCGTGTCCTTCGGACCGACGGCAGCCTGGGCGGCTACGCATTCGGCGAGTTGGTCAAGCAGAAGTTGCTCGACCGCGAGGCCGAGAGGGCCGCAGCCGCCTGAACCCGGGGGTCTGCCACACCCGCTCAGGCGTGTACAACCTGTGGGGTGACCTATCCAGAAAGGGCACGCACCGATGAGTCAGAACCCCGACCCCGGTGAGGGCCGGATCACGACAGAGGACCGGGGCCGGATCCTCCTGATGGGCATAGACCGGCCGGCCAAGTTGAACGGCTTCACGCCGGAAATGAGTCGGCAGCTGGCCGTCGCCTACACACGCCTTGACGAGGACGACGGCCTCTGGTGCGGCGTGCTCTTCGCCCACGGTGACCACTTCACCGCAGGCCTCGACCTGCCGATGTGGACCGAACGCATGAAGTCCGGTGAGCGCGGCAGGGGATCCGACGCCGTCGATCCCACCGGCCTCGGTCGCCGGTGCCGGAAGCCCATCGTCACGGCGGTCAAGGGCTACACCTACACGCTCGGCATCGAGATGATGCTGGCAGGAGACATGGTGGTGGCCGCCGACGACTGCCGCTTCCGCCAGCATGAACCGCTGCGCGGCATCCATGCCGCAGGCGGTGCGACCATCCGATTCGTCCAGCGGGGCGGCTGGGGCAACGCCATGTACCACCTGCTCACCTCCGACGAGTTCGATGCCGCCGAGGCCCACCGGATCGGCCTCGTGCAGGAGGTCGTTCCCACCGGCACGGAACTCGACCGGGCGATCGAGCTAGCCGAGGTCATCTGCCAGGGTGCTCCGCTGGCCGTCCAGGCCACCAGGGCCTCATCGCTGCGCTACGTCCAGGACGGCGAGGCGGCATGCATCGCCGCACTGGGGAAGGTCCAGGCCGACCTGGCTGCCACCGATGACGCCGCCGAGGGCGTGGCCGCCTTCCGGGAGCGCCGTGATCCCGTCTTCGGAGGCCGCTGAACCCCTCCCCGACCGTATTCTCGGCTACGGCCAGGGAACCTCGGCCAGTTCGTCGCGCAGTTCGTACTTGAGGATCTTGAACGTGGCGTTCCGGGGCAGGGCGCCCTCGTAGGCGACCAGTTGCTCGGGCACCTTCTGACGCATCAGCCCGGCCGACTCACAGGCACCCACCATGTCGTCGAAGGTGAGCGGCTCGGCGCCCTCAGTGGTTTCGACGACGGCACACACCCGCTCCCCCCTCTCGGCGTCCGGGAGCCCGATCACGGCGACGGCGTTGACCGACGGGTGGGCGAACAGGACGTCCTCGACCTCCTTGGCCGAGATGTTCTCGCCCTTCCGGATGATGATGTCCTTGACGCGCCCGGTGAGGGTGAGGTGGCCGTCGTCGTGCATGACGCCGAGGTCGCCGCTCCTGAAGCGGTCCCGGTCGTCGAAGGCCGTCGCATCGAGCGACGGGTCCCGGTAGCCCTTGAAGAGTTGCGGCCCGGAGATTACGACCTCTCCCTCCTCCCCCGGATCGCAGTCGGAGCCGTCCGGCCGCACCACGCTGACCTCGGCGCCGAAGACGGGTGCCCCGTCGGTGTGGGCGAGCTGGTCGTCGGTGTCGTGGGGCGAGCCCTGGCAGATCATCGGGCTCTCGGTCATCCCGTAGCCGTGGGCCACGGGAATACCCATCTCCGCCTGCACCTCGAAATAGACCTCGGGCGGCTTCGGTGCTCCGCCGCCGGAGAGCAGCCGCAGGGTCGGGATGATGGGCTCCTCCGGCGTCTGGCGCTGGACGTTGAGGAACATCGTGTAGAAGGCGGTGCTGCCACCGGCCATGGTGACACCGAGCCGCCGATACGCCTCGATCGTGGGCAGCAGGTCGAACCGCTCGACGAGCACGGCCGGAAAGCCGCTCGCCAGCAGGCAGACCAGGTAGTCGGGTCCGCCGATGTGCGAGTAGGGGAAGGCGATGGACCCGATGTCGTCGGCCTGCATGTCGAGTGCCCTGGCGAGGCCGACGCCTCCTGCCATCAGGCTGGCGTCGCTGTGCATGACCCCCTTCGGATCGGAGGTCGTCCCGGACGTGTAGTAGATCCAGCGGATCGGGTCGCCCTCGGAATCCGGAACGGGCGACAGGTTCGACGGGTCGCCCTCGGGGAGCGACTCGTAGGCGACCAGGACGCCAGGCGGCGAATCGAGGTCGGCGGTCGCACGTTCGACCATCGCCGCATAGTCGAAGCCACCCCATTCGCCCGGCACGAGCACCAACTCGGCCCCGGTCTGGCGGATGCAGAAGCCCACCTCCCGGTCCCGGTAGATGTGGAGTATCGGGTTCTGGACGGCGCCCAGTCGGGAGAGCGCCAACGAGGCCACGACCGTCTCGATCCGGGTGGGCAGCACCCAGGTGACCGGGGTGCCCTCTCCGACGCCCATCGCGCCGAAGCCCGCAGCGGCCCGCTCCGCCCGTTCCTTCACGTCGGCGAACGTGAGGGTCCGCCCCTCGGTGTCGAGCAACATGCTGCGTTCGGGCGTGGCCGCCACCCGCCGTTCGAGCAGTTCCCAGAAGGTGCGGGCGTCGTAGATCGGATCGTTCATGGATGTCCTCCGCTGCTCTGCCGACAGGATCGCACAGCCGACACAGGCCGACTCAGTTGAGGGCGGCACCTCTCCGGTGCCGGCGATGACCGCTTCGGGCCCGGTCAGTCCTCGCCGCCCCCCTGGCAACTGTCGTTGCGGAGGGTTCCGTTGCTGCCGATGGTGCTGCACCAGAAGGAACGCCGGTCGATGAGGCCGTCTGTCTGTGCGCCCGTCATGTTGGCCGACTTGAGGTCGACCTCGACCATCATCGCCGCCGTAAGGTCGGAACGGGTCAGGTCGGTGTGCGACAGGTCCGTGTGGAAGAACATCGCAGCAGGCGCACGGACATCGGCGAGGGTGGCACCCGCCAGGTTGGTGTTGGACATGGAGACTCCCGCCAGGTTGGCACCCGTCAGGTCGGCGCCGACCATCAGCGCTCCGTCGAGGATCGCTCCCTCGAGGTTGGCGCCCGTCAGGTCGATGCCGGGGATGACGGCACCAGCAAGGTCCTGGCCGGAGAAGTCACTGCCGCTGCACGTGCCGTTCGGAACCAGGACGCACTCTTCATCGTCGACGTCCGGTGCCGCTACGGCCTCGGTTGTCGTGGTCGCCGTGGTCGTCGTGGTCGTCGTCTCGTCGCCCGAGTCGGCCGTCGACGTGGTCGTCGGCGGCAACGTGACGTTTTTCGTCGGTGCAGCAGATGTGGTTGTCGGTTCGGTGGCATCGTCACCGCCACCGCCGCACGCCCCAAGCACCACCAGCGCCACCGCCAACAGGATCCACCTGCTCCGAACTCTCCATGCCCCTCTCTCGCCCATGGTCACTTCCCCTCTGATAGCCCGCTTGCACACCGTCATTTCGTCATCCGGATCCCTCATCGGACGAGCTCGCCGTCTCACTGGCGAAGTCGTAGGTGTAGGTGACGCCATCGACCTCGACCGTGACCCCGTCGCTGGTCTTTGTGGACACCGCGCTCGTGCCGTCGGAGGACTCGACCGTCATGGTCAGGCCGTCGGACGAGATGCTGGACGTGGCACCGCTTTCGGAGGTGACCTCGGTGGAACCTTCGGTAGTCGTCCGGGTCGAGACGGCGCCCATCACCGCTCCTGCGGAGTCGAATGTGCGGGTGCCGATGGGTGACTCGACGGTCATGGAGCCGTCTGTGCCCATGGTGACGACGAGTTCTTCGCCGTTGCCCATCACCACGTCGATCGTGCCGTCATCCGGGTTTGCGATCAGAGACGCAATGCCGCCGGCACCCTCCACGTAGTCGTAGGCAACCTGGAGCTCGCCGGCGTCGCCTGTGGACAACCTGGTCGTCGAGCCGTCCTGCGACTCGATCAGCTTCCCGTCCGTCGTGATGGCGACAGAGGTGCCTGTTCCATCCGGATGCGTGACCGACTGCGCACCGTTCGGGGCGGTGACGATCTCGGTACCGTCCAGCAGAACGGTCCGGGTGGAGCCGTCGGCCAGACGGGTCGTGCCCTGTTCGCCTCCGTCGCCCTCGACGTGGGTCGTGACCTTGGTCTTCGGGTTGAATTCCGTGACGCCGCCGCCGGCATCACTGCTCACGATCGTGCCGTCGGCCTGCTCACGCGTCTTGTAGACAGCCCCGCTCGCATCGGTGAACGTCGTACGGCCCGTCTCCGGGTCGAACCTCTCCTCGGACCCGTCGGAGTACACGATGAGCTCCGTGCCGTCGGCCAGCGTCGTCTCCGTCTCGGTGTCGCCCGAGGGGCTGGTCCGGACGATGACCGACCCGTCGGCCGACTCCGTCTCCTCCCAGCCGTCGCTGTGGATGGTGAATCGGCTGCCGTCTTCTTCTATGACGGTCGTGTAGTTGTTGCCCCACTCGTCGGACCAGGTACTGGTTCCGTCGGCACGGACCAACTCGGTGGAACCGTCGGCATTGCGGATCACGAGGTCGCCGCCCTCGTTGAGGCTGCCGGCGTCGACGGTGCCGTCCGGATGGCGGAACTCGAAGCTTCCGTCGGGCCGCTCGATGTGGACGGAACCGTCGGACTCTGTGGTGGTCGTGATCCCGGTGGCCGGGTCGACGACGGTCTCGTAGGTGTAGCCGGAGGCCTCCGTCCAGACCTCGCGACCGTCCATGTACGAGGTCCATGTCGAACCATCCTCGTAACTGGTCACCTCGGCGGCCTGGTCGCCCGACCCGATCGTGGAGGTGGAGGACGTTTCGCCGAACGGATCTGTGTACTGCGCCCGTCCGTCCGAGAACAGGGTCCACTGCGAACCGTCGGAGTAGGTCCAGACCTCAGCGCCATCGCCCCGTGTCCGGAATTCCTCCCAGGAACCGTCTGGATAGGCAATCCTCATCGAGCCGTCGAGTTGGACCGTCTCGACCGTGCCGTCCGACCAGGTCATGGTGGTCGACCCATCGCTGTTGACCACCTCGGCCGGTGGGATCCACTCTTCGGAGTTCCCATCGACGTCGGTCCAGATCGTGCTTCCGTCGTCACACCACGTGAAGCTGGTGCCATCATCGTAGGAGTCGGTGGAACAGCCCGTCACCTCGTCGTAGCTGTAGACGGGCGGAGCCCAGGACTCCTGCACACCATCGGCGTCCTGCCACCAACCGGTGCCATCCTCGCACCAGCCGCTCTTCGAGCCGTCGTCGTGCTCGTCGACCTGGCAACCCGTCTCCTCGTCGTAGAAGGACCGGTGCTCCGAGCCGTCGGGCCCAATCCAGGTGCTGCTGCCGTCCTCACACCAGATGTTCTTCGAGCCGTCGGTACGGTCCTCGGTCGTACAGCCGCTCTCCTCGTCGTAGGTGCTCTCCCATTCCTCGTGATAGCCGTCGGCACTCGTCCAGGATCCTGTCCCGTCCTCGCACCAGGTGTTGCTGGAGCCGTCGGCGTTGAACGTCTCGGAGCATCCGGTTGCCTGGTCCCAGGTCGAGGTGGAACCGTCCGCATTGGTCCAGAAGTTGGAGCCGTCGTCGCACCAGGTGTTGGTCGAGCCGTCCGAGCGCTCCTCTGTCGTGCAGCCGGTCTCCTCGTCGTACACGGACGCCGACCAGGAAACGGTCTCGCCCGAATGCGGATCGGTCCAGGAACCTGAACCGTCCTCGCACCAGACGTTGGTGGAGTCGTCGGAATAGGTCTGGGTGGTGCAACCGGTTTCGTCGTCTCGGACCTCGTTCCAGAACTGCTCATTGCCATTGGCATCGGTCCAGGAACCGGACCCGTCCTCACACCAGGTGTTGCTCGAGCCATCCCAGTTGGTGGTGACCGAACAACCGGTCTCGTGGTTGTAGAGGCTCACCGAGGTGTTGCCGAACTCATCGGTCCACTCATTGGTCCCGTCCTCGCACCACTTCGACGAACTGCCGTCGGAGCGGGTCTCGACGCTACAGCCGGTGGCCTGGTCGTAGGTCGAGTTGCCCGTGTTGCCGAACTCGTCGGCCCAGGTGTTGGTGCCGTCGTCGCACCAGGTATTGGAAGAACCGTTCTCGCGGGTCTCGGTGGTGCAGCCGGTCTCCTCGTCCCAGACCTGGGTCCAGGACTCCGTCCGACCGAACTCGTCGGTCCGCGAGCCGGAGCCGTCCTCGCACCAGGTGTCGGACATGCCGCTGTCGTAGGTGTTCGTCCGACAACCCGTCTCCTCGTCATAGACCTCGGACCATGACTGGGTGTTGCCGCCGGAGTCCGTCCAGGAGCCGCTGCCATCCTCGCACCAGATATTGCTGGAACCGTCCCAGTTGAAGGTTTCGCTGCAGCCGGTCGCCTCGTCGTAGGTGGTGGAACTGGTGTTGCCGAACTCGTCGGTCCACATGTTTGAACCGTCATCGCACCACATGTTCTCGGTTCCGTCGGACCTCTCTTCGGTCGTGCAACCGGTCGATTCGTCGTAGTTGCTCATCCATGACTCGGTTCGGCCGTATTCGTCCGTGTAGGAGCCGGAGCCGTCCTCGCACCAGGTGTCCTCCGAACCGTCCGACCTGGTGGTGGTGCTGCACCCGGTCTCCTCGTCGTACTGCTGGTTCCAGTTCTCCTCGTTGCCGAACTGGTCGATCCGGGAACCCGTGCCGTCGTCGCACCACACGTCGGTACTGCCATCCGAGTTCTTTGTCGTGCTGCAGCCGGTCTCCTCGTCGTAGGCCGTCTCCGAGGTGTTGCCGAACTCGTCGGTCCACGAGTTGTAGCCGTCCTCACACCAGACGCTGCTGCTGCCGTTGCTGTAGGTGGAGGTGCTGCAGCCGGTGGCCTCGTCGTAGGACTCGCAACGCGTCTCGACCGACCCGTCCCAGCGGCTCTCGGTGTAGCAGCCGGTCTCCTCGTCGTAGCTGCTCTCCTGACGGTTGCCCGAGGCGTCTTCCCACCAGTTGGAGCCGTCTTCGCACCAGCCGCCGGTACTGCCGTCGTCGTTCACAGAGATCGAGCAACCGGTCTCCTCGTCGTAGGTCGACTCCGACCGGCCTCCCTGTTCGTTGACGTTCCAACTCGACCCGTCGTCGCACCAGGCGTCCTGGCGGCCGTCGCTGTACGTCGTGACGTTGCAGCCCGTCTCCTCGTCGTAGGACTCACAACGCGTCTCGACAGAACCGTCAGAGCGCGTCTCCGTAGCGCAACCTGTCTCCTCGTCGTAGGTCGACCCCGAGGTGTTGCCCTCGCTGTCGACGTACCAGTTCGACCCGTCGTCGCACCAGCCGCTCTGACTGCCATCCGAACTCACCGAAGTCGAACAACCGGTCGCCTCGTCGTAGGTCGACTCCGAGGTGTTGCCCTCGCTGTCGACGTTCCAGTTCGACCCGTCTTCGCACCAGGCGTCCTGGCGGCCGTCGCTGTACGTCGTGACGTTGCAGCCCGTCGCCTCGTCGTAGGACTCGCAACGCGTCTCGACAGAACCGTCAGAGCGCGTCTCCGTATAGCAACCTGTCGCCTCGTCGTAGGTCGACTCCGAACGATTGCCGTTGCTGTCGGTCCACCAGTTCGACCCGTCTTCGCACCAGCCGTTCTCACTGCCGTCGGAATTGCTCTGGATCTCGCAGCCGGTGTCGGGGTCGTACTCGCTCGAGAAACCGTCGTCGTTTCGCGAGCCGCGCGATCCGTCGTCGCAGTTCCACTCCTCGCCGCCATCCCATGCGTTGACCCAGCACCCCGTTTCCTCGTTGTACTCGCCCGACTGGCCGCCACCGTCGCCACCGTCGCCCTCGTCACACCACTCCGAACCGTCCTCATACACCCAACAGCCCGTGGCCTCGTCGTAGACGCCACCGTCACCGCCGCCGTCATCGCCGCCACCGCCGTCGCCGCACCACTCGTCGACGGTCGCTCCCGACGAGTCCCACTCGTTGTAGCAACCCGACCCGGCGTCGTACCAGGCCCCCGAACCGTCGGAGGAGTTCCAGCCCCAACTCCCGTCGTCACAGTTCTGGTCGCCACCGCCGTCGCCGTAGTCGTTGATCCAACAGCCGGTGGCCTCGTCGTAGACTTGGTCGGACTCTCCTCCGTCGCCACCGTCGCCACCGTCGCCACCGTCGCCACCGTCGCCACCGTCGCCACCGTCGTCGCCACCTTCGGCACACGAGTCGTAGACGGTCTCTCCGGCCGTGCCGAAGTCGGTCTGACAGCCGGAGGCAGCGTCGTACCGGTAACCCGAACCGTCGGCCCAAACGGATCCGTAACTCCCGTCGTCGCAGGACAGGTCCTGCGCTCCGTCCTCATAGGTCGTGACGTCACAACCCGCGGCATCGTCACGCGAATACTGGGGCCATTCCTCCTGTGCCTCCTGTGCCGCCGCCGGTATGGCGAGCACGGA
>MPMB02023439.1_pt1 | contig 11823 bp, 8 predicted proteins | sample 1617371 | NCBI WGS metagenome assembly MPMB02 (sample SAMN05944808, study PRJNA350692) | marine metagenome | biome: marine; feature: ODZ; material: water; isolation source: 300 m water sample filtered on 0.2 um supor filter | place: Pacific Ocean | collected 2012-04-08 | depth 300m m
CGTACTTGGTGATATGGCCGAGTTACGGATGCCTATCGAGAGTCACCCTTTACAGGCGCTGGTGTCAGAGCCTCTCAAGCCAGTTCTCGACACGGTGGTCATGTCCAACGCGGTCCATGGCTATGTCAGTCAATCAGACAAGGGCGAACTGGTGATTGGTGCTGGCGTCGACGGCTATATCGGTTATGGCCAGCGCGGAAGTTTTTCAATCATTGAGGGTAACGTTGCGGCGATTGTCGAGTTGTTTCCTATATTCAGCCGGGTTCGGATGCTGCGCCAGTGGGGTGGCATTGTCGATGTCTGTCCTGACGCGTGCCCGATCATTTCCAAAACTTCACTCAAGGGGCTTTATTTCAACTGTGGCTGGGGTACCGGCGGTTTTAAGGCCACTCCCGGATCTGGATGGGTATTCGCACACACCATAGCCCATGACGAACCGCACGCCTTGAACGCTGCTTTTAATATGGAGCGTTTTACGACCGGCGCCCTGATTGACGAACATGGGGCGGCCGGTGTTGCGCACTGATTCTAAGACTATGGAGTTTAAAAGTGCTTCAGATTGACTGTCCCTGGTGTGGGTCTCGTGATCAGGATGAATTTCAATGCGGAGGTGAGGCGCATATCGTAAGGCCAGCTACGCCTGAAGACTTATCTGACGCCCAGTGGGCTGATTACCTTTTTAATCGGGCGAATACCAAAGGGGCGCATGCCGAACAGTGGTGTCACAGCGGCGGTTGTCGGCGCTGGTTTAATATAGTGCGCGACACCGTGAGCTACAAAATTTCATCCGTTTATCAGGCCGGTGCTAGCCCGCCACAGGAAAAACCATGAGCGGGGCTCGGCGTTCGCCGACTGGTGGCCTGATTGATCGCTCACGCAGTATCACTTTTCGTTTTAATGGCAAGGAGTATTCTGGTCACCCGGGCGACACCCTGGCTTCAGCGTTGTTGGCACAGGGGGTACGGTTGTTCGGGCGCAGCTTTAAGTATCACCGGCCGCGCGGTGTGGTTGGGGCCGGTGCAGAGGAGCCGAACGCACTGGTTCAACTAGGCGAGGGGGCGTACAGTACACCTAATCTTCGTGCCACCCAGATCGAGTTATACCAGGGGTTGACAGCCCGAACCATCAACGGCTGGCCAGGTCTTTCGTTTGATATTGGGTCAATCAACAACTGGCTCGCGCGCTTGCTTCCGGCAGGCTTTTACTACAAGACCTTTATGTGGCCTCGCTCGGCCTGGATGCGCTATGAGCGCCATATCCGGCGGGCAGCAGGGTTGGGAATTGCGCCAACGGCTCCCGATCCCGATCGGTACGACAAGATGCATCGGCACTGCGATGTACTGGTTGTGGGCGGAGGACCTGCTGGCCTGATGGCGGGGCTGGCTGCAGCACGCGCGGGAGCCCGGGTGATCCTGGCGGACGAGCAACCCCGTTTTGGCGGGAGTCTATTGCATACCGATGCCCGGATCGGTGGTGAGTCGGCGTTGGACTGGGTAGATGCAACCCTAAGCGAACTTAAGGCGAATTCCAACGTGATTTTGCTGCCACGGTCTACCGTCACCGGATATTACGATCACAACTTTCTTGTTATCAACGAGCGCCGTATCCATCACCTCGGCCCAGGACAGGCGGACCCACGAATCAGCCGGGAGAGGCTCTGGCGGGTACGGGCATCCCAGGTTGTGCTGGCGACAGGGGCAATCGAGCGGCCACTGGTATTTGGGAGCAATGATGCCCCGGGAGTAATGCTTTGCTCGGCGGTATCGACTTATATCCGCCGTTACGGCGTGGTACCAGGCCAGCGCGGCGCAGTTTTCACCAATAATGACTCGGGCTATCAGGCGGCAGTTGATATGGCCTGGGCCGGGATGGAGGTCAACGCGGTTATTGATCTACGCCCGTCGCCTGCCGGTCAAGCAGTCGAAACTGTGGAGGCGCTTGGTATCCCGGTACACGCGGGCCATGTCGTTTGCGGCACCCGCAGTAACGCTCAAGGCCTTAACCGGATAGAACTCGCGCGATTGACCGATAACGGTAGCGACATTCTCTCGTACAAGGGTCTTTTAGATTGTCAGGTTCTGGCGATCTCCGGTGGCTGGAGCCCCACAGTGCATCTGCACTCACAATCGGGCGCAAAGGCAGTTTTCGACGAGGAACTTGCCTGCTTTGTGCCAGGTAACTCTGTGCAGGCGGAGCGCTCAGCGGGCTCGAGCGCCGGAACGTTTGATCTTGCCGGATGCCTTAGCGCAGGCGCCGGTGCTGGAGTTGCTGCTGCCCGGGCCAGTGGGTGGTCGGGGGACAATCTCGATATTCCAATGGCAATAGGAGGTCAATGCGGCTCGATTCAAGCCTGTTGGGAAGTGCCCAGCACTGAACTCGATTCAACGGGGCTCAAGAAATTTCTCGACTTCCAGAACGACACCACCGTTGCCGATATCAAATTGGCCGCACGTGAGGGGTATCGGTCAATCGAACATGTTAAACGCTATACCGCATTGGGTTTCGGAACGGATCAAGGGAAGCTGGGCAATATCAATGGCATGGCGATTCTGGCAAAAGCCCTGGGCCAGACGCTCAACGACACGGGAACAACGACCTTTCGCCCAAACTATACGCCCGTCACGTTCGGCGCAATTTCAGGCCGTGCAATCGGTGAGGACAAGTTTGATCCGATCCGCAAGAGCGCGATCCATTCGTGGCATGCGCGCCAGGGCGCAGAATTTGAGAACGTGGGCCAGTGGAAACGGCCATGGTATTACCCACGCGATGGCGAAGATATGCCCACGGCCGTTAACCGTGAGTGCACTGCCACGCGCCAGGGCGTTGGCGTACTGGACGCATCAACCCTTGGGAAAATTGATATTAAAGGTCCAGACGCCGCAGAGTTTTTAAACCGGCTATATACCAATCGCTGGGATAAGCTACAGCCCGGCCGTTGTCGCTACGGCTTTATGCTGGGTGAAGATGGCATGATCATGGACGACGGTGTTACCACCTGCCTTGGGCCTGACCACTACCTGATGACTACCACTACAGGCGGGGCAGCTGCAGTCATGGGCTGGATGGAGCGCTGGCTACAGACCGAGTGGCCGAAGCTTAAGGTGTTTCTCACATCTGTAACAGACCACTGGTCGGTTATGAGTGTTGCTGGGCCGCGAAGTCGCCAATTGTTAGAGGATGTTGGGTGCGACTTTGACCTTGCGGCCGGAGCGTTTCCTTTTATGGCTGTGCGCGAAGGCAGCGTGGCCGGAATCGCCGCCCGGGTCAGCCGGATCAGCTTTAGCGGTGAACTGGCGTTTGAAGTCAGCGTCGATGCGAATTTTGGATTAGCGCTTTGGGAGGCGGTTATGGAAGCCGGGCATCGCTTTGACATCACTCCCTATGGTACCGAGGCCATGCATGTTCTGCGTGCGGAAAAAGGTTATGTGATTGTCGGGCAGGATACCGACGGTTCAGTGACCCCCCTTGATCTTGGGATGCAGTGGATCGTATCTGAGAGCAAAGACTTTATCGGCAAACGCTCGTTGTCGCGCTCAGATACTGCGCGGGACAATCGCAAGCAGTTGGTCGGGTTACGAACGAGTGACCCGCAACAGGTTTTGCCTGAAGGCGCCCAACTGGTTAACGCACCGTCTGAGTCCCGGCCCGTGCCGATGATTGGCCATGTCTCGTCCAGTTATTTCAGTGCAAACCTGGGACGGTCCATAGCGCTGGCACTGGTCAAGGGCGGTGCCTCGCGTATGGGCGGCACCGTGTATGCGCAGTTGATGGATGGCGCAATTGTTCCGGCGGTGATCACCAGTGCGGTATTTCTCGATCCGGAAAATGAGCGCCAGCGCCAAGAGGCAGTATGAATACCCGTTTTTCACCCCTGTCTGAATTCACGACACCGCAGCAAAGATTCGGAGCATCGGATCGTCTGGATTGCTGGCTCGAGGAGCAAGCGTTTCTGGCCCATTTCAATCTCAGGGGTGATCCGCAACACTCGGATTTCCTTGAGGTGCTGGATGAGCAGATCGGGCTGAGGTTGCCACTTGTGGCAAATACTGTCAGTGTTTCCCAACAATGGCGCAGCTGCTGGCTGGGGCCGGATGAATGGTTACTTTTAGGGCCGAAGAGTAAAGAGCTTCCCGAGACGCTCATGGCCGGGCTTAATGGGATGCACTATTCGTTGGTTGATCTTTCCGGCGGGCAGACGGTGATACGAATCGGGGGCCCAGCCTGGCGCGATGTACTAGGCTCAGCCTGTACTTTAGACCTGCACCCACGAACTTTCGAGGCCGGTCGTTGTGCCCAGACCGTGCTGGCCCACAGTAACGTCCTGCTGATTCATGTCGATGCCGATGAGCGTGGTGAGGCGCTTGACATTGTTGTTCGGCGCAGTTTTGCAGATCATCTGCTGCGCTGGCTGATCGATGCGGCAATGGAAGTCGGGTTCGAGCTGCACCGACCTCGCACGTGAAACCTCGGTTACCACACCACAGGCTTGGAAGTACAACTAAAAGGGGATGCTGATGGAAAGAGTAGCGTATTTCAACGGACAGTACCTTCCTGAATCCAAGGTCTGTGTGTCTTTCCGTGACCGAGGTTTCAATCTGGGAGATGCGGTATTTGATGCCGAGCGAACTTTTGCCGGAAAGATTTTTCGTTTGGAGGCGCATATCGACCGGCTGTACCAGTCGCTGGAAAAGGCCAGGATAGATCCGGGCTTGTCTGCGGCTGAAATGACCGAAATTACCCGTGAGACTGTCCAACGAAATCTTGCACTTTTGGGCCCGGCAGAGGATTACTGGGTAATGCAGCGTGTGACCCGGGGATTGAACGTCATCGGCGGCGAACTATGGCAAAGCACAGGCGCCACGGTGATTGTGGAGTGCACCCCGTTGCCGCTTCGAGCTCGAGCCCCGTTGCTGCGCGATGGTCTTGATATTTTTACGCCTGCACTTCGTCGAACACCCCCTGAGAGTCTGGATCCCAATATCAAGAGTCATAACTACCTTAATCTGGTACTCGCGGATCTGGAAGTACGGGATCGTTCGAGCCATGCCTGGGCTGTTCTGCTGGATACCCGGGGTTATCTTTGTGAGGGCATTGGCAGCAATATTTTCCTGGTGAAAGACAACGTTGTATTTACCCCCGATGCTCGGTATGTGTTGGCCGGCGTCAGTCGGCAGGTGGTTATTGAACTCGCTTTGGCCGAAGGTTTCGAAGTGCGGGAGACCGATCTCACAGCATTGGACGCCACCGAGTCAGACGAAGCGTTTATCACCTCTACCAGTTTTTGTATTTGTCCGGTTCGCACGTACGATGGCGCGACTTTGGGAGCCTCACAGGTCCCCGGGCCGGTCACTCAGCGATTGATTCACGCTTTTGTGCGTGAAGCCGAGCATGACTTTGTAGCGCAATATCTCAGTTCTCTGGAACCGGGCTCTTGAGGATCGTCTACTGGTGCGCTGGGTTAGACGTCGCAAACGCGTCGACAAAGTCTGTGGCAAAAGATGAATTCCATAAGGGATTGCTAACGTCAGTAAGTTAAGCGAATTAAGCACTTTGACAGGCAGGTTCCCGAAAACGACAATACCACCGGACGAACAGTCTTTCTTTCGCGATTCTCTGGAGAATTTCAGCGTCATTTTTGTGATCGTGTGCTCAACCCCTTTTTTTTTCTTAAGGAATAAACATGCATTCAACGTTAGCTTTTGAGCTCTGGCCCGGCACCCGGGATTCACTTATTGCCAAAACCCTGCTTGTGATCGCTGGCTCGGCTTTGCTGGCAATCTCGGCAAAGGTGCAGGTGCCTTTCTGGCCGGTACCGATGACCATGCAGACCTTCGTGGTCCTGGTACTGGGTATGACCTTCGGATTCCGTTTAGCCTCAGTTACTGGCGCACTTTATTTACTGGAAGGCGCGCTCGGGCTGCCCGTTTTTGCCAAAGGGGCTGGCCTGGCTTACCTCATGGGCCCAACGGGCGGCTACCTCATCGGCTTTCTGGTGGCGATGGCGGTGATGGGCTATCTTGCAAACCGCGGCTGGGATCGCGCTGTCTTAACCACGCTTGCGGCAATGCTTATCGGCGACGCATTGATCTTCCTTTTTGGCGTGGCTTGGCTGGCTACCGTAGTGGGCACTACAAAAGCACTCACTTTGGGATTGACACCGTTTATCGCAGCCGAGATTTTTAAGATTATCCTCGCGGTTATTACTTTGCCGCTGGTCTGGCGATTGATCCGGCGCTGAATCGACCCTTTACTGAACTTTTCTGCCAAGGAGAACATATGAGAGACTACCTGCATTTTGATCTTGCAGCGAAGAGCGTGCGCCGCGAAACCCTTAGCGGAGATCAGGTCGCACGGGCCGGGCGGTATTTCATTGCCCGTACCCTGGTCGAATGCGGCGCTGCCACAGTTGATCCGTTGTCCACTGCCAATCCCCTTATTTTCTCGGCTGGTCCTTTTGCCGGTACGAATTTCTCCAACGCAAACCGGTTGAGCGTGGGTTGTCGCAGCCCGCTGACGGGTGGAATCAAGGAGGCGAATTCTGGAGGCACCTTTGGCTTTGCTTTGGGGCAATTAAGTATTGCAGGATTTACACTCAATGGTGGTTGCAGTGAATGGTCAGTCATACATATCGCGCTGGATGGTTCCGTCAACTTTAGTCCGGCAGACGATTATCTGGGGCTATCCAATTTTGCCTGCGCCGCGAAACTTCACGAGAAGTTCGGGAAAAAGGTCAGTCTGGGGCTTTGTGGTCCGGTAGGGGAGTATCAGGGACTCTTATCCGGAATCTCCTTCAGCGATACCGATCTTCGACCTTCTCGTCTTGCCGCCCGGGGCGGTGTTGGCGCGGTGATGGGTGTCAAAAAGGTAAAGGCAATTGTCGTTGACCTTAACCGTATGCCTGATCTACACGATCGAAAGAAGGTAATTGGAGCGGTCAAGAAGTACAACGCATTGCTTGAGGATGATGAGATTGCGCAGAACATGAAGCTCTACGGCACCGCCCTGATGGCCGACACCCAGAATTACCTTGGAGGTCTACCGACCCGCAACTTCTCCTCAGGACGCCTTATTGATACGGATCAGGAAGTTTTCCGTTTAGGGGGCGAATTTATCCGCCAACAAAACACCGAACGTGGCGGGGAAACTGCGCATACGTGCATGCCCGGGTGCACCATCGAATGCAGTAACGTCTATGTCGATACCGATGGCAAAGAGATTGCCTCGCCGCTCGAATACGAAACCATTGGTTTAATGGGGTCGAACTGTGGGTTAACTGATCCCGATGAATTGGCCAGAGTGAATTTCGTCGCCAACGATCTGGGGGTCGACACTATTGAAGCGGGCGCCATGATCGCCGTACTGATGGAGGCCGGTCAGGGTCAATTTGGAGACGTTGATTTTATACTTCGCGCGCTTGAAGAAATCCGAGCCGGATCAGAAAACGGCAAGCTCTGGGCGCAAGGGACCGCTCGGGTTGGGGCCCACTACGGGGTGGCTCGAGTTCCGGTCATTAAACAACAGGCGATCAGCGCGTATGACCCGCGCGTCGTAGAGGGTACTGGTATCACCATGATGATGTCGGCGCAGGGTGCTGATCATACCGCGGGCAACCTTCCGAAACTCGATTGCCGTGAGATGAATGCAGAGCAGATTGTGGCGGCCAGTTTTGATGTGCAACGGGTGATGGCTGCATCGGATGCATTAGGGCTTTGCATCTTTGGCCGCTCGGTGACTCACACTCACGCAGACTTTATTGTTAACGCGATCAATGACGCTCTGGGTACGGATCTGCCAACCTCGTTTTATGACGAACTCGCAAATGAAACGCTGCGCCTTGAGCACGAATTTAATCGGGCCGCAGGGTTTTGCGATGCAGATGACGACCTTCCCGAGTTCTTTTATGACGAGCCACTGCCACCGATGAATCGGGTCGCACGTTTCCGTGGCGAAGAAGTGAACCGATATCGGGAATAAGCTCCTGGCTTGGATTTTGGCTTAAGGGGCGAGCGGACTTGTTCATGGCCAAGGCAGTCAGTCGGCGTGCCCGGGGCATTAGTCCAAAGCCGAGTGCCACCGCCTGGGCTGGTGCAGGGACTGCCTGACCGACGAGTCCGGGCAGCAATCGCTCAAATCACCATGCTGCGCTCCGACCACTGCAGTAGGAGCCCTGTGTGCCCGATGGTGAAATCGCTTGCAAGAAGGGCGGGGCTTCAGCAACCCTGGCTTCAAACCAGTCGGATTCCGGGTCGTATTACACAGTTGCTGGATGATTTGACAGCAGTCATCGGCTGGCGGACCTGGGCGGAAAGGGTGTTTATTCTTCCTATACTCTGTGCCGTAACCACCTCGGGAAAATACAGGAGAGATCATTATGGGTGCCAAGACAACGAAGGAAATTGCACAATGGGTATGCCGTAGCGGGTACCAGGACTTTGGCCATGATTTGATCGATTACGCCAAGAACATGGCACTTAGCCACCTTGGAATGACAGTAGCGGGTACCGCGATGCCACTTGGGAAGATCGCGACGGCTTATGTTATGGGTCGAAATGGCTCCCCGGAGGCAGGTGTACTTGGCAGTGGTTTTAGAACATTGACGGAATATGCCGCTTTAGCCAATGGTTCCCTTGCCCATACCACGGAGCTGGAAGATGACAGTTTTCCGGAAGGACTTTACTCCTGTGGCAGTTGGCCCACCGTATTTGCCGTAGGGGAGAAATTCAATCTAGCTGGAAAAGATATCATCGAAGCTTACATTCTGGGCTATGAGGTTGGGGCAAGGCTCGGCATGGCATCTGAACAAGCGATCGCCGACGGATATCTCAATGCCGCAGGCTGTCTGACGATCGGTTCCGCAGCCATGACCGCGAAACTGTTGAAGCTCAATGTGGAGCAAACCACCCACGCCCTGAGTATTGCCGCCTCCCAGGCCAATGGGATTGCCCGGCAAACAGGTGCTGGAGCCCATTTAATTGAAGCAGGATTTGCTGGCAGGAACGGCATTTGTGCAGCCACGCTGGCCCAACTCGGCTTCACAGGAAATCCCACCATACTCGAAGGCCAGGGCGGTTTTATGGACCTGTGGACCGGTCAGCCTGAATTTGATTTACCACTGGGAGAGGGTTACCGCGTTTATGAAATCGGTATCAAGAAATACCCTTGCTGTTATCTCATGCAGCGCAATATCGATGGTGTTCTGGAATTGATCAGCAAGCACGACATTTCATGGAATGACGTGGAAAGCATCGAGCATGGAATCAATCGTACGGTGTCGTTGTATCTCAAGTATCCTCAACCGGAAACTGGCGAAGACGCCCGATTCAGTCTACCGCACAGTACCGTAGCCTGTTTCTTCGACCAGAAAGTCTTTTTAGACAGCTATAGTGATGCCAAAGCGCAGGATCCACGATTTGCAGAGGCCCGAAAAAAGGTAAAAGTAGATGTGCATTCGGAATGGGACGATGGCTACTTTGCTTTCGACAGCCCGGTTACCATCCGTCTTAAAGATGGAACGATACATGAGAAAGTGTGTGTTGACGCTAAGGGAGACCCATCACAGAGGCTGTCCAGCGACGAAGTAACGAAAAAATATTTGGACTGCATGGACTTTGCCAATACCTTCTCCGGTGAGACGGTGGAAAGGGCCGCTGATATGACTTTGGCACTGGATCATCTTGAGGATGTTTCTGAACTGGTAGAACTTCTCACTTTTCCCGATAAGTAGTTTCTCGAGCACACCCTGAGCATTAGCCATGGCGATGACCGCCCGCCATAATCAGAGCCATGCATGATAAGGAATTTCCCGGTATGTTAACCCCAAGGAGAACCCGCTATGAAGTGCAGCAACAACACCGAAAATAGACCTTCCCAATTAGGTTTGTCTTCGTCGCACTAAGGATTCTTTACATAGGCATTAGGGCGCAAATAGAACCACCAGTTCAGCGCAAGGCAAAGTGTATAGAAAATAGCAAATCCATACAGGGCATATTCCGGTGTAGTTGCGTTGATCTGTTCACCGAATACTTTAGGGATGAAAAAAGCTCCATAGGCGGCCACAGCAGACGTCCAGCCCAGAACTGGTCCTGTTTGCTCGGCATTAAAGACCATAGCGATGGTCCTGAAGGTTGAGCCATTGCCCAATCCTGTGGCAGCAAAAAGAATGATGAATAAAATAAAGAACTGCCAGAAGTATTGCTCCGGTGTGGCCGACCGGTACGCTGCCGCCATGTAATAAGCTACTCCCAAGGCGGATGCGATCATGACGATAGAAACGATCTGAGTGACCTTGGCGCCCCCCATCTTATCTGAGACCCAACCACCCACCGGACGAATCAATGCCCCGATAAACGGGCCCATCCAAGCGAACATCAGCGCGCTCGGCCCATTTGGATTGACCGAGTCATGAACCAGCACACCATCTGCGCCCGGCACGTGGGTAAACCCGAAGATCACCTTGATCGCTAACGGAAAGGCTGCCGAAAACCCAATAAACGAACCAAACGTCATGGTGTAAATAACCGTCATAGCCCAGGTGTGTTTGTTCTCAAAGATCTTGTATTGCCGCTTTAGATTCTCCTGCAATCCGCCCCGGGTGAGATAGCGCATCAACAATACGGTCAATAAAATAACTGAAGGCAAGATAATCCATTTGTTCAACAATCCCACACCGGTCGGGGCAGGAAGAAGTAAATACAGCCCCACCGCAGCTGTCACTAATCCGATCGCTAACAACCCGGAGATTTTCAAGAAGGCCTGTATGGGAGAGCCAGGGTTTGGGGTGACTGTTTCGGTCACGATGTTGTTCATCCCAAACCAACCCGCAAAAGCGAGCGGAATCAGCAGAATAAGCCAGACGAACCCGGCGTTATGAATAAAGGTATCCGTGCCCGCGGGAATCTTTCCGATTAAGGTGCCACTACTGTTTTCGAGGATCATTGCCCCACCGCCGAATATCCCCGCCGTCATCACCAGCGGTACCAGAATCTGCATGGTGGTAACACCAAAGTTCCCCAAACCTGCGTTGAGTCCAAGCGAGGTTCCCTGCACCCGTTTGGGGAAAAAGAAACTGATGTTTGACATGGACGAGGCGAAATTGCCGCCGCCAAAGCCAGATAACAGCGCCAGAAGCTGAAATACCCAGAGTGGGGTTGCCTTGTCCTGCAGAGCAAAGCCGGCACCAACGGCGGGGATCATCAACAAAGCCGTAGTGAAAAATATCGTATTTCTGCCACCAGCAATGCGGATAAAAAAGGTGCTGGGAATACGTAAAGTGGCGCCAGCTAAACCGGCAATAGACATAAGGGTAAAGAGCTCAATTTGTGAGAACGGAAAACCGAGATTGAGCATCTGGACGGTAATGATCCCCCACATCATCCAAACTGCAAACCCACCCAGCAGACTGGGGATAGAAATCCACAGGTTCCGGTTGGCAATCTTTTTCCCGCTAGACTCCCAAAAATCGCTATCTTCAACTTCCCACTTTTTCAAATTACTCATTCTGTAAACCTTTCGCAGTTGGAATAAATGGCGCCAAATTCATTTATCAAATCTTGTGTTCGCTCTCAGGGTGCTCCCTGCGTTGAATAAGCTGAACTACATTGTGCAGCCAGAACAGACAAATAACGGACAGAACCCACATAAACATCCAGCAAGTCGTCCACAGGCCCGTGTGCTCTAACAAATATCCAAAAATGATGGGGCTGAAGAAACCACCCAACCCTCCGAGCACACCAACCATCCCGCCGACTATGCCGACCTCTTCGGGGTAGTAGTCAGGGATAAGCCTGTAAACAGAGGCCTGGCCAATCCCGCAAACGGCGCCCA
>MPMB02060646.1_pt1 | contig 11773 bp, 9 predicted proteins | sample 1617371 | NCBI WGS metagenome assembly MPMB02 (sample SAMN05944808, study PRJNA350692) | marine metagenome | biome: marine; feature: ODZ; material: water; isolation source: 300 m water sample filtered on 0.2 um supor filter | place: Pacific Ocean | collected 2012-04-08 | depth 300m m
GAGATCGAGATCTCACGGGCCACCATCGCGAATATGGGCGCCCGGCGTGCCTTGCAGCAATCGCGCGTGCGCCAGGCCGAGGCGCGTGTGGAGGCGGCGCGGGCCCAGGCCGAGCAAGCCGAGCGCGAGGTCGAGCGGTATAGTCAGCTGCTCGATCGTGGCACGGGAACACGCCAGAAATATGAGGAGGCGATGACCCACGACCGCACCATGCGGGCCGAGGTGACGCGCGCCCAGGCGGAGACCGCAGCGGAACGCGCCGAACTGCCGGTGATCGATACCGATGTGCTGCGTATCGAGCGCGAGATCGACAGACTGCAGGCCAAGGTCGACCGGGCCCGCTCCGATCTCGATCGGGCCGAGATCGCGCTGTCGGATACAGTGGTGGTGTCGCCGATCGATGGCGTGGTGGGCAATCTTCGCGTCGAGAACGGCATGTATACCGAGGAAGGTTGGCCGATGCTCTCGGTGGTGCCTTTGCAGACCACCTACGTCATCGCTAATTTCAAGGAGACCCAGCTCGAGCGGCTGCGCGTTGGCCAGGAAGTGCACATGGAGATTGATGCCTTCCCGGGCATGGTGCTGGTCGGGTATATTGACAGCTTGGCGCCGGCCGCCGCTGCCGAGTTCAGCCTGCTGCCGCCGCAGAACGCCACCGGCAACTTCATCAAGGTGGTGCAGCGAATTCCGGTAAAAATATTCTTCGACTTCCCGGTGGACTTCGCGGCACGACTGGTGCCGGGTATGTCGGTGGTGGTCACGGTCGATACCCGTGGCGCTCCCCAGGGCGCGGCGCTGGCCGACGAGGATTGACGCCGAGTAGTCGATTCGGATTGAACAACGGTTAAACGAAAGCCGCCGGCCCCTTGCGGGACCGGCGGCTAAATCTTTTAGCCTTGCGCGGAGACTAGAGGTCGGCGCAAGCGTAACAGTTAATCTCGAGACCGACCGCGACTTCAACGATTACAGGCTTCGTCCACATGATCCGAACTCCCAAATTTACCAAGCCTTCCGGCCTGTGTTGTGGCTAACTCCACGGTACCCAAACCCTTGGGGCGCTGACGAGGCAACGCCCCGCACGACGAAGGCTACGGATTGCCCGTGCCATTACACTCTATAATGACTATCACGAATCCTTATGGCGCGGCTCAGAGCGCTTTGAGGAGCGGCGGCAGGGGCTCGATGGGCGGCAGCGGTATGGTCGCGCCGACGGCTTTGACCATTTCGAGGACGCTGACATAGGGCTCGATGCGCGCATATTGGGTCGGCAACAGGGCGACGATCTCGCGATTTGGCAGCGTCGTGCGGTAGAGCGTGACGGCAAACCCGCGCTTGGCGCCCAAGGCCGCCGTCAGGGCCGGGACTACGGCCACGCCGAGCCCTGCCTGGACCATAGACAGCGCCACTTCGTAGCTGCGCGACTGGGCTATAACCCGGTAATGGGGTAGAATGTGCTGGTACCAGTCCTCGATGCGCTTTTTGTGCTGGTTGCCGAAATTGAACTGGATGGTACTGTTGACTACCGCACGCTCTGTCGGTGCCAAATCTCGCTCCACGTCGCCAACATCCGAAAGGTCCAGACCCTCGGGCACCGCCAGCACATAAGGGTCAGAGGACACTTTTTCCCTCAGGAAGGTGGTGCCGGAGGTGGCGGTCGAATCGCTTGCCAATAAGGCCATGTTGATGCGGCGTCCGTAGAGTAGATCAACCGCTTCAGCCGGCGAGGATTCGTGAACGTCCATCTCCAACTCGGGATAACGCGTAGCCAAGAGGCGCAGCGATTCGGGCAATACGTTGCGGGCGATGGAACTGAGCGCCCCGACCGAAACCACGCCGCGGGTGCCGGCGGAGAACTCCTCCAGGCCGATCAGGGCTTCCTCGACACTCGACAGAATGACGTCGGCCTTGCGCAGCAGGAACTGGCCGGCATCGGTGGGTGTCATCTCATTGCGGCTGCGATTGAAGAGCTGGGTACCGACCTCTTCCTCCAGCTTGGAGATCTGCTGTGACAGCGAGGGTTGAGCGAGGTCGAGAATCTTCGATGCCTTCGTGAACGACTTGGCCTGCGCCACTGCCCAAAAAATTCGTAGTTGGTGCAGCGTAACAGCGCTGGGATTGATCAGTGGTGGCGCCAAAGCATCAGGAATGCTTGCGATATCCGCTTTCGCAGCGGTGCTCGCCTTCGCCATCAGTCTTGCCCCCAGGTCAATTTCCACGCGCGCACAACCGCACGCGCCGCACCGTACGTCGGCAAATACCGCCGATTCAAGCAATACCGGTTATTCGTTCAGGGTTATTCGTTCAGTAAACTCGGATCAAGGTGCAGGTAGTCATAGCGGCCGGCCGATCTTACAGTGACTTCGCGCGGGCTGCTGCGGTCGTTCACAGTCAAGGCGATCGGTACACCGACGTGCCGACGCTCTTTCGTTAGAGCCTGCGCAACACCAGAAGCCCGGCGAGTAGTCCGACAAGCGCTGCGAGCGCGCCGATCGGGCCGAGGCCCGGCACGGGCTCGATCCGCAACGGCCCAGTGAGGCCGGGAATGCCCGGTATGTCGCCATCTCCGCCGGCGACGCGGATCTCGCCGCGCAGGCCTTTCTCCATGTGTTGGGGCATGTCGCAGTGGACCAGATAGGTGGCGCGGTCGCTGGGCAGAATAAAGGTTCCTGTCTTCTGCGCCTTGCCCGCCGCCTCCATATGGAACATGCCCTGCGGGTAGAGGTAATGCGGCAGCCCGTGCACCATCCACTGGTGGCGCACGCTGTCCTCGTTGATAAAGGTCACGGTCAGGCGTGTGCACGGCTCAAAGTCGAAGACGTTGTGGTCGTAGCCGAAAGTGGTGCCGGGATACCCCTCGGCATAACGGCGGCCCGCGCGAACGGTTAACTCGATATCAGCAGAGATGGCGCTGCAACCCTCCGGCAGCGTGTCGCGGTTCCCGTTCATCACCATGCCTTCGTTGTCGAAGGTCATGGCGTGGTGGTCGTGGGCGCTGTGATCTATCGATGCTGTGCCCTCGGTCGCCGCTGCAACCGTGATGCCGGGCGGCGCCAAGGCGATTGTGCCGATGCGGTACATGTGGTCGCGCCCGCGCTTGAGGCTGAAGGTTACTATGTCGCCTGCCGCGAAATCTCCGATGCTGATGTCTTCTGAGAGCTCCAGGTCCATGGTCATCTCCGGCCAGCCGATGCCGGGAATGGGGTCATGGGTGAGGTTCAGGCTGCGCCCATCCTCAGCGATGCGGTGGATGACGCCGACGCCGCTGGCCGCCTCGTCATCGGCCAACGCCGCCGCTGCCAGCAGCGTGATCACCAGCGCGAGAGCCCGCATCATGCCCGCCGTCTGCGCATCAAGGCGAAGAGCACGGCCAGCAAGAGGCCGATATCGAGGCCGAACAGGATCGGTCGCAGTGTCGGCCAGCTCTCTGGCGCCACGTCAGCCAGGGTGCCGAGCGGGTCGTAGGTCTGCCATATGGGAACCCGCCCAGCATAAAAGGCCGGGCTGAAATAGGGGCTCCAGTCGACGCCCTGGAGTTTCGGCAGGCCACCATCCACGAGGTAGGATTCATAGACGATGGCGCTGATGCCGCCGCCGGGACCGATGCCGTTATTGGTGACCGCGGGCGCGTGATGGTCGTGCATCAGCCAGACCCCCTGGCCATAGCTATGCAGGCCGTCGTCTACGGTCTCGAGTAGCAGGTCGGCGCGCTGCATTGGGGCCACCCAGACCACGTCACGGATCAGCTGGGTCGCGGGCGGCACTGGCACCCCGTCGGTGTGGGTGACGGTGACCTTGTGGCCATGGGTATGCAGGGCGACGCCTTCCGCGCCGCCGTTGGCCACGCGCAGACGCACGCGCTCGTTCGGCGCTACCACGATCAGGGACTCGCGCGCCGTATAGGGGAAGGAGCGGCCATTGAGCAGAAAATAATCGGAGCTGCGTTCGGTGATGTCGTAGCGGCGGTGAATTTCCTTGATCACCCGTCGTGGATCGTTGGAGATGCGCACCAGATCGTGCATTTCGCGATCCACCTCCTGGTAGTGGAGGTCGTATTCGCGGTCGTAAGCCTCCTGACTGGCTTGCGAGCGTGCCCGCACCTGTCCGGCGCCGACATTGAACGTCTGCACGGGATTGTTTGGTCGGTTCTCTTCCACCACGAACATCCCCTGCAGACCCATCAGGATATGCACGGCGGGTTGCACGTGGCAGTGATAGAACATAGTGCCAGCCTGGCGCGGGGTCAGCTCGTAGGTGCGGCTCTCGCCCGGCATCACCGGCATCTCACTGGTCAGAGGCACGCCGTCGTTGCCATCGCCTTGGGCACCGACGTATGGGTGGTCGACGCCGTGGAAGTGGATGGTGTGGGGCATGGTATGGGTGTTTTCCAGGGTGATTTTGACCGTGTCCCCCTGTTCGACGCGGATTACCGGCGAGGGCACGCGCAGTGTGCGATAGGCGGCGTTGTTCTCAGAGGTCTTGGTGGCCATTCCACGGCTTTTGGGTGCGAACACCCAGAAGCCTGGCCTGATGCCGGGGGCAATGGCGTAATCGAGCAGTGCCGGGCCGTCGGGCGATGCGCCGTTGAGTTCGGCCACTTCGAGCCGCAGGTGAATCTCGTCTGCATCGCCGTCGCCGTCTCTGTCTGCGCCCTTGACCACGGCATCGGACGCAAGGCGCGTGCGCATGAGCACATCCGGTGACACGTTGTTCGTGCCCTTGACGAAAGCAGCCACCTCGGCCGGGGCGTCGGGATTGCAGCGCGGCGAAGCCTCGATCGCCACGCCGTCCAGGGTTTGCGCGGCGCGCCATTCCGGGAAGGGCTCGTTGCAGATAGCCTCGGTCGCGAGTTCGACCGGGGGTGAGCTTGCCGGCGGTGCCTCGTAAGCTGGTACTTTTCGGGTAAAGACCGCCTGCTGCCAGCTCTCCGGCCACCAAGCCGGCGGCGCCAGCACGATGCCCCCCACAGCAAGACCAAGCGTCAGCGCGATAAGGACGAGTGCTCTATACATCGGTAATCACGACCGCTGATCATACGGAAGGGTGACGGCTTCGCCGCGCCCAATCAACTGAGAAGACATAGCGGCCGCTTCCTAAGGCCAGAATTCGTACCGCCCACTTAATTTAGGTCATCAGTTTTACCAACACCGATGGAAAAGGAAAATAACGAACGCAGCGCGTCGTCGAAACCCGGCTTGTGGGCGGCAGCGAAGCTGATGTAATGGCCCTCTTCGGCGAACTCGTATCGCACGGAGACTGTGCTGGTGGGTGGATCGGCGCAGGTTCGTAGAACAGCGTCGCGCTCTCAATATCGCTTGTGTTGTCGAAATCGGCGAGGGCGGCGTTGTTGGTGATATTGTTGGCATCGCGAATGATGCGGACATTCATTAGCATCTCCCGCAGCACGGGGTCGATGACATCGATCGTGATGATAGCCTCGCCGGTAATGCGCAAACTTTGCGGCGCGATGAGATCGTGGAAATCCACCCACTTCAGGTCCAGCAAGTCCTTGTTTACGAAGTGCACATTGGCCGTGGCGAACTTATCGATCTGCATGGTTTGGCTTCACCAGGAGCCATGCTACAAGGCTGGCCTGCGAGAGTGGGGAGGGGATGGACGGCCTCGTACAGTTTGCCCAACAGGTGGTCAGCGGTACCGCCATCGGTTGCGTCTACGCGCTGGTGGCGCTTGGCTTTGTTCTGATCTACAAGGCGACTGAGGTGGTCAACTTCGCCCAGGGCGAGCTGATGATGGTCGGCGCCTTTCTGGCCTACACCTTCATCGTCATTCTCGGCATGGGCTTCTGGCTTGGCGCGTTGTTGGCGCTGCTGGGCACGGCGCTGCTCGGCGGCGCACTCGACCGCGTGGTGATGCGGCCGATGGTGGGCCAGCCTGTCTTCGCCATCATCATGGTCACCATCGGCATTGGCTTCATGTTCCGCAGCATCGTCGCCATGACGCCGGGCTGGGGTGTTGACACCTACACCATCGGAACGCCGTTCTACGGTAAGGTCGTGAGCCTCGGCGATCTGGTCCTCAGCCAAGATCATCTGGCGATCATCGTGCTGACCGTTCTGCTGGTGGCGGCGCTGTTCGCGTTCTTCCGCTACACCCGCCTTGGCGTGGCCATGCAGGCGACTTCGCAAAACCAGCTTGCCGCCTATTATATGGGCATCCCGGTCAAGACGGTCTTCTCCATGATCTGGGCGCTGAGTGCCGCTGTTGCCGCCTTCGCCGGCATCTTGCTGGCGCCGATCGCCTTCGTCCACGTCAATATGGGCTTTCTCGGCATCAAGGCCTTTCCTGCTGCTGTGCTGGGTGGCTTCGGCTCGATCCCTGGCGCTATCGTCGGCGGCCTGATCATCGGCGTCGTTGAGGCGTTGGCCGGCTTCTACTTGCCGGAAGGTTTCAAGGACGTCGCCGCCTATGTCGTACTGCTGGCCGTGCTCATCGTGCGCCCACAGGGCCTGTTCGGCGAGATTGCACGGAAAAAGGTTTGAGATGAGATTCGTCTTCAAGACCTCCTATGACCAGGACATCCGCATGTTTCCCCATGCGGGAGCGTTGTTCTGGTACGGGGTCCTGATCGTCGCGCTGATCGCCGCGCCGCTGCTGCTTGACCGCTATCTTTTGACCCAGGCGAGCTTCGTCGCCATCTTCACTATCGCCGGCGTCGGACTGATGCTGTTATCGGGCTATACCGGCCAGGTCTCACTCGGTCATGCCGCCTTTTTAGCCGCTGGCTCCTACACCGAAACCATCCTCATGGATGCGGGTCTACCGTTTCTAATCTCCTTGCCGTGCTCAGGATTGCTCGCCGGCGTTCTCGGCATCGCCATCGGCTTGCCGGCGCTGCGCCTTGCCGGAATCTATCTCGCTATCGCTACCTTGGCGTTCGCTTTTATCGTCGAGGAGGTTCTGGCGCGCTGGGAATCTCTAACCGGAGGGACCAGCGGTCTGATGGTGCCAGAGCTGACCATCGCCGGCGTCTCCTTTTATGATGAGACCTACTTCTACTATCTCTGTGTCGGTGTCGCGGTGCTAGTTATGTTGGCGGCGATTAACCTGCTCCGCTCGTCCACCGGGCGCGCCTGGATAGCTATTCGGGACAGCGAGATTGCAGCTCAGAGCATGGGCGTGAACCTGGCTTGGTACAAGACCATGGCCTTTGCCATAAGTGCCGCCTTCACCGGCCTCGCCGGTGCACTTTACGCCCATCAACTCACCTATATTAGCCCCGAGAGCTACAACATCCTGTTGTCGGTGGAACTGTTGCTGCTGGTCGTGGTCGGCGGGCTGGGGTCCTTGCACGGGGCTGTGTTCGGCGCCATCTTCGTCATCGTGCTACCAGAGCTGGTCGCCATGCTGCAGGGCGCGCTGCCAGAGAAGATGGCCCAGCAAACCGGCATTAAGATGGGCATCTTCGGGCTCGTGATCGTGCTTTTTATGTTGTACGAGCCGCTCGGTATCTACGGCCGCTGGTACAAGATCAAGCATTACTTTGCCATGTTTCCGGTATACCGCAAGGCGACCTTCAAGCGGCAGAAATCCTATGTAAAATCGGATCGCTTGCGATGAGTCTGTTCGTGGTAGAGGGGCTGAGCATGGCCTTCGGCGGCATCCGCGCCGTCGACGAACTCAGTTTTGCCGTCGAGCCGGGTGAGGTGTTTACCATCATCGGTCCAAACGGCGCCGGCAAGACCACTTGTTTCAACCTGATCAACCGCATTTACAATCCCACAGCCGGCCGCATTACCTTTGACGACCAGGACATCACGCGTCTGCCACCGCACCGTATCGCCGGGCTTGGCATCGCGCGTACCTTCCAAAACATTGAGCTGTTCGACAATGCCAGCGTGCTCGCCAATCTTCTGCTAGGCCGCCATGCCCGCGCGCACGATCACAGCAACTTGCTGGCCGATATGCTGTTCTTGCCCATGGTGCGCCGGGCCGAGCGCGAACATCGGCGCCGGGTCGAGGACGTGATCGACTTTCTCGATCTGCAGCATTACCGCCATAATCACGTTGGCAGCCTGCCCTACGGCGTTCGCAAGGTCGTAGAACTGGGTCGAGCGCTGGCCAGCGAGCCCAAGCTTTTGCTGCTCGACGAGCCGTCCTCTGGCCTCAATACGGAAGAGACCGGTGATATGGCCTTCTGGATCTCCGATATCCGCCGCGAGTTCGGCATCACGGTGCTGATGATCGAGCATGATATGAACTTGGTCGGCCGCGTTTCTGACCGCGTGCTGGCGCTTAATTACGGCCGCATGATAGCAACCGGCACGACGGAGGAAGTTCGCCGTCACCCGGAAGTGGTCAAGGCCTATCTCGGTGAATGAGGCGGGGGATGCGATGACCGAGCCGCTGCTGCGCTTGAGCAATGTCGAAACCAGTTACGGGCCAATCCAGGCCATACGCGGTGTCAGCCTGAAGGTGTCGGAAGGCGCGATCGTTACCGTGCTCGGCGCCAACGGCGCGGGCAAGACCACCGTGCTCAAGACCATCTCTGGTGTCATGGATCCGGACAAGGGCACCGTCACCTTCGAGGGCAAGGAGATCCAGCGCCGCGACCCGGATAAAGTGGCACGCCTCGGAATTGCCCATGTGCCGGAAGGGCGTGAGGTGTTTCCCTATCTCAGCGTGCGCGAGAACCTGATGATGGGCGCCTATGCGCGGCGCGATCGCGATACCGTCGTTGGCGACCTTGCGCGTATCCATGACTATTTTCCGGTGCTTGCCGAGCGTGACTCCCAGGAGGCGGCAAGTCTGTCCGGCGGCGAGCAGCAGATGCTGGCCATTGGCCGAGCTCTGATGGCGCGCCCGAAGCTGCTGCTGCTGGACGAGCCCTCGCTCGGCCTTTCGCCGATCCTGATGCAGGAGATCTTCGCCATCATCGCGCGCGTCAATGTGGAGGAGGGCACCGCCATACTTCTGGTGGAGCAGAACGCCCACATGGCGCTGGAAATCGGCGAGAAGGGCTACGTGCTTGAAGTTGGCCGGATCGTCGTGGAGGATAGTTGCGCGCGGCTGCGCGAGCAGAAGGACATCCAGGAATTCTACCTCGGCAAGCAAGACCAGGGCGTGCGTGGGGAAAAACGATGGAAGCGCAAGAAGCTGTGGCGCTAGGGAAGGACAGGGAGCACACGGTTGCCACCCTGTTTCGCGAGAAGGTGCGCGAAGGTGGCGACGCGGTCGCGCTGCGCGAGAAGCACCTTGGCATCTGGCGCAGCATCAGCTGGCGCGAGTTCGGCGCGCGCGCGCGCGCTCTTGGCCTCGGCCTAGTCTCGCTTGGGCTTGAGCTTGGCGACAAGGTCTGCGTCCTGAGCGAGAACAATCCGGAATGGCTTTATGCCGATTTCGGGGCCATCTGCGCGGGTGGTGTGGTCTCAGGCATCTATCCCACAGACGCGCCCAACCAGGTTGCCTATATCGTCGAAAATTGTGAGGCCAAGTTCCTCTTTGTCGAGGATGACGAGCAGCTCGACAAGGCGCTCGAGGCACGCGACGACATGCCTAATCTGATCAGGATAATAGTTTTCGACATGGAGGGTTTGCACGAGCTTGAGGATGCTCTGGTGATGAGCCTTGACGACCTCTTCGTCCTTGGCGAGACGCTGCACCAGGAGGATGCGGCGCTTTGGGACTGGCGCATCGACCAAGCGAAGTCCGAGGACCTCGCCATCCTGGTCTACACTTCGGGTACCACGGGCCCACCGAAGGGGGCGATGATCAGTCACCACAATCTTATTTATCAGGCCGTCAACTTCACCCCGTTGCTGCCGGCTGAACCGGGCGATGACCGGCTATCTTTCCTACCGCTTTGCCACATTGCCGAGCGCGGCATGGCGTATATCTCGCTTTATGCCCGCATCACCACCAACTTCGCCGAGAGCGTCGATACAGTTGCCGAAGATCTGCGCGAGGTGCAGCCGCGCGCCGTGGTCGCGGTGCCACGAATCTGGGAGAAGTTTTATTCCGCGATCACCATTGCGGTGGGCGACGCGACCTGGTTGCAGAAGCTCGCCTACGGCAAGGCAATCGAGGTCGGGTTGGCTGCGGTCGAGCGCGAACTCGAAGGCCAGAAGGTACCGTTGGGCCTACGTATCAAGCGCAAGTTAGCCTACTGGCTGGTGTTGAAAAACATCCGCCGCATGATCGGCGTCGATCGCTGTAAATGGCTGGCCACGGGCGCCGCCCCCATCGCACCAGACCTGATCAAGTGGTATCTCGCGCTTGGCTTGCCGATGCTGGAGGCCTATGGCCAGACCGAGAGTGCCGGCATCGCCACGCTCGCGACGCCCGATGCCATCAAGCTCGGCACCGTGGGGCGTACGGTGCCGCATGCCGAGATCCGCATATCGGACGAGGGCGAGATCCTCATCGGCGGTGATATCGTCTTTATGGGCTATTATCGCAACCCGGAAAAGACCGCCGAGACGATCCGCGACGGCTGGCTGCACACCGGCGATGTCGGCAGCCTTGACAATCAAGGGTATGTACGGATCACCGACCGCATGAAAGACATTATTATCACCGCTGGCGGTAAGAACATCACACCATCCGAGATCGAAAACCAACTCAAGTTCAGCCCCTATATCTCGGATGCGGTGGTGATCGGCGACGGCCGTAAGTTTCTCTCATGCCTGATCATGATCGACTACGACACGGTCGTGAAATACGCCCAGGATAATGCCGTCCCCTTTACCAATTTTGCCAGCCTGACGCGCGCGCTTGAAGTGGTTGATCTGATCAACGCCGAGGTCGAGGCTGTGAATACAAAATTTGCCCGCGTTGAGACGATAAAGACCTTTCGTCTGATTGATCAGCAGCTCGACCCCGAGGACGAGGAGTTGACCCCGACCATGAAGCTCAAGCGCAGCTTCGTCAGCAGCAAGTACAAGACACTTATCGACGAGATGTATCAGGCCGCCTGAGAGCGGTAGCGAATGGGAGGATCTATTATGAAAACAGGTATCACGCTAATCGCCGTTCTGGCTGCGGCTATTGGGCCGCTTGCTACAGCCGCTGCGGACCAGGGTGTCAGCGACGACGAGGTCGTAATCGGGACACATCAGGATCTCAGTGGTCCGATCACCTTCTGGGGCGTGCCGGTGCGTAACGGCATGGTCATGGCGGTCGAGGAGATCAACACCGCTGGTGGCATCCACGGCCGCTCACTCAAGCTGGTAGTGGAAGATTCTGGCTACGATCCAAAAAAGGCGGTGCTAGCGACCCAGAAGCTACTCAATCGAGATGAGATCTTCGTCATGGCCGGCGCTATGGGTACGCCGACAGTCCTCGCCTCGATGCCACTCGTGTTGCGACAGGGCCTGGCGCATGTTTTCCCGTTGACCGCGGCGAAGCAGATGTACGAGCCTTTCGACAAGCTCAAGTTCGCTCTCTTTGCCCCCTACTATCACGCCATGCGTGCGGGCACGAAGTGGATGGTAGAAAACCACGGTAAGACCCGCGTCTGCGCGCTCTACCAGGACGACGAGTTCGGTCTCAACGGGCATCGCGGCGTCGTCGCCCAGCTCGAGGCGATGGGCATGGCACTGGTTGAGACCACCACCTACAAGCGCGGTGCCACGGACTTCTCGAGTCAGATTGCCCGCCTGCGCGCCGCCGAATGCGACTTGGTGACGTTGCAGTCAGTTATCCGCGAGACCGTTGGCTCAATGGCTGAGGCGCGTAAGATCGGCTGGGATGTCGACTTCTTGGTCAATCAGGCGGGCTACGCGCCCGAGGTGGTGATGCTCGGCAAGGAGGTCGTCGA
>MPMB02084652.1_pt1 | contig 11695 bp, 8 predicted proteins | sample 1617371 | NCBI WGS metagenome assembly MPMB02 (sample SAMN05944808, study PRJNA350692) | marine metagenome | biome: marine; feature: ODZ; material: water; isolation source: 300 m water sample filtered on 0.2 um supor filter | place: Pacific Ocean | collected 2012-04-08 | depth 300m m
ACGGGAGATAGCAACAACTTAGACCGTTTGCGAGAGTGGCGGAATTGGCAGACGCGCTAGATTTAGGATCTAGTGGGGAGACCCGTGCAGGTTCAAGTCCTGTCTCTCGTACTACGTTACTATTCAACGCGTAGTATCCAAAAACTCCTCCGCAGATGATATTCGGCGAATTCAGGACTTGTTGCGACGATGTTACCGAGAATCTCATCCGAGGGGATGGGCGTCGCTCCGCCAGCCAACGAATTTTCAGTGGCCACATCTGCCGGCAAGTTGCTTTACGGCACAATCCGCGCACACCTTTCCCGTGTGCCAGTTCAAGCCGCACGGCGAATATCGCGAGTCAACATCAATGGAAGTGGACCAGCCGGGATTGGTGGTGCACGAGCCAGATGAAGTTCTGTGTCGGCGACTTCAAGAATGTTGATACGGATTGACTTCGGGGTTTCTTGCGTCGCTTCTTTTTTGACTGTCTCAGCAACAATCGGGATCGCTTCGCTGTAAGAAGGTATTCCGAACAATCCGTTCAGCCATTCGATGATCCAGAGCCTAATGTCGTGCAAGTCGATTCCTTCAAAGACGTCCCAATGTGCTTTGAAAAACGTTGACCAGCTGGTTGCTCGCTGGCGACTAGGTGCCGGGTCGATACCGTGTTGTTTCAGGATATTGGCAACAGTACTTGAACAAACGGAATAGCTCAGGTTGTGCATCGCTCCTTCGATTCGCTTGTAGCCCCAACTCACGTTTTCGCGGGCCATGCGACGAACCAGATTCACGACTTCTGGGTTCTTACGTGGCCGACCGATATTGCTCGATGGTTTCGAGTCACCTGTGGGCTGGATAAGTTCTCGGTGCCATCGAAGGATCGTGTCCGCTTGGGCAACTGTCGCGATCTTTCCAAGTTGCTGCCTGCCGAGAGCTTTTCCCTTCACGGCCAAGAGGCGTCGCTGATCGTCGCTTAGCAATACACGGTTGCCACCAAGCTTCTCGCGGAGCACCTGATTTTCAAGCCGAAGGTACTCAATTGCCTTCTCTTGTTCTATTCGAATGAACTCACTGAACACAGCAAGTGCAAGTTGAAAGGGATAGAAATGGAATGACATGGGTTCGTCCACAAATCGACAGACGCCTCCAGCATCTGTTCACTCTGGCCTGCCGTCAACGAGATCTCGCAATGTGGGACGAAAACGTGAACAGCCGGCGAAGACAAACTGCTATAATCACTAGAGTTTCACATCGGATGAGTTATTGGACACTACGGCATTCATCTTCAGGAGAGAGTATCTCTGTTTTTGGTTAGATTTTCGGACTGCACAGGGAGGGCTATCTATGAAGTACGTATTACCTCTGATTGCTATCGCACTACCATTGGCTGCCATCGCAGAAGAGCCAGTTGATATTGGCAGTCGGCGCGAGTTGTTCGTTGACGGATTGCTGATCGACAAACTCGACCACGTACGCCTGAAGTTGCACGAGCCTCGGTCGGGCGGAGTCGCGGTAAAGTACGACGGCCCGGCGGACGAACGATTCTGCTTCTATACAACGATTCTCAAAGACGGCGACAAGTATCGCATGTACTACCGGGGCCATCCGGGGACGGATTGGACCAAATCGGTGACATGCTACGCCGAAAGCGCTGACGGCATCACGTGGACGAAACCGAAGCTGGAGCTGGTCGAAGTCAACGGCTCGCGAGACAACAACGCAATCCTGCCCACTGGCGAAGCATTCGGACCGTTCATCGACGGTCGCCCCGGTGTTCCCGCTGACGAACGCTTCAAGGCGAACATGAATGCCCGAGGCGGCTTAATGGGATATGTCTCCGGTGATGGCATTCACTGGCGAAAGGTGCGGGAAGAGTTGCTGCTGCGGAGTTCGCTGCCCAATCATTTCGATTCGCAGAATGTCATGTTCTGGTCGGTGGAAGAAGAGTGTTATGTGCTTTACGCCCGGCACATGGTGGGCGGCAAGCGGGCAACGGCCCGGGCTACTTCGCGTGATTTCCTGAACTGGTCGGACTTCACCTTGATGACCTACAGCGACACGCAATCCACCACGCCTTCGCAGCATCTCTATACGAATCAGACACAACCGTATTTCCGCGCCCCGCACATTTACATCGCCTTGCCCGGGCGATTTCAGGCTGGTCGGCGGGTCCTCACTGACGAACAGGCAAAGTCGATTGATGCCCACGCCGGCGGCGGAGGTGTGAACGACATTGCCGACGGAGTGTTGCTGACATCACGGGCCGGCTCGACGGCTTACGACTTCACCTTCCGGGAGAGCTTCGTGCGGCCGGGCATTGGCTATAGAAGCTGGACGTCGCGGAACAACTATCCGGCCTGCGGCGTCGTGCCGACCGGTCCCCATGAGATGTCGCTCTACGTTCAGCGGCACTACGGCCAGAAGTCCGCATGGCTGGAAAGGATGACGCTGCGGACCGACGGCTTCGTGTCCGTCAACGCGCCCTATGACGGGGGCGAGATGGTGACGAAGCCGTTGACATTTTCCGGAAAGCACCTGTCGCTCAACTACAGCACCAGCGCCGCGGGGAGCGTGCGAGTCGAGATTCAAGACGCCGCCGGCAAGCCGTTTGACGGATTCTCCGCAACTGACTGCGAAGAGATCATCGGCGACGAAATCGAGCGAGTGGTCCATTGGAAGGCCGGCTCGAATGTCAGCTCATTGGCCAGACAGCCCGTGCGGTTGAGGTTCATCATGAAAGACGCGGATCTGTACTCGTTTCGCTTTGTCGAGACGGAATCACAACCATGAAGCACACCTTCACGCTCCTCAGCACTCTGCTGCTCGCGCCGCTGGCCGCGCTGCCAGCCGTTGCGGCCGACGAGCCTCTCGACATTGCCTCGCAACGGCAGCTCTTTCTCGATGACTTCATCATCGAACGTATCGACGGACTCAAACGAGTGATGCATCGGCCGATGAAGAAGGGGCCCGTGTTTCTGCCTCGTGGTGAAACGGACGGAATTCGCGTGCAGACGGCTTCTGCGCCGGTCTGGGTTCCGGAAGAGAATGTCTTCAAACTGTTTTACATGGGCTTTCCGTACCGCAACCACGGCTGGATCGTCGGGGAGATTGGATCGGCCCTCGCAGAGTCAAAAGATGGGCTGGACTGGAAACGGCCTGTGCTCAAACAAGTGGAGATCGGCGGGTCGACAGCCAACAACCGGTTCTTCGTCGTCGATCCGAATCTTCGCTGGGGCGCCAACAAGTGCATGGAGGTAATTCATGATCCCCATGATCCCGACCCAGAGCGTCGCTACAAAGGGTTGCTGGGGGCAGTCGGTCGACAGCCCGTGGTTAGTCCGGACGGCAGTCACTGGAAGAGGATCGGCGCGAAAACGATTCCGTCCAGCGACACGTCGACGCTGATCTACGACGAACTGGGGAAACGCTACCTCGCAGTGCTGAAGAACGGAACGAAGTTCGGGCGAAGCGCGGCCGTGGCATTCAGCACTGACTTCAAAAACTGGGCGTCTCCCCGAACGACGTTTCACACCGACGAGCAGGACCAGCGCATCGCCCTTGATCGCATTCAGAGCCGTCTCGCCGATCCCAACATGCAGAACCCGATGTTCAACGATCCGCACCCGGAAACAGGCTGGACACCTCCTGGTTTCGATCCCGATATTGGCAAGAGCAACATTCCCACCTGGCGAGCTGAGACTTACAAGCTGGCGGTCTTTCCATACGAAGGTCTTTATATTGGAATGCCGCAGATCTACTACCCGACCGGCCCGGCCTTGCCGCAACGAAACAACACGGTCGGATTCCATGAAATTCAATTGGTATTCAACCGCGATCCCCAACTTTCCCGCGAAGGCTGGAAGCGGCTCGGCGATCGTCAGCCCTTCATCGAAACATCAGGACTCGACAAGGGACTTGCGGGAAACTTTGACCGTCAGCAACTCGGAGTTCTCAATCGGCCGGTCGTGATAAAAGACGAGCTGTGGTTCTACTACATCGGGGCGAAAGGGCGCTCACTGCCGTACAAGCTTTGGCCTGACGGGACCGTCCGGAACGAGGCAAAGCTGACTCCCGCTGAAAAGGCCGATTTCGACGACGGCTGGATCGCGATCTGCCTCGCCACACTGAGGCTCGACGGATTCGTCTCGCTGACCGCGGGTGACAAAGCCGGTCAGGTCGTCACAAAACCGTTCGTGGCCACCGGTGATCGACTGCTGCTGAACGTCGAAGTTTCTGACAAGGGCGAAGCGACAGTCGAAGTGCTGGACGAAGACATGCAGACGATCGGCGGCTTCGAACAAAGCAGCAGCGTTCCCTTACGTGGCCGCTCGATCGAACAGACGGTCCGATGGGCGACCAAAGCGAACTGGAGTAAATTGGCGGGCGAGAAAGTGCGTCTGCGAATCCGGCTTCGAAACGCCGATCTCTACGCATTTTGGACTGCGAAGGAGCAACGACGATGAGCGGAGTCATCCGGATCAATGCGCGAGGCGATTGCAGTGGTAGGCCGGATCAAGGAGCGAATCGACGACGCTCCGGCAATCGAATGAACGGTGAGGCTGGTTTATACTGACAGTGCCGGAACGGCGCTGCGCTTGGTCCGGCCTACCGCGCTTTGCACGATATGACATCTCCACCGAAACACAGACCAGGAATAGACACACCCTATGAACCCACCATTTCGTCGGCATCGACAATCGCTGACAACCGCGGCGATCCTCGGCGCGGTTGCAATGGGATTCGCATCGCCGGACTTCCGCGCGAATGCCGATGAGAAACGTGAATCTGGCGAGGTGTTGCTTGAAGCTGCTTTTTCTCAAGGCCAGCCAGGGGCGTCTCCAGAGGCGGTCGGCTGGACACTCGACAACCGGCGGGGCAACAGCCGCTGGGTGCTGGCGAAGGATGGCGTTTGCCGGGTCCACCATGTGACGAAGGAATACGCCAACGATTCGCTAAGTCGCGCAGTGAAACTGCCATCGCGGTATTACCTGGACTTCGAAGCCAGATTTTAAGAGCACGCTGGACTCAGTTTCGTGGCGACGGCAGGTCGGAGCGGCGCTTCGTTCGCAGGCCAGGGAAGGATCGTGCTGTGGAAGGTTCTGCCGAACCAGAAACAGGGATTCGCCTGGCAAACCGTCCCTAAAACAATTTCGGTCGGAACCTGGCATCGATTTCGGATTCTCGTGGACATTGATGAAAAGGTGCAGCAGTTCTACATCGATGACATGGCGAAACCGGCGTTTCGTGAGGAAGGTCGAGATCTCCGCTTGCAGCCTGACCCAAAGCGACCGGCCGCCAATCACGTCGAGTTTCGTGACTATGGTCTTGTTCAGCAGCCGACGGTCACCGAATTCCGCAAGGTCCGACTGGTGGCGCTCAAACGCGGAGAGATGCCACCGGCAAATTCCCTCACGCCGTCAGCGACAGAAAAAGTCACCGGCCCGACTTCGGCACAACTCTGGCAAAGGCCCGGCCGAGTCAAGCGGACCAAACCGAAACAGCCTGTCGTTATCGGGAGCGATGTCGAGTTGTTCGTCGACGACTACCTGATCGACACTGTGGAGAACACACAGCGAAGACTGAACCAACCACAGCCGCATCCTGACAACCCGGTCTTCATCGGTGATCGTCCCTGGGAAAACGGCATGGCGATTTTTCCCTCAGTCCATTGGATCGATGGGAAGTTCCACATGTGGTACCTGGGCTGGGGCCAGGTCGGGCCGTCACGCGAAGGCAAAGTCTCCATCGCTGACAGCAGTTTTTTGTGCCACGCAACCAGCAAGGACGGAGTCCATTGGACTCGACCGAAGCTCGGACACATCGATTACGGCGGCTCGCGAGACAACAACATCGTGCTGCGACACGAAGGCAGCCACTTCGACAGCTTTTCGGTCTTTCATCACCTGGGACAGGACGACCCGTTCCGTATGCTCGCTTACCAGGGACGCTGGCCTTATCGTGAGCCGCTCATCAAAGCCAAAGGTTACAAATTCCGCATCAAAGAGCACGGACACTTTCCGTTCCGCTCGAAAGACGGCATTCACTGGGAGTACATGCAGTCCGAGCCGAAACCGGTCTGGGGTTTCGATCGCAGCAGCGCCGGTTACGACGCCCGCCGAAAAAATACCTGGGCTTTTGGAAGACGAGCTACCAGGGCGTCCGCAGTCGGATGTATGCCGAGTCGGACGATCTGGAGCACTGGACAACGCCGCGGAAGTCGTTGTCACCGGAGTGGGTTGACAATCCGACGAGCCAGACCGACCCCGCAGGCACGCATCATTACGGGATGTTCGCGTTCAACTATGGCAATCAATACCTCGGCCTGCTGGAGATCCTCAACGACCTGACGAACAGGATGCATTTCCAGCTCATTTCAAGTCGCGATCTCAAAACGTGGAATCGCCTGTCGGCGCCGGAGCGGTTTATCGATCACGGCAAACCAGGCAGTTGGAACAGCGGCGTCATGATGATGGCGAACACGCCGCCAGTGCTGTTTCAGGACAAGCTGTGGTTCTACTACGACGGCCAGAATTACGGACACGGCGGCGGACGAAAGGCAGCCGACCGTCGTCGCAGCATTGGCGTGTCGACATTGCCCAGGGACCGCTTCGCAGCTCTGCTGCCGGACGACAAGTCGCAGGATGCGGTGGTGACCACGGTTCCACTCAAGCTTCACGGCAAACAAATCCACGTGAACGCGGCCGCGCCCAACGGGATGGTCCAGGTCGAAATCCTGGACGCGACGGGTCGAGCCATCCCCGGTTTCAGCCGTGAAGATTGCAAGGCCCTTGTCGCTGGGGATTCGCTCAGCGCGCCGCTCACTTTCAAAAGCGGCAATGCATTGCCAACCGACATCGTACGCCTACGTTTCATTCTGTTTGAAGCTGAACTGTTTGCTTTCCATGCAGAGTGACTGCCACCTGCAAAACGCGACCAGCGGCTAATTGTCGAATAACTTCCCTCGACCTACTTAGTCCCCACCGAAACACAGACAGGAATAGACATAATATGAACACACCAAGTCTTCTGCGGCGACACGGGACGACAACCGCAATTGTCGTGTCCGAGTCCCAGCGCCATCAACGGCGAAGCCGCGCCCGGGTCGCGGGCCCCGCTGGTGCAATCGCCATTTGCCTGGCGATTTCGACCGGCCTGGCAAACGCTGCCGAGGCCGATGAAGTTCATGTCGATCTTTCAAGCGCCAAAGCCATTGGCACGCACAATAACGGCGGCCGGTCCCCGGCGCGCCTCGTGCTTGACGGCGACGAAAACACCGCTTGGACGGCGGGCGGTCTGGATCTCCGCGCGCATCCGGCAAACATTCTGATCACCCTGCCTAAACCCGCCGCAGTTTCCGGCATTGAGATTCTCACCGACGACTCAAAGGGCTTCAACCGACTGACCCATCTCGGGGCTTACACGCAGTCCGTAGAGGATTGGTCGCTGCTCGGCGCCATCCAGAACAATAAGCGACTACGATTCACTCTGCGGTTTCAACCCGCCCGCGTTCACCGTCTCCGACTGCGGGTGAGAGACACAGGCCGCCCTGATCACGCCTGGCCCCGCATTCGCGAATTCAGACTACTGGCCGCTGCGCCAAAAGCGCCATTCGTCAAGACTGCCTCCGGCCCCGTGGCTGACGAATCCGCCGAAGAAGCCGCGTTTGTGGCCCGAGCGCTGGGCCTCGCTCCCCGATTACCCAGGACCGCCTACGATCCTGGGAAAGGTTATCTTTGGTACGTGCGCCGTTTCGCCGACACACTGATCGAACGAGGCACGGACCAGTATGGGACAATTCACAGTCCCATGTTCATCAGCATTCTCGACTGCCGGAATCTGCGCCATCCCGGACACATCCTGCCGCCCATCGAAGGCCAACGCCTGCACGACCGCGCGTCTTATGGCGGCAACCTGCAGCACGATGTCCCTTTGCTCTTCGCGCTCGACTCGCTCAGCGATTTGACTGGCGAGGAAGAGTACCAACGAGCCGGGCAGGACTACCTGAGGTTCTTCCTGAAACATTGCGTCAATTCAAAGACGGGACTGTGGCCCTGGGGCGAACACGCTCACTGGGATTTCTACCGTGACGCGCCCGGCCATCTTACGCACGAACACCTGGGGCTGGCGCCGCCCATGTTCTGGGAATGGGCCTGGTCATTGAATCCCGATGCGGTTAGGGGCGAGGCTGACGGCTGTCTCAATCACATCGTCAACCTCGACACCTTCGACTTCAATCGGCACGCCGACATTTCCACGCCGCTACGGACGCCCCGCCCGGCAAAGCTCTACTTCCTCGACTTCCCTCGGCATGGCGCCTTTTACCTCCACATGTGGGCACTCGCCTGGTCAAAGACCGACGACACGAAGTACCTCGATTGGATCAACGGCATGCTCGATCACTTCGCGGCCAACACGCATCCTCAGTCAGGCCTGATGCGCATGGCCACCGAAGACCGCGACCGCGAAACGGCCCGTCCCGGCAGTTCTCTGAGCGCCGCCCTCACCCTGCTCGAAGCCGCGCCATTGCTCCGAGGCCGCCCGGAAGGAGAACGTTGCTCGCGGATGGGAAACGCGCTGATCAACGCCATCGCAAGGCTTCCCCACAAACTCGACGAGGGCGAAATCGTCAATGCCTGCGCCTACGCCGGCCCCGAGCTAGAGTCAAGAGTCAGATGGACTTCGCCGGGCTTCACAGCGCATTACGGGGAGGGCTTCCTGGGCACGACCGCTCGCATGTGGGTCAGAGCCCACGAGTTGACCGGAAGCAAACGTTGCCTGGACATCGCGCGCGCCGTCGCCGCTTTCTACGCACAGGCGGGCAAAGCGCCCGACGCTCCAGAGACGCCCGCCAGTGTCTTCGGCGACGCCATCAACCTCATGCTCGACCTGCATGAACACGACGGCGGCAAGCAGTGGCTGCCCGCCGCGGAAAGCTACGCTGAACAGGCCATCGAAGGGCTCTACTACAACGGCCTGTTTCGCGGCGCCACCAATCTTCACTACTACGAGTCCCAACTCGGCGTCAGCCACCTCGCGCACGCGTTGCTCCGCCTTCACTCCCTCACCGATGATCGCGCCGGAACTGTCCAATCCCTGCACTTCGCTCGCTAGCTTCCTGTAGGGGCGCATATTCACCAGGAGGCCCATTTAACCAATCACGCGATTAATGACGACGACTTCGGGCTGAGCAACAGCGTTCCTCTACGCGGCCGCGCGATCGAACAGACCGTCCGATGGACAACCAGATCGAACTGGAGCAAATTAGCAGGAAGAAAAGTGCGTCTGCGAATCCGGCTTCGCAACGCCGATCTCTACGCATTTTGGACGGCGAAGGAAGAATGAAAATGAAGCTACCAACCCTATGCGGTCTTTTGACGAATTCCACAATAGCAAGTCTTGGTCTCTTCATCTCTCTTCTGGTGACGCCCATCTGTGGTTGGACGCAGGAAGTCAAGGTGGCGGTTTTCGACGTGGATGCCACGCCGCCCGTGGGCAGTCCCCTGGCCTATGTTCCCGTGAAGGCCCACGATCAGCCCTTGAGTTGCCGGGGTGTGGTGTTGACCGGCCAGGGCAAGCCGATCGTGCTTTGCGCGGTGGATTGGATCGGGATCGGATCCGGGGGACAACGGGAATTCAAGGAAGGACTGGCGCAAGCCGCCGGCACGACGCCCGAGCGGGTCGCCGTCCACGCCCTGCATCAACACGATGCGCCGCGCTGCAACTTCTCCGCCGAAGCGCTGCTCGAACAGCACGGCATCTCCGGCGCCGCCTTTGATGTCGATCACGCCCGCAAGGTCATTCGCGACGCGGGCGAAGCAATTCGCGAGTCGTTGAAAAACGCCGTCCCGGCGACGCACTACGGGATTGGACGGGGAATCGTGGAAAAGGTCGCATCGAACCGGCGTATTCTCGGCCCGGATGGCAAAGTCCAATACAACCGCCCCAGCGCGACGCGCATTCCGAAGATCCGGGCCTTCACCGCGGGCACGATCGATCCTGAGCTCAAGATGCTCAGCTTCTGGAAGGGGGACCAGTGTCTGGCGGCCATCACCTGGTATGCCACACACCCACAAAGCTATTACCGTACAGGCCTGCCTACGCCCGATTTCCCCGGTCTGGCCCGCAACGCCCGGCAGACGACAACCGGCATACCGCACATCCACTTCAATGGAGCCGGCGGCAACATTGCTGCAGGCAAGTGGAATGATGGCAGCAAGAAGAACCGCAAGATCCTGACCGATCGGGTTGTGGCGGGCATGACCAGGGCCCTGATTAGCACGGCCAAACATCCATTCGCCGCCAACGACATGGATTGGACTGTTGAGCCCGTCCTGCTGCCTCCTTCCGAACATCTGTCCGTCGACAAACTGAAAGCGACCCTCGCCGACGACAAGGCCAGAAAGTACTCCCGAATGGTCGCGGCCATAAAGCTCGACTGGCTCCAACGCTGCGAACGCAAGGATCCCATCGAACTCAGTTGCCTCAAGGTGGGGCACGCCCGCGTTCTGCACATGCCCGGCGAGCTTTTCGTGGAGTATCAGCTCTACGCGCAAAAGCTTCGCCCGGATCTGTTTGTGGCCATGGCCGCCTACGGTGACTACTCCGCCGGTTACATCGGCACGGAGATCGCCTACAGCCAGGGCGGCTACGAGATGGCTCCCGGCCGTCCTAAGACCTCACCCCAGGCTGAAGAAATCCTGGTGGGCGCCATGAAGAAAATGCTGGAACGCCTCGATTGAGTGAAGCTAACTGTTCACTTCATTCCGGTTCTTCTCTGCACCCCTCCCTGCGCAATGCGGATGTCACAGCGATTTGTCCGCCGAATGCATCTCTGATAAAGCCGATGTCGTATGAAATCCGAAAGACTGACGACGACAAATCGAAACGATCGACAGGAAATCAGCTCCGAGGCGCACACCGGTAGCGCCGTTGTCGAAACAAGACGACGTGGTCGTTAGGCTGCTTTTCGTTCGTAATGCTTCAGCAACCCGCCGAGGCGTGTGTGACAGATAATCTCGCCGTTGGGAGGTTCGCCACTTTCCGGTTCCGGCCAATCGCCGGTCAGCGGTTTGTTGTCCAACGATTGATGTGGGCGGACGGTCTGATAATAGTCGACGTATTCGGAGACCAGGTAGTTGAAGTGGTCTTCCCCGAACACGATGAAGTGGTCCAAGGCTTCCTGCTGGATACTTTGAATCCACCTTTCCACGAAAGCGTTCATGTTGGCTGCTCGCGGACCCACTTTTTTCACTTCCGCGCCGGTGTTTTCGATGATGCTGTCAAAATCTTTGATGAACATGTTGTCCATGTCGTGAATCAACTTCTCGCACTTGTGGCCGGATGTGTCCACGTGCTCAACGAACGCCTCCGCCTGCTCTTTCATCCAAGCAGAATCCGGCTTGCGGGAGCACTTCGTGACGAAGACCGTACGGCTGCCGACGTGAATGAATGCGAGGACGAAGTACTGACGTAAACCGGTCGGCGTCCAGATTCTCTTGGAGAAGAAATCGCATTGATACAGCGTTTCCGCATGTGTTTCCAGGAACTCAGCCCAACTCCCCTTCCCTGTGACAGGACCTGGATCATGTCCCGCCTCCTTCATGATCTTCTTCACCGTGTTCCGCGATGGCGGCTTGATCCCGAGCTTTTTCAACTCGCCCATGACGCGAGTGTAGCCCCAGCCCGTTTCACTTGCGATCTTGACGATCAAGTC
>MPMB02013628.1_pt1 | contig 11664 bp, 10 predicted proteins | sample 1617371 | NCBI WGS metagenome assembly MPMB02 (sample SAMN05944808, study PRJNA350692) | marine metagenome | biome: marine; feature: ODZ; material: water; isolation source: 300 m water sample filtered on 0.2 um supor filter | place: Pacific Ocean | collected 2012-04-08 | depth 300m m
AATCCAACCAATGCTATGCTGCCAGCAAATAATCCGGCAAATATTGATGCTATCCCTTCTAATACATTGTATCCGACAGTGAAGTATGATAGCAAAAGTGCTTTTTTATGAAGTCTCGTATCCATATTGTTGATGGTTTTCAGGATGTTTGCATTGTGCGTGTATAGTATAATATTTATAAAAAGAATCTACCAGAAGATTGTGTGCGAGCAGGCGATATGTAACAATTCACTGCAGTCATATTGCAGTCAACTCCAGTGTAATCAGCAGGAAGCCAGAGTGTGAACTAAATGTGAACTAAAATTCTCATTTGTATAGCTTTTCAACACTTCATCCAGAACTTTAACCGCCTTTGATTTGTGTTCTGGAGCAAGATGTGAGTACCTTAAAATCATATTGAGAGTCTTATGTCCAAGTAGCTCCTTAACGGTAGTTAAGTCCACCCCATTCATACACTGTACCAGTATGGTTTTTTATCATCTACCATCCACACCAAATGATTGTATTTCCCATTTTAGAAAAAATTTGACAACAAAACTAAAGTTTGCTAGTGTTAATTTGTTAAAGAGCGTAAACATTTATAGATAATTTTATGTACCCTTTCATGTTAAGACAAAAATCTAAAAAGCTGTCCATACTCATATTAGTCCCATACATCATCCTTTGTATAACTGCTGGTGGTTTCCATGCATTCGACACGAATGCATATCATGATCATGTTGATAACCATCATTCAGAGAATATTAGTTCAGGCACAAATAAGGCTAGCGACAATACACCTGCTCTATGCAATAACGATCACAGTGAAGACAATTGTATTATCTGTAAATGGCTCAAACATACACAGAAAAAGATCCAGTTAGCCCTGAACGCACGATCCTTCATACCAGACGCATCCGGATTGTGTTTAAACAACAAGCAGGATTATTATTTCCTCAATAACCGCAGATACCATTCACGCAGTCCTCCGTTCATCATTTCATAGTTCAATTCATTATAAAGTACTTAATTATCAGATCAGATTTAGATAAAGAAGTGGATTTGTAGTTATCTCTGACCGACGGGTAATCTACCCCTGCATCTTGTCATACATTCATATTGGTAGGGAGAGTTCGTACCTACAATGATTTATGAATAAATCTGGTTAAATTTCAGAAATTGAATATGGAGGATTAGTATGCGAAGGATACTTATACACATATACTGTATATCATTCTTTTCCATTATCCCTGTAGTTGCCTTAGCGAGCAACGACACATCAGACAAGGACGCTCTGAGCAGGCAGGTCCAGGAGTTACAGTCCATGGTTATCGAAATGAAGAATGACTATGAGGCCAGGATCAATGAAATGCAGGATAAGATAGCAAGACTGGAAGGGAAGGATTCCAAAGCAGTTGATGATGATTCACTGAAAAAAGAATTGGTGCAACTCTTAGACGAAGAAGGGTATCAACCGGCATCACCTTATACACCCGGATATCCTAGTGGTGGTAAATGGCAAAATCTTATGCTGGATATAGGGATTATTGGCGATTCCCTTGCCAATGTTACATGGCCTGAGAGAAGCATAGATGAGGGACGTGCCGGCAGCCCCTTTGCTGAAAATGAGTTTGCAGACAGGATAAGCCTGAGAGAAATAGAACTGGGATTACAGGGCGTGTTAGACCCGTATGCACGTGCAGATTTCTTTCTTACCAGCGAAGACGGAGGCAGCATAAATGTTGAAGAAGGATATATGACCTGGCTTACGATGCCGTGGGATTTACAGGTAAAGACCGGTATATTTAGAACCAGTTTTGGAAAGATGAATAAGGTACACAGGCCTGAAATCAATCAAATTGATTATCCAAAACCAATAAAGAATTTTCTGGGTTCAGAAGGCCAAAAAGAACCCGGTATATCTATAAGCAAGATTATACCAAATCCATGGGACATTTATTCCGAACTAACTGGTGAAATCCTTACGCCTTCAGATGAGGGAGTAAAAGGTAAGGACCAGATATACCTGGCACATCTAAGAAATTATATTGATATTACCGATAGTTCTTCACTTGAATTTGGTTTGAGTTTTCAGACACGCGATATTAGTGATACGGATGATGCAACACTGACTAAGAGGAATTTCAGGCAAACGATGGAAGGTATTGACCTTACATTTAGATGGGACCCCCCAGGACAGAAGCTTTATAAATCATTTATCTGGCAAACTGAGTTCTTTGCGAGCCAGAGAGAATCCGGCAGTTTTGATGAGGCAGGATTTACAGAAGACGTTAAAGACATTAACAGTTTTGGTTTCTATACATTTGGTGAATATCAGCTTACACAAAGGCTGTTTGCCGGAGCGAGATTTGATTATTCACAGTTTCCAACGAACGATAAAGACAGTGAATGGTCAATATCTCCGTATCTAACCTTCTGGCAGAGTGAATTTACTCGCTTGAGGCTGGAGTATACCCATCTAGAAAGAAACTCTGTTACTATGCCTGTAGAAGAAGGAGATAACGCATTAACGTTACAGGCAACGTTTACACTTGGTGCACATAAACCACATCCGTTTTAAGAAAATATTATCTGGAGAAAGAAAATGACAAAAGGAAAATTTCTGCAACCGACAGTTATAATTTATTCATTAATGATACTATCGATCATCTTTCTTGATTATAGCTATGCATTTGCAAAGAAAATAAATGTAGTAACGACATCAACTGATTTGAGGTCTATTACCGAATTTATTGGTAGCGACAGAGTTAAAGTGGAAAACATTACAAAGGGATATCAAAATCCTCATATTGTTGATGCAAAACCGAGCTATATACTGAAGCTCAACAAGGCAGATCTCTTTGTAAAAGTAGGCTTAGATTTAGAAACATGGTCACAACTGCTTGAAGACGGTGCAAGAAATCCACAGATTAGATTTGGTTCCCCGGGATATGTAGACGCTTCTATAGGAGCTGAACTTCTGGATATTCCTATGACAAAAATTGACAGGTCTCTGGGAGATATACATGTCTTTGGTAATCCGCATTACTGGTTGGATCCACTTAACAGTAAAACAATTGCCCAAAACATCCTTAATGGATTAAGAAGAATTTCTCCTGAGAATGCTGATTATTTTAAGGAGAATAAGAAACGCTTTGATAATGAAATTGACACACATCTGGTTAAGTGGCTGAGAAAAATAAAGCCTTATTCTGGCACAAAAGTAATCGCATATCATAGGACATGGTCAAACTTAGCAAATAGATTCAGGTTCGAGATAGTGGATTACGTAGAACCAAAACCCGGAATTCCACCCTCACCTTCTCACATTGCGAATCTAATTAAAAGGATGAAGATGGAAGACATAAAGGTAATAATCAAGGAACCATATTATGAGAACAAAGTGCCAAATTTTATTGCGTCCAAGACAGGTGCCAGTGTTTTAACACTTCCTACTTCAGTAGAAGGAATAAAAGGAATTAAAGATTATTTTGTACTCTTTGATTATATTACTGATGAACTTATAAACGCATTCGTAGAGCAAGGAATAAATTCTAATGATTGAATTTAATAACGTAGACCTCGGATATGGTAAAAACCCTGTTCTTACGTCTCTTAATTTCAATATACAAACAGGTGATTTCTTTGGAATAGTTGGTCCTAACGGTGCAGGGAAGACTACTCTACTAAAGGCAATACTGGGACTATTAAAACCAATAAAAGGGGAAATTATGTTTCCAGATCATGGAAAGGGATATAGAAAAATGATAGGCTATGTCCCTCAGCATGCTTCTGTTGACGAGATTTTTCCTATTACTGTATTGGAAATGGTCCTCATGGGAAGATATGAAAAGATAGGTATTATTAAAAAGCCTAAAGAAAAGGATTATGAAATAGTAAAGGAAATGTTGAAAAATATTGGTATGGAAAACCTGGCAAGCAAAAACTACAGGGAACTCTCTGGAGGCCAAAAACAGCGTACATTAATAGCAAGAGCCATGGTGGGTGAACCAAACACTCTAATACTTGATGAACCTGTAGAAGGCATGGATATCCATGGTGAGATAACCATAATGGAACTTATCAAGTCCTTACATGCCGAATACAAGCTCACTGTAATACTAGTCAGCCACGACCTTAATATCGTAGCAAATTACGTAAAAACACTGTCTATAATTGATAAAAATACCCTGAAGCTGGGGCCAGTTGATTCAATGCTTAGCGAAGAAACTTTGGCTAAAGTCTACGGAATCAAAGTTAAGATTGCCAATATTTCCGGACAAAAGGCGATTATTTCAAAATTAAATGAATGACTTTTTCATCAATCTAGAATTTTTTAAATATTCAATTATATGTTCTCTACTCGTAGCTCTGGTATGTTCATACCTGAGTGTTTATATCGTCTTAAAGAGAATTGTCTTTGTTAGCGTAGCAGTTACGCAAGTCTCATCTGCAGGAATTGCACTAGCCTTTATAACAGGACTTAACCCAACTCTTACGTCTTTATTATTTACTTTCCTTGGAGTCGCCATATTTTCTACTAGATTTGCAGAAAGAAGACTATCAAACGAAAGCATAATCGGCATGGGATTTGTCGTAGCAAGCGCAATTACAATCCTTCTTGTATCCAAAAGTGCTAAAGGAATACACGAAATTGATGACTTGCTTTTTGGGAATGTGCTTGTGGCTACGCCTTATCAGATATACTTAATGGCTATCATTATTGTGTGTATTTTTATTGTACATTTTCTGTTTTACAAAAAATTCACATCAATCACGCTTGATTTTGAAATGGCAAGGACATCTGGCATGAATGCACGGTTTTGGGAACTTATGCTTTATCTTACTATTGGAGCTGCTATTTCCATAGGAATACGTACTGCTGGAAATCTACTTATTACGTCGTTTTTAATAATTCCTGCTGCAAATGGATTACTCATTTCAAACAAGATTAGGACTGTTTTTATAATAGCTATATCCGTTAGCATAACATCCGCATGTATAGGATTTTTTCTTTCATATATACTTGACCTTCCAACTTCTCCTTGTATAGTCGCAACTCTATTTATTATTTTATGTTTAACATTACCATTTAGATTCTTAAAGACAAATTTGTAGAGCTAAGAATGTGTTTGATCCTAGAAAAAAATATAGGTAGTTGACATGTGAAAGTTCTATATGTAGTTGTAATGGAGGGGGGGGGCTGGGTGTGAACTAAATGTGAACTAAAATATCAAAATAGGTCAAAACAGGGAATCGCTAAACTCCCTGTAATGACCCATAACTCATGAAAAATCAAACTAATACAAAACAGACCAAAATAGACCAAAACTACAACTGCCCCCTTTAACCAGAATGGGGTTCAAGAGGTCGCTGGTTCGAATCCAGTCGCCCCGACCATTACTAACAAAAGGGTTAGAACAGTTTTTGTGACGTTTCAAACTGTCCTTTTGTCCGGGGAGCGTTAAATTAGTCTTTTCAATTCCTCGTCCAGTAAGGGAGCCTTTGTATTCCAGAAGAATTTTTCGACTATGTGGATTGCACGGTCAGGGTCACCATCCCACAGGTTATTGTTCTCAATTTCCTCTGACAAATGGGCCAACCGCTCGGCCAATTGATCCGCTCCGCCTTTATAATAAAAGTCCTCATTACCACCATCCAGTTCCAGTGTCTCCGGGTAGGCGAGTTTTTTCGGAACCAGTGGAAATGCCCCTGCCGCTGCGCCCTCTATCACACTAAATCCAAAAAACTCATGATCCGCAGTAGACACAAAAACGTCTGCTTCTAATAGAGCTGATTCGTAGTCGTTGCGATCCTCCTGGTATCCCCACAGATCTATATTGTCCGAGAACTCCTGCCTGGCAAAGTTAAAGACATCAGGAACCTGTCTGAATTGTTCTCCAATAACACTGACCCTGAATTCAATCTTCTTCGCTTTCATAATCCGCAGTGACTCGAAAAAGAGCTCCGGGTTTTTATCGTGCTCCCACCTTGCCGCCCATATAATTCGCATTGGCCCTGGACTTCTCTCCCCCCTCTTCTGAAATTGATGAATTCCCGGATGTCGGACAAGAGATTTGTTTCGAATATCCTCAATAGCTTCGAACGGCTGAAAATCCGGCATACGCTTCAGAAAGTCCTGAAGCTCGTCTAAGAAAATATCCTGATGATATGAAGAGTTGAACCACACCTCGGTAGCGGCTAGGGCGGTTATGAGATTTGTCAATACAAAATGAAAATCGAACTCCTGTGGATGTGCCACCGGGTAAGTAAGCTGGTTTTCGTGAAAGTAAACTACTGACGGAAGCTTTTGTATGGACGGAGGGACCAGACCCAGATACTCTGCAAGATTAAGCATGTCAGAACAGAAAATGATATCCCACTCTTCTCCTGCTCTTATTTTTTCGGTTGTCTGATTTGCCAGGGTTATGGCTGAATGACGCATGCGCCATTTCCATTTCCAGGGAGGCAGACTCAAGAGTGTCCATTCGTGGCAGCTTGACTGCATCCAGCCTTCGAGGAATGCCTTGTGGCTGCCGCCATGGTATGGCTCCAGTGCAAGCACTTTAAGTGTTTGTGTCATTTTTCGATTTAATTTCTGACTGCGAGGATACCTGTACAGGCCAGTGATTATACTATAATATTGTGCCGGAAGTATGTAAAATTACCGTACTATGATCGAAACAACATTTAAAGAGGGAGCCGAGTTTAATTACATCCGACATAATGAAATATCACCCGGCAGGATGACCCTGTTGTTTTTACACGGCCTGGGTGATTGCGGATTATGTTTTCAGGAGGTGTTTGAAGATAGGCAATTTGATAAATACAACATCATTATTCCCGATCTGATCGGGTATGGAAAAAGTTCTGAATCTGCAGATGGAGATTACGGCCTTAAATCTCATATAAACAGACTATGGAAGATATTGGATGATATGGGAATTAATGACTTAATCGTCATAGGGCACTCCATGGGTGGTGACATAGCAACCTCGATGTGTGCCTCAGACCGGAAAAACGTAATAAAGAAATTCGTAAACATTGAAGGGAACGTAACTCAATTTGATCTGTTCATTTCACGCGAAGCAGTCAAAGCCGGAGAGGCCGGTAATTTTATCCGCTGGTTTCATGACGAGTTTGTGACGGCAAAGGTCCTTGATGATTGGGGACAGAAATATCCTTCATGCAGAAGATACCATTCCTCTTTACGTGATTGCCGCCCGGAAGCATTTCTGGCATATGCCGGGGAGCTATTTAATACAAATACGGCATTGCCGAGAAAAGACAGGAGCGAAACAGGCAGGATTTATTGCTCTCTTTCTATACCAAAGGTATTTTGTTATGGGACAGAGAGTGCGTCCTCCGGAACGATTGACTTCCTGAAGGAGAACAATCTGGAATATGAGGCCTTTAACGAGGCATTTCACTGGCCCATGATAGATAAGGCCTGAGAATTCTATTCGTTCTTATATGAATTTATCTCTAATTAATTGAAAGGACATTTATGACATACAAAGCCGTACTCTTTGACCTTGATGGTACGCTGCTTGATACGATAGAAGATATAGGTGACGCTGTAAACCGCATTTTGGAACAAAACGGATTTCCTGTTCACAGCATGGATACTTACAGCCGGTTTGTGGGTGATGGTGCACGTAATCTTATCATCCGCGCATTGCCTGAAGATAGACGAATCGATACTATTGTCCACCCATGCCTTGATGCGTTCCTGGAAGATTATGGCCGGAATTGGAACGTGAAGACAGCTCCTTACGACGGAATCCCGGAGCTGCTGGATGCACTTACTACCCGCAGGCTGAAGATGGCCGTTCTCTCTAACAAGCCGCACGAATATACAATAAAGTGCATGGAAGGTTTCCTGCCTGATTGGAACTTTGATGTAGTCTTCGGCCAGCGTGACGACGTTCCCAAAAAGCCGGATCCGGCCGGCGCCCTGGAAATAGCTGAGCAACTGAACATTCCGCCATCGGAGTTTCTTTATCTCGGCGATACTGAGATTGACTTGAAGACCTCTATTGCAGCGGGGATGTTCCCTGTTGGAGCGCTCTGGGGTTTCAGGTCAGCTAGAGAATTACAGGAAAACGGGGCAAAGGTACTGATCAAAAGACCATTGGATGTTATGAATCTCCTGGACTAAATCTGCTCATAGGACGCAGATCTTCGCAGATAAAAGACTATTCACCGCAAAGACGCAAAGTACGCAAAGGAAAACAAAAATATAGGTAAAAAGCGAAAGACAAAAGGCAAGAACACAGAGGGAAAAGGAAAAGAAGACATTAGCCACGGATAAACACGGATGCTTTTCAATTTTCAATCTACAATATTAAATATTCAATCTTTTTGCCGGGCGGGAATTACCTCATTACGCATTATTACCTTTTCAGCACAATTTTCAAAAAAGTCATATCCGGAACCTGCCTCACCAATGAGATGTATCATTTGATTCTCATCCTTAATCCTTACGCCGCCCAGAACGGTTACTCCTCTTTTAAAGAGGGGTTCAGGGTAAACACTGGCAGTGGGGCCTACAACAACGATCTCGTTTGCTTTTTTGGCAAGCTCCAGTATGGGACCGAGTGTGTGATTTACGAGTGTAACACCCGTTATAACTAATATATCTGCCTGAGGTATTATTTCCTTCAAACGGTCTGCTGATTCTATCTTGATCGTATCACCCTCGCCGACAACCTTCGGGTTTTTATCAATCACAAAAAGGTTTTTCGTAATCTCCTGAATTCTTTTTATAAATGGCGGAAAGGCCCCTACCATTGCAACGGTATCTTCGCCGGTAATCTCTACCAGATCAAGGGCATTACCATAAGCAGAGGGTTTATACCTGCAAGTGTCGTCTGCCAGCAAAATAGAAGAAAGCGCATTTAATGTTGCCATGCCAACGGCTGCCTTAAGGGCATTATCATCGAGGGAATAATCCATGAGCCCTGTAATCTGCATATTAAGCAGTTCTCCTGCGGCAGGCATCTTGGCGTGTGATCGAGGGCAGCACACCGCCTCCGGTATTTCCTGAACAGGAGTATATGACATACCCGCATGACCACTGCTCAATACGACTCCTGTATAAAACACTCCTATACGGATATTCTTCGGTGTAATATCGAGTTGATTAATTACGCCTGAATCCTTAATAATTTCTATTAACTCCCTGGCAATAGCCTTTCTCTCATCTACATCAAGCATTTTTGTTTCCGCTCCTGATACATTTGTTAAGCTTTCGACAACTTCTTTGCCACTAAGGCACAAAGCCACAAAAAAACTTGGTGTCTTAGTGACTTTATGGCAACTCTGAAATTACTAAACATAAATTTAACCCCATAAAATTAAGAAAAGCAAATAAAATACACTTATAGTCCGGAAAACTAGAATTCACAATCACGGTATAAATCCGCAACCTACCTGTCAGTAAGACTGGAAGCTTATCAGTATGGACGTTATTTGCAAGTCATTGGCAAAACGGATGCCGAAGAAACCCTTAAGTCTTTTTGACAGCTATTTTTGTAATAATATTACTTTGAAACATTAAACGCCTTCTACCATGTCAATGATTATCCGGCGGGGGCTATTACACAAATATTGATGTAAGGGATGTCTGGAGTGGGTATTTGCCGGAATTTTCTTCACAAATCAGCTTATGTACAGGAAAAGTAATATCCTTTATTGGACATAATACAGATTATGCAAATTAAATTAATTTGATGCATGATCAGAAATCGGAATTACCTTGACATTATTTAATTACTAAAATAAACTACAAACTGTATTAAAATACACATGCTACACTCCTTTAAATTATGTATCAGCCGTTATTTACCACCACAAAAGCATGAGGTTTTATTGACCTTATGGCATGATTTTCCAGATACACTCAAATCAAAGGGAATATGCAAGAGGAAAGTAAAGAAACAGGAATAGTAAAAACACGCAAGAGAAAATGGCCGATGATAGTTGGTATATCCATCGGTGGTGTAATCTGCATACTCGCCATCTTAGTGTCATTAATCCCCACCATCGTTTCCTCCAACATGGTAAAGAACAAGATCATAATTAATCTGGAAGCAAGCCTGAACCGTGAAGTAAATATTGATGACATAAACATGAGTTGGTCAAGTGGCCTTGACATAAAAAATATTCATATTAAAGATGGAAATGGCCTTCAGGGAGATACGTTTGTTAAGGTAAACCGGATACTCTGTGATATTGATTTTCTTCCACTGATAAGAAAGCAAATCAGAATAAACGATCTGATAATTGACAGCCCGGAGATTGTTTTGCAGAAAGGCAGGGAAGGTGTACTCAGTGACGAAAATATAAGCAAACCTGTAAAACCAACACCAACACCCGCACCTGAAATAGTTGAAAAGCCAGCACCTGAGATATCCGGAAAACCAGTTGAGAAACCGAAATACATCCTCCTGGTTATTCCGGCATTTTTATTTGATACTAAAATTAAAGCAGAAATCAGTAACGGAAAATTTACGTTCATCGACCGCCGGTTGCAGGAGAAAACGATCATAAGGGATTTGAATACCACCTTAAACGTCGACTCTCTGAACAAACCAATTGAGTTTCACAGCTCCTTTGACCTTGAAACAAAAGGCGAAATTGAACACGCAGATATCTCCTTAAATGTATCATTGGTAAAAGACGGAAAAATTAACCCGAAAAGTGCCAGGGGTACACTTAACATGAGAACCGGTTTTGCGCAGATAGCAGCAGATTTTGATATGGCAAAGTTCATGGGTGAAGGCGGTATGGGCCTTGATTTCTTCATGAACGTCGACCTGGAAAAACTTTCCAATAAACTTGGAGGAATGCTGGGCATGCCTGAAGGTATGCAGATAGAAGGAGTTATCTCTTCGAAAATTAAGGCTGATGGACAACTTGAAAAAGTGATAGGCATAGACGGAAATACGGAAATAACAAATCTGAACATTGTCGGCGGACCACTTGGTGATAATCCTATACGACAACCAAGCGTTAAACTAATCCAGAATGCAGATATCGATATACCCAACGACAAAATTACAGTCCACAAAGTCAGTATTAAAACAAACTTTACAGACCTATTCCTTGCAGGCCTGGTCACAGATTTTAAAAATGCGAAAGATCTGGATTTTAAAATCTACCTTAACCTAGACATAACTAAACTAATGAGCGAAGTTGGCGGACTGCTGCCTGAGAATATTGAAGTTGCTGGACGAGCACAATCATACATAAAACTTAAAGGCCGGCAAAGCAGGCTAGAAGTAGAAGGCACTACAGATTTAAAAAACTTATCTGCAAAGATGGGGACAGTTGGCCCTATAAAGGAACCGGAGATTCAAGTTTTACATGATGTGATATACAACTTACAAAACAGCAATCTCGAGATAAACAACCTCAGCGTGAAAACAAGCTTTGCAGAAATAAAGTCTACTGGTACTTTTAATAAGGACAGAGAAATCGACTTAAACCTGCTTTTGTCAAGTGATGTTGAAAAACTCACACAGAATCTCCAAAGTATTATAGCTTTGCCCCAGGGCTTAAACGTCAGCGGAAAGATTGCTGCAGATATTCTTGCAAGCGGCTCTGCAGAAAATGAATTAAAACTAAGCGGAACAACTATTTTACACGGTATTAATGCAACCGGAGGACCTCTTAAGAATA
>MPMB02164910.1_pt1 | contig 11664 bp, 12 predicted proteins | sample 1617371 | NCBI WGS metagenome assembly MPMB02 (sample SAMN05944808, study PRJNA350692) | marine metagenome | biome: marine; feature: ODZ; material: water; isolation source: 300 m water sample filtered on 0.2 um supor filter | place: Pacific Ocean | collected 2012-04-08 | depth 300m m
AATGATGAAAATGCTTTTAACAGGAGAGCCTATAAAAGCCAATTATGCTAAAGAAATTGGTTTAATTAATGATCATTATTCAAAAGTAAAATTAAATAGCGAAGTTTTAAAGACAGCAAAAACAATTGCATCAAAATCAAATTTAGCAATAAAAATTGGAAAACAAGCTTTCTATAAACAATTAGAAATGCCTTTAAGAAAAGCTTACGCTTATACAAGTAGAATGATGACATTAAATATGATGGCAATAGATGCTAAAGAAGGAATATCTGCATTTTTAGAAAAAAGAAAACCTAAATGGAAAAATAAATGAGCGATGATCAAATAAAAAATATTCTTGAAAATTCAAAAACTATTGCAATGGTTGGAGTTAGTTCTGAAAAAAAAGGAGAAGACCCTAAAAATTTAAAAAGAAAACCTGCAAATGTAGTTATGAAATACATGCAAGATTTTGGCTACAAAGTGTATCCAATTAATCCTTTTGCTAAAGGGGAAGTAATAAATGGTGAAAAGGTACATGCTAGTTTAGAAGAAATTTCTGATACTATTGATATTGTTGACGTGTTTAGACCTTCTAAAGAAGCACCAGGTATAGCAAGTAATGCAGTTAATAATAAAAGTAAAGTTTTGTGGTTACAGTACGGGATACACAATGAAGAGGCAGAAAAAATTGCAAATCAAGCAAATATTAAATTCATCTCAAACAGATGTATAAAACAAGAATATCAAAGAATATTTTTAAAATCTAATCCTGTATTTCCTGTCTTAAAAAATTAATGAATATTATAAATTTTACTCCATATTCAGCTTTAACGGGTGGTTTGCTTATTGGATTTGCAGCTTTTATATTTTTTATTTTTAACGGTAGATTAAGTGGAGTAAGTTCAATTGCATCCGACAGTATTATTAAAAATGAGAATAGATATGATAATATATTATTTTTATTTGGTTTAATTATTGGTCCAATTTTATATTCATTATCAGGAAATAAAGTTGAAAGTGTTTTAACAAATTCTTTACCTTTAATAATTGTAGCTGGTTTGTTGGTAGGGTTTGGAACCAAAATAGGAAATGGTTGTACAAGTGGTCATGGCGTATGTGGTATAAGTAGATTTTCAATAAGATCAATAATAGCAACAATTTCTTTTATTTTAACAGGTGTAGTTACGGTATTAATATTTGGTATTTAATGACAAAATTATCTTCTTTATTATCTGGTATTATTTTTGGCTTGGGTCTGACAATTTCAGGAATGGTTAACCCTCAAAAAGTTTTAGGCTTTTTAAATATATTTGGTGATTGGGACCCCTCTCTTATGTTTGTAATGGTTGGGGCAATAATAATTTTTTCTCCACTTCATTTTACTTTTAAAAGAAAATCTAGACCATTTTTTGCTCAATCTTTTATAATTTCTTCAAAAAAAGATATAGATAAAAGTTTAATTTTAGGAGCAATCTTGTTTGGAATAGGATGGGGACTTGTTGGACTTTGCCCAGGCCCAGCTATTTCTGCAATTTCTTTTTTAAATATAAATGTATACATATTTGTTTTATTTATGTTTATTGGGTTTTATTTAGGCAATTTATTATTGCTAAAAAAATAACAAATATGAAAAAATTTTGTTTAGTTAATAATAAAAATTTAGTAGAAATCCCAAGATGAAATCAAAAGCAAAAGTAGTTGTTATAGGTGGTGGAGCCGTAGGAGTTAGTACACTTTATCATTTAGCAAAAAAAGGTTGGTCTGATGTAGTTCTTGTTGAGAGAAAAGAATTAACTTCGGGTTCCACATGGCATGCTGCAGGACTACTTCCTCTATTTAATATGAGTTATTCAGTTGGTCAACTTCATAAATATGCAGTTAATCTATATAAAACATTAGAAGAAGAAACAGGAAAAAATGTTGGTTTTAGCGTTGTGTCTAATATTAGACTAGCAAGCACTAAAGATAGAATGGAAGAGTATCATCAATATGCAGGTGTTGCTCAAACAATTGGAGTACAAGTAAAATTTTTAACGCCAGAACAAGTAAAAGAAATTTGGCCCTTATGTAATACTGATGGATTAATTGGTGCCATACAACATCCTGAAGATGGATATATTCAACCAGCAGATTTAACTCAAGCTTTAGCAACAGGAGCTAGAAACAAAGGTGCCGAGATTTATAGAAACACTGCAGTTATAGGAATTAAACAAACAAAAAATGGCTGGGTAGTTGAAACAGACAAAGGCACAATTGAATGCGAACATATAGTTTCTTGTACAGGAAATTTTGCACGACAAACTGGAAAAATGGTTGGATTAGAAATTCCAGTTATTCCAGTAGAACATCAATTTATCGTAACCGAACCTCATCCAGAAATTGTAAAAAGAAAAAAAGAAGGAAAACCAGAAATGGGAGTATTAAGAGACAGCGATACCCAATGGTATATGAGAGAAGAAGCTGGAGGTTTATTATTAGGGCCATATGAAAAAGGAGCACCATGCTGCTATGTAGACGGTCCTTCAAAAGACTCTGAATACGAATTATTTCAAGAAGATTTAGAAAGATTAGCACCTCATATAGAAGGAGCTATTCATCGTGTACCTGCTTTTGGAGAAGTAGGAGTTAAAAAAGTTTACAACGGCGCAATTTGTTACACACCAGATGGAAATCCAATAGTAGGGCCAGGGTGGGGATTAAAAAACTTTTGGATAAATGAAGGACATAGTTTTGGTATTACAGCAGCAGGTGGAGCTGGATGGCAACTTGCAGAATGGATTATAGATGGAGAACCAACAATTGATATGCTTGGTGTTGAACCTAGAAGATATGGAGATTACGCATCAAAATCTTATTTGATTGAAAAAAATGAAGAGGCATATAGAAATGTATTTACAATTCATTATCCTGATGAAGAAAGAGAAGCTGCAAGACCACTAAGACAAGCACCATGCTATGATCGACTAAAAAATTTGGGAGCAGTATTTGGTCAAAAGTTTGGATGGGAAAGAGCTAATTTTTTTGCAACTGATGGAATGGAACAAAAAGATGATTGGTCATTTAGAAGATCTAAATGGTTTAAGGCTGTAGAAAAAGAATGTAAAAATGTAAAAGAAAATGTAGGCGTTTTAGATATGTCTGCATTTGCAAAATGTAGAATTAAAGGACCAAAAGCAGAAGAATTTTTAGACTATTTAGTAGCAAATAAACTTCCAAAAAAAATTGGTAGAGTTAATTTATGTCATGCTTTAAATACAAAGGGAGGAGTTCACTCCGAATTTACAATAATGAAAGAAGCAGATGATAGTTATTATTTAGTTTCAGCAGGAGCTTTTCAAAGGTTGGATCATGATTGGATACAAAAATGGATGCCAAAAGATGGTTCAGTTCAATTCGAAAATATTACAAATTCAGTCGGCGTCTTAGTTGTTGCCGGTCCAAAAGCAAGAGATTTAATGAATAAAGTTTCTAAGGATGATTTTTCTAATGAAAACTTTAAATGGTTAAGTTCAAAAAAAGTAGATATTGGTTATGCACCATGTACTGCTATTAGAGTAAATTTTGTTGGTGAATTAGGATGGGAACTTCATCATCCAATTGAATATCAAAATCATATTTTTGATAAGTTAATGGAAAATGGAAAAGATCTTGGACTAAAACCTTTTGGAATTAGAGCAATGAACAGTTTGAGAGTTGAAAAATCTTATAAACTAGTTGGAACTGAATTATCAATTGAATATTCTCCTTACGAATCGGGTTTAGATAGATTTATTCATCCAAACAAAGGAAATTTTATTGGTTTAGAACAATTAAATAAATGGAGAGAAAAAGGATTCCAAAACAAACTAATAACAATGGAAGTGCACAACGTTACAGATGCAGATGTATTAGGAAATAATCCAATTTATGAAAATGGAAAAGTTGTTGGAAGAGCAACAGGAGGAGATTTTGGTTTTAGACTAAATAAATCAATTGCTATTGGAATGGTTAAACCTGAGTTTGCGACAACTGGTCAAAAATTACAAATTGATATTTTAGGAAAAATGCACGACGCTACAATTTTAGAAGAAAGTCCTTACGATCCTGAAAATAAATTATTAAGAGCATAATGAAAATATTAGTCGCAGTTAAAAGAGTTATTGATTACAACGTTCAAGTAAGAGTTAAAGAAGATGGTACAGGCGTAGTTACAGATAATGTTAAGATGTCAACTAATCCACCAGATGACAATGCAATTGAAGAAGCTGTTAAAATAAAAGAGTCAGGTAAAGCTCAAGAAGTTGTTGCAGTTACAGTTGGAGAAGACAAAGCACAAGAAACAGTTAGAAAAGCATTAGCTGTAGGTGTAGATAGAGGAATTCATGTCAAAGCTGAAGGTACAATAGAACCATTAGCAGTTTCAAAAATTTTACAAAAAATTGTAGAAAAAGAAAAACCAGATTTAGTTTTTATGGGAAAACAGGCAATAGATGATGATTGTAATCAAACGGGCCAAATGCTAGCTGCATTACTTAACTGGCCGCAAGCAACTTTTGCATCAAAAATAGAAGTTAAAGACAAATCTTTAGAAGTAACAAGAGAAGTAGACGAAGGTTTAGAAACGATCGAGACAAATATCCCATCAATAGTAACATGCGACTTAAGATTAAATGAACCAAGATACGCATCATTGCCAAATATAATGAAAGCAAAGAAAAAACCTTTAGAACAAATTAACGCTTCAGACCTAGGAATTGATACAAAACCAAGAATAGAACAAATTAAAGTTGAAGAGCCACCAAAAAGAAAAGCAGGAATTAAAGTAGCGAGTGTGGCTGAACTAGTTGAAAAATTAAAAAATGAGGCAAAAGTAATATAATGTCAGCACTATTAATAGCAGAACACAACAATAAAGAAATCAAACCATTTACACTTAATGCAATTACAGCAGCATCACAAATCGATCAAGATTTACATGTGATAGTTATTGGCCATTCTTGTGAGACTGTAGCCAAAACTATTTCTGAAATCCCCAATGTAAAAAAAGTAATTCACGTAGATAACGAAATATATGAAAATTATTTACCAGAAAATTTTGCACCTGTGGTAATCAAAAATTCAGAAAGTTATTCACATATTATTTGTTCTGCAAATACATTTGGTAAAAATTTAATGCCAAGAATTGCAGCTTTATTAGATACATCACAAGTAAGTGATGTTATTAAAGTAATTTCAGCAGATACTTTTTTAAGACCAATTTATGCAGGAAATGCATTTGCAACAGTAAAAAGCACTGATACAAAAAAATGTATAACTATTAGACCCACGTCTTTTGATCCAGCTTCAACAACAGGAGGATCCGCTGAAATTGTAAAAGCTGAAAATGCTGAAACTTCAACATTAACTAAATTTATAAAAAGAGAAGAAGTTAAATCTGATAGACCTGAACTTGGAACTGCTAGAATTGTAATCTCTGGAGGTAGAGGAATGGGTAGTGGAGATAATTTTAAATTAATTACTGCAATTGCAGATAAACTTAATGCAGCCATAGGAGCATCTAGAGCTGCTGTTGATGCAGGATATATTACAAACGATCATCAAGTTGGCCAAACAGGTAAAGTTGTTGTACCAGATTTATATATTGCTGTTGGAATTTCTGGAGCTATTCAACATTTAGCAGGAATGAAAGAGAGCAAAATCATTGTTGCAATTAACAAAGATGGTGAAGCACCAATTTTTAGTGTTGCCGATTATGGTCTAGAAGCTGATTTATTTGAAGCACTTCCAAAATTCTTAGAAGAATTAAACAAATTAAATACTATACAAAAATAACAAATACTGTAAAAAATTAACATTATGTCCAGAGAAGTGATGGAATACGATGTTGTTATCGTAGGCGGTGGGCCTTCAGGACTTTCAACTGCTATTAAATTGAAGCAGTTAAATCCAGATATTAATGTCTGCCTTTTAGAAAAAGCATCTGAAATAGGTGCACATATTTTATCAGGCAATGTTTTTGAAACAAGAGCCTTAGATGAATTATTTCCAAATTGGAAAGAATTAAACGCACCAGTTAAAACTAAAGTTACCAAAGAAAAATTTATTTTTTTAGGAAAAATAAAATCAATAAGTTGGCCCACTTGGTTGCTTCCTAAAGTTCAACAAAATCACAATAATTACATCATTAGTTTAGCAAATTTATGTAGATGGCTAGCTGATCAAGCGGAAGCTTTAGGTGTCGAAATATTTCCAGGATTTCCTGCAAGCGAGATTTTATATAATGAAAATGGTTCAGTTAAAGGGGTTACTACTCAAGACATGGGACTAGACAAAGAAGGAAATAAAAAAGATAACTTTGAACCAGGTATGGAATTACATGCAAAAGTAACAGTTTTTGCAGAAGGTTGTAGAGGTCATCTAGGAAAACAATTGATTAATAAATTTGAACTAAATAAAGGTAAAAATCCTCAGCAATATGGGATTGGTTTTAAAGAAATATGGGAAATTAATGAAGAGCAACATGAAGAAGGACTAGTAATGCATACTGCTGGATGGCCATTAGACAAAAATACCTACGGAGGCAGTTTTGTTTATCATGCAGAAAATAAACAGGTTTTTTTAGGATACGTTATAGGTTTAGACTACAAAAATCCTCATTTATCACCATTTGATGAATTTCAAAGATTTAAAACTCACCCAACAATTAAAAAAATAATCGATGGGGGAAAAAGAATTTCTTATGGTGCTCGAGCGCTTATCGAAGGAGGTTTACAAAGTTTACCAAAAATGTATATGCCTGGCGCTTTATTAATAGGTTGTGACGCAGGGACATTAAACACACCGAAAATTAAAGGATCTCACACAGCAATGAAAAGTGGAATGATAGCTTCAGAAACAATTGCAGATCATTTAAAAGAAAATAAAGATTTATCTATTTATGAAGATAAATTTAAAAAAAGTTGGGTTTATGAAGAACTTCATTCCGCAAGAAACGTTAAACCAAGTTTTAACTGGGGTTTAATTTTAGCTATAATTTTTACTGGTATAGATCAAATATTATTTAGAGGAAAACTGCCGTTTACATTAAAACACAAACATGCTGACCATGAAACTTTAAAATCTGCAAATGAAATGCCAAAAATTGATTATCCGAAACCTGATAATTTAATTACTTTTGATAAAACTAGCTCTGTATATCTTACAGGAACTAACCATGCCGACAATCAACCTGTGCATTTGAAATTAAAAGATCACAATCTACCCATAAGTTATACACTTGAAAAGTTTGATGAACCTGCACAAAGATATTGTCCAGTAGGAGTTTATGAAATTCAGACAGAAAATAATTCAAAAAAGTTTGTAATAAATTCTCAAAATTGTATTCATTGTAAAACTTGTGATATTAAAGAACCTTCACAAAATATTACTTGGGTTACCCCCGAAGGAGGTGGTGGGCCTAAATATGGAAATATGTAATTAATAAAGATCGATAGCAAATTTTTTTAATTTTCAATCAAGACAACTTTTTTTCTGTCATTAAATTTTTGTTGGATTTGGTTCGTCTTTATAAATTTTTTTTGGATCAAATTTTTTTTCTTTTTCTTCAAATTTCATTTCTATTTGTCTAGCATTATCAATTTTTCCTAGAGGAACAGACCTGTAAAAACAGGAACGATAGCCAACATGGCAACTTGCACCATTACCTATATCAACACTTAGCCATACAGAATCTTGATCATCATCAATTCTTATTTCTTTAACTTTTTGGACAAATCCACTTGTTTTTCCTTTGTGCCAAATCTTCTTTCTTGATCTACTCCAATAGTAAGCTTCTTTAGTTTCAATTGTTAATTTTAAGGCCTCAACATTCATATAGCCATGCATTAGTATTTCTTTAGTATTTGCGCATGTTGTTACAACAGGAATTAGTCCATCATTATCAAATTTAGGAGAAAGCAAGTTTCCTTCTTCAATTTCACCTACATTTTCTCTTTTTTTAAACATATTTATTGATTTATTTAACATATTTGTGCAGATAATAAATAATTTTAAAATCAGTAATTTTATAATATACAAATACCCTATGAAATTAGTAAAAAATGAAAACGAGAAAATAAGCCAAAATATTTCAGACAAAGAAGCTGAGGAAGCTTTTATTAAAATTATAAAATGGATCGGAGATGATCCATCTAGAGAAGGCCTTTTAGAAACTCCAAAAAGAGTAATGAAAGCTTTTAGAGAATATTTTAAAGGATACAACGAAGATCCAAAACAAGTTTTAGAAAAAACATTCGGAGATGTAGAAGGCTATGATGACATGGTTGTTCAAAAAAATATTTCGGTTCATAGCCACTGCGAACACCATATGGCTCCAATAATAGGAATTGCTCATGTTGCGTACATTCCTAATCAAAGAATAGTTGGTCTAAGTAAACTCGCAAGAGTTGTAGAAGTTTTTTCAAAAAGGTTACAAACTCAAGAAAGATTAACTATGCAAATTGCAAAAACTTTAATGGAAGCTCTTGATGCCAAAGGTGTTGCTGTTTCAATAGATGCAACTCACCAATGTATGACTATGAGAGGAGTTAAAAAAGAGCAAGCAACAACTGTAACAAATTATTATTTAGGTCAATTTAAAGAAGACTTAAGTTATCAAAATAGATATTTAAGATTTATTGCTAAATAAATCTTTTATTAATAAAAATTAATGTCAGAAAAATTTAAAGCAATTGTAATTAATCAAGAAGGCGAAAGTTTTACTAGAGAAGTAAAATCTATAGAAAAAACTTTTTTAAAACACGGGGATGTTTTAGTTAAGGTTGATTATTCAGGGTTAAATTTTAAAGATGCTTTAATATTAAAAATGGAGCAAGACTAGTAAAAGAATTTCCACATATTCCAGGAATAGATTTTTCAGGCAAAGTTGAAGAAAGCCAAAATGATAAATTCAAACCAGGTGATGAAATAATATCAACAGGATGGAGAGTGGGAGAAATTTTTTACGGTGGCTATTCTCAATATGCAAAAGTTAATGGTGATTTTTTAGTAAAAAAACCAAAAGGACTTACATCAAAACAAGCAATGATTTTGGGCACCGCTGGATTTACAGCTTTACAATGTGCTTTTGCAACAAAAACTACTAGAGAAGAACTTTTACTTGGTGAAAAAGTTGAAAATGTTATTGTAACTGGTGCCTCAGGTGGTGTTGGAAGTATTGCTGTAATGATATTAAATAAACTTGGATGTAATGTAACCGCTGTTACCGGCAAAGAAAGCAATAAAGAATACTTAAAATCTATTGGTGCAAAAAACATAATAAATACAAGTGAATTAAACAAAGAATCCAGACCTTTGGATAAAGGTTTGTGGGATGGAGCAGCTGATACTGTAGGTGGTCAAGTATTAGCAAATGTATTAGCGCAAATGAAAGAAGCTGGAATTGTTGCATCATGTGGAAATGCTGCTGACATAAAATTAAACACAACGGTAATGCCTTTTATTATAAGAGGAGTTAAACTTTGGGGAATTAATTCAGTGAATGCATCTATTAAACGAAGACAATTCTTTTGGAATGAAGCGGCAAAATTAATTGATTTCAATTTGCTAAGTAAATCAATTAAGGAGATTGATTTAGATGGTCTATTAGAAGTTTATCCAAAGATGCTTAAAGGCGAAACATCTGGCAGATATATAGTAGATTTAAATAAATAATGGATTGGGATAAATTAAAAATATTTCACGCAGTGGCTGTAGCTGGAAGTGTTACGAGTGCAACTGTAAATCTTAATTTAAGTCAATCAGCAATTAGCAGACAAATTCAATCTTTAGAAGATGACTTAAAAGTTAAACTATTCGAAAGACATGCAAGAGGTCTGACATTAACTGAAAATGGTGAATATTTATTTAAAACGGCACATGAGGTTATAGCCAAGTTAAAAGAAGTCGAGACAACCTTGGGTGATAAAATAAACAAACCTTCTGGAAAATTAACCGTAACTACATTTGTAAGCTTTGGAACAACCTGGTTGACACCCAGAATTCAAGAATTTATGCAATTAAATCCAGAAATAGAGATTGAACTTATATTTGATGATAAAGAATTAGATTTGAGCACAAGGCAAGCTGATATTGGAATTTGGGCAAGAAGACCTAAACAGTTGAACTATATTCAAAGGAAATTAATAGATATCAATTATCATATATATGGATCACCAAAATATCTTGAAAAAAATGGTTATCCAAAAACAATAAACGACTTAAACAAACATAAATTTATATCTTTTGGAAAAGGAACTCCTTCTCCAGTTTTTAATCCAGACTGGGCTTTAAAATTAGGCATAAAAGATAATAAAAAAAGAAAATCTTGTATGAAAGTTAATAGTGTTTACGGATTATTGCTAGCTGTTCAAAGTGGAGTTGGTCTAGCTGCATTGCCTGATTATTTAACTATTATACAACCAAATATTGTTAAAGTATTACCTAGAGTTGAAGGACCTATAACTGAAGCACATTTCGTTTATCCTGAATCTTTAAAAAATGTAGCTAGAGTTCAAGCTTTTAGAAATTTCTTATATAGCAAAATTTCTGAGTGGGAGTTTTAATATAGCCTGCGACAACTAGTGCGATTGATAATTATTATCATTAATAATAGTTCTTATTATCAGTGTAAATAAACAAAAAATTACTACAAAGGAAAGAAAATGAAAAAAATAAGTGTACTTTTATTAATTGTTTCATTTTTTATTTCTAGTTTAGCTATAGCTTCTGAAGTTAATATATTTAGTGCAAGACACTATGATTCAGACATTCAACTATATGAAAAATTTACAGCAAAAACTGGAATTAAAGTTAACGTGGTATCAGGTAAAGATAAAGTTCTACAAAAAAGAATTGCAGAAGAAGGAACAGATTGTGTTGGAGATTTATACATAACTGCTGATGCTGGAAGGTTGGGTGCTTTCCAAGCAAAAGGAATGCTTCAAAAAGCTGGATGGTCAAAAGCTGTAAAAGATTCAGTTCCTTATAATTTTAGATCAGATTATTGGACAGGTATCGCTAAGAGAGCAAGAATTATTTACTACTCTCCAGAAAGAGTAAGCGCCAATGAACTTAATGGAATGACTTATGAAGGTTTAGCCGATTCAAAATGGAAAGGCAGACTTGTAATAAGAAAATCTAATAACATTTACAACCAATCTTTAGTTGCTTCATTAGTTAAAAATAATGGAAAAAAAGCAACTGCTGCTTGGGCAAAAGCTGTTGTAGGAAATATGGCAAGAACACCTAAAGGTAACGATAGAGCTCAAATTTTAGCTGTCGCAGCTGGCGAGGCTGATATTGCTGTAGCTAACACTTATTACCATGCATTGATGCTTTCAGGAAAAAAAGGAGAAGAACAACAAGCTGCTGCTAAAAAAGTTATGCCTTTTTTCCCTAACCAACAAGACAGAGGAACTCACATGAACATTAGTGGAGCAGGAATGTTAAAATATGCTCCGAACAAAGCTAATGCAGTTAAACTTGTAGAGTTTTTATTAACTAAAGAAGCACAAAATCATATAGTTAATAATACTTACGAGTATCCGATGATTGCAGGTGTCTCTCCCAACAATTTAGTACCAGGAAAAGATATGAACTTTAAACAAGATACAAAAACTAAAGTTAAATCTTACGGTGATAAACAAGCTGACGCATTAGAAGTAA
>MPMB02135582.1_pt1 | contig 11588 bp, 19 predicted proteins | sample 1617371 | NCBI WGS metagenome assembly MPMB02 (sample SAMN05944808, study PRJNA350692) | marine metagenome | biome: marine; feature: ODZ; material: water; isolation source: 300 m water sample filtered on 0.2 um supor filter | place: Pacific Ocean | collected 2012-04-08 | depth 300m m
TAAATAAAAAAATATTTAATTTACCTCAACCAAACTAATCTATTATAAATTTAAAATTTCAGATTTAAAAACTTTCATTCCTCTAGATAAATAATTTTTTAATGCGTTCTTGTGATCCAGTGAGCATGTGTGTGCCCAAATTCTTTTCGATCCAATATTAAATGATATTTTAAGAGCTTCCGATAACAAATAGCCTCCCAATTGTTTTCCAATATATTCTTTTAAGATTCCAAAATAGGCAATTTCACAATCTAATTTATCTTTGTCAAAAATTTGCTCAAAATATCCAATAAGATCTTTATTTTGTTTTAAAATGTATGTATCAACACCCAAACTCTCTAGATAATTTGTCCATCTTTTATCATTCCAAAGCAGCCTGTCTGTCCATCTATGTTTTTTTCCTATTTCTTTATAAAAAAATTTGTTTAGTTGAAAATCAGCTGGATTAACTTTTTCTAAATATAAATCGTTAAATGGTTTATTTTTTACCACTAATTCATTTATGGATTTAATTTCAAGATAACTTCTTTCTACTTGATTGTTCACTCAACCATTTTCCCAACTTTTTCACCTCCAAAAATATGAAAATGTAAATGTGGCACCTCTTGTCCCCCATGTTCACTTACGTTCGCTAGCGCTCTATATCCCTTTCCAGAATCGGTCGAAATACCCAGTTTTTTAGCTACAGCACTTATCCCTTTTAATAATCCTATCATCTCCTCAGATGAAGCATTTTGACTAAAATCATCAAGATCAACATATTTTCCTTTTGGAATAACTAGTGCATGAATTTTTTTTTGTGGATTAATATCATAAAAAGACAAAACAAAATCATCTTCATAAATTTTATTACAAGGAATTTCTCCTCTTAATATCTTTGCAAAAATATTATTATCATCGTAACTCATTTTTTCCTCTTATTAAGTTCTTCCATTACATCTTCTATTTTAACTCCGTTTGCTTCTAAATAAACAACTAAATGATATAAAACATCAGCTGCTTCGTGAATTTTATTGCTATTGTTTTCAACTGCTTCAATTAATTCAGCAATTTCTTCTTTAACTTTTTCTGTACTTAATGATTTATTCTCTAACAATTTTTTTGTGTAAGATTTATCTGGAGATGAGTTTTTTCTATTTCTAATTATATTTATTAAATCTTCTAATGTTTCTAACATATTAAATTCTAACAGGTATTCCTTTTGAGTCCAAATATTGCTTTGCCTCTTTTACAGAATATTTTCCATAATGAAATATAGATGCTGCTAATACAGCGCTTGCTTTCCCTAATTTAATACCATCTACTAAATGATCTAAATTACCAACTCCTCCTGAGGCTATCACTGGTATATTTACTTCGGAAGAAATTTTAGACATTAAATCAATATCATATCCGACTTGAGTTCCGTCCCTATCCATAGAAGTAACTAATAATTCTCCAGCCCCACTATTTTCCATTTTTTTTGCAAACTCTATTGCATTAATTCCTGTATTATTTCTTCCTCCATGAGTAAATACTTCCCATAAATCTCCATTTTTTTTAGCGTCAATAGCAACAACGATACACTGAGATCCAAATTTTTTAGAACTTTGGATAACAACTTCTTCATTTTGAACTGCTGCAGTGTTAATCGAAACTTTATCAGCCCCACAGTTAAGCAATTTATTAATATCTTCAACACTTCTAACGCCTCCTCCAACAGTTAGGGGCACAAAACATTTTTTTGATGTGTCTTTGATTACACCATAAATAGTATCTCTGTTTTCACTTGAAGCTGTAATATCCAAAAAACAAATTTCATCAGCTCCACCATCACTATAAATTTTAGCCTGCTCGACTGGATCTCCTGCGTCTTTAAGGTCTACAAAATTTATACCTTTAACAACACGACCATTTTTTACATCTAAACAAGGAATTATTCTTTTTTTAAGCATCTTCTTTAACCAATTCGTCTAATTTTATATCACCGTCATATATAGCTTTTCCAACTATTATACCTTCAATATTTTTATTATTTAAATTCTTAGCTGTCTTAATATCTTTAATTGAAGAAACTCCGCCTGAAATTATCACTGGGCAATTAGATATTTCGGCAACTTTTTCTGTTTCTTTAAAGTTTGGGCTAGACTTGGTCCCGTCTTTATTAATATCTGTATAAATCAATCTACTAACACCATAATCATTTACATCTTTTAAAAAATCTAAAGTTAATTGATTTGAATTTTCCTTCCATCCAAATATAGAAAGATATCCATCTTTTGAATCTAAACCGAGGGCAATTTTGTTTGGAAATTTTGCACAAGCTTTTTTCAAAAAATTTTTATCTTTTATAGCAACACTTCCTAGAATTACTTTTTCAACGCCAACATCAGTATATTTTTTAATACTTTCAAACGTTCTAACCCCTCCGCCTATTTCAATTTTAAGTTCAAATTTACTAACTATTTCTTGAATAAGATCAAGATTTACCGTCTCTCCAGTTAAAGCTCCATCTAGATCAACAATGTGTAAGTTTTTAAATCCATGGTCTTTATATTTGCCAGCTTGGTCAATTGGAGAAGTTTCATATTCAGTTTTATTTTCAAAGTCTCCTTTGATTAATCTTACGCATTTTTTATCTTTAATATCTATAGCTGGAAATATTTTCATAATTATAAATTTATAAAGTTTTCTATTATTTTAAGTCCTGCTTTATCGCTCTTTTCGGGGTGGAATTGTGTTCCAAACAAATTTTCTTTTTCTACTGAACAAACAATATTAGATGAATAATTCGTTGTTGCAGAAATTACACTTTTATCATTTGGTATAAATTCATAACTGTGTACAAAATACATGTGTGAGTTATTTTCAATATTTTTAAAAATTTTACTTTCTTTAACAATGTTAATTTGGTTCCAGCCAATGTGAGGAAGTTTATATTTTCCATTTTGATTATAAATTTTAGATACCTTGCCTGGCATCCATCCCAATCCTTTGGTCTCCGTTTCTTCATAACCAACGTCTGCAAACATTTGCAAACCAACGCATATTCCTAGAAGAGGTTTTTTGTTCTCTAATGAAAATTTGTCTAAACTTTCTACTAAACCATTAATATTTTTTAAAGAATCCACACAACTTTTAAAAGATCCCTGTCCTGGCAAAACAACTTTATCACTTGATTCAATTTTTTTTAAATCAGAAGTAACTTCAATATTTACTTTATTTTGAGCAACTTCTTTGAACGAATTAACTACAGAGCTTATGTTGCCCGAGTTATAGTCAACAATTGTGATATTCATTAATTTTTTATAATGAACCTTTTGTAGAAGGTATTACTTTTTTATTTTTTGAATCTATTTGTAAAGCTGTCCTTAAAGATCTGGCCAACCCCTTAAAACATGATTCAACTTTATGGTGACTATTGTCTCCATATAAATTTTCAACATGCAGAGTTATTCCTGCGGCTTGAGAAAAAGCCTGGAACCACTCTTTGAATAACTCTGTATCCATTTCTCCAAGTTTTTCTACTTTCAGGTCTACTTTCCAAATTAAATAAGGTCTGTTAGATACATCTAATGCAACTCTAGTTAATGTTTCATCCATAGGTATCATTGCATGAGCATAACGTTTTATTCCTATAAATTTATTGGCAGCTTTTTTTAAACATTCACCAATAGCAATGCCAGTATCCTCTGTGGTGTGGTGAAGGTCTATATGAGTATCTCCTTTGGCTTTTAAATTAATGTCCATAGAAGAATGTTTAGAAAGTTGCTCTAACATATGATCTAGAAAACCAATTCCTGTTTTAATATTATATTTCCCTTTTCCATCAACATTTATTTCAACATCGATTTTGGTTTCTTTAGTTTTTCGAGTAATTTTTGCTTTCCTCTTCATAATTTAAAAAAGGTATATATCTATTATCCAATTATGGCAATGATACTGGACTTGGTCTTGAACTATTGAATTTAGTATCCATTTATAAGATATGACAACAATAGTATTAGTAAGAAAAAATAAAGAAGTGGTGGTTGCTAGTGACGGGCAAGTTAGCATGGGAAATACAATTATAAAAAGCACAGCTAACAAAGTGAGAAAAATTGAGAAAAGAAATGTTATTGCAGGTTTTGCTGGTTCTACAGCAGATGCCTTAACTTTGTTTGAAAGACTAGAATCTAAATTAGAAAAACATGCAGGAAATCTTGCAAGAGCAGCGGTCGAATTAGCTAAAGATTGGAGAACCGATAAATATTTAAGAAGATTGGAAGCATTAATGGCTGTTGGGGATAAAGAAAAAAGTTTTATAATTTCTGGAACTGGCGATGTTCTTGAGCCAGAAGGGGACGTAATAGGAATTGGTTCTGGAGGAAATTACGCATTAGCTTCGGCAAAAGTTTTAATGGATACTGACCTTTCTGCAGAAGAAGTTGCAAAAAAAGCAATTAAAGTTGCTTCTGAAATTTGTGTATTTACTAATGACAATATAAAAATTGAAAAAATATAATGGAAAATTCAAACGTAACACCTTTGGTGCCTAAAGAAAAAACAGACAAAAAAGAAATTTTAAACTCACTATCACCAAGAGAAATTGTTTCTGAATTAGATAGATTTGTTGTTGGACAAGAAAATGCAAAAAGAGCAGTGGCAATTGCTCTTAGAAATAGATGGAGAAGACAGGCTTTAACGGGCGAGATGAAAGATGAAGTTTTACCCAAAAATATTTTAATGATGGGACCAACTGGAGTTGGAAAAACAGAAATATCGAGAAGACTTTCAAAATTAGCTGAAGCACCTTTTGTTAAAGTTGAGGCAACTAGATTTACTGAAGTTGGCTATGTTGGAAGAGATGTTGAACAAATAATCAGAGATCTTTTGGAAATAGCTATCGCTATGGAAAAAGTAAAAAAAAGAAAAGAAGTACATGCAAAGGCTCAAAAGTTAGCCGAAGAAAGAGTTTTGGATGCTTTGGTTGGAAATAAAGCAACTGTTGCCACACGAGAAAGTTTTAGAAAAAGATTAAGAAGCGGAGATTTAGACAATAATGAAATTGATATAGATATTAATGAAACAGGACAAATGCCACAATTTGAAATTCCTGGAATGCCTGGTGCCAACGTCGGAATGATTAATATTTCAGAAATGTTGGGAAAATCAATGGGAGGAAAAGCTAAAAAGAAGAAAATGTCAGTAAAAGAATCTCATGAAATTTTGATTAATGAAGAATCTGATAAACTAATAGAACAAGATAAAATTGTAAAAGCAGCAAAAGATTCTACGGAGAATAACGGAATAGTATTTTTAGATGAAATAGACAAAATTTCAGCTAGAACGGACCGTGTTGGTGGAGATGTGTCACGAGAAGGAGTTCAAAGAGATCTACTTCCACTTATAGAGGGCACAACTGTTAGTACTAAATATGGAACGATTAAAACAGACCATATTTTATTCATTGCATCAGGTGCCTTTCAATTGGCAAAACCATCTGATTTGCTTCCAGAATTACAAGGTAGATTACCAATTAGAGTTGAACTAGATGCTTTAAATAGTGAAGATTTTAAAAGAATACTCAAAGAACCGGACAATAGTTTAATAAAACAATATAAGGCTTTATTGAAAACTGAAAATGTTGATTTAGAATTTTCAGAAGATGGCGTTGATATGATTGCAAATTTAGCTTACGAAGTAAACTCAAAAGTTGAAAATATTGGAGCAAGAAGATTACATACAATAATCGAAAGGGTTCTAGATGAAATTAGTTTTACCGCAACAGATAGAAGTGGTGAAAAAATCAATATTGATGCGAATTACGTTAAAAATAATCTAGGAGATATAGTTAAAGATACCGATTTATCAAAATTTATTTTATAATTTTGTATTCAAAATTTTGAGTTTCTTCATTAACCTGGACCTCAACTGCACCATTGCTTAAGTGAAATTTACGCGCCATTTCAGTTAAAGGAGAGAGAGTAGCCAATCTGTTGAGATGATTTGATTTCTTTATTAATTTATAAATCTCTTTTACTATTAGTTTTCCGCCGCCTTTTTTTGTTGACCAGACAGTATAAGCTATTGCTATCTTTCCAATATTTTGATCTCTGGTAACGCTTTGTAAAAAAGCATCTTTGCTAAATAAATCTAATTCTTTGACTGATTTAGGAATTTTATTTGTGAAAGCAAAACACATTATAGCGTGTATTTCATTTTTATATTTGACGCCATAAATTTTTCTTCCATAACTTGTTCTAAATTCATTATCAAGCTCTGGTCTTACTGGATCTTTTTCTACTTCACACTCTTTTAGCTCAACTATTTTTGCTCCCTTTATCCAATGAAAAAAGTTTTTAACGTTTTTTTTTATATCTTTTTTCCCTTTTCTAACCCTAATCCTTATTTTTTTTCTAATATTTTTTACCTTATTTTTAACGTCCTTTTTTCCTTTTCTAATTCTAGCTTTAATCTTTTTTTTACTTAATTTCATTTTTTTTTGTTTTAAGGATTATGTCAAAATTTCCCTTTGACGAGCTGTTAACTGCATCAAAATCTATTTCTAAAATTTTATTCATAAGGTCAGAATTATTTTTTATAAAATTAGGTACGGAATATTTTAATATACTTAAATTTTTAGATTGATAAGGATCATCTAAATTCTTTGATCTTAAACCTTTGCCAGTAATAATATTAATTTTGTTAATTCCGATTAAGTAACTGTTTTCGATAAACTCATAAATTTTTTTATTTGCCTCTTCAAGTGTATATCCATGAAGATCAATTGTTTTTTCAGTAAAAACATCGATTTTTTTAGAATTAGAATATGATTTGTCTTTGTTTTCTAATTTTTCTTTACTGTCTAAAAATTTTTTCCAATCTTTTTTATCTTGATCTGAAATTTTTTTTATCAATTATGCCTGGGTATCAATTAGTAACCAATTTGGACTTAAAGATTTAATATCTCTAGAAAACTTCCAAGTATCATAAACCTTTTTAACTTTTTTAGGGTCTCCAGAAATTAATTTTTTATCTTTGTCCTCAACGCAGGAAATTATTTCACTTACAAAATCAACCGTTACTTCAAACATATTATTTATTTGACTATAATTTTTTATATCAGCTGAATTTATTCCAATAAAAGTTGTCTCGGATGTTAATCCTTTATTTTTTCTTTCCTTAACAGCATCATTAAATTCATTGAAAACTTTTTTATCCAGTAGGGTTTTTATTTTTTTAAGTTCGCCGGATGAAAAGCTTGTTACTATAGATTCATATGCAATTTTGGCTCCTTTTAAAAAATCTACTTTAGCTTTTTCATCAAAATTATTTTCATCTATTTTTTGGTAATCTTCCTTTTTTATTTGAAAATCATGATTAAAAGCAGCTCTCATATTCTCTTCGCGTCCAGTTTTTTTTCCTAAAATGCCTCTTAATCTAAGAAAAATAAACCCAGCAATCATTGCCAAAAGTATTATATCAATATATTCAAAACTATAATTCATAAATAAAATATATTTACTATGTTGCGTAATTTCAACTGGCAAATTAGATTAAAGACAAATGAGCACGATTATATTGTTAATTTTTATAATACCAATTATTGAAATATATCTCTTTATTAAAATTGGTTCTCAAATTGGACCTTTAAATACAATTTCTCTTATATTAATTACAGCAATATTTGGATTGTATTATGCAAGATACGAGGGGTTAAACACGCTAAGATCGGCCATTAAACAGCTTGTCAAAGATGAAGTGCCTGTGAACGAAATAATTTCTGGTGCTGCTTTGGCTTTTGCGGCTTTGCTGATGATACTCCCGGGTTTTTTAACTGATATTTTGGGGTTATTAATAGTTTTTCCGTGGACGCGTAAATTTTTTTTAAAAAAAATTCCAAAAAAAAATTATAAAAACAAAAAAAACTTTATAGAAGGCGAATACGAGGATATAGATGATAAAAATTAAAAATGTCTGAACAATTTAAAATACTTACTCAATTTGTAAAAGATATGTCTTCTGAAACTCCAGATGCAGAAACTTATTTATATGTAAAAGAATATTTAAAAAATTATAATTTAAATATTGATATAACAACTAAGCCTTTAAAAAATAGGATGATCGAAGTAAATACAAAGCTTTCTTATATGGATAAAGGAAAGTCAAAAAATAAATCTTATTTTGAGATTACCTATGCTTCAATAATAAAAATAGAAGAGCAAATCAAAGATAAAAAAACAATTGAAAAAATAATTTTATGTGATGTCCAAAAGGAAATTTATCCTGACTTGGAAAAAATTTTTATAAATTTATTAAGTAACTCGGGTTTTCCTGGTATTAAATTTGAAAAAAAAGTAGACTTTGAACAACTGTACAATCAAAGACTTAATTAAAATAATTTTTTTTAAGAGAATTTTTTAAATATTCTTTATGCAAAGTTTTTTCTTTATCTGAAGGTTTAATTATTTTTTTTGAATAATTGGTTGTAGACTTAAATTTAACGTCATTATTATCTTGATGTCCCAAAATAAAATCTAATGAAGGCTCTTTTTGATCAATTAAATTTATATAAACTTTTGTTAGTAATTCACAGTCTACTAGTGCAGTATGTTTTTCTCTTTTCGAATTATCTATTCTATATCTTTTACATAACGCATCTAAGCTAATTTGAGATCCGGGAAATTTATCTCTAGCGATATCTAGTGTATCAATTACATTTTTTATATCTATTTTTTTTCTCCCAACTATTTGAAGTTCATTATTTAGGTGAGCAATATCAAATTCAGCATTGTGTATGATCAATCTTTTATCCTTTATAAACAATAGGAAGCCGTCCACTACATCAACAAATTTTTTTTTATCTGCTAGAAACTTATCGGTATATCCATGAACTTCCAATGCCTTTTCTGAAACTTTTCTTTCTGGATTTAAATAACAATGAAATTTATTTGAATTGGGAATTAAATTGTCTAACTCAATGCATCCTATCTCAACAATTCTATGGCCATCTTTTACTGATAAACCGGTGGTTTCCGTATCTAAAACAACTTCTTTCATTTATATAAAATTTTTTTTTTCAATAATTTAACACTTTTCTTGACTGGTTTTATTTTAAAATTGTTTTTAATAATAAAATCTGATTTTTTTTTCTTATAATCTAAAGGTAATTGAAATTTTTTTAAGATTTTAATCATTTTCAAATTATAATTTTTTCTTTTTTTAAGATTTTCAATAATTTTATTCTTTTTTGCACCAACAAAAACTAAAATATCATTTTTTTTTGTAATTTTACTTTCTAAAAGTAAAGGGACGTCCAAAACAATTATTTTCTTTTTTTTATTTTTTTTAATAAATTTATTCATTCTCGTGCGAATCATTGGATGAACAATTTTAATTATTTTTTTAAGATTGTTTTGATTGGATAATATTGATTTTGCAATTTCTTTTTTATTTATTGGAAACGACAATATATATTTTGGAATAACCTTATTAAGTTTTGTGTAGCATTTTTTGTCTTTCTTATAAATTTTTCTAACTTCATTATCTGCATTAAAAACTGGATATCCAAATTGTTTTGCAACAAAACTTTTTCCAGATCCTATGTCCCCTAAAATGCCAATTTTGATCATTAATCTAATAAATTCATAGTTTCTTCATTTATGTCTGGCATTAATTTGTGCCAAATAGTGAATGCTTGATGAGCTTGATAAATAAACATCATTTTTCCATTTTCGGCTTTATTTCCAAACAATTTAGCTCTCTTTAAAAAAATTGTTTCTTTTGGATTATAAATTAGATCGTAGAAAAATTTATTATGTCCTACACCACTATAATCTAAATTGATTTCCTCTTTATTTTTTAAACCGATGCTTGTTGCATTAATAATTATATCAAAATTTGGCGTTTCTCCCCAATTTATAATCTCTAAATCTCTAAAAAATTTTTTTAGATCTTCGGCTTTAGTTTTTGTTCTATTGCTTATAATTATTTTGGCTGCTCCCATTTTTTTTAAAGCTATTATTATCGAAGAAACAACGCCGCCCGCACCCAATATAAATGCTGTTTTATTTTTAACATTATATTTTGAATATTTTATTCCAAGTTCAAAACCCGATATATCGGTGTTGTGACCCACTACTTTTCCGCTTTGAAAATAAATTGTATTAACAGATTGTGACTCATTTGCTTCGGAGCTAAGTTTATCCATGAATGGAATAACCGATCTTTTAAAAGGAACAGTTACATTTATTCCTTTAATTTTTTCATTTTTTATTTCGTTAATAAGAGATTTAATATCACTCTCATTAATTTTTTTTTTATCGTAGACGGCCTCAATATTATTTTTTTTAATCCAATAATTGTGCAGCCTGGGTGAAAGAGAGTGTTCTATGGGATTCCCAATAACTAAATATTTTTTCATTCTAAATTCCTTAGATAATCCTTAATTTTTTTAACTGGCAAGCCCATAATTGTATCTTCATCTCCTTCAATTTTAGAGAACAAAGATCTTCCTTCGCCTTCTATTTGATACACATTGTAGGAATACAAAGCTTCATCTTTGATCTTAAACAAATACTCTTTGAGTTGTTGATTGGTCATATATTTCATTTTTAAAGCTGCTTTTTCGGTATAATTCCAAATCATAGAACCATTTTTTGAAATACAAACTGAACTTATTAAATGGTGAGTTTTTCCATTAAGCTTTTTTAGTATTTTTAATGCTTCTTCTCTATTTTTTGGTTTTGAAACTAATTCTCCATTTATATCTATTACACTATCGGCTCCAAGTACAATTTCATTAATAAATTTTAAACTTATTTTATTAGCTTTTAATTCGGCTAAATTTTTAGAAATTATCTCTGGACTGGAATTTTCTTTTATTAAACCTTCTTTTGCTGATTCCTCATCAACATTGGATGGAAAAACCTTACATTCTATTCCATTTTTATTTAAAATTTTTTTTCTTACCTTGCTATTAGATGCAAGAATTATTTTATTCATTTTGATTTTTTATTTCATAAATTTTTATAATTGAGGCCGATATTTCCTCAACTGATCTTCTGGTAACATCAATAACTGGCCACTGATATTTTTTAAAAGTTTTTTTTGCATTTTTTGTTTCTAATTCTATTTTTTCAATATTTGTATAATTGGTTCCATGTTCTTCTTTTAGTGCCATCATTCTATTTTTTCTAACATCAATTAATCTTTCTGCTTCTGCTGTTAAACCAACCACGCATTTTAATTTTGGTTTTTCTTTCAAAAAATCTGGTATTGAATTTTCATTAATTAGTGGGATGTTTGAAGTTTTGTATCCTCTGTTTGCAAGATAGATAGATGTGGGTGTTTTGCTTGTTCTGCTAACGCCTAGTAAAATTATATCGGCTTTTTCTAAGTCATGAATCATATTTCCATCATCATGATTCATTGTAAATTGTATGGCTTCTATCCTTTTATAGTGTTCTTCCAGCGTGTGTTGTCCACTTGGTAGGTGTGAGGCTTTTTGTTTTAATAATTTAGAAAACTTTAAAATTAAATCCCCAAGGACGCTAAAACATGGAATATTAAATTTTACCGAGATGGAATTCTAATTCACACTGTATTATCACCATCACAATTTTATA
>MPMB02118961.1_pt1 | contig 11550 bp, 8 predicted proteins | sample 1617371 | NCBI WGS metagenome assembly MPMB02 (sample SAMN05944808, study PRJNA350692) | marine metagenome | biome: marine; feature: ODZ; material: water; isolation source: 300 m water sample filtered on 0.2 um supor filter | place: Pacific Ocean | collected 2012-04-08 | depth 300m m
AGCGTAATTCCTGACCCCATACGATCGTTTTTCCCGCCCCCTCGGGGCGTCGGGAAGGCTTGACGATGCTCCAGCATCGCCGGCACCACCCCTCCTGCCGAGAAAACGGGAAAAACGATCGTATGGGGTCAGGAATTACGCTGGGCGGTACTAGATTGGTTTGAACAGCATTAAAGCAAAAGAGACCATAATTAATAAGAGATAACCAACATGCAGAAGAACCTGCATACCCGTTTTGATCTCACTGCCGCCTTCCGCTACGGCCAGACGCCTAGGTTTTGTTATATATACGAGCGTTACGCTGTAAAATGCCATAATCAGCAAACTCAGCCACAACCAAAGTTGTGAAAATGGCCAGGGGCCAATAAACATAGCAAACAGCCCGGTAAGGGTCACAATACCTGCAACAATATTTTCAATCAGCCCGATAGTATTGGCTTTTTTTACAAGCCTCTCATTGGCTGGATCAGCGCTTGGCTTCACCGCTATCAATACAGCAGTCAAAACAGAAAGTAATGCCAATGAAAAAAGTAAGATTGCCACACTAGTATGGACAATATTCAACATAATATAAAACTCCACAAAAGAACTAACTTTCTATTTTTTAATTAAACCACCAGGATCTTATAACATTGTTATTATATTATTAACATATTAACTCTTCTGTGGTTGATATTGTGCTGCATACTAAGCTCGGAACAACTAAGAGAGCCATTTTTCCTATCTTCCATGCTTGTTGAGCAGAGTATAAGTAGAGTAAACGCTATATGTCCATGCCCTCGACAAACTCCCTTGCAGCCATCGCTCCTTTATTGCCTCTGAATGGATGGCTTGAGCTAGCCTGGATTTCTCATTGCGCCCCAATGGCGCGGACCACCGGTGGAGGAAGGTTCCACCCAGATAATTGTCGGTTTGATCTGCTAGCTGTCAAGCGGTTTCGTCGGCTAACCGGCGGGACCGGCTGAACAGCGTGCCGCGCGGCTGGTCGATGTGTTTTGGGTACGGCACCCGCCTGATGGCCTACCGGGCGGTCGACAACTACGTCTATGAGCGCACGAAGCGATTCCTGGTCAGGCGCCACAAGGTTCCGTCGCGCCGAACCACACGCTTCTCCGATGAAGCCGTGTTCGGTGACCTCGGCCCGCCACCGCGCCCTTCCTCGACTCTACAACTACGGGGTGCATCGGGGCTGGGAATCTGGGGTAATAGCGATGAATTAATCACGATCCGCTCCAACGCAAAGCCGCGTCTTCGCATCGCACTCGCCAAGCAACGACAAAAGGTCCGCCAGGCTGATGGCGACACAGCCCCTGGTGGCGGGATAACCGGCGCCGGCGACATGCAAAAAAATGGCGCTGCCGCGCCCGGCGGTGACCGGGTCGTCGTTATACCCCAGTTCGACAAGGATATCATAGAGGCCGTCGTCCCGCCACAGGACTTCATGCCGGGCCGCGCATGGAAGACGGACCAAGCGGTTGTAGTTGGCGTCGGTGGGATCGTCACACCAGCCGTCGGCGGGGCTGATTGGGCGGCGGGGAAGGGCGCCGCCGGGCGGCGGCCGCCGGTCGGGACGGTACATCACCCGGCGCAGGGGAAAACAGCCGACGGGAGTGACGCCGTCTCCTTCCCGCTTGCCCTCGCCAATGCCGCCAAAGCCGATGGCGCAACGGACCTGGCGCCGGCGCCAAGACATAACCCCCGGCGGCTGGACCTGAATATCCATGAACGGGTTATAACGCGATCACGCCTGGGCGCGAAGGAAGCGGAGGTTTTGGCCGCTGAAAAGAAGATTCATTGAAAAACGGAAATTCGGTGACAGCATACTTAATTCCAACCATCAGGCATGGAAGTCGCGGAATTCCCGATCTTGGAAATTAGTATGCTGTCACCGAATTTCCATTAGTATTCCGAATCGACGGCGGGCCGTGGCCGGGGGGCCATGAGACTGGCCCCTTGTTCGTACTTCTCCATGGATTTCAGCATGACCTCCGAGAACCAGCCGCCCGAGGCGGCGGTGGCGCCGGCCAGGTCAGCGGCGGCGACCTTTATTTCAGGCTTGTTCCGATGCTGAGCCAGCTGGCGAATGGTGGCTTCCTGTTGCGCCCAGTAAAGGACGTCGATTTCGGTGCCGATCGGCGATGCCGCCGCCGCTTGCTCGGACCGGTCTGGATCTTGACCGAAGGCAGTAGCGATTTCAACCGGTTCCCCGGCTACATTTTGCGCCGGTTCTTCGCCCTCCAGGAAAGCCAGGACATGGTCGCCGATATCCTTGCCGGTGGTTTCATCGAGGATGACGTTGATCAGCGAGACAATGGCGCCGATGGGGCCGCCGAACAGGGCGCCGCCGCCGATGCGGGGAATTGGATCGATGGTATCGCCGGACCAGTTTCGGTAAATGTTGGAAACCACGGGGAGATGATGCAGGGGATTGATGATGTCGAGAAAATCCATAAAGGTGAAGCCATCGTCCCCAAAAGGCTGAAAGCCCGAATCGGCGGCCGATGCGGCCGGGCTTTCGCCGGCTTTTCGCGCCACCGGCGGCTCGACATAGGTCAGCTGGTTTTCCAGGCTGTTCATTGAAGCGTTCATCGGAACCTCTCTTCCCGTCCTGTTTTCATGTTGATTTTTGTTTTTTAAAAGCAAGCCCCATGCCATGACGAAAAACATAATAAATCAAACGTCTAATGCATAACTTTCGGCGAATGGAGGGATGGTTCTGGGCAACATCTGCCGCCCTTGGAGCGCATCAGCCAAATTGGCTGGAAATCGGTATCAGAACTTGCGGGCGGCGATGAGATCCTCGCTCATCCGGTTCTGGCGGATGAAATGGGCGAGGATGTGCATCAGCGATTGATGGGTATCCTCGATGACGCCGTAATTGTCGGCCTCGACGTGGACATGCACGCTCGCCAGTTCGCCGCCGCGCCCGCCGTTAAATCCGGTGAAGGCGATGACCTCGAGCTTGTTTTGCCGCGCCCACGCCGCCGCCTTGACGACATTCTCGGAATCCCCCGACGAACTAACGCTCAGCAACACATCACCGTGCCGGGCCGAGGTGCGCAATTGGTAGACGAAGACGTCATCGTAGGAAATATCGTTGGCGATGGCGGTCATCATCGGGATATTGGCGCTAAGAGAGACCACGCGGGGAACGAGATTGGTATCGGTCTGGATCAGCTTGGCGTGATCGCAAACAAAAGTGTTGGCGATGGCGGCCGAGCCGCCGTTGCCGCAAACGTAGAGGGTGGCGCCCCGCTGATAGGCCGCCTCCAGCAGTTCCGCCGCTTCAGCCAACCGCTGTCGGTCGACACCGGCGGCGGCGGTTTTCGTTTGCTGGAAATAGTCGTCGCAGTAGGCGGCGATGTCGGAATATTTGCTGTCGGGAAAGGTCATGAGAGAAGTCTGCTTCATTCTCGGTTTTGGTTCAACGCCCGATGATTCAACACCGGGAATCGGAAACCGGCCAAAGCAATACCATTCCGGTGATTAAAAAAACCAGAATCGTCGCCATGCCGGCCCGCTGGCTGCCGGCGTAGGCGGTCATCCAGGCCAGCACCACCGGACCCAGGAAGGCCGTCGCCTTGCCGGAAAGCGCGTAGAGCCCGAACATTTCGGCGCGCCGCCGCGCTGGTGCCAGGCGCGCCATCATCGAGCGGCTGGCCGCTTGCGCCGGGCCGACGAAAATACCCAGCGGCAGGCCGAAAACCCAGAAAAGAGTCTTCGACTGGACAAACAGCAAAGCCCCGCCGAACAGGGTCAAGGCCGCGACGGCGATGAGAATGGTCCGTTTCGGGCCTATCCAGTCGTCGATCCAGGCGAAAAGGCCGGCGCCAAGGCCGGCGGTGAGGTTAATCCCGATGCCGAAAATAATCAGTTCGGAGAAATCCATGCCGAAGGTGCCGGCGGCGTAAATGCCGCCGAAGGCGAAAAGGGTGTTGAGTCCGTCGGTGTAGATCATCCGGGCCAACAGGAAGCGGGCGATTTGGGCATAGTCCTTTATATGTTTGAGGGTCTCCCACAGGGCCGCCACGCCGCGGCGGAACACTTCCCCGGCCCCGATACCGGTGGCCGCGGCATCGGGGGTCAGGGCGAACAGCGGCACCGCGAAGACGGCGAACCAGACGGCGGTCAACGGCGCCACCGCGCGCAGGTTCTGGGCCGAGTCCTTGGCAAGGCCGAACCAGGGATCGTCGGCCTGCACGAAACCGGCCAAAACGAGGCCCAAGCAGACCAGGCCGCCGGCGTAGCCCAGTCCCCAACCCCAACCGGAAATCCGTCCGATCCTGGCCTTGGGGCTCAAATCCGGCAGCATCGAGTTGTAGAACACCATACCCATTTCAAACGCGAAATTGGCGACACCGACGCAGACCAGGGCCCAAAGGGCGTCGGCCGGATCCGGGCGGGTGAACCAAAGCAGGGCGGTGGCGGCGACGCAAAGAGCGGTCAAGGCCAGAAGCCACGGTTTCCGGCGCCCCGAGTGATCGGCCATGGCGCCGCAAAAAGGCGCTGAAAGGGCCACGGCAAAGGCCGAGGCGGCCATCGCGTACCCCCATTGAGCGGTCCCCGTCACCACGTCGGCGGCCACCGCTTGGGTGAAGTAGGCGGCGAAGACGAAAGTGATGATGACGGTCGGAAAGGCCGAATTGGCCCAGTCGAACAAACACCAGGCGAACAGGGCGCGGAAAGGCGCGATGCTTGTTTCACCCGCCGTTTCCCCGCCCCGGAAAGGGGTTTCGACCACTAGCTCTCGGCCATGGCGCGCAATTGACGGCTGGCGACGGCGATCATCGACAAGTCGTTGATTTCCGAAGCTCCCAGTTCGGCTAAAAGTTGATCGGTGCGCTCGACGGCGGCCCGGTTTTTGTCCTCCCAGATGGCGATGGCTTTATCGACGGCCACCGCCCCGTCGGCGGAATCGAGAATCTGGGCGGTGAGAGCCAGCTGGTGGTCGTAAATCTCCTCGACCAGCGCCGCCACCGCCAGTTTTTGCCAATAGGTCTGGGAATCCATCCGCTCGGAGGCGGCGCGCAGGTGCCCCATCATGAACCGGGTTCCGACCGCGAAGTAAAGCTGGGCGACGGCAATGACGGCAACTTTCCGGCCGCCGGCCAGGCAGACGATGTCGCAAGCCGCGTACAAATTGACCAGTCCGGCGACCCGCAAGGCCAGGTCTTCGGGTACACCATTTTTCGTAAAAGGCTGGGCGCGTTCGCCGACGTCGTCACGGTACCGGCTGGGAAGAACGCCGTCCAATCCGGCCACCAACGCCTCGATGCCCTTGGTGAATTCGCAGGCGCAGGCGCCGATGTCCAAGGGCCGCTTGCCGTGGCGCAGGAACCACAAGGTTCCCCAGTCGATCAGCCGGTTGATGGCGAGAAACATGGCGGTCTGGATCGAGGCGGGGACCACATTGTCAAGATCTTCGATGGCTTGCCAAAGGCCCCTGATGGCGAAGACTTCGCGGGTAATGATGTAGGCCCTGGCGATCGTGCTGGACGGCAAGCCGGACCGTTCCGAAAAGTGATGGACGAACGTGCCGCCGACCCGGTTGATCATGCTGTTGGTGACGCGGGTGGCGATGATCTCGCGGCGCAAGCGGTGGCCGCCGATGGCCTTTTTGTATTTTCGCCGCAACGGCGCCGGGAAATAGCCGATCAGATCGGCGGCCAGATACGGATCGTCGGGAAGGTCCGATTGCACAAGCTCGTCGTAAAGCCAGATCTTGCTGTAACACATGAGCACGGAGATTTCCGGCGCGGCCAGTCCCTGTTTGGCCGCCGCCCGTTCGCCCAGGGTCTCGTCGTCGGGGAGGAACTCCACTTCGCGGTTGAGCCGGCCTTTTTTTTCCAGCAGGCGCATCAAGCGGACCTGATCGTCGAAGACCCTTAACCGGTTGGCATCGATCAGGTTAATCGCTTGGGACTGTAGATAGTTGTCCCTGAGCACCAATTCGGCCACCTCGCCGGTCATCCTGACGAGCAACGCGTTGCGCTGTTTTCGGGTCATCTCGCCGGCGGCGGCCAGTTGGTCCAAAAGCAACTTGATGTTGACTTCGTGATCGGAGCAGTCGACGCCAGCCGAATTGTCGATGAAATCGGTGTAGACGCGGCCGCCGCCAAGGGCGAATTCGATGCGGGCGCGTTGGGTGACGCCGAGATTAGCCCCCTCGCCGATGACCCGGCAGCGCAAGGCCGGCACATCGACGCGGACGGCGTCATTGGCGCGGTCGCCGACTTCGGCGGCGCTCTCGCCGGAGCTTTTGACGTAGGTGCCAATGCCGGCGAACCACAGGAGGTCCACCTGGGCGGCCAACAGTGCCCTGATCAGTTCGTTGGGGGTAACGCGGTTCTTGGTGATGTTGAAGCGTTTCTTGATCTCGGGCGAGAGCGTCAACGACTTGGCGTGGCGATCGAAGACCCCGCCGCCCTTGGAAATCAGTTTGCCGTCGTAGTCGTTCCAGCTCGAGCGCGGAAGCCCGAACAGGCGCTTGCGTTCGCCAATACCGGTCGCCGGATGGGGGTCGGGATCGACGAAAATGTGGCGGTGGTTGAAAGCGCCGATCAGCTTGATGCGGGGCGAAAGCAACATGCCGTTGCCGAAGACGTCTCCCGACATGTCGCCGACGCCGAGAACGGTGAAATTTTGTTCCTGGATGTCGAGGCCCAACTCGCGGAAGTGCCTTTTCACCGATTCCCAGGCGCCGCGGGCGGTGATGGCCATTTTTTTGTGGTCATATCCGGCACCGCCGCCCGAGGCGAAGGCATCGCCGAGCCAGAAGCCGTAAGCCTTCGAAATCGTGTTGGCGATGTCGGAAAAGGCCGCCGTGCCCTTGTCCGCCGCGACCACCAGATAAGGATCGTCATCGTCCAGGCGGACGACGTTTTCGGGAGCCGCGACCTTGTTGCCTTTGCGGTTGTCGGTGATGTCGAGCAGGCCGCGGATGAAGGTCCGGTAGCATTCGATGCCTTCATCGATCAGGGCTTCCCGGTCGCCGCCATCGGGCGGGCGTTTGACGACGAAACCGCCTTTCGATCCGACCGGCACGATGACGGCGTTTTTTACCTGCTGCGCCTTGACCAGGCCGAGGATTTCGGTGCGGAAGTCTTCGCGCCGGTCCGACCAGCGCAGGCCGCCGCGGGCGACCTTGCCGAAGCGCAGGTGGATGCCTTCGACACGCGGGCAGTAGACGAAGATCTCGCGGAACGGCCTCGGCAACGGCAGTTCGTCGACTTGCCGGCTATCCAGTTTGAACGAAAGGTAAGGCTTCGGCCCGCCGGCGTCTTCTTGCTGGAAAAAATTGGTCCGCAAGGTACATTCGATCAGGTTCAGGTAACGGCGCAAGATACGGTCTTCGTCGGCGCTGGCCACCGCCTCCAGTCCCTTGAGCAGTTTTTTGCCGATCTTTTTAGCGCGGTTTCCGGCGTCCTTGCCGACCGCCGGGTCGAAGGTAGCCTGGAAAAGTTCGACGAACAGACGGGTCATCAGCGGATTATTGGCCAGAGTTTGTTCCATGTAGGCCTGGGAAAAGGCGCATCCCGCCTGCCGCAAATACTTGCAGTAAGCCCTGAGCACGACGACCTGTCGCCAAGTCAACCCGGCGCCGAGGACGAGAGCATTGAAACCGTCGCTTTCGACCTCGCCGCGCCAGACGCGGGCGAAGGCATCCTTGAAATTGTCGCGGATGGAATCGAGGTCGACGCCGGCGGCGTTCCGGGTTTCGAGCTTGAAATCATGGATCATCACCAAACGGACATCACGGTTCTCGGGGTGGATGGCATAGGGGATCTCGGTAATCACCTTCAGTCCCATGTGCTCCAACATCGGCAGGACATCGGACAGGGGGATCGGTTGCTCGGGGTGGTAAACCTTGAACCAGAATATGTTCGCCGCCGCCGCCGCCGGCCCGCGGAGGCTCATGCCCAGTTCGCCGGTGTCGAGGGTCTGCTCCACCTTGGCGATGTCGGCGAGAGCCGTCTCGGCGTCGAACCGCTCGCGATAGCCGGAGCGGAAGGCCCGCCGGTAACGCAGGTGAAGTGCCGCCCCTTTTTCTTCGCCGTGGGCGTCGACGAGGGCCTGTTGCAAATGATCGCTCCACGTCCGCGCCGCGTCGGCCAGGCGGGCTTCGATTTCGTCGGCGTCGTAATCGGGAATGCGCCCCGGCGTCGTCCGGATGATCGTATGAAGGCGCGCCAATAGCGTCTCGCCCAGTTGGGAGTAATGGGCCGTCACCTTGCCGGCGAAAGCCTCTTCCAGGATGTCATGCAAGCGGCCGCGAAGATCGGTGGAGAAAAGATCGCGCGGAATGTAGACGAGGCAGGAAACGAAACGTTCGTATTCGTCGCGGCGGATGAACAAGGCGACTCGCGGACGTTCATGAAGGTTCATGATCCCCAGGCAGGTCAAGAACATGTGCTCTTCCGTGGCCTGGAACAGCTCGTCGCGGGGAAAGGTCTCGAGAACGTTGAGCAGCGCCTTGCCGTCGTGGCTGGTCGGCGGCATGCCGGCGCGTTCGAAAATCTTCAGCACCTTGCGTCTCAAAAAGGGAATTTCGCGGGGACTGCTGTGATAGGCCGACGAGGTGAAAAGACCGACGAACAGGTGCTGGCCGATCGCCTTGCCTTTCGAATCAAGGCACTTGATTCCTATGGCGTCCATATGCACCGGGCGGTGGATGGTCGAGCGCTGGTTTGTCTTGGTGACCATTAAAAGGCCGGGCTGTTTGACGAGAGCGCTCAGTTCCCGGAAGACGGTGACATTGGGATCGCGCAAAATGCCCAGTCCCTTTTTCGGATTGATGCGAACGATCGCCTTGCCGCCGCTTTCCTTGTAAAGGTATTCGCGGAAGCCCAGGAAAGTGAAATTGTTGGCGTGGGCCCAGCAGAGGAAATCCCGCACCTCGTTGACATCTTCGGCGGCTAGTTTGGTGGCCGGCCGATTTTCCAGCTCGACGACGACCTCGGCCATTTTCTCGCGCATGTCCCGCCAGTCCTCGATAACGGCGCGGATATCGCCGAGAACGGCTTCCAAGCCGGCCTGGATCTCTTTCAATCTGTTGGTGGATTGGCGGGTGACCTCGATGTGCATGAAGGATTCGGCGGCGGCGGCGTTGGCGGGCGCGCCGGGCCCCAGGACTTCCCGCAGGTTTCCGGACTTGCCGCGGCGGAGCCGGACAATCGGGTGAATGACCGTATGGACGGAAAGTTCCTGGCGGTGCAATTCGGCAACGACGGAATCGACCAGGAACGGCATGTCGTCAGTGATGGTTTCAACCACCGTGTGTTGCGAATGCCAACCCATCCTCGCCGGCGAGGGATTGTAAACGCGGACCTTGGCCTTGCCGGGAGGGCGGCTGGCGCCGAACGTCCAATGCGCCCTGACGGAGCCGAAAAGGTCGGCTGGATCGCCGCCGACAATAACCTCGGCCGGAACATGCTCGAAATACTGGCGGATGAAATTCTCGGCGACGGCTCGTTGATTGCCGGGCCAGCGCTTTTTCGCCTCGCCGACGAGTTTTTTGATCAGCTTGGCCTTTTGCTGTTCCGTTTTATGTTGCATGCTCGCGCCTTTCCAGGGTTTCACCGGCGGCTTTTGCAGTTGGAAAGAAAAGCTAACTCATAAATTGACAATTACAAGGACTTCCCGTAATCCGCACAAGGTTATCGACCCATCCCTCATAACATCTTATGGCGTTATCGACGCTCGGTTTATGTTCGTGGCGAGATTGTGCTGTTATAACCATATGCTTTTTCAAGAGAGGAAAAGATTTGGTTCTTCACCGATTACCGGGGAAATCAGCCCGCCTTGCCGCGAGGGTGCCTCCGCCGGCCGCTCTTTTCGTAAAGGACGCTTCGCGCCGCTGGCGCGGCGGCCTGAAGGCCGTCCTTGACAAAAAGCACCCGCCGGAGGCCTTGGGGTATTCAGGCCTCCCAAAAAAGTAAGCCCCGCCTATTCTCTTGAGAGACCTCGCGGCCATTCTCCCGAGCCGACCTGCCGCGGCAATCGGTGAAGAACCAAAGATTTGGGAGGTGATGAGGGTTTTTTTTCCATCGTTTTTTGCACCGAAAAGAAGAAAAAGAGGAAAAAACACCAAAGATCAAGGAAGAAGCTACAAAAGAGGTGCCCATTCCGTGCTGAAACCATCCCCGCAAAAGCTACGTTTTGTCCATGTTGCGAGCGAGGCCCGCCGGAGGAGAAGGTTCAATCCTGACTAACTTTTGACCTCTTGTCTTGGACTTGCCCCCATTTCACCGGACACCCTGACGGGTTTTTGACTGGGCTCTGAGGAAGTCTCTAGGTGACCTCCACTTGAGTCCACTGTGGGGGTGGTTCTCGTTATAATCTTCGAACCACCGGTGCAGCGCCGTGAGCACGGTATCGGCGTCGGGCAACGGGTTTATGTGAGCATAATCGCGTTTGAAGGTTTTGACAAAACTCTCCGCCATGCCGTTGGATTGTGGACTGGCGACCGGCGTGAAGCAGGGACGCAGGTTCAATCCCGTGGCGAACCGCCGCGTTTCCAGGGCGGTATAGCAACTGCCATTGTCCGACAGGAACTCGACGGTCAGGGGGGCTTGCAAGGCTTTGAACCGTTGCTCGACGGCATGGAGCATCAGATCGCGCACCATGGAGCCGCTGACGCCTTGATTGGTGACGGCGTCCCAGCCGATGATTTCCCGATCGAACGCATCGATCAAAAAAACCACCCGGACGATTTCCGTGTTCCAGCAGACGATCTCGAAGGCGTCGGAACACCAACGCAGGTTGGAGCGCATGACGATGACCTTGCCGTCATGTACGCGCCCCGGCCGGTTTGCCGTCCACCGCTCCAGAAGCCAGCCCTGCATGGCCATGATCCGATAGACACGCTTGTGATTGACGGGGGCAAGGCCGGCAAGGGCTCTCTCCTTGTTGAGCAGGCGGGTAATCCGCCGGTAGCCGTAGGTCGGCCGCCTGTCCACGATCCGGCGGACCTGGGCGATGATCCCGGCGTCTTCGGCCTTGCGATAGCGGCCCCGCGAGCGCGTGGTTCCGTTCAATCGCTCAACCAGGTTGGACCGGGACACCTCGAAAGCCCGCGCCACGGCCTTCACCGGCCAGCCCCCTTCGGCAGCAACGGCAGTCGCGAGATCCGTTTTTTTTGAGACGCCTTGTCCAGCGCCTCTTTCAGGATCTCGTTCTCCATGGTCTTGCGGCCAAGAAGCCGTTCGAGCTCCTGAACCTGGCGTTTCAGATGTTTGACCTCGGAATTGCCGACAACGGTTTCGTCACTGCTCACCGCGATTGCGCCCCCCTCACTCATCAATTTGCGCCACCGAAAAAGCAGGTTGGGCGCAACGCCATTACGGCGAGCGACACTCGATACCGTCTCGTCGGGATCGAAACTCTCCTCGACAATACGGAGCTTCTCAGCTGCAGGCCAGCGACGACGGCGACCGCCATCGGTGATGATCTCAACACGGTCGTTAAAATAAGACATAGGCATATGCTCAAGGATATCCTTAAGCCTCCCTTCCTATGTCAGGGTGTCCGGTTCAATTGGGGGCCAGTCCA
>MPMB02106749.1_pt1 | contig 11518 bp, 9 predicted proteins | sample 1617371 | NCBI WGS metagenome assembly MPMB02 (sample SAMN05944808, study PRJNA350692) | marine metagenome | biome: marine; feature: ODZ; material: water; isolation source: 300 m water sample filtered on 0.2 um supor filter | place: Pacific Ocean | collected 2012-04-08 | depth 300m m
ATATCCAGAGTTTGTTCCGTGGTGCATAAGTGGAAAAATTCATAAAAAAGATGATAGAGATGACGAGATAGTAAAGGAAGCTGATCTAACAATTGGAAAAAAATTTCTAAATCAAACTTATAAAAGCCACGTTACATATTATAAAGAGAAAGATAAGATTATTGTTACCAGTCTGGGCGGTCCCTTAAAACACCTTAAAAACGAATGGAATATAAGAGAAATTAATAATCAGAGCGAGGTTGATTTTATTATAGATTTTGAAATAAAAAATATTTTTTATAACATGATTATGAAAAAATCTTTTAATCAAGGGTTGAAGAATATAACAGAGGCCTTCGAAAAAAGAGCTATTCAACTATTTGAGAAAATTTAAAATTAATCCTAAAGATTTATTGACTGCAGCTTTTTGAATATAAGAACGACTTTTATTTTTAAATAAATATTTTTTAACCTCGATTCTGTTACCTTTTTTAATACCCACATAAGCTAAACCCACAGGTTTTATCTTTGTACCACCGCTCGGACCCGCCATTCCTGTTATAGAAACAGAGATATTAGTTTTACTAATTTTACTTAGATTCTTAACCATAGATAAACAAACTGGCGCGCTCACAGATCCATATTTTCTTATAATATTTTTTGGAACATTTAGAACTTTAGTTTTGGACTGATTTGAATAAGCAATCAAACCAAGAGTAAATACTTTAGAAGATCCACTAACAGAAGTAATAGCACTTGAAAGCAAACCACCAGTACAAGACTCAGCAAAAGAAATTTTAAGTTTTTTCCTCTTTAATAGACTAACTATTTTTGTTGATTTATTATTTAAAACCATAAAGCAAAAATAATATAAATAACAATTGTCGAGTAGATTCCTGCAATTATATCATCAAGTATCACTCCAACAGCATTCTTCATTTTTTTATCAATTAAATTTATTGGGTAAGGTTTTAAAATATCAAAAAATCTAAAAGTTACAAAAGATAACAATATCCAAATTACCCACGCATCCCAAAACGCGTGTCCAACAGCGTTTTTGCAACAGTTAGGAATAAAGTTTTCAGGTCTGAAAAGTATAGAAGTTAAAGGAATACATTGACCAATAAATTCATCTATCACTATTTCTTTGGGATCGCTTTTTTTAAAAACTTTAGAAAGTTTGTCTATAAATATAATGGAATAAAATAAAATCAGAATTAAAAAGAGAACTATATATAATTTATTATTATGAAGCGAAAAAGGAGATTCGCCTAATATATAAAAAATTAAACAAGTAATAAAAGAAGCTGCTGTTCCAGGAGCATATTTAAAATGACCAATACCAAACAATGTAAGTATAGGTAAACCAAATTTTTTAATCATATTTTATAACAGAGGCTATAACTTCTGATGCTATAGCTTTTCCTTTTCCTATTAAACCAAGTTTTTCTGCTGTCTTACCTTTAATGTTTATTTGACTAGGATTTATTTCACATAACTTACTTATTGTTTGTATCATTTTTTTTGAATATTTTTTTATTTCAGGTTTTTGAGTAATAACATTAATATCAATATTGTTGATAGAAAAATTTTTTGATTCAATTAATTCAATCACTTTTTTAAACAAAATAGTGGATCTAATATTTTTGTATTTTTTATTTTTATTTGAAAATAATTTTCCAATATCTCCTAATTTGCAAGCACCCAACAAACTATCTATAAGAGCATGGAGAACTGGATCGGCATCCGACTGACCCTGCAGCCCGAGCGCAAAAGGTATTTTAATTCCTCCCAGGTATAGTTTTCTTCCTTTAACTAATTTGTGAATATCAAAACCAATTCCAAAATAGGTTTTTCCTCTTTTCAAAGATTTAAATATATTTAGATCTTCTTTATCGGTTATTTTTAAATTTTTTTTACTTCCAGTTATAGTTACTACTTTTTCTTCATCTTTAGTAAATAATGCAGAATCATCATCAAAAGATGTGTTTATATTTTTAAGATGCTTTTCATAGATTTTTTTGAAAGTAAAGCCTTGTGGAGTTTGTGCAAATCTTAAACTATGTCGGGTGATATTTTTAAAAATCGTGTTTTCTTTGGCACGTTTGGTAGCGTCATTTATTTTAATTACAGGAACAACGGCATGATTTTTTTTAAGGTTATAAATTATTTTATTTACTAAATCTTTAGAGGGCGTTGGTCTTGCCGAATCATGAATTAGAACTTTTGTACAATTCATTTTTTTTATCTTTTTTAATGCTTTAAAGGTAGATTCTTGTCTGGTTTTACCACCTATGATCTTTAGTGCTCTTTTCAGATTTAATTTATCTAGATATTTTTTATGTTTTTTATTGTAAACGATTATGGTTTTTTTTATTTCATTAAAATCTCTAAATGCATTAAATGAATGTTCTAACAATGTCTTATTGTTGACAATAAGGAACGGTTTGGGAGTGTTAGATTTAAGTCTTTTGCCATCACCAGCAGCTAGCAGTATAAGAAATACGCTCATTTTTTTTGAATTTGCCTTATATTTATTTTAAATATTAACTATTATTTGTAAATGATTCAAACCATTAAAAATGAAAAATGGATAATAGCAACATCTTTAGTTTGTATTACATTTGGACTATTAACTTTTTTCACTTTCATTAATCGAAGTTTTATCAAACTAAACGATTTTAATCTTCAAATACTACTTTTTGTTGATTTAATTCTGTTGATATTATTTTTCGTACTTATTTTTCGCGCGACGTACAAAATTTTAAGCGAAAGAAAAAAAGGAAAATTAGGATCAGGGACAAGTTTAAGATATATAATTATTTTTTCTACGACAACTTTGTTGCCTTCAGTTTTAATAGCAATATTTTCCCTGGTTTTATTTACTGTTGGGGTTGAAAAATATTTTGATAAACAAATTAAATCTGTAGTAAACAATTCGACTGAAGTGGCTAGAAATTACCTTGCAGAAAGCAGGAATTCTGTTGAAGCAGATATTTTATTGATGTTTATAGATATTAATAGCAAAGCGGGGTTATTTTATGATAATCCCAAAAGATTTTTAAACCTTTTGACATCTCAAAGATTGTTAAGAAGATTAGACGAAGTTTATTTGTTAGATAGTGCCGGCGAAATAGTTATGTCTAATATTGTGGATCCATCATTGGATTTTGTTTCTCCTCCAGATGAGGCATTTACTAAATCTTTAGATGGCAAACCAGTAAGAATTACTGATCCTAATACTAATAGAACTTCTGCTTTGGTTAAATTGAGCAATTTTATTGATACATATCTTTATATTGTTAAATTTATGGATCCAAAAGTAATTAATTATATTAGACAGACAGAGCAAGCTGTTAGTTTTTATTACGGAGTACAAAATCATAAAACAGGAATTAAAATTACTTTTGCTTTTATTTATGTATTAATTGTGTCTTTATTGCTTTTTCTATCAATAATCATATCAATTAATTTTGCCTCTAGACTTACACGACCTATTATTAATTTGATTAGCGCTTCCGAAAAAATAAGTTCTGGAGACTTAAATTCTCAAGTTCCAAAAATTGAAACAGATAGAGAATTTAAAAAATTAAATGAAAATTTCAATTCAATGATAGATAAGCTAAAAAAACAACAGGACAAACTTCTTTTGTCTGAAAGACATACGGCTTGGGAAAATGTTGCTAGGAAATTAGCTCATGAAATTAAGAATCCACTTACGCCAATTCAGTTATCTATTGACAGAATAAAGGAAAAATATTTACAAAAAGCCGACAGTGATAACAAAAATCTTTCAAATTATTTAAGTACAATGACTAAACAAATTAAATCTATTGAACACTTAGTAAATGAATTTTCCGATTTTGCAAGAATGCCAAAACCAGTTTTGAAGAAAATTGATTTAAACAGAATAGTTTCGAATGCTTTGCATTTACATGAATTATCAGAGCCAGATATAAAATTTGGTATATCAAAAATTAAATCCTCAAATTATGTAGCAGGTGATGACGAACAACTTAATAGAGTTTTTATAAATTTAATAAAAAATTCAATCGAGGCAATTTATGAAAAAAGAAATAAAAATGTTGATTTTAAAGGAAAAATTAACATAGATATTAGAAATGATAATGATTATATATACGTTACTATTGAAGATAATGGAGTAGGCTTGGGTCATGTTGATAAAGAAAAAATACTTACACCTTATTTTACAACTAAAAAAAATGGCACAGGTTTGGGCTTAGCTGTGGTTAGCAAAATTATTAGTGATCATAATAGTTTAATATTATTTAATTCTATTAACGATGGAGCAGGGGTGGAAATTACAATACCAAAATACGATGCCTAATGAGATTCTTGTTGTTGATGACAATTTAGATATCAGAGTATTAATTTCCAGTATTTTAAAAGATAAAGGATTTAGCGTTAGGGAGGCAGCTAACTTTGATCAAGCTTTAATGGAAATTAATAAAAAAGCACCTGATGTGGCAGTTATAGATGTAAAATTAGATAAAAGTGATAATGATGGCATTGAATTGCTGACTCATATAAAAAAAATTGATGAGGATATACCAGTTATAATGATCTCCGGTCACGCTAATGTTCAGATGGCCGTAGATTCATTAAAGCTAGGCGCTTTTGAATTTATGCAGAAACCTTTTTCGTCTGAAAGATTATTAAATTTTGTGTATAGAGCCACAGAAAATATAGACTTAAAAAAAGAAAAAAATATTTTGGAAAGTAAACTTTTTCATTCTTATGAGATTATAGGCCAGAGTCAGGCGATAGAAAAAGTTAAAGATTTGATCAAAAAACTTAGTAGAAGCGAAAGCAGAGTTTTTATTTCAGGACCCGCTGGTTCAGGTAAAGAATTAGTTGCAAGGCAAATTCATAAAAGTTCATTAAGGTCAAAAAAACCTTTTGTAATAGTTAATGGAGCTCTATTAGATTCAGAAAAATATGAACTTGAACTTTTTGGATCAGAAGATTCAGAGGGTACTGTAAATTATGGTTTTTTTGAGAAAGCTAAAAATGGCACATTAATGATAGATGAAGTTTCAGAAATTCCTTTAGAAACCCAAGCGAAAATTTTAAGAGTTTTGATTGATCAGAAATTTAGACGGGTTAAAGGATCTCAGGAAATTAATGTTAATGTTAGAATAATCAGTATTTCAAGCAAGATTATAAGAGAGGAGGTTGATAAGGGAAATTTCAGAGAAGACTTATATCATAGACTCAATGTTGTTCCGATTTTTTTACCTGCTTTAAAGGATAGAACAGAAGATATTCCTTTGTTACTAGATTATTTTTCTAAAAAAATATCTGAATTAAATGGAATTAATGAAATTAAATTAGATACCAACTTTGATATATTTTATAAATACGATTGGCCTGGCAACGTTAGAGAATTAAGAAATTTGGTTGAAAGGATATCAATATTATCGGTTAATGAAAAAAAAATTAATGTAAAAGATTTAGTACACGATGCATTCACACAAAGAAATATTAAAACCAATTATGATTCTTTTAACGATGTCCTTTCTTCTCCATTAAAAAAAGCTAGAGAAAAATTTGAAAAAGATTATTTAACTTCACAATTAAAAAAACATAGGGGTAATATATCTAAAACAGCAGAATTTGTTGGAATGGAGAGATCTGCTCTTCATAGAAAGCTAAAAACTTTAGGTATCAAAGGCATAAATTAAATGAACATAATTATATGTGGGGCCGGTAAAGTTGGCTTTTCAATTTCAAAACAGCTGTCAGTACAAGGTCACTCAATCACAATGATTGATCAGTCCAGCGAATATATTCAAAAAATTAACGAAACCCAAGATGTGAAAGGTATCGTTGGGAGAGCAACTTTTCCATCAGTTTTAGAAAAAGCTGGTGCGAAAGATGCTGATATGATTATTGCTGTTACGAAAAATGACGAAACTAATATTGTTATTTGTCAGGTGGCATATTCTATTTTTCAAATAACGAAAAAAATTGCTAGAATAAGATCCCAAGAGTTTTTGGGTACAAAATGGAGAAAATTGTATAGCGAATCCAATCTTCCGATAGATGTTATCATTTCTCCTGAATTAGAAGTTGCAAAATCGTTGCAAAGGAAATTAGAAGCTCCAGGTGCTTTAGATAATGTTCCCTTTGCTGATGCAAAAATAAAAGTTTTAGAAATCAATATTGGAAATAACTGTCCATTGGTTAATACACCGCTGAGCAGACTTACTGAAAGGTTTCCAGATTTAAGAGCAAATGTTCTTGGAGTTATAAGAAGAGAGAAATTTGTAATACTTAAAAAGAAAGACAAAATATTGATTAATGATAAAGCCTTTGTTGTGGTAAGTGCTTCTCAAGTTAATGTAACGCTTTCAGCTTTTGGTCACGAAGAAAAAATAGCAAAAAAAATTCTAATTGTTGGTGGAGGCAATATTGGCTTTAATTTAGCAAAAAATTTAGAATCTGATTCTGAAGAAGTTAGAGTAAAAATTATTGAAAAAGATAAAATTAGAGCTGAATTTATTGCCAATGAACTTAACAACACCATCGTAATTAACGGCAATGGTTTGGACGAAGACGTTTTAAAAGAAGCCAATCTTGAAGAAGCTGAAACTGTTTTGTCTCTTACTAATGATGATGAAGACAATATAATGTTGAGTGTCCTTGCAGAAAAAAATGGTCCTAACAAAAGAACTATCGCTTTGGTCAATAAACAAAATTATAGTTTGTTACAAACATCTCTTAAAATTGATGATTTGGTGGATCCAAGACTTACAACCGTATCGACGATTTTAAAGCACGTTCATAAAGGAACTATAGAAACTGTGTATACTCTTTTAGATGGAGAATATGAATTTATAGAAGCAGAGATATTAGAAACTTCTGAATTGATTAGTAAATCAATAAAAGATTCCAATTTACCTAAAGAAATCAGAATAGGTGCAATAGTGAGGGATAAAAAAGTCATTATACCAAAATCTGACTTTAAGTTTGAAAAAAAAGATCTAGTTGTTTTTTTGAGCAAGAGAGAACACCTTTCAAAAGTAGAAAGCTTATTTAGAATAAGTTCATTAGTTTAATGAATCATAAGGGTATATTATTTTTTCTAGGAATTTATTCTTTATTCATTTCGTCTTTTTTTATTTTAAATATTTTATACTCAATTTATTTTGGTTTTAATTATACCACTTATATAACTTCGCTTACTATTTCTATTATTGCGGGATCTTTATTTTGTTTTTTAGGAAGAAAACATACTAAAAATATTTCTTTTTTTAACCAAATTATACTTATTTTATTAAGTTTTATTTTTTTACCATTATTAATCTGCTTTCCATATTATTTGAGTAGTTATGATATCAGTTTTTTAAATTCTTATTTTGAATCTGTGTCGGGATTTACTGCTACTGGTTTTTCTATTATAAATAATGTTGAAGATATTGATGAACCGTTGCTATTATGGAGATCGAGTTCTCAATGGTTGGGAGGCTTATTTTTTTTAATAGCGATTATCGGGACACTTGGCTTAAAGAGTGTTAAAATAAAACCAATTTATTTGGTAACTGGAGCAGATTTAGGCGGTAATTTTTATAATAATTTCAATTCAAATTTTACCAAAATTTTACTGATTTATTTTTTTACTACTATTTTCATTATTTTTTTATATAGCGCCGCAAATATTAGACTTTTTGATTCATTTAATTTGGCTTTTACCATCATATCCTCGGGAGGGTTTCTTCCTAAAAATAGTCTTTCATTGATTGCAACTGATAATTTTAAAGTTTCAGTTTTATCAATATCTTTATTATTTCCAATATTTAATTTTTATTTGTTATTTAAAATTTTTTCTAATCAATTTAAAATTAAGGATCATCAAGAAGATTTACATTTAGGAATAATGATAATAATTCTAACTTTATTTTTTTATTTTTTCTTTATTCCAAGCGAAGGGATAGCTGAAGTTTTCTTGGTTATAACTTCATCAATATCTACATCAGGCATTACTACATATGCTTCGTTTGGTCCTTCTCTTAATTTTGACATATCTCTCTTTTGTATACTTTTAACAATTATTGGAGGATCTTTATTATCAACCTCATCAGGTATTAAATACATTAGATTTTATATTTTATTAAAAATATCTTACCAAGAAATTTATAAACTGGTAAAACCGATAAATATTTTTGATCGTAATTTATTTCATTCAGAAATTAAAATCGATGACGAAGACTCAAAAATATCTTTTTTAATCTTCATTTCTTTCATCATTGCTATATTTATTTTATCGAGTATTTTAACTTTAGATAATCTAAGTTTTGAACATTCATTTAAATTATCCATATTAACTCTTACCAATACAGTCACCTCAGCACTTTACGGAATGGAAAATTTAAGCTTTATTGATTTAAATGACCTAACTAAGATGTCATTAATAATTTTTATGATTCTCGGTAAAATTGAAATTATTGCAGTGTTGTTTTTAATAAAAAAATTTATTGTTAAAGAATAGTTTACAAAATAAAATGTTTATAAAAAACAAAAATTATATTTTTTTACTCGCAATAATATTTGTTTTAGCAGGAATTTTTTTTAGATTTTATCAATTAAATTTTGAAAGTTATTGGTGGGATGAAATGTTAGGGTTTTGGGTTGCTGATCCTAATATATCTTTTGAAGAAACATACTATAGGCGAGAGGTTCATGACCAATCTTCTATTTTATTCCATTTCATTTTAAAAAATTATTACAGGTTATTTGGTTATAATCCGGAAACAGGAAGATATGTTCCATTTTTTTTTGGAGCATTATCTATTCCTATTTTGGGGATATTATCTTACCAAATAAAAAAAAATAATTCTTATTTATTAACCATTTTATTAATTAGCGTAAATATATATCTTATTAATTATTCACAGGAAGCTAGATATTATTCGTTTGTTTTTTTAATAAGTATAATAAATTTAATTTTTTACTATAAAATTTTATCTTTAAATCTTGTTGGTTTTAAAAGAATATACGTTTTTTTTCTATTTATTTTGCTTTCAGTTTTCAGCTTTTCTCTGAGTCCTTTCATATTAATAATTTTTTTTTCACAAATTGTTTACTGTATTTATGTTTTTTACGTTTATAGAACCAAAAATTATTTATTTTTTTTATCAGTTCCAATAATTTTAATTATATACCTCACACTAAATTATGATTATCTCTTTTTCGAATTAGCTTCCAAAAGAAATCATTTTGTAAATCCTGTTAATTGGCGATTTATTTATGATTTATTTTTTCCTAGATTTTTTGGTTCTCAAATTATGGGATTAATCTATATGCTTACACTAATTTTTTTAATAATTTATTTCAGAAAAAAGATATTTTTTATCTCCAATAATTATTTACCTCTTATATTTATCTTATTTTTCTCCTATATAATTCCCCTTTCTTATGAATTGCTTGTTATGCCGATTCTTGTTGATAGATACATTATATTTGTTTTAATACCCATCATAATACTTATCTCAGTTTTAATTTTTGAGGTTAAAAGAAAATTTATACGGAATGTTTTGATTTTATTTATATTAATTCCAACTTTCATAAATCATTATTTAGAGATCAAATTAAGAGAAAATATTAAACCCGAGTTTAATAACCTTTTTAATTACTTAAAGAAAGATGAAACAAAAAATTTAACTTTATTTCGGGTTAATGATTTAGATAATACATCAGTAGAAATTGTTGAAAATTATATCGCTTCTCTCAATGTAATTAAAAAAAATAATTTCAAATTATTTGAAATTTACAATTTTCCATCTGAATTAAAGAAAGTTTGGATAATTTGCTATGAACCTTTCACAGGTTTTGATTGTAGTGTTCCAAGTGACAAAGGTAAGAATTGGATCTTGCTAGATGACAAAAAATTTCACTTAGTATATGCTAAACTTTTTAGATTAAAAAATTAAAAATTATCTCCATATGCGTTTCTTTTTTAATGAGTTATTGTCCTCTATTTTAAAGGGCAACTGATCTACAAGGAGATATTTTTTTTTAGTTTGTTCTATTGTGCAAAGATGTTAAACAAGTGTTGTTTATGCTTAACTAGCGCCCTTAGCTCAGTTGGATAGAGCATCGGTTTTCTAAACCGAGGGTCAGAGGTTCGAATCCTCTAGGGCGCGCCAATAAAATCAACGTTTTTATCAGTTTCACACAAACACAATTTTAATTTATCCCTGTTTCGTTATGGTTTCGTTATAGTTTGATCCCTTAAAATCCTACAATTCTACACGACTGACTCACAAAGAAATTGGGTGTAGCATTAGTTCATGAAAAAACTTTTAGGGATCTTGGTTCTGGGTTTGTTATTAATTTTAAATGTTGCAAATGCTAAAATAACAAATTTCAAAAAAGGACAAACTTACGAAGGAGAAATTTTTTGGAGCCACATTAGTTTTCAATTGCCCCCAGGCAAATGGGAAATAATAGATAAATGGGGTTGGAGTGTGAACATGATCAGAGCCAGTGGGGTGGATTTGATTCTATTGGAAGGAAATATTATTAGAGCAATTATATCATTTACCGTGCTTGAAACACAAGGTAAATGGATAGGGTATTTAAACCAATGGATATACGAAAATATATTTCAGAATAAATATGATGGTTGCTATGAAAGAAGTGAATATTATCTGGTCAAAGTATTTAAAAAGGGGGCTTCAATAAACTGCCTTATTATTAGACATGACGAACCGAAAAAAGAAATTTTTCAACCAGATGATCCGGAAGACAAAGTATGGTCAGCAATGTGGAGAAAATATCTAAGAGAAAATAATGTTAAATTGCCTCCAATTACAGTTTCAAGTGATCATATATATTATGCCCCGGTAGTACAAAATAAATTGATTGCTTATTGGTATGCAATTGATCCAGAATTTCATGGAGGTCCTAGAAGCGAGTTTACTTTAGAAGCAAGTAACGAATTTCATCGTTCAAATATTGATAAATATCCAGATCACAAAAAATATATGGAAGATTGGGTTAAAAAATCAGCGCAACGTCATAAACTTTTTGAAGAAAAAATTAAAGCTAAATCTTATCATAAATTAGATTTGAGCGAGTATGTGAAAGGAGAAATTATTGAGGAAACTAAAACTACGAGTTCAAGTTTAACTGGGGAACTAATAGAACTTAATAAACTTTATGAAGAAGGTATATTAACAAAAGAAGAATTCGAGAAGGCTAAGAAGAAAGTTTTAAGCCAATAAAAACAGATAAAATCAGAGAACAAATTCAAATAGATTCTAACAAAATAGTGCGATAGAGTTTCTAAAAAAAGTGTTAAAATATGTGCCATTGGAAAATGAAAAATGTTTTTGAAGCCCTAGTCCTAGTTTTAGGTTTAATTTTGCTAAACTCATGTGCTAAGCCCACGATAGTAGATGTTATAATGCCTGGAGATGAAGAATTAAATTGTGGGCAATTAAAAAATGGGGTGGCAGAAACGCAAAGATTTAAAAGAGAAGCAGAAGCAGTTAAAGGTGGTACTGGAGGAAAC
>MPMB02197388.1_pt1 | contig 11501 bp, 8 predicted proteins | sample 1617371 | NCBI WGS metagenome assembly MPMB02 (sample SAMN05944808, study PRJNA350692) | marine metagenome | biome: marine; feature: ODZ; material: water; isolation source: 300 m water sample filtered on 0.2 um supor filter | place: Pacific Ocean | collected 2012-04-08 | depth 300m m
GGTTGTCATTGTCACTGAAAGTGGAATTATCTGTCCTCAGGTAATAACTGTGCCGGAAGTCAGCTCCGTTGTGTGTTGAATTACTGATTGTACTATTGATTATGTGAATGTAATGATGCTGCTGACCGGCCAAACCTACGTAATTTCCCTCTAGAGTCAGGTTTTCCAAACGTGTTCGTTCACCTCCCTCAATCATTTTTATCCCTGCGAACGGCAAACCCGCCCCCGCACTGCCGTTAGCGCTCGATTCAACTTTCAAGTGACTGATTTCAACGTCGTCATGCTCTACGATGAAACCATTGCCTTCCCAACTGGCATTAATGACTGTAAATGTTCCGTTGCCCTTTACTATAATCTGGTCCTCGATTGTCAAATTGTATTCAACATAAATGCCGTTCCAGATACGGACAATATCACCGTCTACAGCCGCCTCCAGTCCGTCTTCGATTGTTGTATAGTCACCATTACCATTAACGTCGACAATGATTGTTTCACCCTCTGCTGCGGGAAATAGCAGCAGCGCCGCCAGCAACGCGAGTGCGACCAGCGGCAGGCGTGGTGAGGACATCGGCTCCCGCCGGTATCCCGGCGACCGGGATAAATATGGGTTCCTGCCGCGTATGCCTCAAATAGTGGTCGTCGATAGGGCAGCATGGCGGTCGATGGCGATACCTTTCGCGCGCTGATGCGGCAGTTCCCCGCCGGCGTCACCATCGTCACCTTCGACGACGACGGTGCCCTTGGCGGGCTGACTGTCTCCAGCTTCTGCTCGCTCTCGCTCGAACCGCCGCTGGTGCTCGTCTGCATCGACCACGGGGTTGCCAGCCACGACGCGATTGCACGTGCCGGGAAGTTCGGCGTCTCGGTCTGTGCCGCCGACCAGGGCGGGCTGGCGTGGGACTTCGCCAATCCCGAAAAAGACAAGCAGGCGCTGCTCGAAGCGACGCCGCACTCGCTCGCGGGCGGCGTCCCGTTGCTCGGCGATTGCGTCGCGACCATGGCGTGCCGCGTCGTCGCGGCGCACGAAGCAGGCGACCATACGATTTACGTCGGGCAGGTCGAATCCGGCACCACCGACGAGTCGCGCAAGCCGCTGGCCTATTGCCGTGCGGGGCTCGGCTCGTTCTCCCCGGCGTAGCCGGCGAGCCGGGCGAGCGCCTGTTCTAAGATAGCTTCATCTAGGCTGCCCCGCAAGGCGACCTGACTGCGCCAGAAAAATGCCGAGAGCCAGAGCTCCTTCACCTCGGCTTCGCCGTCGGGCAGCGTCAGCCGCCCCACCTGCTGCCAGAGCCCGAACGACGGCGCGAAGATGCATTGCTTTTCGCGCGGAGTGAAGCCGGCGGCGAGCAGCTCCTGTTCGAGCGCAGTAAGCAACTCCTCGCCGCGCGCCTTGAGCAGCGCGCCGCGGCCTTCGCGCAGCCGGTAGCCCTGCACCCCCAGCCAGAAGCCCGGCAACGCAATCAGCAGGAAGAGCAGGTCCAGGTTCAGCTCCGCCAACAGCGGCCCCTCGACGGCGTTGCGCACGATAGCGCGGGACGCCAGCATCATCCCCAGCACCAACACCGCGGCGCGATACCACTCGCGCGATTCGCTGTGCCACTCGAGCGCAGCCATCAGAAGAGCCTCTGCTGCTCGCCTTGCGGTTCTCGCGCCGGCACGGCCGGCTTCCCGGTCGCCGCCCCGGCGCCGTCAGCGGAGAAGAGCGTCGCCTGCCGGCCGCCGGTGCGCAGCGCACGCTCGTCCCAGCCGAACACCTCGGTGATGCGCGCCAGCGACTTGGCGAGCCGGCCGGCGTAGTAGTCCCGGTCGGGCACCGCCGGCTCCTCGCCAGAGAAGTAGGGCTCGACGACCATCGGCGTGCGCGAAGCGTCGGTGACGATGAAGGCGACCTTCATGCCGCTGACGAAGGGGCGGCCGGTCTCGACGAACTTGGCGTGCGCCTGCAGGTGCGCCATCGCCTTCGGGTTCTTGTATTTGCGACCAAGATTGACCGTCTTGGAAATCACCAGCTCCTCCGGCGCCACCTTGCCGGCAGCAACGCGCGCGACCCAGTCGCGCGCGGTCTCGCGCGCTGCCTCGGTCGAGCCTTCCATCAGCCGCGCGAATATTTCCTGCAGCGCCTCGACCTGCGCTGGGAATGCGTCGGTGCGCCGCGTCTCGTAGCCGCGCACAACCAACGTCTCGCGCGGCCAGACCTGCTGGCCGACGTAGCGCTTCTTGACGCCGTGCGAAAAGAAGGGGTGCAGGATTTTCTCGAACTCCAGCTGTCGCGCCCCCCCGGAGTAGCGCGCTGCGATGGCTTCCCCGAAGACGACCGTCTCATCCAAGTTGCCGTGCGGTGAGCCGAAAAATACCGAGTCGGTGTCGCCGTAAATCACCGCGAGGCCTTCGCGCTCCAGTTCGGCGATGATGTCGCGTACTGCCTCGCGGGCGTAGGCGGTAATCGAGGCGCCGATGTCGAGGTTGGTGAAGCGGTAGAAGTATGACGCAAAGACGCCGTAAACCGAGTTCATCAGGATTTTGATGGCTTCCTGCACGCGACGGTAGTGCTCCGCCTCGGCTCCCGTTGCGGCCGCCTCCGCCCGTTTGGCGGAGTCGCGCTCCGCCATCAGCCCCTCGAGTAATTCGGGGAGCAGCCCGCGCCGCACATCGGGCGACTGGAAGCGGACGCCGTGCGGCGTGAGGATTTCGCCGTCGTCGGCGAGGGTCGTGAAGCAGAGGTTGCGATCGATGATGATGCTGGGATACATCGACTTGAAATCGAGTACGCAGACCCAGTCGTAGAGCCCGGGCTCGAGCGCGTGGACGTAGCCCCCCACGATGTGGCCGGTGCGCCGCTGGTGGCGCGTCAGCGGGACGCCGATTGCCTTCCGGTCGGCAGCGCGAATCATCAGCGAGTCAATCAGCGACGAGGTGCGACCGTTCAGCACCTCCTCCAGCGGCAGCCGCGCGACCGAGCCGAGGTGCTGGAATTTCTCGAGGACGCGGATGTGCTGCATAATCTCGAACGCGAGCCGCGCGTCCTCAAGGCAGTAATCCATGACGCGCTGTGGGTCGCGCTCCCACTCGGCGTCCATTTGCTGCGGGTTGACGTCGTGCTTCTCCCGCCCGAGCAGCTGCTTCGCGACCGCGTTGAGCGACTCCTGCCGCGGCCGGATTTCGCGCTTGACGTTCCACCACGCGTCGGCCACTACGCGCCCGCGCACCGCCCAGGTGCGGTTCGAGCGCTGGTCGGCTTCGCTGCCGTCACGCCCCAGCATCAGTTTCATCCCGTGCAGTTTCGCCCGCTCCTCGAGCAACGGCAGGTCGTAGCCGTCGATGTTGTAGCCGGTAATCACGTCAGGGTCATGTTTTGCGACGGCGGCGGTGAAGCTGGCGATGATGCCAGCTTCACCGCCGTCCAGCATCTGCTCCGCGACCAGCTCCCCGCCGTCATGGACCGTGAGGCAAAGGCAGAAGAGGCGACGGTCCAACAACGAATTCTCGACGTCGAAACTGAGGACGCGCAGCGGCGCAGTGAAGGTCTCGGCCGGTGCGAGCGTTGCGGCGTCGATTACGGGGCAGCTCCAGCCACGCTTCTCGAGCATCTCGCCCTCGGCCGTGACGCAGCCGCCGAGGTCGTGGTCGTAGATGTAGCGAAAATGGAACGGGATGTCGGCCGCCAGCACCACCAACTCGCTGGCGCGCAGCCAGTCGCGCAGCTGCGGCACCTTGCCGGGGTGCCACACCTCGACCCGCAGGCAGTCGCGTTCCGTGCCGTCGACCCACAGCCGCTCGGGCCGCGTTGCGCGCACCTCGGCGTGCGCCTCCAGCTGCGCCACCATCGTATCCGGCGGCTCGACGACCTGGAACCACGGCAGTTGCGGCTCCGTGCGCACCGCCATGCTCTGCCCATCGGCGGTGCGACCGTAGAGGTAGACGACGGTGATGTTGCGCCCGTCGATGACCTCAGTATGTGAAACCGCGTTCAGCAGCCGCAGAGTCGCGCGCACGTACGGCAAGTATGGCCCGGCTTTATAGCAGCCAGCGCGCCCGCCACTGCACCGCCACAGCCCTGACTCCAACGCCCGTTCAGATTCACGATGAGATTAACATTTACTATACAGTAACCACTCGTCCTGCGAATCGATTTCCAGAGCGTTTTTGCACTCGCTTGAGCACAAACCACTGCTTGCACGCCTGAAAACAGGCATTATGCCTGCTCAAGACGCGCTAGCGCTGTGAGGCAAATACCCGTTTACAGTAACATATATCAGTCATACCTGGTACCAAGGTTCCTATCTCTGATAGGAAAAGTCGCCATACCTGATATATTTCTGGTATAACAGAAACATATCCGTTACGTTCCTGACCGGTCCGAGTACGTCATCGCGCTGCGCCGCCCGAGAAAACCCTAAACCCACCCGGCACTGCAACCCCGATGCGTCCACAGCCGTTCCTGCTGCTTGTCGGTGTTATGTCTGGCCACGAGGTGGAATGACCGACGACGCCTCGCCCGAGAACCTGCGGAAATTCCTTGCGCGGCCCATGCTAGGGAGCTATTAAATCTGGACCTTCGCGAGCGCCTGCTCCAGGTCGGCGATGAGGTCGGCAGGGTCCTCGATACCGACCGAGAGCCGCACCAGCCCGTCGGTGATGCCCTTCGCCAGCCGCGCCTCGAGCGGGACCGAGGCGTGGGTCATCGGCGCCGGGAGCTCAATCAGCGACTCCACTCCACCCAAGGACTCAGCCAGCTGGAAAATGCGGACCGCCTTGACCAACGCGGACGACTGCGGAATCCCGCCGGGGAGATCGAAGGAGAGCATCCCGCCGAAGTCTGACATCTGCTCACGGGCGACAGCGTGCCCCGAATGGCTGGCGAGGCCGGGGTAGAGTACGCGGTCGACCCCCGAATGGCTGTGCAGGAATTCGGCCAGCGCGCGCGCGTTGGCACAGTGCCGCTCAATGCGGACCTCGAGGGTGCGCAGGCCGCGGAGGGTCAGGAAGGCATCGAAGGGTGAGTTCGCGGTGCCGGCGGAATTCTGGTGGAACCAGAGGTCCTCGCTGTGCACCTCGTCGCGCACCACGACCGCCCCGCCGACGACGTCGCTGTGGCCAGCGATATACTTGGTGGTCGAATGAATTACGTAGTCGGCGCCGAACTCGATGGGGCGTTGGAGCGCGGGGGAAGCAAAAGTGTTGTCGACCGCCACCTCGGCGCCCACCCTGCGCGCGCCCGCAACCGCCTGCTCGAGCGAGGTTATCGTCAGCAGCGGGTTGGAGGGAGTTTCGACGTAGAGCAGCCGCGTGTCCTTGGGAAGTGCCCCGAGGACCGCGGGGTCGCTCGTGTCGACGTAATCTATCAGGACTCCAAAGCGCTCCATGACCCGGTTGAAGAGGCGGTGGGTGCCGCCGTAGAGGTCCTTGCCGGCGACGACGCGGTCGCCCGGCTTGAGCGTCAGCAGTAGGGTGTGGATGGCAGCCATCCCCGAGGCGAAGGTGAAGGCGGCCGCGCCGCCCTCAAGGTCGGCCAGCGCATCCTGCAGCGCGAAGCGGGTGGGGTTCTGGGTACGGCTGTATTCGTAGCCACCGCGCGGCTGGCCGGGGCCGTCCTGGACGAAGGTGCTGGTCAGGTATACCGGCGGCATGACCGCACCGGTCTGCTCGTCGGGCTCCCAACCGGCGTGGACGGCGCGGGTCCCGAAGCGGGCGTCGGGGTCGCGCTTGGGCGGGACGTGTTTGTCGGGGTCAGACATCGGTTGTGCCTCCGTGGTCCAGCCGCGGCAGCGCCCTTAACATATCGCGTCGCTCGAGCGATGCCCAGCCATCCGGCTCCCGCACCAGCACCCGCTCCTGCTCGGCCAGCACGGCCAGCGCCTCACTCCACGGGGCGCTGGCATCGAGCACCGGCCCCGCCTCGGCGATGTAATCCTGCACCAGCAGCAGCTCCAGCGGTTCGCCGGCGGCGAGCAGTTCCATTACTCGCGCCTCGTCGACCACGCCGAGCAACGCGCCGCCCTCCTCCTCAAGAACGGGGAGCGGGCGGACGCCGCGTTCGCCCATGTGCCGTGCCGCCCAGTAGAGCGTCTCGCCCGGCTTGACCCAGGCGCGGGCGCCATCGCGTACCAGGTCGGCGACCGTCGCGTCGGCCGCAGGGGTTGGTGGCAAGAGGCGCCAGTCGCGCAGCCAGTCCTCGCTGTAGACCTTGCTCAGGTAGGCGCGCCCCGAATCGGGCACCAGCGTCACGACGCGCGCCTCGGCGGGGAGCTTGCGGGCGATGTCGAGAGTTGCGACAAGGTTCATGCCGGTCGAGCCCCCGCCGAAAATGCCGGTTGCCAGCGCCAGCCGGCGTGCCATCGCGAACGAAACGGCGTCGGTGACCACGCGGTAGTCGTCGACGACTTCGGGGTCCCAGGCGCCCGGGACTTCATCCTCGCCGACCCCCTCCACGAAATAGAATCCGGGCTCGACCAGTTCGCCAGTCCGCCAGTAATCGGCCAGGATTGAGCCGGGCGGGTCGACCCCCACCACCTGCACCGTGGGGTCCTGCTCCTTCAGGTAGCGCGCGACCCCGGCGAGCGAGCCGCCGGTGCCGGCGCCGGCGACGAAGGCGTCGAGCCGCCCCTCGCACTGCCGCCAGATTTCGGCGCCAGTGCTGCGGTAGTGGCCCTCCGTGTTATCGGGGTTGTGATACTGATTGGGCCACCACGCACCGGGAGTATCCTCGGCAATCTGCTGCGCCTTGCGGGTGTAGTGGTCGGGGTGGTCCACCGCGACGTTGGCGGGGGTGACCACCACCTCGGCCCCGTAGGCGCGCAGGACGTCGATTTTCTCCTGGCTCATCTTGTCCGGGATGACGATGGTTATCGGGTAGCCCAGCGCCGCCGCCACCAGGCAGAGCCCGGCGCCGGTATTCCCGGAAGAGCACTCGACGATGCGCCCGCCGGGCTTGAGCAGCCCCTTGCGCTCGGCTTCGCGGACCATGAAGAGCGCAATGCGGTCCTTGATGCTGCCACTCGGGTTGGTGAACTCGACCTTGAGCAGGATTTCGCACTCGACCCCCGGCTCGAAACCGGCCGGCAGCCGCACCAGCGGGGTCTCCCCGATAGCACTCAGGATGCTGTCATGGACCTGCGGCCGGACCGGCGCGCGGCCGGCCGGCAGCGCGCCGTTCTCTCCGCCCTGCCCATTCGTGCTGGCCATCGCGCCCCGGGATGTGGCGCCGGTTATAATGCTAATCTGAATCACGGTCGTAGGGAATTATGTTCTGCCACTCAGACGCGTCCGAGCGCGCAACAACGGCGTGGACCCAGTCGTCATCGGAGCAGTTGAAGACTTCGTGCGGCAGCCCCGGCTCGATGTAGAACATGTCGCCCGCCGAATGCACGACCGACTCGTGCCGCACGCTCCCCTTGAGCAGGTAAATCATCACGTCGAAATCGACGTGGATGTGCACCTTCGCGACCCCGCCCGGCAGGATGTAGGCGCGGTTCATCGAGAGCGCCGTCGACGGCGTATTCTTCCCCGACAGGCCAGCGCCATACTCGATGCTGTTCCAACCACGCACCTTCTCGACCTGTCGCAGGCTCCAGATACCGCCCTCGTCATTCACGAACTGCGCTAGGTCAACCTGCTCGCCGCTCAGCGCAAGTTCCTCTTCGCCCATGCCCCATGAAGGCATTGAGCGGCTTAATATTGCCGGTGGCTGCGCGGTTATAACTGTCCCGACATTCGCGACCCATGGCTCAGGTGGTGCATGACGCCGTGCATGGCGCAATTCCCCTCGAGGGAGCATTCGAGCCGCTGCTCGAGACGCGCGAGTTCCAGAAGCTCTCCTCCATCCGGCAACTGGGACTGGCGCACCTCGTTTTTCCAGGGGCGAACCACACCCGCCTCGAGCACTCGCTGGGAGTCGGCCACACCGCGCGCCGCATCTGCCGCAACCTCGGGCTCGACGACGCGGAGACCGCACTGATTGCGTCCGCGGCGCTGCTGCACGATGTAGGGCACGGCCCCTATTCGCACACGCTCGAGGCCATTTTGCACGAGCGGCTAGGCGTCGACCACATGGCGATTACCAAGGACATCATAACCGGCCGGCAGCCGCCACCCGATACGGTGCTGGCGGGGCCGACCATTCCCGAAGTCCTGGCGGCGCACGACCTCGACCCGGAGGAAGTGGCGGCGCTGGTGACCGGCTCCGTTGGCGAAGGCGAGCAGTCGCGGCTGGCGGTCCACGACGGGCAGGCACACTACTCCGGGCCGGCCTACCGCGGGCAGGTGGTCCACTCGACGGTCGACGCCGACCAGATAGATTACCTGCTGCGCGACTCGCACTATACCGGCGTGGCGCACGGCACGATTGACGGCGAGCGGCTGGTCCACTCGCTGGTGCTGCACAACAACCAGCTGGTCATCTCCCGCTCTGGCGTGCCGGCGGTCGAGGGGATGCTGGTGGCGCGGACGCTGATGTATTCGGCAGTCTACTTCCACAAGACCGTGCGCATCGCCGAGCTGATGATGGCGCGCGCGGTCGAGCAAATCGAGGACCTTGGCGCGCTGGAAGTGCAGTCGCTGGTCGACGCCGAGCTCGATGCGCGGCTCGAGGCACTGGGCGGCTTCCAGCGCGAGACGCTCCAACGGCTACGCTATCGCCGGCTCTACAAGGTCGCCTGGGCGCTCTCACCACAGGAAATCGGCGACGAGCACCGCGAACCGCTCAAGCCGCTGGCCGACGCCGACAAACGCCGCCGCGCGGAAGCGCGCATCGCCAAGCGGCTCGGGCTGGAGCCAGGCGAAGTCATCATCGACCTGCCGCTGGCCGAACTGCTGCTCTCCGAGCCGCGCATCGCCTCGACCGCCATCCGCGTGCTCGATGGTGGGCGGCTGCGGTCACTCAAACGCTACTCGCCACTGGCGGAGGCGCTGCAGCAACGCGCGGTCCCGCCATGGGCAGTGGCGCTGATTGTGCCACGGCGGGCGCGCGAGGACGCGGCGACCAAAGGCGAGCGGTTGTTATTGAACTAAAGCAAACGCCGCACGCACCCGAGAGAATCGATATCTTAATATCAGCGGGCAAATCCGTGGTTGGTGCACTTGTTAATCTCCAACCTCTCGCGGACGGGCGGATATGGCGTGCTTTTGCTGACGCTGCTGGCGCTCGGCATGCCGGCGGCGTCGGCTGATATCACAGTCTACATCAACGAAGAGTTGATGGGAGATCACAACGAAAATACGGTCACGGTTGGGAGCGGACGGGAAATTAAAATCTGGATTGACCTGACCGATTCACACAAGGAAAATGTTTCCCGCCTGGTCGTGGTCGGTGAATATCTAGATACAGCGCGGGACCTGATTACCGGCGTCGCCTCGTATGACGCACCGGACGATAACGATATTCCGCCTGATTACGACCGCTACTATGTCAAGTGGCCCGGGGCGGGAACCAACGGCTACGCGCGCGACGGCGCCTTCATCGGAATGCTGAAGGTCACCGTACAAGCCCAGCACGACAACGGCTCACTGCTCGGCGAGAATATCATGTTCGTCAGCGTGAAAGCGGTCGAAGAGGACGGTGTCTCGCTCAGCCTGCCTGACCTGGCAGGTATAGTCGAGAAACTGCCCTACGCACTGGCGGGCATCCTGCTGCTGGTGGTTCTCGGTTACGGAGTCAGTCGGCTGCTCGCCCCCGATGAACTGGTGCCGCTGAAGAAGGAGGAATACGACCCGCTCAAGGAAAGCATGATGGGGACTGGCCACGAGGTGGAGCTGCCAAGCACGGAAGATGATGATGACGACGAGTATGAAGATGATGATGACATTGATGATAGCATCGGCGCCGACGTTCCTGAACAGGGACTCTCCGAGACTGAACTGCTGGCACAGCTGACCTCTGGCGCCGAGCTGGCCGACAGCTCGGAAGAAGATGCTGAGGATGGCACTGGCGATGACGCAACGCCACCGGCCGCAGCCGCGGCACCAGTCCGCCGCAAGGTGAAGAAGAAGGCCGCCCGCAAGGTGAAGCGTAGCGGACGCAAGGTGAAGCGCAAGACCGCGCCGGCCGCCGGGAAGCCACCGAAACCAAGCGGCAAGCCACCGGCGCCGAAGGGCGCTGGCTTCCACTGCTCAAAGGATGGCAGCGCGCTGCAGCACTGGCCTGACTCGGGCTACACGACCGACTACTACTGCCAGAAGTGCGAAGAATATGTCGCGCCCGTCGAGCAGCACGCCGGCGACCGGCAGATTACCTGCCCCAACTGCGACAGCAAGCATGCTATCCCTCCCGAGACTATCAAATTCATCTGCCAGTGCGGCCGCCGTATCCGGCTCGGCTGAGCGTTTTCAGCTGACCGCGAGCACATGCAACCGGGACTGGTTGCCCAGCTTCACCGGCAGCAGCGTCACCTCGACGCTTTCGCCACGTGACTTCGCGTGCGCCAGCGGCAGCGCCAGTTCCCACTGCGTCAGTGGCAAGGTTTCGAGCGAGGGGGAAGTGTCGTCAGCCAGCCGCGCCGAGGCCCAGCGAATGTACTTGCCTCCCGCCTTCGTGCTTCGCCCCCGGAAGTGCTCAACCTGCAGGCTGACACGGCTCGGTCCGTCGGCACGCAGCGCCGCCGCGAGCGAACGCGGCGGCGCGTCAGCAGGCGCCTTGAGCGGCAGCTGCGCCCATAATTTCGCGTCACCGCTTCCGGCCGCGGCAAGGCGTAGTCGCTTGCGCTTCACGCCATCGGGCTTCTCGCGCTCGGCCATGGTGCGATAGTAGCTGAGGGGGTGGACAATCTCGCGGCAGAGCGCGTTTCCGCCGGGGCAAACGCCCTGACTGATGAGGCTGCTGCACGAAGGGGTATCGTATTCGGCGCCCGATATCTTGCCGGTTATGTGCTCTACCTGGTACCGCGTCACCGACTCCTTGAAATCGGGCGCCGTGGCGTAGAGCTCCATAATCTGTTCGGGCTCCTGCCCCAGCGCGGTCAGGAACGTTGTCAGGAAGAAGCGTGCCGGATGCGGCAGGTTGACGCCTTCCTGCAGGTCGGCCAAATGCCCCGAAAAGCAGGGCGGCGCCTTGCCGAAATCCAGTTGGCCGAGTTCGCGCAACGCGCGTTCCTGACGCTCCTTCGCCATCACCTGCATGTTTTCCATGTCGTTACTGAACCGCTCAAGGACCTTCTTCCCGAGTTTTCCGGGGAGTTCAGGCAGGTCCTGTAGGTGCTCCACGACAATCTCCCTGAGCACCCGCACCAGCGTACGCTGGTCGAGCATGACCTTCCCGTCAACGACGCCGCGGTTGACTAGCTTCCATTTACCGGTGCGGAGGTTTTTGGTCGCCGTCAGGTAGGCGGTGTAGTGGACCTGGAATTTTCCCTCCACCACTTTCACGGGAACGCCCAGTTGTTTCGAAACATACAGCAGGATGCTGGTTTCCTCGTCCTTCAGAGTTCTTTCAGCCCTCAGCGCTTCGGTCACTCCAACCCAGTTAATCACTTTCGTGTCGGCCTGCGCTGAGAGAATCAGGCGTGAGAATA
>MPMB02074199.1_pt1 | contig 11478 bp, 22 predicted proteins | sample 1617371 | NCBI WGS metagenome assembly MPMB02 (sample SAMN05944808, study PRJNA350692) | marine metagenome | biome: marine; feature: ODZ; material: water; isolation source: 300 m water sample filtered on 0.2 um supor filter | place: Pacific Ocean | collected 2012-04-08 | depth 300m m
AAAATCACTGCAATCTTCTTTTACAAATTTTAATAAATTAATTGAACCTAAATTACAAGGTTCATAAGGCAAAAGAGGCTGTTCACCACAAGGATTTGTAGATTCTATTTGTCCTAAATGAGGTGTTGCATTGCTCCCAGTATTATTTATTCGGTCAATAATTATTATCCCTGGATCTCCTGTTTCCCAAGCACCTTTGATTAATTTTTCCCAAACTTCTTTAGCATTTAATTTTCCAGTAACTTCGTTATTCTTGGGATTAATTAATTCATATTCTTCATTATTTTTAACAGCTTGCATAAATTTATTATCAATTGTTACAGAAATATTAAAATTTTCCATTGTGCCAGGAGTTTTTTTCATATCTATAAAACTAAGAATATCAGGATGATTATAATGGAGAATCCCCATATTTGCTCCACGTCTTGTTCCACCTTGTTTAACAACATCTGTTGATTTGTCAAATATTTGCATGAAAGATACAGGTCCTGATGATACTCCACTGCTTTTTTTAACTGCATCTCCTGTAGGTCTTAATCTTGAAAATGAAAATCCTGTTCCCCCTCCACTTTGATGTACTAATGCCATGTTTTTTACAGAAGTATAAATTCCACTTATTGAATCTTCAACAGGTAATACATAACATGCACTTAATTGTTGTAGGACTCTGCCTGCATTCATTAATGTTGGGGAATTTGGCAGAAATTTTAAAGATGAAAGAAGTTCATAAAATTTTTCTTCAGTTTCTAAAATTATTTCAGGATCTTTTATATTTATATTTTCTAAATTTTCCAAAAATTTTCCAAAATTTAAATTTCTAGTATCAATATTATCTATTCCATTATGAAGAAGAAACATTTTTGAGATTTTATTTTTTGATTGATATTCTACTTTTCTATGATTAATTCCATAAAAAACTTCTTCTTCAGATATTTTTTCAGAATGTAATATATCTGCAAGAGCAATATTATGACATACACCCCTTAGCCAACTTTCAACTGTTGGCGAATCTCTTAGGTATTTATCTTTGATTACTTTAAGTTGATTTATTGTTAAATCCAATTTTGTGAGTTGCTTTAATTCTTCAATCATAGTTCTTTTAACTCCTTTTTAAAATCCTTGATGTCTTGAAAATTTCTATATACAGATGAAAATCTTATGTATGCAACATTATCAAGTTTTTTTATTTTTTTCATAACTATTTCACCGATAATAGAACTTTTAATTTCTTTTTTCCCTTTTTTTCTTAATTGTTCTTCAATTTCATTTATCATTTTTTCAATTTTTTCTTTTGAAATAGGGCGCTTTTCAAATGCTTTTTCAATCCCTTTTTCTAGTTTATCTCTAGAGAATTTTTCTCTGTTTTTATCCTTTTTTATAATATAAAAGTCATGTTGAGATATTTTTTCATAAGTTGTAAATCTCTTTTTACATTTCAAACACTCTCTTCTTCGTCTTATTCCATGCGGTGATTCTCGCTTATCTGTTACTTTTGATGTTTTATTTGAGCAATATGCACATTTCATTTTATCAAGCGTAACCCAATTTCAAAGGAAGGGTTGATAAGGGAAATCAGGGTTTCTTTATTATACAACATGTTGTATACCAAAATCTAAATATTACCACAAATTGTATTTTCAATAAATTAGAGAATATTTATTATTTAAATATTTATAATCATCTTTGAGTGATAATCCAAAAAATTAACTTGTCTAAACCCATATTTTTGAAAATTTCTTGCTTGCCTTGCCCTCTCCGCTACAATTGCCATATCAATTCCACCATAATCTTTTTTTAAAAAATCTCTATCTTTCACAGTAATTGTTTTATCCTTAACTTGAACCCTTATTCCACCAATACGTGAGGAAACACAATATCCTTCGGCAACATAATCATTTTGACATCTTGAAGGACAAACTCCTGTTCTTTTATATCTATAATCACAAGGTCCACAAAATCTTTCAATTTGTTTTTTATTTGGCATTTTAAATAATTCAAAAAAAAGTTTTTGTGATTTTATAAATATTTTCTAATAATACTTTTCAATCAAATTCATTTCTTAGTCTTAACTTCATATATTTTTCTGGCTTCTTCTACAGCTTTTTTCAAAAGATCTTCTTGAAGTTTTGTTTTTTTTCTTAACTCTTGTAAATTATAATCAAATAAATTTTTCACCAATACAATTCCTGAATTAGAAAGTTTCCACTTGACAGATTTATTAACTGATTTCAGAATAGTTATAGGATATAATTTTTTATCTTCTATTAATTTTTGAAGACTTTCATTTTTAGGATATTGCCAGCTTGTAATTTTCATATTAACACCTTTAGCATAAGCAACTGCTTTTCGCGAGAGTCTTGTGTTTGTTGCAAGCCAAGGATAATCGAAATTTTTTTTCAAATCCAAAAATCTTGCATAAACATACAATGCAACTTTTAAATTAGTATAAATTCCAAGAGAATTATGATATTTGTTTTCAATCATATAAGTAGAATCTTTTTTTGCAATTATATCAACTTCATGAGTTACATTTTTTCCTTTAAAATTTTTTCCAACTTGTGTTTGATAGCCGTAATTTTTTAATACTTCTGCAAAAAATCTTTCAAAAGGAAATCCTGTAGGTCCTAATTCCATGATGGCTCTTTTTAAATCATATATGGCTCCAACTTCTGGCTTTTTGTTTTTTAATAAACCTAAAGCCGTATCTAAAATTTCTCTTGTTTTTATTCCGTCATGAACTCTTGCTTCAACCTTTTTTACAATTTCTCCAGCAAGTTTTCTTGATGCACCTGCTCTTAAAAGAGTGCCTAACACTTTTTTTGGTTTAAATTCCTCTTTTTCACCTGAAGCTTTTATTACATACATTTTGTTATAAAGGAAAAGATATTTTTAAAGTAGTTGTTGTAATATCTAAATATTTAAACAACATAATTTAAAAATATAACCGTTAAATTATTAATCATTGTTTTCTTATTATCAAAATGAAACAGCATTTTTTATTTATTTGTTCTTCAGGAGGAAGGGCTAAAAAAGCTTCTGAATTATTTGAAGATGATGATAATATTGAAGCTCGATGTGTTAGTCTTTTTCCACTTGTAGGAAGCAATATAACAAACGAATCAGTAAAATGGGCAAATAAAATTTTTGTTATGAATGAAAAAGAAGAATTGCATAAAACACAACTTCTTAGTAAAATTCCAGATTCTGAAGAAAAAGAAATAATTGATTTAGACATGCCTCAAATTTCTCAAACAGATCCTAAATTTGAAGATATTTTAAGAGAAAAAATTAAAGATTATTTATAATAAATCATTTATCTTCCAACTCGCACTTTATACATCTCCATTCCTTAAGAACAAAAGAATAATAAGTTTTTATTAAGTGTATATTACATATTAAATGACTTCCATCTATTACCATTTTTTACCTCTTTAAAAAAAGAATAAGTTAAAAGAAATAAAGAGTTTATAATTCTTGTGGACTTTAATTTACTTTGATAACAATTCAAAACTTCCATCCCATGTTTTTCCAGGATTTTTCTTAATATACAATTCGCAACGTTTTATGAAAATTTGAGAAGATAAATCATCTTTTAACTTCAAAGCTTTTTTAAATTCCTTAATTGCAAGTTTAAATTTTGACCCAAAGTAAAGATTGAGTGCTTTTTCATACTGCGCACAAAATTCAACATATTTTTTAGAATCATCACAACATAATTCATAGATTGTAACTGGTTTTATTTTTCCCTTTACTTTAACCTTGTCTAATTTTCTGAATTTGAACTTATTTCTGACAAATTTAAATGAATCTTCTGAAATTATTATATCAACACCATATTGTTTTGTTAAACTTTCCAACCTTGATGACAAATTAACACTATCACCTAAAGCTGTGTAATCAAACCTATCCTCGCTTCCAATATTCCCTATTACTGCTTCCCCTGTATGAATTCCAATTCCAATTTTCATTTCTGGAAGATTTTTGTCCTTCCAATTTTTTTGTAATTTCTCTAAAGCATTAATCTGAGCCAAAGCACTTTTACATGCTAATTCAACATGATCTTCTTCAATAAGAGGGGCATTCCAAAAGGCCATAACTGCATCACCAATAAACTTATCCACTGTTCCCCTATGTTCAAGTATTATTTGTGTCATATTTGTCAAATAATCATTAATCAAAGAAACCAAATCTTCTGGTGAAAGTTTTTCACTAATAGAAGTAAATCCTCTTATATCGCTGAAAAATATAGTTACTATTCTTTTTGATCCCCCTAATGTCAGCTCATGTTTTTTACTTATTATTTCTTTTAACAAATCCTTACTTATATATTTCCCAAATGCGCCTGTTAAATAAGAGCTGTGTTTTTTCTCTTCAAAATAATTTATAGCTATTCCAGAACTTGTAAAAATTAACATAGATAAAGGAAAGAAAAATAAATCTAATACATAATTAAACTTTGAGAAAAAAACCGCAGATAAATAAAAGTAAATCAAAATTATTAAAATTGAAATTCCTGCTGAATAATAAATTTTAGTTCTTGATAACAAAAAAAATCCAAATAAAGAAGTGAGAAAAATAATTAAAATCATACTTGAATTACTTTGTTTTTCTAAGAAATTGTCGAGTATTAAATTTTGAATTATATTTGCATGTATCTCAACACCAGACATGGAAATTCCTTCAGATGTTGGAACAAAATAAGTGTCGTGCAAATCAGGAGCAGTAGCACCTATTAAAATTATTTTATTTTCTAAATTTTCTAAAGAATCTCCATATAAAGAATCATAATAATTAATAGAATTAAAAGTTCCAGGCGAGGATGCAAAGTTTATTTTGTATTCTTTTTCTTTAAATATTATGTTTTCATTCCATGATTTTTGATATATTTTAAATGCAAAAGGATATATTTTTTCATGAATTCCGGTTCTTACAGATCTTGTAACTCCATCAAAATCTGATTGCAAATTTACATAACCAAATTCAGATTCAAACATTGGCTTTAGTAAAATATTTTCATTTATTTCTGCTGCTAATACAACATTATCCATAGAAGAAAGAGTTTCTTCTAAAGAGAAATCATCATCACTTTCTTCAAAAAAAGAAATATCTATTCCAATTACTTTTGAATTGTTTAGTTTTTTTAAAAGTTCAGAATGCACACTTCTATCCCAAGGCCATCTTCCTATTTTGTTTATGCTTTCATCATCAATTTCTATTATTAGTATATTATCAAGAGGTTCTTTATTTCCATAAAGTCTATCTGACATTGTTTCCCTTACATGGAAAAATGAGTCTGATGAAATCAAAAGAACAAACACTAAAAAAATAGAAATAAAAATTACTATATTTTTGAAACTGATAATGTCTTTTCTCATCTAGAGGTTGCCAGAATCTCTTGTTTTATTTTTATTATCTCCTTTGTTATTTCTGAAACTTTTTTGACTGATTCAATATTTACAGGTGATTTTCTTTCAATTTCTTCTATGTCGAGTATTTCTTCATCTGCATCATTAAATGCATTTCTTATATCTTCATCTGTTAAACCATATTTGCTTTTAATTGTATTAACAATTTTTGGATGTTTTTCAAGTTCTCTTTCTCTTAAAACTTTAAGTTGTTCCATTGTTCTCTTTTTTACTTCTAATGCTTTTCTTATTTCTTTATCATTTAATTCTCTTTCATTTATCTTTCCATCAATTTTTTCAACAGCCCTACCTTTTGAAACTAAATAATTCTGAGATTCAATTTCATAACCAACTTCACCTTCTAAAACAGCTATTTTTTCAGAGGTGATGATGAATGATGTCCCCCTAATTGAAGCAACACTATTTCCTGATTTTATTGTGTATTCTTCAATTCCTACAATTTTCGCAAGAGTATTCCATGATTCTCCTTTTTCTTGTGTTAATTGAGGATGAGATTTTCTTAAATCATTAATATTAATTTTTGTATCAGATTCTAAATTTACAACAAGAGTTTCATAAAGTATTATTGTAGCCCGCCCATTTCCTGATGTTTCAACTATATCGCCTTCATCAAGAAAAACATGTCCAGATACTGATAAATCATTAACAAGAACATTTCCACTTTCAACATTTAACTGAGCTGCAACTGTTTTAGAACTTACTAAAGAAAAATATATTATTCCTAAAATAATAAATATTACTACAATTACTGTCAAAAAAGTCAATGCTTTTTTCTTCATTTAATTATTTAGTTTAAAGATTATATAAAGTTTTTTTTATTTTAATAAAAAACACTTTCATTATTTTTCACCACAGGGGTAAAATAAGATCTCATGATAAGACCTATTAATATTGCTGGCAATGCAATAAATAAAGAAAAAGAACTTATGCCAATTACTCTTATACTATATTCTCCGACTAATACAACTCCCAAAATTATGAGAACTTCTGCTAAAACAAGTCCTGAATGTTCTTTAGATGAATTAATTTTTTATTCCCATCTAAAATCTTTTTATCCTCTTTAATCTTAGTAATTGCCTGATCATATGATGTTTGAGTATTATGAATGTCAATCTTTTCCATAATCCTATTTAAAATAAGCATTTTATAAGGTTTTGGTAACCTAAACTTTAGTTTGTATGGGCACGAGTTGGTTATAAAAGACAGGTTACTTTTTACTCCTTTTCTTCTTGATTATCTTTATCTCCTGCACTCATAAAATAAGTAAGAATTATTTCCTTTTAGAGTTTTCTAAATAATCTACTCCCCAATAATTAACCTTATTCTCTTATTAGAATTCATAAATAAATAAAGAGTAGTTTGTTTAGTAAAATTTAAATAATAAAATAGTGTGTAGATTATATGAAAGATTTATTTGATGAAATCGGTTTAGAGGGAATTATTTTTCTTGTAATTGCAATGGTTTGTATTTTTATAATTAAAATTTCTGTTGAATATAGTTTAGTAGTTGCATTTATTGGTGCAGGATTATATTGTATAAAATGGCAACACTAAGATTATGGAGGCACAACAAGATAAAAGGGGTTATTTCAGAGACAATTGTTGAAGAATTATTGAGAGATTTAGGATTTTATGTTTTAAAGATGGGGCAAGAACATACAATAAATCCAATAATTCATTTAAAGAAATTTATTAAAAAATGAGATTACAAGAAAAAGAAGCAAATAAATTCATTAAAGAATATTGGGTGATATATATGGTTTACAATGAAACTTATAAAGAAAACAATATTATATAATGAACAAAAAAATAAAAAAACAGATATTTCTTGAAATACTAAAAGGTACTCTAATTATATTGGGAATTGTTCTATTTGTTGCTAGCATGTACCAAGCTGAAATTCAACGATATGGGATAAAAACTTATTTGTTAGCAATCGGAGCAGCCACAATAATTCTCACATTAATTAGTATTATTAGTTATTTGTTTATCAAAAAATATTTATGGGCTTATATAATTTCTGCAGTTGTCGCTCCAATTCCATTTTGTATATATGGATATTTTGCATGTTCTGGCGATTGGCAATGTTTAAAATGGTATCCATTGGCTTGTTTTTTTATTTTTTTAATAACTGAATTATTTTTAATTCCGATTTCGTTAACAGTTAAAAAAATATTTAAAATAATAGGAAATCAGAACAAAGAAACAACAGGTAAATAGGCTTTCCCATAGGCCCCATTGTTGAGTATAAATGGAGGGTATTGATGAAAAACATGATGAAATCAATAATAAAAAAACAGAAAATGCTTATAAATTATTTGAAGGAAAAGTAAAGAAAAGAATTAAGTATGAAAAAAGATGAGAAATTTCTTATTTTTATTCTCTTTTATTTTTTTAATTTTAGTATTTATGGTTAGTTTATATTTCCTATTTTTTCTATTTATATTTCTTATTTAAACAATTAAGAGATATATCTAGATGGAAAAAAATTCTTAAAAAAGGTTTAGAAAAAGGAATTGATAGTTTAGATATATTTGAATTAAATATGTTAAATACATATATTAATTGGAATTAACCCATCTTTGATAATAACCTGATCTCCTCCTCCTCTTTTTATTCTCTTTAATCTTAGTAATTGCCTGATCATATGATGTTTGAGTATTATGAATGTCAATCTTTTCCATAATCCTATTTAAAATAAGCAAGAATTCCCATTGAATTAGAATTTAATGGCCTTTCAATTCTTTGGCCACTTAATGTTATTGCTATACCACATCCCATACCCTCTAATGTTTTAGCAATATCACAAAGTAATTGTTTATTTCCTTTTAATCTTGAATCTAAATTACCCATGGTTTTCTAATAAATTTTATTTTTATAAGCATTTAGATACTAGAGTTAGAGATATAAAAAAATAAAATTATTTATCTTCTAACTCACATTTTATGCAAAGCCATTTTTCTTCGAGAGAACAATAATATGTTTCTTTTTTATGTCTGTCACAAATCAAATGTAAACCATCAAACGACATTTTTAAGATGTTTGAATAATATCTCCTGGAATATCTTTTTTCTTATTTGATTGGTTAAAATAAGTTCTCATAACTAATCCTAAAAAAATTAAAGGTAATGCAACAAATAATGCACGTAAGTTCATGCTACTAACTGCTCTTAATGCATATTCTCCGACGACAACTGCACCTGCAACTACAAGAACTTCTCCAAAAACAAGCCCTCCATGTTTCTTAGATAAATTAATTATTTTTTTCATTTTCCCTACTTCAAATGTTTAAGAAACTAGAGAATTCTAAAAATCACCCCTTAAAATTAAAAGTAATTATTTTAAAAAAAAAGTTATTTTTAAATCTTTCGTAGAAATTTTAAGAAAAATGGGCACGGAGGGAATCGAACCCCCACCTTTCCGGCTGGAGCGGAAGACACTACCATTATGCTACGCACCCATTTAACTTAACAATTAATTAAGTTTTTAATGTTTTTCTATATGATAGTTTTTTATATTCTTTCTTCTAAATTAAAATATGAAAATAACAATCCTTGACACAAATTTTATTCTTACTTGCGTAAAACAAAAAATAGATTTTTTCGAAGAAATAAAATTTATGGGAATGGAAATTTTAATTCCAGAACAAGTTATAAATGAATTAAAAAAAGTTGTAAATTCAAAGAAAAAATTTCACTTTAGAAAAGATGCTGAACTTTCCTTAAAGCTTCTTGAAAAAGAAAAAAACTCTTTTAAAAAAATTGATTTGTTAAAATATGGAAAAAATACTGACAAAAGATTGAAAAATTTTACTGAAAAAAATAAAAATATTATTATTGCTACATTAGATAGAGAATTGAAAAACAAAATAAAAAATCCAAAATTAGTTATTAGAGAGAAAAATAAATTAGAAGTTATATAATTAAGAACAATTATTTTATATATATGAATATTAAAAGTTTTTTATGAATGAGTTACAAAAATTATTAAAAAAAACAACTATTAATTTTCCGGGAGCTTTTAATTTTGAAGATGCAAGAAAAATTCTTAGATATGTTGAAAAAGAACTTGGAGAAAACGTAAGAGTAGATGGAAATTTTTCAGGACATTTAGGAATTAATCAAGGAGAAAGTTGTTATGTCAGTGAAGTAAGAGGATTAATGGTTTATCCAGAAGGAAAGCAAATAGGATTAAGTGGTTTTTCTTTAATAAGATCTGGAGAAAATTCGCGAGGATATTTTTCAGGATTAAAATTTGAACCTCCTGTTGGTTGTGACTTGGATGAAATAAATCCAGTTGAACTTAATTTGTATGATAGGGTAAGAGATATTATTGAAGAAGGTTTTGCTGAATCAGAAAATCTTATATTTTTCTGAAACAGAAACTCTTGAAGGAAGAGGAAATGATAGTGAAGAACACTATTAACACCTCTAAAAAACTTTAAAAACCAATTTTTGTTCTGATTTTTATTAAAATGTTTTATTTAACTGAAATTGAGGATTATGTAAGAGTAGAGCCAAAGCTGTTTGGCTTAGCAACAATTGAAGCTGTTGAAAAACAACTTAGAGAAACCTATGTGGATTATTATGATAAAGAAGTTGGAAAAGTTGTTTCAGTAATTGAAATTTTAGAAGTTGGGGAAGGAGTTATTATTCCTGGCGACGGAGCAGCATATTATAATTCAAAATTCAAGTTACTAACATGGAAACCTGAAATTCATGAACTTGTTTATGGATCAATCTCAGAAATAGCAAACTTTGGTGCTTTCATGGATTTAGGCGTTATGAGAGGTATGATTCATATTAGTCAAACAATGGATGATTTTGTAAGTTTTAGCAAAACAAATTTACTTGTTGGAAAAGCATCAAAAAGAAGTTTAAAAAAAGGAGATTTATGTTTGGCAAGAATTGTTGCAATAAGTCATAAAGGTGAAGGTGTAAAAATTGGCTTGACAATGAGACAACCAGGACTTGGAAAAATTGAATGGTTTAAAGAAGAAAAAGTGAAAAAAGAAAAAGAAGCTAAAAAAATGTTGAAGTCAGAACAAAAAGCTGTTAAAGGAAAAAAGAAAAAATAAAATGGTAAAACAAAAAGCATGCAAAATTTGCAATAGAATTTACGAAGGAGAAAAATGCCCTAATTGTGATTCTAAAGAATCAACAGAAAATTTTAAGGGAAAAATCATTGTTTTAAATCCTGAAAAATCGGAAATAGCTCAAAAATTAAATATAAAACAAAAAGGAAATTTTGCAATTAAAGCTAGATAATTCTAAGGCCAAAATTAAAAATTTTAACTGCATTTTTTACAATCAAAAAACACAATGGAAAATTTTAAAGTAATAGAAGAAAAAGAAAATCCTTTGTTTAATAGAAAAGAAATTCAATTTAATGTGCAAGCAAACATTACTCCAAGCCGTATAGAAATAGGAAAATTAATTTCAGAAAAATTCTCAACTCAAATTGAAAATATAAAAATAAAAGAGATTCATGGAAAATTTGGCTCAAAAACTTTCAAAGTAAATACTTTTATTTACAAATCAGAACAAGACAAAAATAAACTAGAAATAAAAAAGAAAAAAGATGAAAAATTAAAAGAAACTCTAAAGGAAGAAAAACCAAGTGAAACTCCTAAAACATCTTCTGAAAATGATAAAACTGAAGAAAAAGTTGAAGAATCAAAAGAAGATTCTTCAAAAAATGAAGAACAAAAAGAAGTAAATTCTAATAAAGAATAATGGCAAAGAAAAAAACAAAAGCAATAAAAAAAGGAAAAAAGCCTCATAAAAATAAACCAACAAGCAAGAAATATTTAAAATATAAAATTGAAGGTGATAAAATTACAAGAGAAAGATTTTGTCCAAGATGCGGTCCAGGTGTTTTCTTAATGAATTCTCAAAAAAGATTTTATTGTGGGAAATGTCATTATTCTGAATTCGAATCAAAAAATAATAAAGTTGTTCAAGAAGTTAAGACTTAACATCTATAATATTTTTCTAAATCTAAGTTTTTAAAATTCGGTAGGACTATGAGCCTCAAAATTATTTTCATTTAT
>MPMB02111447.1_pt1 | contig 11452 bp, 11 predicted proteins | sample 1617371 | NCBI WGS metagenome assembly MPMB02 (sample SAMN05944808, study PRJNA350692) | marine metagenome | biome: marine; feature: ODZ; material: water; isolation source: 300 m water sample filtered on 0.2 um supor filter | place: Pacific Ocean | collected 2012-04-08 | depth 300m m
TCTGGCCACCTGTGTTCCCCAAGACCAAGAAATGAAACAAAGGGTTATCCGTCATAAAAAAGAAAGATCGGATCACTGGATGACGCTGGAAGTTCCTGTTTTGATTTCCGAAGCGATAACCGATCACACCCCCAATATGGACGTCATGGTTATCGACTGCTTGACCTTTTGGATCAATAATCTCTTTTTGGAAACGGACGATCCTGAAAAAATCACCGAGCATGCCCGCCGCTTGACCCGATCGCTGAAAAAAGCGCGATGCACGGTTATTCTGGTGTCTAACGAAGTCGGTACGGGTATTGTTCCGGAAAACAGGCTTTCCAGGCTATTCAGAGACTCGGCCGGTTTTGTCAATCAGGCTGTGGCTGAAACTGCCGATAAAGTCTTTTGGATGGTCGCCGGAATTCCTGTACAAATCAAGCCTTAAAACATCCGATGAAAAACCTTCTATCTGCAATACAGTTTCTAACCATCCTACCGGTTGGAAAATTGGAGAAATATGGTCCGCGCGGAATCGCGCCGTTTTTTCCTATCGTCGGGATTCTCCTCGGGGTGATGGTAGCTGCTTTTGATACGGCTGTTTCACATTTTTGGCCCTTGTCGGTTGTATCGCTGCTAGACGTCGTTTTCCTCGTTGTGATCACCGGTGCACTTCATCTTGATGGGCTGGGTGATGCCGCAGATGGCCTTCTGGGGCACCGACCTGTGGATAGGGCGCTTGCCATAATGAAAGATAGCAGGATCGGTGTGATGGGCCTTATCGTGATCATCTGCATGCTGTCCATTAAATGGGGCGGCATAATGAGTTTAACGGACAACCGGAGTCTTCTGCTTGTGGTCATACCCGCTTATGCCAGGGGAAGCATGATATTCGGCACAAGGTTTTTACGGTATGGACGACCCGACAACAAGGGCCTAGGCCGTCCGCTCTTTGAGAATCAGTTGAAAGTTTCAGCCTTTCTGGGTTTGCTTATACCTGTTGGTCTTTCTTTTTTTCTCGGATCAAGCGGGATCTGGCTGAATCTTATTTTCATGGCATTAACCGCTGCCATACTCCTTTATTATCATTGGCGGGTTGAGTGTATTACAGGTGATATGTTGGGCGCAATGACCGAAGTTATGGAATCTATGTTGTTTTTGCTGATATCAGTCGTCTAAGATCCATAAATAAAATGTCTTTTTAAATTTTGGCAGCCTCATAAAAAGTCATTTGCGAACGACTTTGAGCGTTTTGGGATAAAGCGTTTTGATAGGTGGTACGTTAAGAATTTCAAGCTGTTTGAGGAGTTACGACGAGTTCTTGAAATTTTGTATCACATATCTAAACGCTCCAAAATGGTCATTTAGAGAGCAATATTGTCTTTTTACGAGTTCATAAATTTTAACCACATAAGAGAAAAGGAAGCAAATTATGAAAACTTTGTATAAGAAGCACTTTTTTCCAAAACAGACCCTGATATTGCTTGTCGCAGTGGCACTGATCTTCGGATCTGTATCAAAAGGTTCGTCTGCTAAGCCCGGCCATCTTATTCTCATCACAAAGCAAGAGGCGGCGTTGGCCGACGCTCCGGAAGATCCGAAAATCGCCGACAAGCTTTTGAAGGGGATCGATCAGTGTGTCGGCTGTGGCGATTGCGAAGAGGTCGGGCGAGGACCTTTTATTGTCCTAAACAGTCCAAAAAACGGGGGGCGTTATCCCAAACCGATCAAGATCGATATTTTGTTTATCCCCCGTGATGATACCGCCATAGATCTTTCAACGTTCAAGGTGATTTATGTGAAAGTATTCGATATCAATATTACGAAGCGGCTGAAAAAACATACAACGGATAATGGGATTCAAATCCCCGAAGCTGAACTTCCGTCCGGAAAACACAAACTCAAAATTCTTCTGGCAGACACCAAGGGACACATGTCAACCCAAAAACTGGCTTTTGTGGTTCAATAGGCTTAACGGCATCCAGCGGTTAATACGACCTCAATTGGTCAAAAAAGAAAAATGATACCTCACCAATCAAAAAGATATAAAATCTAATCACCTGGCCATCTCTGCTTGCTGACACTGCGCGAGAGACGATAGACCCGATCGAGTTCCTCACAAGCCATATCAAATGTTTTCCCGTGGATATATGCAAGACTGGCTTTTTTAGAGACCTCCCAACCGATCTCCAGGGAAATTTTCCATGGCGTGACTTTTTTAGCCATTCGAAAGACCTTCAAAGGCCATTTTAACCAACCATAGGTTTTGTAAGATTTTTTAATGACATTTTGAAGCGATTTTGGAAGGAGATTATCGGAAAAATTTTTGGCTCTATAAATGGTTTCCAAGCGGGCTCTGTATAACCTGCGGATTAAAGGGTGTTCTCTTCCTTTGCTTACCTTGCCCGCCCAGGTTCGAGCGCTCTCAAGTAAAGGGCCGAGAGCGGCTTCTTCCAAAGGAAAATCTGAATCAGGAAAATATTTTGTCGAAATAATTTCAGCGGCTTTGTGGACAGCACCCCGCCACTTTTTAATGTTTGAATTCGAGATCGCCATGGATGAAAACCAGACCAGCTGATTCCGAACCTCCTGAATTTGAGGATCTCTTTTTGGTTCATCGTCGTTTTCCAAGGCATCCAGTTCCTCCAAGGTTTCTTCCAGCTCTTTTTCCCCTTCGTTTTGGATAGAAGTATCCGTGCCACTGTAAGCTTCTATCGCCAGCTTACCAATAAAAATATAAAGATCCGCCATTAGATATTTGATTAACATCAAGGTGGTCAAATGTCGGAAAAGATAAACCAGCCAACTAAAAGGATCGAGAAACAGAAATAGACGAAATCGAGCCATCCGTTGAAACATTTTTTTATGGGCTGAAATCCATCTATACAGAACAGACCCGGAGAGCCGGAGGTACCATCGGCGAATATTTCTAATTTTCCGAATGTTAATTGATTTGAGCCTTTTAAAACCGGGCCGGCCGAGAATAAGATCAAACTGATTCAATGATTTTTCAAGACTCTGGAGAAAAGAACCGATGCCAATCTGAAGTTCGGGACAATCTGAATTTGGGTGAAAACAAGAAGCAATTGACCTGATGTAGAGCGGAAGCTCACGAAGTTCTTCGATATCCGGGGAAAAAGATTGAAAAACTTCCCCACAGGTGTCTTCAATGATTTTGACCCCTTTTTTTATTTGCAAACCATTCTGTTCGGCAAAACTTTTAAGTTCCTTTAATTCCACCTTTAAAGACCTTTTCCAACTGAAAATACCCTTGACTCTCCATATAACAAAAAAAGCTGCCGATAGGATAATAAGTGTTGAAATGGCCCAAAGGGCCTTTAAAAAATACCACCATTCCATTTTATTGATTAGCGGCCCTCGAAGGTGGGCTGCCGTTTTTCCACAAAGGCCTTTGCCGCTCTTTTGTGATCTTCGGTACCCATTGTACGCACCATATGAAGCGCTTCCAGATTGAGTACTTCCTTAAGAGCAGTGCCCGCGGCTGCAGCATTGATATTGCGTTTTATATAGTTGAAGGCGATCGTGGGTCCGTTGGCCAGCTGATTGGTGATCTTGAGGGTTTTTTCCTCCAGTTCATCCCCGGAAACCACCTGATTCACCAGACCGACCTCCAGCGCTTGTTGCGCATTGATCTGCTTGGCGGTAAAGAACAGCTCCTTGGCTTTGGCCGGACCGACCAGTTGAGTCAGAAAATAACTGCAGCTGAAATCACCGGAAACCCCGACCAAGGCAAAAGCAGTGGTCATGATCAGATCATCGGCGGCAAAGCGTAAATCGCAAGCCAACGCGATCCCCATACCTCCGCCGGCTGTCGGGCCACGCAACATCGCTATAGTTGGTTTGGGCATCTCGTGAAGGAGCTCGCAGGTCTCCATCATTTTGCGAATATCATAGGCCATGTTTTCCAGGCCGGCGCTCTCTGCACCCGCACCTTTTGCCTTATTTTGTTGGAACATCATCTTCACGTCACCACCCGCACAAAATCCACGACCGGCACCCGTTAAGACAACCGCACGAATCCCCGGATCAGCCGCGACTGTTTGCAGGGTTTTGCGCAGAACTAAAAGCATATCTCCGTATAGGGCATTAAGGTGATCGGGTCGATTAAGGGTGATAACTGCTAGGTTCCCCCGAGTTTCCAATAAAATTTCATCGCTCATGACCTACTCCTTTTTTAAAGGTTATCGATAATTTCGTTAAAATAATGACTCAAGTTTCGCACCTCCGATTGGGCATGGTCCTGCATCTGTCAAAGTGCTCATCATCAATCTTTTCCATAATAATTTCTATTTACCCTATGCCAGATGCGATTTTCCTTAAAATATCAGGTGCGAAACTTGAGTTATTATTAGATTTCGGGATTGCTGCAATGAATTGGTGGCGTTCTATCTGTCCATGGTCTTGCTTGCTCCAATTGAGCTGCCAGGCGAAAAAGTGTTGCCTCGTCCCCGAACCAACCCGCGAATTGCACACCGATCGGCATATTTTCCTCATTCCAAAACAGAGGTACCGACATTGCGGGTTGACCTGTTATATTATAGATATAGGTCAACGTGGACAAGGTGTTAGACATCTTGGCCCATCTCATTGAATCGTCTGGCACCGGCCGGAAAGAACCGAGTTTTGCAGGGGGAATGCAAACTGTCGGGGACAGGATCATATCATAGCCTCCCTCATCTTGCCATCGGGCTAATTTTCGTGAGAAGCGTTGGATGCTTTCCAATGCGCCCAGATAATCCGCCCCCGTTCGTTTCAAACCGGCTTGATAAGTTATCCAGGTTATTGGCTCCAGTTGCTCCTTCGCTATCTTCTTTCCCAACTCTGTTTCCCAATAGGCGATGAATCGTCCGGTAAGGCAGGTAAAGATTTTACCAAAGGCCTTGAAGAGATCCGGATAGCTCAAATCTCCCGGAACAACCTCTTCAACGATATGTCCCAGCGTTTCGCATAGCCGGGCCGCATCCTTCACTGCGCTTTCACAATCCGGATGTAACCGGGCTTCCAAGCTCCACCCTTCCGGTATGGAAGATAAAAGCCCGATCTTTAAAGGCCGAACCTCCCGCTTCACTTCTTCTAGAAAAGGGTGCTCCTTTGGCGGGGCATGGTACGGATCTCCAAGGTCCGGCCCTGACGTTGCGTCCAAAAGAGCTGCCGAATCCCTGACGGTGCGAGTCAACCCATGTTCATGGACAAGCCCGCCACCGATATCGCCAAAATATGGCCCCAGTGGGTTCCGACTCCGAGTCGGTTTTAGGCCAAAGAGACCACAGAAAGATGCGGGGATTCGAATCGATCCGCCCGCATCGCTACCGTGAGCCATCGTGACAATCCCCGCCGCCACCGCCGCTGACGACCCGCCGCTTGAGCCGCCTGTCGTTAAACTCGGGTCCCAAGGGTTGACGGTTGCCCCATAAAGAGCGGGTTCCGTGGTGGGAAGAAGGCCAAACTCAGGCGTATTTGTTTTACCGATAACGATTAATCCACTCGCTCTCTGTCGTTTTACCAACTCGCTGTCAAGTTTCGATACATAACCCTTGACGGCAAAAGAGCCCTCGTGAAAAGGTGCTCCCTTGTATTCTGCAATCAGGTCTTTCAAAAGAAATGGAACGCCATGGAAAAGACTGCCGGGCAATTTTTGTTTAGCGGTTTCCGAATCCCAATTTTCCGCAATTTCGCGAGCCTGATCGTACATCGTATGAATCACAGCGTTGAGCTTGGGATTTACCCGTTCAATTCGTTGAACCGTGATTTCTAGTAATTCGGTTGCCCTAATTTCACCTTTTCGGATCAATCCCTCCAAACCTATTGCATCATAGTCGATCAATTCATCCTTCATATAGCCCCTTTCATCTAGCCAGAATAAACCGGACAAGCCGGGATATCCCTAAGCACGATTATAAGTTTTGAAATAGCTTCTAATCCTGTGACAGTAAACCAATGAGTCGCTTAAAATCAGATAAAAATGTTGTTCTTATCCAGTTTCTGTAATCCATTTCCAAAAATTTGCCCGTATCACGGAGTCTCTTCTTTGTATCCGCCTTCTCAATAATATTTAGAATTGTTTTATAAAGATTTGCACGATCACCATATGCTTGCTGTATCATCGCTTCGCCCAAAGGATAGCCGTTTTTAAGAATAAACCATGCGTCAAATAGATCTCTTCCCGCCTGCCGCTCAACTAAGATGAGGAGTTTTTCTGTCATCATAAATGAGGGATTTAGAGTGAGAACCGGGACACGCCTGAGAGTCAGAACAGTGGTTTCCAGTTTCGAATTGTATGCCAACCTTTCTAATAAATAGAGTGGCTTTCAGCAAAGCTCCGGTAAAAACGCAGATCGATATTCATTTGCCTGTAATCATAGGCATCCCCATTTTTCCTTTCGTATGCATAAAGTGTCCGGGGATAGATTATTTTCGGAACCGCCTGAAATCCGGTGGTCTTTTCTCAAGAAACGCCTGGACGCCTTCGTGTGACTCGTCCGTTCTGTAATATAGATCCACAGCATGCTTTGACATCGTGCTAATCCCGCTTACGTGATCGGTATCGGCGTTAAAAGAGGCTTTGAGAAAAGCCAAGGATGCAGGTGCTTTTTGAATGATTTCCTGGCACCATTTATCAACTTCGCTTTCAAGTTCCGAAGGCGGTACAACCTTATTTACCAAACCCATCTCCAGGGCTTCCGAGGCTGAATATTGCTTGCATAGATACCAGATCTCACGGGCCTTCTTTTCTCCCACGATTCGGGATAGATATACAGTTCCGAATCCCGCATCGAAACTGCCGACTCTGGGACCTGCCTGTCCAAAACGGGCAGTTTCCGAAGCAATGGTAAGATCGCAAACCAGTTGAAGAACATTGCCACCGCCAATGGCAAAGCCATTGACCGCGGCAATGACTGGCACTGGAATATCCCGGATTATACTGATGACCTGACCATGACCATCCAACAGGCTAAAGATTGCCTCCCCTTTTTCATATCCCTCACCGTCCTTGATTTTTTGGTCGCCACCTGTGCAAAATGCCTTATCCCCCACAGCGCCTAGGACAATCACCCCAATTGTTTTATCAGCCCATGAATCCCGAAATGCGTTGTATATCTCCTCCAGCGTCAAAGCGGTAAAGGCATTATACCTTTCAGGCCGATTGATGGTGACTTTTGCTACTCCGTCTTTTTTTTCATAAATAATTTCTTTGAATTCCATATAGAACCTCCCTGGGAAAATACTATGAGAAAGCTAATCAAAAATCAGCCTTTAAGAACAACACAACATATATGTTGTATGAAAAAAATTAAAAAGCAAGCCCATAATATCAAAACATGCAAACAAACGATCAGACAAAATTGATTTCCGGTACAGTTTTTGTTTACACATAAAACATCAATTGTCTATACTCCGAAAATAAAATTAAGTAAAAAATACTTCAAACCCTATGACTTAGAAACTTTAGAAGTGGGAGGAAAATGATGAAATTCGCCATCCTTGGTACCGGTGTTATGGGTCGTGGCTGGATCACACAATGTTCGATGACCGGACACGAAGTACATTGTTATGATGATAACTCGAAAATTCTCTCCGGAGCAGCAGAAGCCAGTGAGAAGTTTACTGCGAAAGTGGCTAAAAAGTTTAAAATCGATGATCCGGATTTTGTATCGAAAGCCAGAAAAAATACTAATACCTATGAGGATAAAGGAGCCTTCATCGAGGCAGCTAAAAGCTGTGATGTCTTTTTAGAAGTCATATTTGAGGATCTGGAGCTCAAATGTACTGTACTGTCAGAATTATTACCGCAACTTCCCGAAAAGGTGGTGTTCTGGTCCAACACCAGCAGTTTGGATATTAACCCAATGGCCGAGGCTGGCGGTCGTCCGGATCGCTCTATTACTACCCACGGCATGAATCCGGTACCTATGATGCCTGGCGTTGAGGTAGTGCCCGGCGCCAGGACCTCCGCTGAAACGGTGGAGTTCACCCGCCAGACGCTACTGGATATGAAAAAAGCGCCCTTTTTAGCACCCAACATCCCCGGTTTCTGGGTGAACCGATTGCTCATTCCCCAAATGCTTGATGCCGTTCGTCTTTTGGAACAGGGGAAAATCCGGGTTGAAGATGGTGATATCGGTTTGCTTACCAGCCTGGGACATCCCCAGGGGACATTTAAGCTCCATGATTTTGTCACCACCCCCACCATGTTACGCGTTTCGCTTGAAATGTACCATGCAACCAATGATCCCCGTATGTATCCGCCCTTGATTTTGATACGCATGGTAAAAAACGGCGAATTCGGCGCCGGCAGTGGCAAAGGCTTCTATGACTGGTGTGACCCTCACAAACCCAAAGCCCGGAATTTGTCCCGGTACGTCATCGGCTCCGCCGAAGATATGACCGACCATGTAATATAGCTGCTAAGTAACTCAAGGTTCACATCCCCAATGGAGCACAGTGCCGCATCTGGTGCGGAGTAAATAAAATTTTTTGGAAAAACGACGGGGCAATCAGTTTGAACCGGTATCCATAAAGTAATCACTGTGCACAGGCACGCGATGGCTTAGATTTTTTTGTGATAACAGTTGCTTCTGAAATGATACTTTTAAAAAGTTTTGTGCCATTGTCAAAGCGCTCATCATCAATTTTTTCCATAAAAATTTCTTTTTACCCTATGTCTGATGCAATTTTTCTAAAAATATCAGGTGCTTTTCTTTGGGTTCTAGGTTCAATTTTCAAGGATTTCAAATCTGTCGGATTTGTCCATACACAAGTATTGACAATATCTCCACGATTCTCGATAACTGCATAAACATAACTTTTACAGGCTCGTAAAAAGCCATTTGTGAACGACTTTGAGCATTTTGGGATAAAACGTTTTGATAGGTGGTACGTTAAGAATTTCAAACTGTTTGATCCGCCTTAGGCGGAGGGTTCTTGAAATTTAGAATCGCCTGTCTAAACGCCTCAAAATGGTCATTCAGAAAGCAATATGGTCTTTTTACGAGTTCATCAGCTTTGTAACCTTTGTTATCTTCAGTTACAAAGATTTTTAATAGCATAAGCGTCTCATAAAACTCGGATAACGAAAGGGAGTAAAAAAAATGAAACTTTACGCCATGATTTGTGGTCACATGCGAGCCCGGCAGAAGATATTTTTACCGGATACGGAAAGTGATGTGTTTGCGGAATCCCCAATTCCGGTTTTTCTGATTACTCACCCGCAGGGAAATGTTCTCTTTGACACCGGACCGCATCCGGATGTTTTTAAAGACGCTGCTTCCCGTTGGGGTGGTCTGGCCAAAGCGTTTAAGCCGATAGGAGATAAAAACTGCGGCGTTTTAGCTCAGCTGGAAAAAATAGGGTTTGGCTCTGAAAAGATCAAGTATGTCGTGAACTCTCACCTTCATTTTGATCATGCCGGAGGCAACCAGTTTTTTTCAAAATCTACTTTCCTGGTTTCGAAAAAAGAGTTAGAATGCGCAAAAACTCCGGAAAATGAGGGAAAAGGTTACTTTCGTGCCGATTGGGAACATCCCTTAACTTACCGTAAAATAGATGGCGAAATGGATCTTTTTGACGACGGAAAACTGAGGATAATGCCGATGCCGGGTCACACTCCGGGACACCAGATCCTGGCTGTCAGACTTGAAGCGGAGGGAACGGTAGTGCTCAGCGGAGACGGTGCGGCTTTCAAAGAGCATTATTATGACTTTGTTGCGCCACGAAACAATATGGACAGCAAGCAGGCCATTCAGTCAATTAAAGACCTGCATTCGATGGTAGAAAAAGAGAACGCTTTTCTCATCCACGGTCACGACCCCTCCCAGTGGAAAGAAATAAAAATAGCGCCCGGGTATTACGACTGATTCTTTGAGACCTTTGAAAAATGCTGATTTTTGCCCAATTTCAGTGTCAGGCTCAAATTTTAATCCTCGAAATACTCAATGTATTCATGTGGTTAAAATTTTCGCCTTCCTTGAACTAAAACGGAATTGAACATTTCTCAAAGGTCTCATTACAAAAGGTACCAGACCATCGCGTGCCTGTTCACGGTGATTACTTTATGGATTCGGGTTCGCAACGGCTACCTCATTGTTTGTCCAAAAAATTTTATTTACCCCACACCAGATGTGGCACCGTGCCCTGTTAGGGGTGAGTAACTTGAGTGAATTTAATTTATGTTGAATATTGATGGGATAAAAGTGTATTTACAAAGTGGAGGTGACGATAAAAATGAAAAAGTTATTAGCAAGATGGGGCAGGATATGCCCAGGCTGCAATATCGGTCGCAAATATCCGGATTCATTCATCGGCAGGAGAGTGAGAAATCACTGGGAAAAGGGCTGCCATTCCCATAACGCTTATGTGGAGGTTTACGGGGGAGACGAGCCGACATCCAAGGAAAACGAAGAGGAATCCGACGAGAACTGAAATTCTACGATGGATTATTTCTTTTCGTTTACCGCTCGGGCCTCCTGTCCAATTTGAAATAGCTTAATGGAATAACTATTAAAAAAACAGTCGGCTACCATGCCTTATTAAGGAAAAACAACCACGGAAACAGCCCGCGTAACTATTGACCAGATGTTGCGTAGATGCCAGCTGCTTTACTCCCAACTTAGCATGATGGCGGATATGAAAGCGAACATTCTGATCAGTGCTTCGCTTATTATTTTTTACCATTGCGATTGCATATATTAAAGTCAACGAAGTTTCGGTCTCCTTGACAGTCTTTCTTTTTTCCGCCCTGTGCTTTGCCTGTTCGGCATTTTTCGCTGTTATGCCGGGAGGATCAGAACATGTAAAAAGGGGCTGAAACCCGAAAAGGTTAACCCGCTTTTCTTTGGGTCCTTTGCCCAACAGAACCAGGATGAATATCTTGTGCGAATGGACAACGTTATGAAAAGTGGCACAAAAGTGTATAAAACGATAGTTCTTGATATTTATAATTTGGGCACTGTTTTGCAGAACAAGAAATATAGATTTCTTAGTTACAGCTACAGGATATTTTTAGCGGGAATGATTATTTCTGTAATTTTGTTTGTGGGTGAGCAGTATTTTAAATTACGTTTCTGAAAATCAGGAGGTAGTATGAATCAAAAAGACAGGTTACTGAAGGCGTTAGGCCGGCAGCCGGTGGACAGACCACCTGCTGCTGTACCCACCCAAAATGCGACTGCCGAAGTCATGGAAAAGAGCGGGTATAAATGGCCTTCCGCCCAAAAAAACGCAAAAGATATGGCCGGCCTCGCATGGGCCTGCCATGAGATCGCGGGCATTGAGAGTGTGAGGATTCCATTCGATATCAATATCGAGGCTGAGGCCATGGGTTGTAAGACCCGGTTTGGAGAGGATTTGATAACGCCCCCCATGTCTGAAATGAAAACAAAGGACGAATACAACCAAATTAAGATCCCTGACCCTTTGAGGGACGGGAGAATGCCCGAGGTGCTTGAAGCAATCA
>MPMB02020209.1_pt1 | contig 11450 bp, 9 predicted proteins | sample 1617371 | NCBI WGS metagenome assembly MPMB02 (sample SAMN05944808, study PRJNA350692) | marine metagenome | biome: marine; feature: ODZ; material: water; isolation source: 300 m water sample filtered on 0.2 um supor filter | place: Pacific Ocean | collected 2012-04-08 | depth 300m m
AAATTCGGCAGAATTACGGCAGGGTTACGGTGGAATCATGGTGAGATTTACGTGGAATCACGGTGGGAAAAAGCCGCTCAGAGGATGGCCCCGGAATTAGTTCTTGCAGACGTAATTCCCGGAAATATCCACCACCACCTTTTTACATTCCTGGGACGGAGCGGCCGCGTCGGTATTGACGGCCGGCGGAAGGGTGTGGCGCTGGCCCTTATAGCCGCTCAGGTCCTGCGCCGAAGGCTGTTGGCCATAGACGCTGCTATGGGGCTGAGGATAGGGTTGGGTGTAAACGGGCTGGCCACCATAGCCGCCATAATTATAGGCACCGCTGGGGGTGGCAGCGTAACCACCGGTATTGCCGTGGCCATAGGCCTGGGTGGCCTGGGTGAATACGTTCTGGGCGGTGCTGGGCGGAATCGCATGGGGCACGGCCTGTCCATAAATAGGCTGCGCCGGGTAGGCACCCCGATAAGGCTGCTGATAGGGCTGTTGTTGTTGCACCGGAATGGCCTGGGGCGTAGCGGCGGCAGGCGCGGCCGAACCGGCAGAAGGATAATAGAGTTCCTCGCCGCTTCCCGGTGGCCGTAGTTCAAAATCAGGCGGGATCGCCAGCGGCTCCCCAGTCAGGACTTCGGATTCGTTGAAATCGGGTTTTTCCAGACCCAGCGCCTTGCTGATTTCATGGCGCGTTTCTTCACAGGCGGACAGGCCAAACAGGGCCGCCACCGCCAGGACAGCAGGATAGGGGCGACTCCGGGGCCGATTACGGACCGGTACAGATAACGGGTTTTTCGTCATAAGTAGGAGTATAAGCCATCGCCGCGGGTTTTTTAAGGATTACGTCTAACAAAAAAGGCATCGTAGAGAATCAGGGTCGCGCCCACGGTTATGGCCGAATCCGCCACGTTGAACGCCGGCCAGTGCAGCCCGGCGGCATGGAAATCGAGAAAATCCATCACCGCGCCGAAACGCAGGCGGTCTATGACATTGCCCAGCGCCCCGCCCATAACCAGCCCCAGCGCCAGCACCATGAGCCTGTTTGCCGCCCGCCGCAGCCACCACCCCAGGGCGGCCATGATGGCCAGCGCCAGAATGGTGAGCAGCCACGGAATCCACTGCGATGACGCACCGCCGAGGAAGCCAAAACTAACCCCCCGGTTCCAGACCAGCACCAGATTGAAGAAGGAGGTGATGGGAATGATGCGCGGCGGCCCCATGACAATCTCCAGCATCGCCCATTTGCAAAGCTGGTCGAGCACCGTCACCAGCGCCGTCACCATCAGCCCGGACTTCAGGGGATCATTACCCATTACCAACGGCATCCCCGCAGCGTGAACAGATCCCGCCCTCGTCATCGCATGGCACCTCGGGCAGCACCTTCCAGCAACGCTGGCACTTGCCGCCTTCGGCGAGAAGCACACGCACTGCCACGCCAGGCACGTCCTCGAGGGTGAAAAGCCCATCAGCAGAAGAGCCGGAGGAATCGGGGGCGTCGAAATCGAGGCCCGAGGTAATGGCAATTTCCGCCATGTCGAGCCCGCCTACGGAGTCGCGATAGGCGTCATCAGCATAGACGACAGGATGGGCCTGAAGGCTGGAGCCTAGCTGTTTTTCCGCGCGCGCGATCTCGATGGCGCCGGTGACTACACGGCGCAGGTCGCGCACGATTTCCCACTTGGCGGCCAGATCGTCGTCGCGCCAGTCTTCGGGAACATGGGGGTAGGTCCGCAGATGCACACTTTCCGTTTCCGACGCGCCGCCCTCTTGCGAGCGGGTGCGCCAGGCCTCTTCGGCGGTAAAACATAGTACCGGAGCCAGCCAGGCGGTGAGGTGGTGAAAGAGAATGTCGAGAACCGTGCGTGCGGCGCGGCGGCGCGGAGCACCCGATTGGTCGCAGTAGAGGGCGTCCTTGCGAATGTCGAAATAGAAGGCCGACAGGTCCACCGCGCAGAAGGTGTGAAGCTCGGTGAAGAAAGCGTGGAAATCGAAGCTGTCCAGTACTGCGCGCATATGCCGGTCGAACTCCCACAGACGGTGTAAGACCCAACGTTCCAGCTCCGGCATGTTTTCGGTCGCCACCTGCTCGTTTTCGTCAAACCCGGCGAGGTTGCCGAGCGCGTAGCGTAGAGTGTTGCGTAGGCGGCGATAGGAATCCACCTCCGCCTTGAGAATCTCCGGCCCGATGCGCAGGTCCACGGTATAGTCGGAAGTGGCCACCCAGAGGCGCAGGATATCGGCGCCCAGGGTATCTATGACCTCTTGTGGAGCCACCACGTTGCCCGCCGATTTCGACATCTTGTGGCCCTTTTCATCCAAGACGAAGCCGTGGGTGAGCACCGCTTCATAGGGCGCCCGCCCCCGCGTGCCGCAGGATTCCAAAAGTGAGGACTGGAACCAGCCGCGATGCTGGTCGGAGCCTTCGAGATAGAGCGAGGCCGGGCTCGCCAAATCGTCGCGGTCTTCCAGCACGAAGGCGTGGGTGGAACCGCTGTCGAACCACACGTCGAGAATGTCGGTGACCTGTTGGTAGGCCTCCGGGTCGTGGTCACCGCCTAAAAAGCGCGCGGGGTCGCTGGAGAACCAGGCATCGGCCCCTTCTTCGGCTACCGCCGTGACGATGCGCTCCAACACCTTTTCATCGCGCAGGGGTTCGCCGTTTTCCTTGTTCACGAAGACGGTGAGGGGAACGCCCCAGGCGCGCTGGCGCGACACGCACCAGTCGGGGCGGCTTTCCACCATGGCGTGAATGCGGTTGCGCCCGCTGGGCGGCACCCAGCGAGTGTCCTCGATGGCGGCCATGGCCTTCTCGCGCAGGCCGCCGGTTTCCATGGAGATGAACCATTGCGGCGTGGTGCGGAAGATGAGCGGCGCCTTGGAACGCCAGGAATGGGGATAGGAATGGGTGATCTTATCCGTCGCCAGCAGCGCGCCGGAGTCTTTCAGGGCCGCCACTATCGTCTTGTCGGCAGGGGAGAAATAGGCACCGGCGGTGCCTTCCTCGAGCACCTTCATACCCGCGAACAGGGGCACATGGTCGTAGAACAGGCCGTCGCCGCCTACCGTACGCGGCACTTCCAGACCAGCTTCCCGGCCCACCTCGAAATCTTCCGAGCCGTGGCCGGGCGCGATGTGGACGAAGCCGGTGCCGGTCTCGGTGGTGACGTGGAAGCCCTTCACCAGAGGCACCTCGAAGTCATAGCCCTGGCCGTGAAAGGGATGGCGGCAGATGGTGCCGGCAAGCTCGGCGCCCTTGAAGCGGTGAACAATTTTATGTTTGGTAACGCCTGCGGCTTCAATCACACTGAGCAAAAGCGCCTCGGCAACAATTAAAGACTGGCCGCCTTCAGCCAGGCTACCCTCTTCAATGGAAACCACCTCCACCAGCACGTAATCCATGTCTTTGCCAAAGGCCACGGCGCGGTTGCCTGGCAGAGTCCAGGGCGTGGTGGTCCAGATGACCACCGACGCGTCTTTCAGTTCGGGTTTCCCCGGCGTGGCCACCGGGAAGCGCACCCAGACCTGGGTCGATTTATGGTCGTCGTATTCTACCTCGGCCTCGGCCAGCGCCGTCTTTTCCACCACCGACCACATGACCGGCCTGTCGCCGCGATAGAGGCCACCGCTCATGAGGAACTTGCCGAGCTCGCCGACGATGGCGGCCTCGGCGGCGAAATTCATGGTGGTGTAGGGATTAGTCCAGTCACCGTCGACGCCGAGGCGCTGGAATTCCTCGCCCTGGACGACGATCCAGTGATCGGCAAATTCGCGGCATTCATGGCGGAATTCGAGAGCCGGGACCTCGTCCTTGTCGCGGCCCTTGGCGCGGTATTTTTCCTCGATCTTCCATTCGATGGGCAAGCCGTGACAGTCCCAGCCGGGCACGTAGGCTACCTCGCGCCCCAACATGCGCTGGGAGCGGTTGATGATGTCCTTCAAAATCTTGTTGAGGGCGTGGCCGATATGGAGATGGCCGTTGGCGTAGGGCGGGCCGTCATGGAGAATGAATTTCTCACCGCCCTCATTGGCCCCGCGCAGCTTTTCCGCCAGCCCCGACCGGCGCCAGAACTCAAGGATTTCTGGCTCGCTCTGCGGCAGCCGCGCCTTCATGGGGAAGGCCGTAGCGGGAAGAAATACCGTAGATTTATAGTCGTTGCCCATGTGTGCGTCCGCGCCTGTCCTTTATGTGGTCCCGTCCGCCGCGCCGGCCAGCGAGGGGGGAATTTCTGCTGCTTCACCACCGCCGGGAAGTTCCGCCAGCGCCGTCTTGGCAGCGGCAATGTCGTCAGCGATTTGTGCCTGTAATTGGGCGGCGCCGTCAAATGTCTTCTCGGGCCGTAGATATGCCGCCAGCGCCACCCGCAGATGACGGCCACGGAGATCGTCACCGAGATCGTCACAATCCCCGAAGAGATGGACCTCGAGTACCTTTTCGCCGCCGCCGAAGGTAGGCCGGGAGCCGAAATTAGCGACGCCGTCGCGCCACAGAGTTTCTGGTCCCTGGTCAATCCCGGCGCGCACCGCGTAAACGCCGGTGGCAGGAAGCAGAAAGTCCTCGAAATGGACATTGGCGGTGGGGAACCCCAGAGTCTGCCCGCGCCCGTCTCCGGGCACCACCCGGCCCTCGATCTCGAACAGGCGGCCCAGCAGCACGGCCGCCCGCGCCGGTTCCCCGAAAGCGATGAGTTCGCGGACCGTGGTCGAGGAATAAGCGGCACCGGAGCCGTCCACCGCCTGGGGCACCCGGGTAAAGTTGAAACTCCGCTCGGCGGCCATGCATTCGAGCAGGTCGCAGTCGCCCTTGCGGCCGTGACCGAAAACAAAATCACAGCCCGCCACCACATGAGAGGCGGCGACGCCATCGCACAGCACGCCGGTGACGAAGGCCTCGGCCTCCATGCGTGAAAATTCACGGTCGAAATGCTGGACGAACAGATGGTCCACGCCCAGCGCTTCGATACAGCGCGCCTTAATGCGAAGGGGAGTCAGCCTGAAGGGCGGAATCTGGGGCTGGAACACGCTTCTGGGGTGGGGTTCAAAGGTCATCACCGCATGGGCCACGCCGCTCTCACGGGCGATGGCGCCGGCGCTTGAGATCACCGCTTGGTGGCCGCGATGGACGCCGTCGAAATTACCCAGCGCGACCACCGATCCCCGCGCGCTCCGCGGCAAATGCGTGTAGTGGCGAAAGATGCGCATGGGCGCGATTCCCTCTTCTGTCCGCCGCCGGGCGGACCATCCCGTGGTTTTGCCGGGAACTTTATGCGGATTGCGCTGGGAGTGTATAGCGCCGAACGGGGCGTGAACAGGCCACAGAGATAGGAAAGCAGGGGAAGAAAAAGAGAGCCGTCAGCTTTTCTTGCGGGGAACCATGATGACGGCCTCGCCGTCGAGGACCACCGCATCGCCGACGCTGCAAATGGTGTCCATAATAACCCGTTTCTTTTCGATCATAATCTCGCGGATGGTGGCGCGGGCGGTGACCGTATCGCTAGCCTTCACCGGAGCCTTAAAATTCAGGGTCTGACTGAGATAGATGCAGCCCGGCCCCGGCAGCTTGGTGCCGATGACGGTGGAAATGAGGCTCGCCGTCAGCACGCCGTGGGCGATGCGGCTTTCGAATACCGTACCGCCGGAAAATTCCTCGTTGAGGTGGATGGGGTTAGTGTCTCCAGATATCCCCGCGAACATGACGATGTCGGCGTCGGTCATAGTCTTGGCGTAGATGGCGGTCATGCCGAGGGAAAGATCATCGAGATAATAGCCATGAAGCTCGTCATGATCAGGGGAGAGCACGGGGTTATCCATGTAACGTTACCTTCGTTCTTGTTTTCCACTTCTGTTTTTCCGCGGCCCGCATCGAAAATCTTAAGGAAAAGCCGGTGCGTCGCCGCTGCGCACCAGCGCAAGACTTAATTTTTGCGGCGCAACATCAATACGCAATGTAGCCCACAAAACGTCATGTAGCAAGATATTGCAACTGCACAAGATTAGGACATCCCATGAATACGGGCCTGGCCTGGTCACCCCCTATGTCCGGAATTCCGGTAGAAAACCGGGGCCGGCCAGGATGGCCCCGGACGGGTATCCCGGCTGCGAAAAAACCTTATGGATAAGACCGCAAACCCATGCCGTCCAAAGGGACATCTCGCCGCGAAAAGTAAATGGCGATACGGTCTCTATCGCCCGCAAAGACAGGGTGCGGCGGGGTTGTTATTTGTTGCCGTTACGATCACGAGACCTGTACGCCGTAGACAGGCCGACATCGCGAAAGAAGTTGGAAAACCGTGAAAGAACAGTATGATGCCGGCGTTATTTTGAAAGCACAGTGATAGCCGTGACATCGCATTCACAAAGAAAACATTGCATCTGTCGCCGGTCCACCACCTTGCGGGCGATGGCCGCGGCCCTGTTTGCCATTGCCGGAATCAGCGCCCAGGCCTTGGCTGAAGACCCTTATACCGGCCAGTACCACCGCGTCCTCCGCGCCCAGGACATGGCCCAAAACACAGCGCAGGGCTCCCCCGGCGCCACCCAGGGGCGTGCCTACCGCCGCGCCACCCCGCCAAACGCCCCGATTCCGGTGGCACAGGAGACACAGGTCGCGCAGAAGGCTCAGTCCCTGCATCATCGGGGAAAGCCGCTGTTGGGCATTATTTCGGAACTGAGGGGTGGTTTTTTAGACCACGACTCGGGGATTTTCGGCCGCAACAAGGAAGGCGGCAACGACTATAATTTCGAGGCTCTGTTTGTTTCTCCAGAGCTTTTCGATTTCATGTGGTCACCCCGGCCCATGCTCGGCGGCACCGTCAACGATGACGGCGACACCAGCCGGGCCTACGGCGGGCTGACCTGGGAATGGTGGCCCCTGGACAGCGTCTTCATTGATTTCAGCTTCGGTTTCGCCGTCCATGACGGCAATATTGACGACAACGAGTTGGGCCGCAAAGACTTCGGGTCACGGGTCTTGTTCCGGGAATCCCTGGAACTGGGCTGGAATTTTTATAACAGGGACCGTATTTCGATCATCCTCGACCACATCTCCCACGGCCATGCATTTGGCGACCCCAATGAAGGCATGGATTCCCTGGGCGTGCGCTATGGCTATCGTTTCTAGGAGGCTGTCGTTTCCAGTGGCCTGACGCGGCGCAGTCCAGAAACCTTTTGCTGACCTTCCCGTAGTTGCACACGGCCCCTTGTGGCGGCAACATGCGTCGGGGTTAATATGATGAATAAGCCTCAACAAAATACTACGACGAATGCACATACAACAAAGTGATGCATGTCACTCACCACCGGAAGGGTGAAAATGGCGACAACAGGTCCTTTGAGACTTTTTTACAGGCTGAAGGGGGCGAGCCGGTTTCTCTCACCGGTTGTATTTTTGTTTTTTCTTGTCCCTGCCCAGGCCCAGGATGTGGAGCCCGGCACACGGTTCGAAGTGCACGCGGAAGATCTGCCCGCCCCCGGCGCCACTCCCAGTGCTATCAACCCGCCCGCCCGTGCCCTGGCGCAGGGCACGCCGCAGTTGAAGACCCTTCCCGGTTTCACGGCTACTGTTTTCGCCGAGGGGTTTGATGACGCCCGCTGGCTTGCCGTAGCCGAAAACGGCGATGTTTTCCTGGCCGAATCGGGAGCCGGGCGGATTACCCTGTTACGCGACGATGACGGTGACGGAACGGCCGATACCATTGTCACCTACGCCGAGGGTTTCAGAAATCCCCACGGCATGGCACTGCGCAAACACTGGCTTTACGTGGCCGACACACGGCGGGTACGGCGCCTGCCCTACCGCCCGGGCCTGATCCGGCCCGCCGGACCCACACAGCTTGTCACTGCCGGCGGCGCGCTAGGTCCCGGTAACGGCCACTGGACGCGGAATCTGGCCTTTCACCCCGACGGTACGCATTTCTACGTAGCCATCGGTTCGGGCGGCAATCTCGGCGAAGAACCCTTGCCTCGTGCTTCGGTACAGGAGTTCACCCTGGATGCCTCGCACCGCGAGAGTTTCGCCACGGGGCTGCGCAACCCGGTGGGCATCGCTTTTTATCCCGGCACCAAGGATCTTTACGTGGTGGTCAATGAACGCGATCAACAGGGCGATGGGCTGGTGCCCGACTATTTGACGCGACTCCACCGAAACGGTTTCTACGGTTGGCCCTATGCCTATATTGGACCCCATCCGCAGCCCGGACTTGCGAAGAAACGCCCTGATATGGTGAAAAAAACGATCCTGCCCGACCTCTTGTTCGAGTCCCATTCCGCGCCTTTGGGGCTGGTATTCTATGGCGGTGGACAGTTCCCCAAGGACTATCACGGCGATGCCTTCGTAGCCCTGCACGGGTCGTGGAATGCGGCGCAGCCCCGGGGCTATATGGTGGCGCGGGTTCCCTTCAAGGACGGCCGTCCGCAGGGGCATTACGAGGCCTTCGTTACCGGATTCTGGACCGTGGGCGAGAAGACCGCTCGGGTGGTGGGCCGCCCCGCAGGGCTTGCGCTGGCCAAAGACGGGAGCCTACTCATCGCCGACGACGTGGGCAACCGCATCTGGCGGGTGGCTCATACGCCCTAGGGAGCCTGTAAACCGGGTTTAAAAGCCAGCAAAAGTGGAAATTCTAACGTTCCACGCCCATCAGGAAATCGGCGAAAACCACCGGCGAGAAGGGCCGCAGGTCGTCTATGGCCTCGCCCACGCCCACAGCGTGAACCGGCATGGCGAATTTATCGGCCAGCGCCACCAGCACCCCGCCGCGCGCGGTGCCGTCGAATTTAGTCACAGCCAGCCCCGTCACGTTGACCATCTCACGGAAGGTCTCTACCTGGGAATGGGCGTTCTGGCCGGTGGTGGCGTCGAGAACTAGAAGACAGCTATGGGGGGCACTGGCATCGACCTTCTCCATGACGCGGATGATCTTTTGTAATTCTTCCATCAGGTTTTTCTTGTTCTGAAGGCGGCCGGCGGTATCAACGAGGAGCACGTCAATTTTTTTGCGCTGCGCCTTTTTCATGGCATCGAAGACAAGTCCCGAGGCATCGGCCTCCGAGGCCCCGGAAATTACCGGACAGCCCGCGCGCTCGCCCCAGATTTCAAGCTGTTCCACAGCCGCCGCGCGGAAGGTGTCACCGGCCACCAGCATCACCGAAAGCCCGTCATTGGCATACATCTTGGCGAGCTTGCCGATGGTGGTGGTCTTGCCACTGCCGTTGACGCCCACCACCAGGATCACATGGGGCTTGTGGTCGGGATCAGGGACCAGCGGCTTGGCCACCGGCTCAAGAATACCGGCGACGGTGTCGGCCAGCATTTCGCGCAGTTGATCGGGAGAGATTTCCTCGTGGAAACGGTGGCGTTCGAGAGAACCCACGAGCTGGCTTGCCGTGGCCACGCCCATATCGGCGGAAATCAGCAACTCCTCCAACTCATCCAGGGTCTTGGTATCAAGCCGGTTATTGGTGAAGATTTTCGCCACGCCATCGCTGATGCTTTTCGAGGAACGGCTCATCCCCAAGCGCAGCCGCGACAACCAGCCCCCTGTTACCTGCTCCGTCATGCCGCCGCCTCGCCCGGGAAAGTTTCGGCGCTGGAGACGGAAGTGACTTTGGCCACAAGTTCCCCGTCATCGGCGGCGGCGCTCACCCCCGTTACTCTGGCGTGAACAATGCGGCCTGTGGGAGCCTCCCCTTCGAGGCGCACCGGCGCGAAGGTCTCGCTGTGGCCCCAGCCGGAGCGCTCAACCAGAACCGCCACGTGGCTTCCCACCAGGGAGCCGAGATAGCGGTTCAGCGCCGCCTTGCCGGCCTCACGCAGTCGCGCCGCGCGTTCCTTACGCGTGGACTTGGCCAACTGCGGCATACGTGCCGCCGCCGTGCCCGGACGCGGGGAGAAGGGGAATACATGGAGATAGGTCAAGCCGCATTCCTCTACAAATGACAAGGTGTTTTCGAACATAGCCGCCGTCTCGGTGGGAAATCCGGCGATGAGGTCGGCGCCAAAGACAATTCCCGGGCGGAGGCGGCGCAAAACCCGGCACAGATCAAGGGCCTGGTCCCGGCTGTGACGGCGCTTCATGCGCCGTAAAATCATGTCATCGCCAGCCTGCAGGCTCAAGTGGAGATGCGGCATCATCCGCGGCTCCGCTGCAATGAGAGAGAGAAGATCCTCGTCAAAGCGGGCTAAGTCGAGGGAAGACAGACGCAGCCGGGAAATTTCCGGAACCTGTGCCAACAGGCGGCGCACCGTGCTTCCCAGCGTTATTCCCCTGGCAAGATCGTCCCCGTAAGAGGCGAGATCGACCCCGGTCAGTACGAATTCCTGGTAGCCGTTGGCAGCGAGAATGCGCGCCTGTGCGACTATTCGCCCCAGCGGGATGCTTCGGCTGGACCCGCGCACGGCAGGAATGATGCAGAAGGTGCAGTCACGGTCACAGCCCTGCTGGACCTGAAGGAAGGCGCGGCTGCGGCCCTCAAATCCGGAAACAAGATGAGGGGCCATCTCGCGTACAGTGGTTATGTGGGAAACCGCCACTGGCGCGCCTGTTTCCATGTCACGCGCCAGGAAACGGGTCGGGTCCAGCTTCTCGGTATTGCCCAGTACCCGATCCACCTCGGGCATGGCGGTGTAGGTTCCCGGGGAAAGCTGGGCGGCGCAGCCGGTGACGACGATGCGCGCCCGCGGGCTTTCACGGCGCAGGCGGCGGATGATCTGGCGCCCCTGGCGCTCGGCTTCCGCGGTCACCGCGCAGGTGTTGATGACCACAGTTTCACGGCCCCGGTTCTTATTTCCTGTGCTGTTTCCCGATCTGGCGTGGTCACGGATAATCTCGGATTCGAAGCTGTTGAGGCGGCAACCAAGCGTCACCACGCGCACCGCGTCCACCACGCCTGCCGTGGTCCTATCAGTTTTCCGGTTCTCTGTTTGCTCTACGCTCATGACGCCTTCTCTGTCGTCAAGAGATTCTGATCCAACTCACCGTTAAAACTGGTGGCCACCGGCCCCGTCAGCAGTACATGGTCATCGGCGAGCCATTCTACCACAAGTGTGCCGCCGTCGAGCACCATCTCGGCCCGGCGTTCGGCCAGCCCCCGGCGGTGGGCCGCCACCAGCGCTGCACAGGCCCCGGAACCGCAAGCTTTGGTGATGCCGGCGCCGCGTTCCCAGACGCGCAGGCGCAGTTTCCCGGGGGAAAGCACCTGCACCACTTCCACATTGGTGCGCTCGGGAAATAGGGGGTGGCGTTCTAGCTTTGGCCCTAGTTTTTCCAGCGCCACCGAGTCGGCGTCGTCCACGAAGAACACCAGATGAGGGTTGCCCATACCCACCGCGCAGCCGTCGGCAAGCGGGCCTTCGGAGATGCTGGGATGGTTGCTGTCGACGGCCTCGGCCAGAGGGATATCGCGCCAGTCGAACAGCGCCCGGCCCATATCCACGGCGATATGGCCGTCGGAGGTTTTATCGG
>MPMB02096533.1_pt1 | contig 11444 bp, 10 predicted proteins | sample 1617371 | NCBI WGS metagenome assembly MPMB02 (sample SAMN05944808, study PRJNA350692) | marine metagenome | biome: marine; feature: ODZ; material: water; isolation source: 300 m water sample filtered on 0.2 um supor filter | place: Pacific Ocean | collected 2012-04-08 | depth 300m m
ATTTACCTCCAACAGGGATTTCTGGGACCGAAATATATGATGGGTGGAAGTTCATATTCATTGATCACAATTGGGGGTGAATTAAATAAATATCCCGATTCAGCAGAATTATATAGTAAATATAAATTTATGCGATTGGTCGGTATGGGACTAATGTTTGCGGGCCCAATCTTAAGTGTTGGTATGACAGGACCTGGTGGGGGAGAAGGTCTTGATGATACCTATATGTCTGTATTTATTGGTTCAATGTTCTTGGGTGTATTTGCACAAATAGAATCAATCAATAAGCTCAATGAAGCGGTGTGGGCTTATAATGGGAATCAGTTAAAACAGAAAGAATTTGGGAAAAGGGTTCCGAATAAATAATCGGACTTATTTAATCTTTAAACTGTTGCTTGTAAACACTTTTTCATTTAGATCGTCATCTAAATAACCCATCATGACCGAATGGCCTGTGACAGTTTTTGGGTGAGTGTCATCATCCATGGCGGTTAAATGAATAGGCATTTTATTCATGGCAATGAATGCCGTATTCTCATTGCAGACGTAAAGGGACGGTGGCGAAGTATCTTCAAGTTTATTCCATGCAAATCGAATTTGGAAGTCTCCCTCATTGATCCCTAATCGCATATCCGGATTATCTGAAGTCAATGGTGCGCCGGTATACAATGGCAGCATGGTTTGCAGAATGACCCAGGGCATGGAGTTGGGTGGAATGTTTATATGATATGTTTGATCTTCAAAAAGATCAATGGCATGCTGGATGCCATTCGCATTTACCAATAGGTTATAATGGCTAAGCTGGATTCCCACACCTTTGTTCCAGAATACCATCGCTTCATGCTGAAGGAGTGGTTTAAATGAGGGATTGTGATCCTCTGAAAAGGGTTTAATTTTTTTAAAATAATTGGATTCACCCGTAATTGTCAAGACTGGGGCTGCGGATTTATTTGCCCCATTCAAATTACCATCGCCAGTCAACACCAAAGAGGCGCCCAGAGTCCAAATGCCAAATGCCAGAATTTCACATTGGGGAAAGGGCAGTTGATCCATGAGAATACGATCTTTTGGTTTTACCCCTTCGGACACGAGCCAATTGGCGGTTTGTTGGGCCAGACGATAGACTTTATCTGAAGTCAGGCCCAAATCGGCATAAACCATTTTTTCGCCGTACTTCACATTTTGCCCTTCCACCAATGAACGAAGGTTGGGGTAGGGAACCATATATTCAATGGGTTCCACATTCCCAATACATTGGGCGTTGTAAATTTTTTGTTTAAGACCTGTCATTATAATTGGGATGTGATTGCGAGTGGTGCGAAGCAATCGCCTTTATTATTTATCAGGATTAATTTTCCGTTCAATTTCGAATCGATCTGAAATTCGGCAATAGCCATTTGCACCGGCAAGGCGGCCAATGGGTTGGAGTTTTTCCAAATCAATTCGGCCATTTTCATATAAATCATCAGATACATGAAAAAGCACAATGGTTCCCAAAACAAGAAACCCGCTTCCTGGACTACCATCTCCAATTTCAATAATTTGGTTTAATTCACATTCAAACGATATTTTAGATTCACCTACCCGCATAACATCTATTTTTTCACAGGAAACCGGTGTAAGCCCAGACTCATCAAATTCACTGATATCCGGCGGGAATTCCGTTGCTGTTGAAACCATTTCTGGTGCAAATGATTCACTCACAATATTTAATGCGAAGACGCCCGTATCCTGAATATTTTTTAAGGTATCTTTGATGTCACCGTTTTTGCCTCGCCGAGCTGGACAAAAAGAAATGGTGGGCGGATTTGAACAAACACCATTAAAAAATGAAAATGGCGCCAGATTATCGATACTGTCAGCAGATTTAGTAGAAACAAAACCAATGGGTCGTGGTAGGATAGACCCAATCATAAGTTTATAATTATCTTTTACAGACTGTTTTGTGGGGTCAATGATCATTGTTTTACCTGACAAAATTAAACCAGATTAAACATTTAAACAGAGACCAATTGTAAAAAATATACCCAATTATAAGCGATAAAAAGATAATACCTGAGATGATTGTTTTTTATCCTCTAATTTCTCCCGTATGATTTGTGGACAAATCAAATGAAAATCGAAGGACCGTTGGTTCAGGCCAAATTTGTTGAAAGACCAAACCGTTTTATTACATTGGTAGACGTTGATGGGAAAATTGTTCGTTCTCATTTACCAGACCCAGGGCGGTTAAAAGAGCTACTTATTCCGGGCGCGGATTTGCTTGTACGTCCGGCACCAAAAGGCTCCGAACGAAAAACGAAATATTCTACAGTGATGGTTAGGCACGAAGGACAATTAATATCGCTGGTGTCTGCACTTCCAAACCGGTTTGTTTTGGAATCTCTTCAGGAAGGTATTTTACCCATGTTCAAGGCTTTTCGATTTGTGCGAGCGGAAATAGCCCAAGGGAACCATCGGTTTGATTTTTTGTTAGAAGACGAAAATGAGAACCCATTTTATTTGGAAGTAAAATCAGTAACATTTGTGGAAAATGGATGTGCAAAATTCCCCGATGCCGTTACGGCACGGGGTGCTCGCCATGCCAAGGCATTGTCCGATTTGGTTATGAATGGGAAGGGGGCAGGAATATTATTTGTCTGTCAGAGATCCGACGCAGAGCGGTTTGCACCTATGTGGGATCGAGATTCCACCTTTGCAAACGCATTGTTAAATGCTAAAAAAAGTGGTGTATATGTTTGGTGCATTACGACTGATGTAAATGAAAACGAAATGACATATAAAACAGAAATACCAGTAAATTTAGAACCACCTGAATAGAATTTTAATTGATTTGACTCGTCCAATAATTATAAAAAAATACATGACATTCATTGTACTATGGATGATTTTGTTCTTCATCTATTCCTGTGCCGCAGTGGCACCCCCTGATGGTGGGCCGAAAGATGAAACGCCACCCCAATTTATTACGGCGGATCCAAAGGCAGGTAGCCTGCACTTTAATGGAGGAAAGGTATCCATAAAATTTTCTGAATATATTGATGAAAAATCCATCAAAAATGCCATAAAAGTCTCTCCACGGCTTGATTCACCAGTTGAAATGATATATGCCGATGATGAAATCATTTTGGATTTTCCGAGTGACTTATTGGAAGATCAAACTTATGTAATTACGATCAACCGAAATTTAAAGGATGAACGTAGTGTGGCATTAGGTCAGTCCATTCAGATTGCTTTTAGCACTGGAGATATCATTGATGAAAGTTCTATTTCCGGAAGGGTGTTTGGTGAAGATGGGTATGCGGTTCATTTATGGAAGTTGGCGCATGGGTTTCAAGATTCAATATTTTTTACAGAACCACTGTATGTTTCAGAGGCGGATGATGATGGGTATTTCAATTTTAAGTATTTAGCTCCCGGCGATTATGTTCTATTGGGCATAGAACGCAGTGCGGCTGGCGCAAAACTTATTCCCCAAAGAATGGCCTATGGGGTCAGTGCCACAACCATATATTCATTGGGAAAAAACCATTCAATCGAAAAGATTTCCCTCAGAACAAAACGGGAGACACCCCCACTAAAATTGACCCATGGTGAATGGATAGGAAAGCGTTGGGGGTGGATGTATTTTAATCAAGAATTGAGCGATATTACTTTTAACGGCTTAACCATACTTGATTCAAAAGAAACAATGCAGCTCCTTGATTTTTATCAGGATGAACAAGATAAGAAGCGGTTTTTACTCATGGCACCGGATACGCTGAATTCAGGGAAAGCGATATTAAATATTGAATCTGTATTATTTAAAGAAGACACACTACTGTCTAATGGTAAAATCAATTTTAGAGTGCCAACCAAAATAGACACAACCCATGTCAAAAAGATTCAACCGGAAAGCACGGTTAAAATTCGGTTAGAAAAGGATGGCGGTCCTACGATTCCAATTGTATTTGGAAAACCAATTATTGATGTATCAGATAGTGCATTTTTTATGGCTGCCGATTCGGATACGATCATGGTAGATGTGGATTGGATTAACCCCATAGAATTTGATTTTATCCCACCAAAAGGTTGGATAGAAAAGACCAAGTATACATTCATGATTATTGCGGATAAATTGACACCAATTGAGGGAAAATCTCTCAAAGATTCTGTCACCTATATTCGGTTTGATTCAGAGAAAAAAATGGGATATGGTGGTTTAAGTGGCTTGGTTGATCTAGAGGGCCCCCATCCATTGATTGAACTAATTGCGTTGAAAAAAGCGCCCGAAATTTTTCATTCTACCGTAAATTCTGGTCTACAATTTCAATTTAAAAATATACCAGAAGGGCCATATCGTTTGACGATTATTTTAGATCGGGATCAGAACGGAGAATATTCTTACGGATCCGTTCAACCTTACCAACCCAGCGAATGGTTTTATATGCATCCAGATACACTTGATATAAGGGCCAATTGGGATATTGACGTGGGTCTAATTCGGACAGAAAGGTAAGCGGATGTATTGTGTCATCATGGCCGGCGGTCGCGGTACGCGATTTTGGCCGTCCAGCCGTAGAGAAAACCCGAAACAGTTATTAAATATTGTGGGTGATACTTCTATGCTTCAAATGACAGTTGATCGTCTTAAAAAGATGAAAAATGTCGAAGATGTTTTTATTGTGACTGGAAAAGATTTAGCTCCAAAAATCCGAAAAAAGATTTCAGGCATTCGTTCAAAAAACATTATTATTGAACCCAGCAGAAAAAATACCGCACCTGCTATCGGTCTTGCAGCACTCCATATAAGAAAAATGCGTCCCGATGCGATTATGGCTGTATTTCCAGCGGACCATCTCATTGTGGGCCATCAAAAATTTGCGAAAACTGTGCGGTCAGCCATTCAATTATCCAATAAAAATGGTTCATTGGTAACCATTGGGATTAAGCCAACTTACCCTGCCACAGGATATGGATATATCCAATATGAAACGAAAAGTACAGAGGATCACATCAATGGTTATAAGGTAAAAACATTTGCAGAGAAACCGCCGGCCGAATTGGCAAAACAATTTATAGACAGTGGCGATTTTTTGTGGAATGGTGGAATGTTTATATGGAAAGTTTCTACATTTTTTGAGAAAATCGAAGAACATATGTCGGAATTAAATGACCAATTGGGTAAGATAGAAAATCGAATTTCCAAAAAACAGGATTTTACACGACTTTGGAATAGGATAAACCCGGTGTCTGTTGATTACGGTCTTATGGAGAAATCTGATGATATATATGTGGTGAAAGCTGAATTTAAGTGGAGTGACATTGGTTCATGGGAAGCTGTGTATGATGTTAGCCCCAAATCGAAAGATAAAAATGTGATTCGAGGTGAGGGCATTATCATTGATGGCCAAAATAATTTGATACAATCTAATGGCCATTTTACAGCAATCATTGGTGCGGATAATTTGGTGGTAGTGAATACAAAAGATGCAACCCTGGTGATTCCGCGGGAAAAAGTAGAAGATGTGAAGGCATTGGTTCAGTATCTCGAAAAGAAAAAAAGAAACGATCTTTTATAATCCATGGCTAAAATGAAGGCGGAAAAACTGCTGGCTCTTTTTGAAGTGTTGGCTGAGAAAATGAAAATTAATATTGTTCAGGGGAAGGGTGATTTTCATGGTGGACTATGTTCCGTGAATAATGAATTCTATATTGTACTAAATAAAATTAAACCGATTGATCAGCGATTAAATATATTGGCGAAAGAATTTGGAAAACTGGATACACAAAATATTTTTATCCAACCGGTACTTCGTGCATATATTGAAAATATTCAACAGGATATTTTCTAATCTATTTCTTCTAAAATATCTTGAAATTAAACCTCAGTCGTCAGTACAATTCAGGCCTCAATCCTTTGTCCGAGGTAGAGAAACACAAAAATTTCAATAGTTTATTAAAGGGTATTTAACATGAAAGATTACGCAGCAAAAAATATTCGCAACTTTGCCATTGTTGGGCATGGCGCAACGGGGAAAACAATCCTTTCTGAATCCATGCTTTCAAACGGGGGTGAAATAAACCGTATCGGATCCATCGAAGGCGGATCTACCATATCTGATTACCACCACGATGAACACCAACGTCAGATTTCCATTCATTCTTCCCCCCTTCATTTAGAATGGATGGACACAAAATTCAATTTGATAGATACACCAGGCTATCTCGATTTTATTGGTGAATCAATATCCTCATTAGCTGTGGTTGATTTGGCCGTTGTGGTTGTACATGCCGTCAATGGGATCGAAGTGGGCACGGAGCAGGTTTGGAATTACGCCAATGATTATGGCTTACCTAAAATGATTGTAGTGAATGGCTTGGATCGGGAAAACACTAAATTTGATGAAATTCTTAATCAAGCAAATGATCATTTCGGCGGGAATGTCTTTCCCATGCAGCTACCCGTTAATTCCGGTCCAGGATTTAATCAAATTATTGATGTATTGCGGAGTGAATTGATAACCTACACCACCGATGGAAGCGGTAAATACTCTGAAAGTGAATTGCCCGAAGAATGGCATGATCGCGTAAGCGCACTTCATCAGGAATTAATTGAGTACGTGGCAGAGTCTGATGATTCATTATTGGAAAAATTCTTTGAACAGGGGAATTTATCTGAAGAAGAAATGCGTGATGGTTTACATCAAGCCATCCAAGAACAAGTATTTATTCCGCTGTTTTGCACAGCAGCCACCCAAAATACGGGTGTGGCCAGAGCCATGGATTTCATTGCTAAATATGGATCGTCGCCCGTGGATCGCGCAAAGATTAAAGGGGAAGATGCAAACTCAGGTGATGCAGTGGATATTGCTTTGGATGGTCGCGATCCCGTGGTGCATGTATTTAAAACGATTAGTGAACCGCATGTTGGAGAACTTTCTTTCTTTCGTGTCTATTCCGGCTCAATAACAACCGGATTGGATCTGTATAATACAACCCGTGGGAGATCAGAGCGGTTTGGGCAAATGTTTTTAATGAATGGAAAAACTAGAACCAGTGTCACCAATTTAAATGCCGGAGATATTGGATCAGTGGTTAAATTGAAAGACACCCATACAGGTAATACACTAACTGGGTCAAACAATAAAGTAAAAATTCCATCGGTTAGATTACCCAATTCAAATATTCATCTTGGCATACGATCAAAGGCAAAAGGAGATGAAGAAAAAATTGCCACTGGATTGGCAACGATTCATGAAGAAGACGAAACCTTTGTTTACAATGTAGATTCTGAACTCCGTCAAACAGTGCTTTCCGGGCAAGGCGAATTACACCTTCAAGTGTCTATAGACCGTCTAAAACGACGATTTAACGTGGATGTAGAATCCTTTCGACCTCGCATCCCATATCGGGAAACAATCCGTGCAAATGGCGCATCCAAATATCGACATAAAAAACAGAGTGGTGGTGCTGGGCAATTTGCAGAAGTTTGGATGCGGGTTGAACCTAAAAGCCGTGGCGAAGGTATTGAATTCTCTCAATCATTGGTTGGGCAGAGCGTGGATCGTGTCTTTGTGCCTTCTGTTGAAAAAGGGGTAAATACCGCTTGTACAGAAGGTGTTTTGGCTGGATATCGTGTGGTAGATTTAAAAGTTGATTTTTACGATGGTAAACAGCACCCGGTTGATTCGAAAGATATTGCCTTTCAAATGGCGGGGAAACATGCATTTAAAGAAGCATTTATGGCCGCAAACCCTTGTTTACTTGAACCGGTCTTGGATGTGGAAATCAAAGTACCTGAAGATTATATGGGTGATGTAATGGGTGATATTTCCAGTCGGCGGGGAAAAATTATGGGCATGGATTCAGAAAGTGCATTTCAACAAATTAAAGCACAAGTTCCCCAATCAGAAATGTACCATTATTCCACAACATTGAGATCACTCACGGGCGGACGAGGTATTCATGCGGAAGCCTTAAGTCATTATGAAGAAGTACCCAAAGATATGGAAGCAAAAGTGACAGCCAGTGCGAGAGCGGCGCAAGAAGAAGAGTGATAGTTACCAAACACCGTTCACCTACTGATGGATAAGTTATGGGCACCATGGCGGATGGAATATATCCGATCTCCGGAGCAAAAGACCGATGAATGTGTTTTTTGTTCAAAATCAAATGACAATAATGATCGAGAAAATCTGGTGTTATATCGGGGAGATCATGCCTTTGTTTTGATGAATTTATATCCCTACAATAATGGCCATTTATTAATCAGCCCCTATGTCCATGAGGAAACAACCCAATCTTTAAGTAAAGAGAGCATGGATGAAATAATGTCTTTAGCAGATACCACGATGAACATTCTCAGAGATACAATGAAAGCCCAAGGTTTCAACTTTGGGGCCAACATTGGCATAGCAGCAGGTGCGGGCCTTGCAGACCATATCCATTTTCATATTGTTCCAAGATGGGTTGGTGACACTAATTTTATGCCCATTGTTGGGCATACAAAGGTGATGGTTGATGGTTTACTTGAAACTTACGATAAACTTAAACTCGAATTTAATAAAGTGAACAAATAAAATGGATTTTACACATACCTGGCTTCCATTCATCTATCTGTATGGGCTCGGCGGTATTCTTTTCGTTGCTGGGATCATCATAACAATTAAATCCGGTTCTTTTGATCTGAATCGGCACGCCCATAAAAAATGGATGTGGATCCTTCTCTTTGGCTTTGTTTGGTATCTGATGTTGCATGCCTTAATGACTTGGGCCGCATTGGATATCATTCCTGTTTATACTGTCCCCATTGTATTACTTGGCCTGGTGGCAATATTTATTATTGTTACCTTAAAGTTAAGAAGGGTGGGTGATGCCTAATGCAGACATTTCATAATATAGGAACAACCACCGATTGGATTGTGATGGTCGTCTACTTTATTGCCATCATGCTTTTTGGCAGTTATTTTGGGCGTTATACCAAAAATACATCGGATTTCTTTTTCGGCGGTCGGCGGTTTTCCTGGTGGTTAATTACCATGTCAATTGTGGCTACTGGTGTCGGTAGTCATAGTTTTGTCAAATATTCGGCAAAGGGCTTTGAGCATGGTATTTCATCGACAATGACTTATTTAAATGATTGGTTCTTTATTCCCTTTTTCATGTTCGGGTGGCTTCCAATTATTGTTTATTCTAAGATTCGATCTATACCGGAATATTTTGAAAAACGATTTAGTCCTTCAGCGCGTTTTTTAGCCACCATACTATTATTACTCTATATGATTGGTTACATTGGTATTGGCTTCCTTACATTGGGTAAAGCGGTGATCCCCATGTTACCAGAAGCATTTACTGTTTTAGGCATGACATTGCCCATTACACTCATGGGTGCCATAATCGTAATTGCCGTTATTACCGGTATATATATCACGTTTGGCGGGCAGACTGCTGTCATATTTACTGATTTACTCCAAGGGTTTATCTTGTTGTTCGCTGGGTTACTTTTATTCTTTTTTGGTATCACATACCTTGGTGGATTTGATATGTTTTGGAACCTATTGCCCACGGAATGGAAACTGCCTATGGCTGATTTTAATCAACCGGCTAATTTTAATTTTGTGGGGATTTTTTGGCAAGATGCCATTGCAGGATCCATCGGTTTTCTATTTATGAATCAAGGATTAATCATGCGCTTTATGGCATGTAAAAATGTGAATGAAGGTCGGAAAGCAGCTGCAGTAAATATTTTATTTGTTTTACCTATTTCGGCAATCGTTGTGGGGAACGCAGGATGGATTGGGAAAGCAATTTCGGTGGTAAACCCCGATATTGTCAGTCCATCTGTTTCACCGGATCAAATATTTGTGGTTGTAGCGAATATTATTGCAAGCCCGGGTATGTTTGGGTTTATTATGGCCGCGTTAACTGCCGCCCTCATGAGCACTGTTGATACGTTAATTAATGCCACAGCTGCAATTTTTATTAATGATGTGTATCGGCCCGTCCAGCAGTTTGTAAAAAGAAATGTCATGACGGATAGAGATAGAGATAAGAAAGAGTTACTTGCAGCACGATATGCGTCGATTGGCGTCACCGCGTTGGGTGTATTGGCCGTTCTTGCCTTCAAGAATTTCCCGACAGTTTATGAAGCACACGGCTATTTTCATTCTACCTTAACCCCGCCACTTGTTGTGGGAATTTTCCTCGGTGTTTTTTGGAAACGATTTACACCTGCAGCTGTGATAACAACATTTGTTGGTGGTGTTGCGCTTATGATCTTGGGTGCAAGATATCCCGGGCTATTGATTGCGCCGTTTGACCATGGTATTGAAATGGACCCGGACCATCCCTATTCATATATTCGTGCGTTGTATAATACGCTTGTGTGTATGGGTGCCGCAGTTCTCGTTACCATTACGACCCAGTGGCAGAGGAACATATGTTCAATGATTAGGGAAAACCAAAATCAGAAATTGATAATGCGTATATTGGTCACTGTTATATTATTAGTTTACTCTGTGGTCTTATTTAATATTTTAGGTTTAACGGTTCAAATAGCTTCTGCAATTGGCGTCCTTATTTTGGTCCCAATCACCGTGACTTATTATGTGAAATATGATGAAAAAGTTAATACAAATGGATTAACTGCAGGATCGATTAATATTGCACGTAATTTATTTAAAGGGGGGGAACCTAATGACCAAGAAGGTGAAACAGTTTTTGTTCAATTGAAACAGGTTGATGGGGAGGATTCTGTTGTTCAATTTTCAACTAAAGATATGGCAATTATGAAGGCAGAAATTGGTGATCTGGTTTATATCTCTGACAAGCGAAAATGGATGGGTGGGTTGAAATCCATTCACGCTGTATTTGGTCAACCCCATGATGAAGAAGGAATGGTATATATCACTCCTGATCAAATTAAACATGGTATGTTTGTTGATGGAAAAATGCTTGAAGCAGAAAAAGAAATGTAGGTGTTTGCGCTGGAGGGAGAAATATTATAAATTCGCGCCGCTTTTATTATAAATAATTGCCACATTCCGGAGTAGCTCAGTTGGTAGAGCGAGTGGCTGTTAACCACCAGGTCGGGGGTTCGAGTCCCTCCTCCGGAGCAAAAAAGGTTCAATACAAATTGAACCTTTTTTAATTTATGACATGTTTTATACTTATGTACTGCACAGCAATTCATTGGATAGGTTATATATAGGACAAACTTTCAATTTTTGTTTATCTTGAGTCAGAATATGTGGAAGTAAGAGACGTAATATTTACTACGGATTATCAAATTCTCTTTTGGGACTCTGATAATACCACCAGTTAAGCACAAGACAAATCACATAATAAACAGTAAATCCGTATAAAGCATATTCAGGATGACCTGCTTTAATTTGTTGTCCAAACACTTTAGGGATAATAAATGCGCCGTAAGCGGCAATTGCTGAAGTCCATCCAAGAACAGG